>ENA-OPZM01000800-OPZM01000800.1-human-gut-metagenome-genome-assembly--contig:-NODE-800-length-12674-cov-2.157249_pt1 | contig 12674 bp, 15 predicted proteins | sample MGYA00242478_ERZ504493 | MGnify/ENA primary metagenome ERZ504493 (study PRJEB26092, sample SAMD00036227) | human gut metagenome | host: Homo sapiens | study: EMG produced TPA metagenomics assembly of...
CGCCGAGATTGGTGGTGATGGCCGATTCCTCGCCGAGGCTGCCGGTGGCGTTGGCGAACCAAGCCAGCGAGGTGCCCCAGCCATCGAAACTGTTGGCATACCACGGTTCGGGGTCACGGTAATGGCATCGTTATCAGCCGCATACGCAGTGCCGGCAACCGCAAACGCCCCTCCTCCACTAGTGTTGCCGCCGCAACCATTGCAGCAAGCGATTTGCTCAGTACCTTCATTGGTCTCCTTAGTGTTCCTGCTATCCGCCTTATACCGGAAAAATCGGCCTTTGCTTCACTGCGCCAGCCTCTTTGCCTGATACATGACCTACGTCGACTCCTTCTTTCGGCGCAGCCAAAATGTTTACGCAAACATTTTGATATGAGCGATTTTATCACAAAACCGTCACCCAGCAAACAACTTCAGAGACCACAAACGACGCACAAAGTCATGAGCCATTCGAATTGCGCTGGCCCAATCGCTACGAATCATATTTGCCGTAGCCCTTAAGTGAATCCCACTGCATCGAGATATCGCGCCCGCTATCCCTTCCGATAACGCCGACACGCGTGTTGCCTTCAGCAATCAGCTTTCCTTGCGCAACTAAACCGTTTAGGAATTTGCGGACTGTTCTGTTATCGAGCTCTGTTATCTTGGCGAGTTCAGGTACAGTCACATAGTCAACCTCTGTCAAGCGTCGATTCATGCCGACAGCATCGCTGCCCGCGAATCAATTTCACCCGATGCGGTTGCATCTGCTTTCTTACCATCACACGTTCCCCGCCAATGAGCCTCGCACCCTCTTCGGCATCTTTCTCAACTACAGATCTCACGCTAGCAAAACCAGAACCATCCACGGTCTTCAGCGCAGGAACAATAGGAATCGTCGCCTCGAATATGTCACCATCGCGGAACTCAGGCTCTCGCTCAGTATATTGCCGGGACGCTCTTATCAGATTCCGCAGTCCGCTACCCAGCTGCTCGGCTATGCCGGTCTGCACAAACACATTAGCGATAATCGGATTCTTTGGCATTGGCGTGAACTCGCCCAGCTTCATTCGACCTTCAAAGAATGAGCGCGAAGCATTAACCGTCCGGATGGATTCATTATCAATGGTGACACGCGCCACCACCGGACTGGAATACTCCCGATGCATGAGGCTGTTTGCCACCAATTCACGGGCGATCATCGTACGCGGGCTCACTCGCTTATCGCCCTTTAACACAAAGCGGTCAGGCAGATTCCGCTCAGTAAATTCACGGAGTTGCTCGTACGAATCGAACAAGTTGGTCCGCACCATAAGTCGGTCATCGTATCGGTCAATATTGTCTCGCCGAACCACGGCATCAGTAATATACGCTGGGCAAACCGAGGAAATGACTTCATCCTTGCCCAAGAGCAGCACTGCAGCAAGATTAAAGCCCTCTTCGCCGGTCGTGTAATCACGATCGTATAGCTTGGCGCTGCGGAACAGTTCTTCGTCAGACATAGTTCCCCAAGGGTGCCCAGCTCGCTGAGCGACCGCCAGCTGCCGCATTCGCGCAATCAGCTCAGGACGCAAATCAAACGGAGTCACGTAACGGAAAATTCGCCGTTCGGAATAGTAGTTCTGCTTGCGAATATACATTTGACTAATCTGGATATCGCTTTCGATGTGTGTATCCACATCAGCAATGCGATCAAACACTGCGCCCTTGAACCGCACAACCGAAGAACTCGGAGCTACCCAAATACGAACAATAATCCGTTCGTCGTACTCGATATGTTCCGTTTCCACCATTGGAGCCGGTTCGAACATCTTACGATTAGACACTACGTTGACAACGTTGCGCTCTATCTCACTAACGCGCTTAGAATCGACGCCGAGCACTTGACCGTCATCGTCAACGCCAAGATAAATGCTGCCACCAGAACGATTGGCGAATGAGCATACAGTCTCAAAAGTATCCGTATGAGGCAATTCGCTGCAGCGCTTGAACTCGACCATAGATGATTCACCGGCCTGCAGCACTTGCATAAGTTCATCCTGCGTCATCGCATTCCGCCTTCATAGCGATAATTCATACATTAGGACATGGCACTTATCGTATTTTAGCATCTAATTAGTACATTAGGACATTGTTTTATGTCCTAATGTACTAATTAGGCGGCTAATTGTACTAATAATTGCACACTGATGTACTAATCCGATGATCGAATGCACTAATTGTCCGCACAAATGCACTAATCGGATGACCGAATGTATCAATGAGACCTATAGGCAGCCGATTGGCTGACGATCAGCCAGTCATTGGCTATCGGCCGCTAGCCAGTCAGCCGCCAACAGCCAACAGCCACCCAACCAATAGCCGCCAGCCAATCAGCCGTCCAATCACTCCTTGTGTTCCAGTGCGGCCTTCAAATCGCGGCTACGGTAGCGTTCGCGCAGCATAGAGAATCCACCGAAGCCCACAAGCCACACCAGGCCGGCAATCGCGGAATTGCGCGTATCGTCCGCAAGGAACAACGTCAGGTAGATGAACACGAAGAACACGATTGCCACCGTATTGAGCACCTTCCACGCGGGCATGACGAACCCGTCCGGAATGAAATCAGCGGAACGGCGGTACCTGCGATGCGCCAGCAGCGTCAGGATGTAGATGAACAGGAACACCGCGGAGCTGGCGGACGAGAACAGCACGAACGCTCCGGACACACCGGGGATGGCGTTGACGATCGGCGACAGCAGTATCAGCGCCGCGGACACCAGGATGGCGCGGGCCGGCACCTTGCGATCGGACACCTTGCCGAGCTTGTTCAGCATCGGGTTCGGCGACACCTCGGACAGCTGGTACAGGTGGCGGCCAGCCGAGTACAGCAGCGAGTTCAGCGCGGAAGATGCGGCGGTGATCACCACGAAGAACACCAGCGCGGACGCCCAATTCAGCCCGGCGTACTGGAACACCATAATGAACGGGGAGGCAAAGGAGCCGTCCTCGTTCGGCTTGAACGAGGTCCACGGCACGATGCACATGATGGCCACCAGTGCGCCACATAGAAGATGAGCACGCGCACGATAATCTCGTTGATGGCCTTGGGCAGCACCTTGCGCGGATTCTTGGTCTCGGAGACGGTGACGCCCACGAATTCAATCATCTCGTAGGCGAAGAACACCATCTGGAAGCTCATGAGGAAGGCCATCCAACCGTTCGGCGCGAACGAGAAGTTGGCGAACAGGTTGTCGAATCCGGCGTGGCCGGCCGGGCTCACGTGGTCCACGCCGTGAATCTGCACGGCTGGGTAATGGTAGCCGATCACGATCATGACCACGGCGGTGGCGATCATCGCGCAAATCAGCGTGATCTTGATCATCGAGAACCAGAATTCCACCTCGCCGAACACCTTGACGGCAATCAGGTTGATGGAGACCAGCGACACCAGGAAACACAGCTCGATCAGCCATTTCCAATGGGTCAGGTCGATGCCGAACGTGTCGAAGAAGGTGATGAAGTACGTGGAGACGGCCGTGATCTCGGTCATGCCCAGCAGCACGAGCGCGGCCCAATACGTCCAGCCGGCGAAATGCCCCCACCGTTGCCAAGGTAACGGGTGATGAAATTGATGAAGGTGTGCTGGCTGGGGTCACGGTACATCATTTCGCCGATGGCGCGCATCAGGAAGAACATGATGACACCGACCAGAATGTACACGAAGATGATCGAGGGCCGGTTAGCGAGATTGACTTGCCCGAGCCCAGGAACAGGCCGGTGCCGATGGTGCCGCCAATGGCGATGAACTGTACGTGGCGATTGCTCAGGCCACGCTCCATCTCGTTGGTCTGGTCCAGGCTTTCGACAGACTTGAGTTTGCCCGTAGCCTGCTGTGTACCACCATTCACATTCGTATCGGCCATACTGATTTCATTTCTCTTCTCTGCCGCCCGATTGTTACGCACCAGACGCGATACTCGTTCAAAACAAGTTCAAACTGTATCACCGAAATATGTCACGAAAACCGCTCAGCTCAAGAATACATGCGATGATACTGTAAATATTCCGCCAAAAAGTTCAATTCATCAACACCAAATTGAACTTCTACCTCTATTCCACGGACTTGAGCGAGCTGACCGGGTCTACGCGATCGAGCACTGGGTTGGTGAACAGCTGCACCAGCAGCGCGAACGCCAGCGTCGCCACCACGGCAATCGCATAGCTGTACCAGTGCACTTCCACTTCGAAATACAGCGACGGCATATTCAACGCAGCAGTCAGTAATCCGCCTATCCACCTGCCAAGCGGCAGACCAACCACCACACCCATACCGGTCAATATCATCATCTCGCGGTTCACGTAGTTGTGCACCTCGCGGTCATAGAAGCCCAGCACCTTCAGTGTGGCCATCTCGCGGATGCGTTCGGACACGTTCGTATTGGCCAACGTAAACAGCACCACCAGCGCCAGGCCGCCGGCGAGCCCCACAATCAGCGCCACCACGCACCCATCAGATCGAACTTAAACGTGGCGGCCAGATGCGCACAGCTCACGGCCTTGAGCACCGACGATTCTCGCCCAACCGATCCGCATATTCGGCCTGTTCGGTCTCGGAACCTTTCAGCTTGGCGAGCATCGCGTTCCACGTCAAGGTCGAGGCAGTGCCATCTCCCGAAGCCGAAGACGTCACACCGTCGGCCGCAAACTTCTGGTCGTACAGTCGCTCACTGATGTACACATCAGAGCCGATGAGGTTGCGCGTCACCGCCGCAACCTTCACCTTGGCCCGCCCGCTGCCGCCATTGCCCAGCGTGACGGTGTCGCCCGCATGAATATCCAACGAATTGGCTGCGGACTTCGCCACAATCACACCACTATCGTCCAGCGCTACAGTGCCGCCACCCGCTTTGCCGAAGATATTGGGCAGCCCAAACCATCCATCATCGCCAGCTTGTTCCAGCGTGACCATATCGTTCAAGATATTCAGCGAATCGTTGGGCACGGTCATCAGCTGCACGGTTTCGCTTTCCTGCGCCGCATTGCTCATCTCGCCACTATCCACGCGCAGATTCAGCGTTTCGGTGGTTTGGCCATCTTGTGCCACCTGCTTGCGCATCGCGGTGGCGTCATCGTCATTGGCCACGACCATCAGGTCGTACTGGTAGATCTGCTCGTATTGTTTGACGCCAATCGTGTCGACGGTGTCATTAATCGCAAATCCGCAGATAATCAGCGCTGTGCAACCAGCCACGCCGCCCACGGTCATAATCAAACGCGACTTGAATCGGAAGATATTGCGCGCAGTGACTTTGCCGAGGAAGTTCAGCCGGCTCCATACCGGGCGAATCCGCTCCAACAATATGCGAGCGCCGCCTTCGGCGCTTCGGGCGCATCAGCGCGGCGGGCGTGTGCCGTATCTCCTCGCGGCAGGCGAGCGCGGTGACCACGCCCACACCGACCACGAACAGCACGATGCCGGCCGAGCCGTACAGCCAGTCGTATTCAAGTCGCACACCGGGCAATATATACAGTCCCTCAATCACCACCATCAGGAATGCCGGGATGCCGAGGAATCCGACCAGCAGACCGATGCCGCCGCCGACCAAGCAGGCGAGCAACGCGAACAGCAGATACCGGCTGGACACGGCGAGTCCGCCATAGCCGAGTCCAAGGTAGGTGCCGATAAGTCCGCGATCTTCCTCGACCATGCGGGTCATGGTGGTCAGGCTCATGAGCACGGCGACCAGCAGGAACACAATCGGGAATGCGCGGCCGATGGATTCGATGGAACTGACATCTGATTTGAGCGAGCTGAATCCGTCGATCGAAGCGCGCGTCTGCACATACCAACGTGCGTTGGCCACATCGTCGATGCGCCGTTGCTGCTTGGCGAATTCGCTTTCCGCTTCGCTTCGCATCGCATCGAGTGCAGACTGCGCATCATCAGTTTCGCCTTGCCGTCCGCGAGCTGTTGTTCGCCTTCTTTCAGCTGCCGCTCGCCTTCTTCAAGCTGCCGCTTGCCGCTGGCCAGTTGGGCGGCCTGCGCTTCAAGTTGCGCCGACTGGGTTTCGAGGGTTGCGGCATTCGCTTCGAGTTCCGCGGATTTGGTATTGAGCTGTGCCTCTCCTGCAGCCGCTTCCTGTTCCTTAGCGGTCAGTTGCGCGTTCTGCTGGTCCAAGGTGGATTGTGCGGGGGCAATGGTTTCGTTTAATGTGCGCTGCAAATCGGCTTTCTGCTGGGCCAGACTGTCTCGCTGCGTTTGCAGTTCCGTTTGCTTGGCGGTCAGCTGTTGCCGCAGATCGCTGATTGACGGCACTTCAGGCACGGTAATGCCAAGGCGCGCGAGCAGTTGCTTGATGGCCTGCCATGTGGGTGAGTTGAGGTCGATATTCGGGTCAAGTTGCGCCAGTAGATTGTTGGCCTGTTGAATCATGGGCAGCATCTGATCAATTTGCGCCATGCCTTGGTCGATTTGGGTAATGCCCTGTTCGATTTTCGTGCGATTGGCGGTCAGTTCCGTTTGCGCCGCATCGAGCTGTTTGCGAGCCGAGGTGAGCTGCGTTTTGCCTGATTCGAGCTGGGTGCGCGCTTCGGCTATCTGCTGGCGACCTTGCGCGATCTGTTGACGGGCCGTTGCAATCTGCGCACGTCCATCGGCGAGCTGCCGTTCGCCATCGGTAATGGTTGTCCTGTTGTTCTCCAATTCGGTACGGCTATCTTGCAATGTCGTTTCGTTGGCTTCCAGCTCGGCCCAGTTGTCGTCGATCTGCTTCTGGGCTTCGTCCAGCTGCTCGTTGGCCTCGTCTTGGGCATCGTCCAGTTTGCGCTGCGCGCTGGAGACGATCTGTTGACGACGGGCTTTCTGGCGTGTGGCCTGTATCTGATGTTCGATACGGTCGGCCACGGTTTTGATGGCTTCATCGTAGGCATCGGAAAACGTGTCAAAATCGGACGCACCAGTGACGGCAACCGATATCGCAGTGTATATATTGCCGGTCACGCCGTCGCTGGGTGCAAAGAACGTATAGTCCTCGGATGAGGTGGACCGGAAGGAGGTCATGCCCGAATAGCCGTCTGGATTGTTGAGGTCGCGCGGGTCGAGTACGACGCCGGTGATGGTGAGTTTCGTGGGGAACTGCGGGGATTGCTCGGCGTCGGCGTCCGTATTGGCGTCGGACTTCGCATCGGATGCCGAGGCATTGGCGGCGACACCTACCGTATCGGCATTATTGGAATCGTCAGTCTCCGTGGCCGCTACCGATATGACGGATGAAGAGGTGTCTTGTGGCGTCACAGTAATGGTGCCGCCAATCTTGAGTCCGCTATCGTTCAGGAATTGCTGCGTAACCGCCACTTCGCCGGCCTTGTTCGGCAGTTTGCCCTGCCGTATGTACGGCTGATCAAGCCCTTCGGTACCGATTTCCTGCATGGTCACGGTTTTCTTGGTGCCGTCCACCAACGTGGTCACCGTCTGAGAACGTTCGGGCTGCACGGTTTGCACACCGTCGATTCGGCGCAGTGCCGCCGCATCATCATCGGTCAGGCCGTATGTGGATAGCACCTGCAGGTCATGCAGTCCCTGCTGATCGTAAAAAACGACCGGCCGCCAGAAAAGCATCGCGGCATCCGGCGTAGATGCCGGTCAGCACGGCCACGCCAAGCAGCGTGATGACGGCGATCGAGAGAACCTCTTCCAGCTGCGCAGCCAGCAACGCAACGTATCTTTGGCAAATACCGCAGAAACGCCCGCTCCTCGACCGCCGCTATCGTCGAGTTCCGCCGTTTCACAGAATGTTTCACAGGTTGTTTCACGAATCGCCTCGCTTGTTTCACGGGGCGTTTCACAGAGTGTCTTGCAGTGAGCATCGCCAATCACCTACCATTCGATATCGGCGATGGGCCGCGGCGTTGCGTTGACCTCCTCGCTGGTCACCTTGCCGGAGCGGAAGCGAATCACTTTGTGAGCCATCGGTGCAAGCGCGGAATTATGCGTGATGATCATTACGGTCATGCCTTGTGTTTGGCAAATATCCTGCAGCAACTGCAGCACTTCCTTGCCGGTCTCGTAATCGAGCGCACCGGTCGGCTCATCACACAACAGCAGCTTCGGCTTTTTGGCAATCGCGCGGGCGATGGATACACGCTGTTGTTCGCCGCCGGACAGTTGCGCTGGGAAGTTCCCCATGCGCTCCCCCAACCCGACTTGTACAAGGTTTCCACCGGGTCGAAATGGTCGGGGCAAATCTGTGAGGCAAGCTCCACGTTTTCCAGCGCGGTAAGGTTCGGCACAAGATTGTAGAACTGGAAAACGAAGCCGATGTCGTTGCGCCGGTAGGTCACCAGTCCCTTTTTCCGCAGGCCCGTAATATCGCGCCCGCCGACCACTACGCGGCCGGTTGTGGCGGTATCCATGCCGCCCAGAATGTTCAATGCCGTGGTTTTGCCGGCACCGGACTGTCCCAGAATCACGCTTAATTCGCCTTGTTCGGCGGTAAAGCTGGCCTCGTCGAGCGCGCGAATCACACTGCTACCAGAAGGATATTCCTTGACCACATGGTCGAATTCGATATACGCCATCGCACACCTCCAACGCGCTCGTGGCAGCCACCTAGCCCCATAGGCCCCGCCAAAACTTCCTGCTATACTCAAGTAAAACAACACTGTGTCGGTTCTGCAACCAACAGTTGGATTGTGGGTTGTCGGAATTTGGGGAGAAGGCCATGGCCAAAGAATTGACGGAAAGCCGCCGCACCCGCTACACGAGACGTGCCATGCAGGACGCGCTTATCGAGTTGCTGCGCAATCAGCCGCTCGGCTCCATCACCGTTAAAGCGTTGTGCGAGCGGGCCGATGTGAATCGTTCCACGTTTTACGCGCATTATGCGAGCATCGAGGAACTGCTGCACGACATTGAAGACGAAACCATGGCCTGGGTCACCACCGCACTCGAACAGCTACTCGCCCAGCCAGATTCTGCCGGCATCGAGCATGTTATTGAGCGCATCTGCCAGTACATTGCCGACAATCGCAAGCATCTGCAGGTATTGATGAGCCCGAAAGCGGATATCGGCTTCCAGCAGCAGCTGCTGGGATTGATTTACAGCCAGCGCGGCGTAGGCGAACAGTTGCAATCTTCGGCGGGTTACCCAGCCGAGGCGCAGATGCGTATGCGATTCGCCGTGTCCGGCAGCATTGGGCTTTTGCAATATTGGCTCGCCACCGATCTCGCGGCCTCTCCCGAATCGGTGTCCCACACCATCTTCACCATGTGTATGCCTGCCACGCAGTGAACACGGTGAATTCAGTGAACTCAGTGAAGCGTGCGGTTTCATAAGCATCGCTCGCTATAGCTTCGCCTGCTCACCGGCCGCGCCCACGCCCGCGCTTGCGATAGCGCACAAATAGACGATTGACCATTTCTGAGACGATACGGCGGCATAGAATAACGAACGTTGCGCATCGCGGCAAGCCCCGCGTGCGCCAAAACCCAAGAAATGTGAGAGAAGGGCACAATGAGTACTGCTGATGCGCCTAAGAAGCCGCGCGAAACCGACGACGTGCCGGTGCCGGCCACGCTGCGCAAGTCACTGAAGAACCGTCATATCCAGCTGATTGCACTGGGCGGCGCCATCGGAACCGGCCTGTTCTATGGTTCCAGCGAATCCATCGCGCTGGCCGGCCCCTCGATTCTGCTCGCCTACTTGGTTGGCGGCTTCGCGATTTTCGCGATTGTACGTGCACTGTCTGAAATGTCCGTTGAGGATCCGAAGGCGGGCGCGTTCAGCTACTATGCCACCCGCTACTGGTCCAAGCGCGCCGGCTTTATTTCCGGCTGGAACTACTGGTTCAACTACATCCTCGTCTCGATGGTGGAGCTATCAGTGGTGGGTTCGTTTGTGAACTACTGGTTCCCGGCGATTCCGACATGGGTGTCGGCGGCCGTGTTCTTGGTGATCATCTGCGCCGCCAACCTGCTGGGCGTCTCTAAATTCGGTGAGTTCGAGTTCTGGTTCGCCATCATCAAGATTGTGGCCGTGATCGCATGATTATCGGCGGCCTGGCCGTCATCATCTTTGTCCTGCCCACCGCATCCGGCGTGCGCGCAAGCTTCGCGAACTGGTTCACCGTGGGTAACGGCTTCTTCCCGAACGGCCTGATGGGGCAGAATTCCGACGGTTCCTGGACCGGCCTGCTGATGGCACTGGTTGTGGTGATGTTCAGCTTCGGCGGCACCGAGCTCATCGGCATCACCGCCGGCGAAACCGAGGATCCGAAGACCACGATTCCGCGCGCCACCAATGATATTATTTGGCGAATCCTCGTGTTCTACATCGGCGCTCTGGGTGTGATCATGGCCGTAGTGCCGTGGAACACCATCGATGGCAAGTCCAGCCCGTTCGTGCAGATCTTCGATTCCGTGGGCATTCACGCGGCTGCCGGTATTTTGAACTTCGTGTGCCTGACCGCTGTGATGAGCGTCTACAACTCCGGCCTGTACGCCAACTCCCGCATGTTGTACTCGCTGGCCAAGCAGGGCAATGCGCCCGCTTACTTGGGCAAGCTCAACTCGCGCGGCGTGCCAGTGGCCGGCGTGCTGACGTCCGCCGCGATCACCGCCATCGCCGTGGTCGTGGTGTTCGTGTGGCCTGAGTTCGCGTTCAACTACCTGATGTCGATTGCCACCATTGCCGGCATCATCAACTGGACGATGATCATGCTCACCGAAATGAAGTTCCGTAAGGTGGTCGCCGCGGGCGGCGCTCCCGAGGATTCCGAGCTGGCCGGTCTGAGCGGCAGGAGGCACTGGACGCGATTCACTTCAAACTGCCGTTTGCCAAGGTGACCCCGTGGGTGGTGCTGGCGTTCCTGGCGCTGGTCGTGGTGCTGATGTGCTTCTCCACCAGCTACCGCATCGCCGTCATCGCCGGCGTGATCTGGCTGGCCATCCTCTTCGCCGCCTACCAGCTCACTCAGGCGAAGAAGTAAGGCTCCATTTGCGAATAGCTCTCACTGATGAGCACTCAGTGAGAGCTATGCAAATGGGATTTATTCATGAAACAGCTCATCGATGCCGACGAGCTGAACGTCGGATTGAGACGCCGCAGCATCGTCGACCAGTGATTGATCGAAACCGCCGAGCGAAAACAGCAGGTATGTTCGCTGGCCGATACCGGTTCGCGCAGCACGGTCTCGCAGTAGATTCAGCACGGAACGGTCCACCGGCGCATTGCGGAATTTGCACTCGCCCACAATGGCAGCATCAGACGCATTGTCAACGGCCATCACGTCTATCTCATCCTGACGATCCCACCAACGGCCAACCGCACGCGCACGGAAGGCAACCGTCCAGCAGCACTCTCACGCCACATCCATTCACGGCACAGACCCTCGAACGGTTTGCCGGCAAAATCATGTAATACCGGCTTGATATGACGCTCGTATACGCCTTCCACATCGCCCCGCTCCAATTCCGAACGATACGGAAAGACAAACGAATACCAGAATCGGAAGAAATTGTCGCTCAGCTGATACAGCCCACGCGAACCTTTCGCCCGCTCCTTAGGCTTCGCCGTGACTGGGAACTCACGTTCCACAATCCCCAGTTCCATAAGATTGGCGAGATACGACGATACTGTTGCGTTTGCCATCATCGTGTGTGTCGCGATCTCATTCAGCGAAGTTGCGCCGAGCGCGATCGCCCGTATCACGCTGTTATATTTCGCAGTTTCCCGCAGTTCTTCGTGCAACAAAAATTCAACCTCGCTGTATAGCGGAGCAATGCGTCTCAGAATATGCCGCTTGACATTTGCGTCTATGGTCTCATCTGGGTCAAATTCCTCTAGGTAACGCGGGATACCGCCCAGTATTGCGTAGGCCAGCGCCTTATCCTCGCCACTATAGTTGGGGAAGAATTGCGCTGCATCCCAATATGGCATCGGCAGCATCTTCAGGATGCCGGTCGCACGACCATATAGCGGCGATTTTTCTCCCAACAGCTCCTTTTCGATGAAGCTCATGGCACTGCCGCAAATCACAATCATCAGATTTGCATGACGCAACGTGTGGTCCCAAAGATTCTGTAGCACTGACGGCAATGACGGATCAGATTTGACCAGATAAGGAAACTCATCGAATATCACAAGCCTGCGGCCGCCATCGCTCGGCTCTGGCAGCCGGGTTAACTCGGTTAACGCCCTTTCCCAAGAAGGATATTGACTCAGATAATCCTTGCCCGGGGCACCCGCCTCGAACATGAGACGGGAGAACGATGCCAGCTGTTCATCTTTAGTGGCATTCTGCGCCGCGAAGAATAAGGTTTCCTTGTCTTTTGCGAGTTGAATAAGCGTCTCTGTTTTTCCCACGCGCCTGCGGCCGTAGACGAACACAAGCTGTGCCCTACGCTCAGTGAAACATTCCTGCAGTTGCCGTAAATCGCTATCTCGTCCGATGAATGTCATACTGCCCGCCCCTCTATGCCATACGTTGGCGAATTCCTATTCGCACCACGATTTATTGTATCACGATTAATATAATCGTGATTATATAAGATGCGGGCGGTGCGGACTCGGGCCCACTTGCAAAAGACTCTCACTGAGGAGTGCTCAGTGAGAGTCTTTTGCAAAATCAGGCCACTCGTTGCAAATTTCTCTCACCGACTCAACTGTCAGTGAGAGTTTTTTGCAAATGAGGGGTCAGATACGGCGCTTGCTGCC
>ENA-OPZM01000801-OPZM01000801.1-human-gut-metagenome-genome-assembly--contig:-NODE-801-length-12664-cov-3.458563_pt1 | contig 12664 bp, 16 predicted proteins | sample MGYA00242478_ERZ504493 | MGnify/ENA primary metagenome ERZ504493 (study PRJEB26092, sample SAMD00036227) | human gut metagenome | host: Homo sapiens | study: EMG produced TPA metagenomics assembly of...
CTGTAATTAGAGCGTCAGACGAGTTACAAAGAAACCGGATGGAGGCAGTATCCGGACTGGTAAGTTATCCAGAAAAAAAGCCCGATAAAGAGGATCTGTGGTATAAACACGCTCCCGTCCCAGACCGCCCAGGAAGTCTGTAAGCTGCTGGACAAGGCATGGAAGTCTTTTTATGCCCTGAAAAGATCCGGAGGGATCGAGACTCCCAGACCGCCGCGGTTTAAGCAGAAAAGTATCCCCATTACCTATATGCAGATGGGGATCGCGCATGAAAGGGATACGGGCAGAGTCCGCCTTTCCCTTCCAAAGGCATTAAAAAAATATATGGAAGAAACATATCAGATCCATGAAAGATTTCTTTACCTTGAAAATAAGATCTTCAGGACATGGATCGGATCAAACAGATGCGGATCTATCCGCCGGAGAAGGGAAATTGTAAAATCATAGTTGTTTATGAGGTCCCTGACCAGGAAGAACTTCCACAGAACGGACATGAACTGTCTATTGATCTGGGGCTTCACAACCTTATGACGTGTTATGATTCTGAAAATGGGAAGACGTTTATCCTGGGCAGGAAGTACCTTGCGTTGGAAAGATATTTCCATAAGGAGATTGCAAGGGTGCAGGCCCGGTGGTATGGGCAGCAGTCCGGAAAGGGAGTAAAACATCCGGTCACATCAAAACATATCAGGAAATTATATAGGAAAAAACAGGATTCGGTAACAGATTATCTGCACAAAGTCACAAGATATCTTGCAGAATACTGCCGGGAACGAGGGATCACTTGTGTTGTTGCAGGGGATATCCGGAACATCCGGAGAGAAAAAGACCTGGGACACAGGACAAACCAGAAGTTTCACAGTCTGCCGTATAACAGGATCTACATCATGCTGGAATATAAGCTGAAAATGTATGGGATCCGTTTCGTAAAGCAGGAAGAAAGTTATACGAGCCAGTGCAGCCCACTGTCACCGGAAGTAGGGAAAAGATATGCAGAACCGTCCAACCGGAAAGAGAGAGGACTGTACAGGGATGGAAACAGAGTTTATAACGCAGATGCCGTAGGCGCATATAATATCCTGAGAAAATATCATTCCGTGTCCGGAGTGAAAAAGAAACATGTCCGTAACCGGACTGAAAACACCGGAAATAATAAAAGTAGCTGTATAGCTCTAACGAGCAGGCAGTAGTGGTGTCATGGATGCACCCTGAAAAAAAGGCGGTATCCCGCCTTAATTCAGATGCTCTGGTAACTCAGTTACCGAGTAATTCACTTCCATGGAACGAGAGGAGTAATCCCCGTTCATGTAAGAATAAAGCACAATCTTCAAAAGTGTTCTGGGCGATACAGAATTTATTCTTTCGAGGTCTGGCAGTTATTTTTTTGCACAAGAAAAGGAGCTACGCACTAATACTTAGTGCGACAGCCCCTTATTTTACCAGAACAATTTGGCGTTCGCGTTTGTGACGGTTTTTTCTATATTCTGTAGGAGAAATTCCGTGGTATTCTTTAAATATTTTTGAAAAATAAGAAGGCGAACTGAATCCACAGATCTGACTGATATAGTCCACGGACCAGTCAGAAGTAAAAAGAAATTCTTCACTCTGGGTGATGCGAAAATCCAGTATATATTTTTTCAATGGAACACCCATCTGCTTTGAAAAGATTTCTGAGAGATAGGATCGATTCAGATTCAGTTTGTCTGCAATATACTGAACTGTCAGGTCTTGTCCGTAGAAATCTTCTACAATAGAAATTGCTTGCTGTACATGACTTTCTGAATTCTGACGACTTTTTCTTTCGGGAAGCTCTTTGGAGTTCTCGATAAAAGTACCAACTTTTGAAAGAAGAAGGAGAAGAATGCCATTGGTATACAGATCATTTTTTGTACTATCATTTTTTATGGAAATCAGAATCTCAAGGAGATCCTTGATTTCCTCAAAGACTTCTGTAGAAAGTTCTTTTGTGAGGGACGGATAACCGAATCCAAGACGATGCATGAAGTATGGAGCGAGTTTGCCATTGAAGCCAACCCACGAATAAGTCCATGGATTCTCCTTATCGGCCTGATAGAAGACCATCTGATCCGGTTCAATCAAAAAAAATCTGTTTTTCTTCAATAAGATATTCTGTTTTATTAACAACAAGACGTCCCTTCCCGGAAAGAACAAAATGCATGAGATAATAGGGTCTTGTTCCAGGTCCGTAGGAATGAAGCGGCAGACATTCTGAATGACCGCAGAAACGAAGTTTTATATCATTCCAGATGGTGTCTCTGTACAGATTCAATTTTTCTAATTCCATAGGATCTCCTTTCGGTAGTTTGTATATTTATATTCGATAGATACAAAATTCTTGCTTTTATTAAACTACAATTTCCGACAAAATTTATAAGTTATCCAACAAAAGTGACTAACATGGTAATAAGATTATAGTATATGATATCAATGTAGACAAGAGAAGAAAAAGACAAAAATAATACTAAAAATTCAGACAGGAAACGAATCGATTCAAATTCACAGAAAAGTAAAAAGCTATAGTTATTAGAAGAAAGAAGTCAGTTTGTAAAAGGTGACCTGTATTTTGTGCACCCTAAAATAAAATGGAAAGGTAAGGAAAGAGATATGTTAGAATTTGCAAAAACACCACCAAAAGGATGGAACAGCTGGGATGTATATGGAGCGTCTGTTACAGAAGAAGAAGTAAAAAGAAATGCAGATATTATGGCAGAAAAGCTTAAGAAATATGGATGGAACTATGTGGTTGTAGATATTCAGTGGTACGAGCCAGGAGCTGAGTCAGCAGCATATCGCAAGTTTGCGGATTTGAAGATAGATGAATATAGTCGTGTGCTTCCGGCTGAAAATCGTTTTCCAAGTTCAGCAGATGGAGTTGGGTTTGCACCACTTGCTGAATATGTACACCAATTAGGGTTGAAATTCGGTATTCACATTTTAAGGGGAATACCAAGACAGGCTGTTCATGGAAGAATGCATATCAAAGGAACGGATAAGACAGCAGATCAGATTGCAATAAACAGTATCTGTCCATGGAATTCAGATATGTATGGAGTGGATATGTCAATTCCAGAAGGACAGTTATATTATGATTCGCTTATGGAATTGTATGCTTCTTGGGGAGTTGATTTCATTAAAGTTGATGATATCGCATATTCAACGATTTACAGAGATTCACATAGAAAGGAAATTGAAGGGATTCGAAAGGCTATCGACAAAACGGGACGGGACATTGTACTTTCCCTTTCGCCGGGACCGGCAAGACTGCAGGATGGAAGTTTTCTTCAAAAAACTGCAAATATGTGGAGATTGACAGATGATTTCTGGGATGAGTGGGAATTGCTGTATGATATGTTTGACCGCTGTAATTCTTGGTCACCATTTATTCGTAAAGGAAACTGGCCTGATTGTGACATGCTTCCATTGGGGCATATTGGAATACGCTCAGGTGAACGTGGAAAGGCAGACCGTATGACCTGCTTTACAAAGCCAGAACAAAAGACAATGATCACATTGTGGTCTATCTTTCAGTCACCATTGATGTATGGCGGAGAACTAGCTGATTTGGATGAGTGGACGCTCTCATTGTTAACAAATACAGAGGTAAACGAGATGCATCGTACACTGGATGGACAGAGACAAGAGTACAGAGACGATGAATGGATTGTCTGGTCAGGAGAAAACGAAGAGAATACATATATTGCAATATTTAATGTATCGGATAAAAAGAAAGAAATTCCTGATAAATTAGCAGAAATATATATCAAAGAGGATGCAAAAGAAATCTGGTCCGGCAAAAAAGCAACTGAAGCAGCAGAAGAAGTAGATAGTCATGGTTGTGTGTTGTATCAGATGAAAAGAATGTGATGAATGTCGTATAGGAGGAATGAAGTGATGGATACAATAGGAAAGAAACTTGCCCTAAAAGAAAAGATGGCTTATGGCTCCCCTCCGCAGCAGCTGGCGCTGTCTGCGGAAGGGATCATCTTCCGTTGTTTTTATATCGTGATATTATTCAGCTTTTATCTCTCCATCATACTGATAGACTCAATTCCGACACTTCCGCCGCGGACAACTTCGATATGTTTGAACTCTTCTTTGATAAGCTTGATGACCGCGTCATTTTTGGTTGCGGTCTGGACGAATTCCAGAAGGAGGCTGTCTTTTCCATAGTCGATGACACGTGCTTGAAAGTCTCAGCAATCTGGAAAAGTTCCGCTTTATCTTCCGGGGAGCAGTCCTTTACCTTGATGTAAAGGATCTCCTTCATTCGAACGAACACGTCTGTAAAATCAATAACCTTGATCACCTCGATCATACGGTTCAGCTGTTTTTTGATCTGCTCAAAGGTTTCATCATCGCTGACTGTGGCGATGGTCATTCTGGAAACTGTTGGGTCCTCCGTGGTTCCAACTGTAAGACTGTCCAGGTTATAGGACTTTCCGGAGAAAAGACCGGAAATCTTGGAAAGAACACCGACCTGGTTTTCAACGTAGAGAGAGATCCATCTTTTTTTCATTCCTTTATCCATCATTCATTCCTCCTAACAATCCATGATCAGATCAGCCAGGGTGCCGCCCGGCTTGATCATCGGGTAAACCATTTCCTCCGGATCAATGATAAATTCGATGATCGTAGGAGTTTTTGTATTCTTCTTAGCTTCTTCGAAAGCAGCCGCAATCTGATCCTTCTCAGTTACGCGGATGCCTTTTGCCCCATAGCTCTCTGCGAGACGGATGAAATCCGGTGTGTATTCCGGATATTCCTGACCGTTTGTACGGCGGGAGAGTGCACCGGCCTTCAGGTTTGTCATGGCGTAACGTTTTCCGTAGAAAAGCTTCTGCCACTGGCGGACCATTCCGAGATATTCATTATTGAAGATACAGCAGATGATCGGAAGCTCCTCCAGAACTGCGGTAGCCAGCTCCTGAATATTCATCTGCATGCCGCCGTCACCGGAAACGGAGATGACCGGTGTGTCCGGATTACCAATCTTGGCACCGATAGCACCTGGAAGGCCGTAACCCATGGTTCCAAGTCCGCCTGACATGATCAGCTGACGGTTCTCGGTGATGTCCGCATACTGGCTCACCAGCATCTGATGCTGACCTACATCGGTAACAAGAATGGCCTTGTCAAACTGGCGGTTGATCTCGTCGATGATATCCAGCGGTCCCATAATACCACGGTCCTTCATGGTAAGAGGATGCTCTTCCTTCCATTCCTGGATCTGCTTCAGCCATTTGCCGGTATTACATTCCTGCACATATTCAGCCATTTTTGTGATAGCTTCTTTTGCATCGGCAACAATGGGGATATCTACATGGATGTTTCTGGAAATGGAAGCGGTGTCAATATCAATGTGGACGATCTGTGCATGTGGAGCAAATTCATGGAGCTTGCCTGTGATACGGTCGTTAAAACGGGTTCCGATGGAAAACAGAAGATCGCATTCATTCACTGCCATATTTGCGGCATAAGCGCCGTGCATACCAAGATTTCCGATAAACAGAGGGTTCTTTGTGGAAATGGCGCCACGTCCCATAACGGTTGTGACAACCGGGATCTGAGTTTTCTCAACAACTTGGGTAAAAATCTCCTGCGCGCGGGAAATGATCACACCGCCGCCGGCAAGAAACAGAGGTTTTTTGGCCTTCTGCAGCATTTTGAGGGCACGCTTCAGCTGTCCGATATGCACGCTGGTGTTAGGCTTGTAGCCACGGATGTTGACAGTTTTCGGATACTCAGCACTTCCCAGCTCGGCCATTACATCCTTTGGAAGGTCGATGAGAACCGGGCCTGGGCGTCCGGTGCGTGCGATATAGAAGGCTTCCTTGATGATACGTCCAAGATCCTCACGGTTGCGGACGGTAACACCGTATTTTGTGATGCTTCTGGTGATCCCGACAATATCAACCTCCTGAAACGCGTCGTTTCCGATGAGGTGACGGGCAACCTGTCCGGTAAAGCATACAAGCGGAACGCTGTCATAGTTGGCAGTTGCAAGACCTGTAACAAGGTTGGTAGCTCCGGGACCGCTGGTAACGAGACATACGCCAACTTTTCCGGTAGTTCTGGCATAGGCATCTGCTTCGTGTACGAGGGCCTGCTCGTGACGTGGCAGGATGATGTCAATGCCGCTTTGTTTATATAATTCATCGCTGATATCGATGGTGCAGGCACCGGGATAGCCGAACAGAACATCAATGCCTTCTTCTTTTAAGGCTTTTACAAGCAATTTGTTTCCGGAAATCTGTTTCATGATTGGTTCCCTCCTTTGATGATGTGAAAAGTTAAGCAGATAAGGGCTGCCGCGAGAAATTTTTCCAATAAAAAAGTCCCGGCATATCGGATAAAATATGCTCAGGACGGATAATTCCGCGGTACCACCTGTTTTCAGAGGTAAAACTCTGCTCTCTGTCAGTACAAAATTATACTGCCTCCCTGTAACGTGGGAATGACGATGAAGCTACTGCATGAAGATTCATGGTTCAGTCCACTGCTCGAGGGCTACTTCCACAGTTCAGTCACGAAGATTCTCACCGGCCATCTTCTCTCTGTGCATCCGGAGACTGTGTACTACTCCCTGTCATTGCATTTAGTAAATATGGATAAAAATTTTTTTATCATTATAATATAAAATATCGGAACTGTCAATCAGAAATCATGATGGCTCAATGGGTGAGCCGGGGATTCCGATAACAGTTCCGATATGGATGATATTAAATATTAAGTATTTTCCGGTACATCAGCTGTTTATTGTTACGGAGCTGGAGCCTGCTTGCTCAGGCTTCGGTATTTCCCGGTGTTTCATGCTCTTTTTCCGGAAGGTAGACATGCACTTTCTCGATACGGTTTTTATCCAGCTTTTCTACGATCAGACGGATTCCGTCCTCGGTGATCACTTCGTCACCGGCAACAGGCAGACGATCCAGATGTTCGATGATAAATCCACCCAGGGAATCATAATCCTCGGAATCCAGTTCCGTATCCAGATGATCATTTACGTCGTCCAGATGCATGGAGCCTTCGATGATGTATTCACGGTCGGAAATTTTCTGGACAAGTTCGTCTTCCTTCTCATCGTATTCGTCATGGATCTCACCCACGATCTCCTCCAGGATGTCCTCCAGTGTGATCAGTCCGGCCATATCACCGTATTCATCCAGTACAATGGCAATATTGAAGGTGGAGTCCTTCATTTCCACAAGAAGATCGGAAATGCTTTTTGTTTCGTAAGTGAAATGCGGCTTTCGGAGGAAATGATCGATAACAAATTCCTCGTTTTTGTCGTAAAGAAGAAGATCCTTCATGTTGATGATTCCCACAATGTTGTTCTGGCTGTCCTTATAAACCGGCAGACGTGTGAACTTATCCTCGCGGAAAATATCGATCAGCTCATCATAGGTGGATTCCACATCTGCAAAGGTAACATGTACTCTTGGAACCATGATATCCTTGGCTGTGGCATCTCCAAGGTCAAACACATTGTAGATCATTTCTTTTTCGTCGGATTCAATGACACCGTCCTCGTGGCTGACGTCCACGATGGTACGAAGCTCCTCCTCGGTCATGGCCTTGTCGGCTGCATCCGGATCCACACGCATCAGGCGCATCACACCTCTTGAAAAGAGATTGATGATAAAGATCACCGGTGTCATGATGGTCATAAGAAATTTAAAGACCGGGATATAGCGGAGGGTGATCTTTTCTGAGTTAATGGTTGCGTAGTTCTTGGGGGTGATCTCGCCGAAGATCAGGATCAGAACCGTCAGGATCACCGTTACGATGCTGACCATATATCCGCCAAAGCTGTATGCAAGTGTGGTTGCAAGGGAAGAAGCCGAAATGTTCACAATGTTGTTTCCGATGAGAATCGCACTGAGAAGCTTGGGAGTCTGGTTCTCCAGGATATCTAGAGCCATGGCTGCACGCTTGTTTCCCTCGTCTGCAAGAGAGCGGAGACGGATCTTGTTTACCGACATCAGCGCGGTTTCGTTAGATGAGAAAAAGGCTGACAATGCCAGCAGAATAAGTAATATGATTATCTGGTAAGTGTCGCTGGGGTCCACTTTCAATATTCACTCCTTTAAAAATAAGATTATTTGGTTAAAAATATACAGATACTCTCCCATTATATACGTTTTATCGGATTTTGGCAAGAGCCGGACTGATACAGCGAATTACAAAAATAAGCCTGCATCTTGACAAAAGAGTAAGCCTGAACTAACATATATTTGTATTCATATATAAAGAAGAAATGATCAGGAATGGAAGGAGAGGTTTATGTTTCTGGAAATAAAAGGAATAAAAAAATCCTTCGGGTCCGGAGAGAGCCACGTAGATGTTCTGAAGGGGATTGATTTGGAGATTGAAAAGGGAGAATTCTGTGTGCTTCTGGGACCGTCCGGTTCCGGAAAATCTACGCTGTTAAATATCATCGGCGGCATTGACGGGGCAGATGCAGGCAGCATTACCATTCAGGGAGAACGTCTGGAAGATATGAAAGAAAAAAAACTTTCGCTGTACCGCAGAAAACATCTGGGATATATTTTTCAGATGTATAATCTGATTCCCAATCTGACTGTGAGGGAAAATATTGAAGTTGGTGCTTATTTAAGTGACAGACCGCTGGATGTGGATGAGCTGCTGGAAACACTGGGACTTTATGAACATCAGCGGAAGCTCGAACCAGCTTTCGGGAGGCCAGCAGCAGAGAACTGCCATTGGCCGTGCCATTGTAAAAAATCCGGATATCCTGCTTTGTGATGAGCCTACCGGTGCGCTGGATTACAACACCTCCAAGGAAATCCTGAAGCTGATTGAAACAGTCAATCACAAATATGGAAATACCATAGTCATGGTTACTCACAACGAGCCATCAAGATATGGCAGACCGTGTGGTAAAGCTTCGTGACGGTATGATCCGCAGAAATTATCAGAATGAGCAGAAGATTCCGGCTGCTGACCTGGAATGGTAAGGGGGCATTATGAAGAATCCTTTACGTAAGCGTATCCCCAGGGAACTGAAGGGGGAATTTGGAAAATATCTGGTGGTCTTTCTGCTGATGGTACTGACCATAGGTTTTGTATCCGGCTTCCTGGTAGCCGATGGAAGCATGCTGAAGGCCTATGATGAAAGCTTTGACAAATATAACATCGAAAACGAAATTCCGTACTGCGGAGAAGATTTACAGTTCTCAGTGGAAGGACATTGAAGCGGCCGGTGTTGAGCTTTACGAGAATTACTATATAGAAGAAGATCTGGATAACGGAAGCACCATGCGTTTCTTTAAAAATCGTGAGAAGGTGAATAAGGTCTGCCTGATGAAAGGAGAAATGCCGTCAGGGCAGGGCGAGATCGCCATTGACCGTATGTATGCGGATAACAACAGTCTTAAGGTAGGAGATACCCTGACCAGGGGTGAAAAATCCTGGAAGATCACAGGCCTTGTGGCACTTTCGGATTACAGTGCTCTGTTTCAGAATAATAACGATTCCATGTTTGATTCTGTAAAGTTTGGTGTGGCGATCGTAGCTCCGGAGGAATTTGAAACTCTGGATCAGGAAAAGCTCCGGTATAATTATGCCTGGATCTACGATCATCAGCCAAAGGACGAAAAAGAGGAGAAGAAGGTTTCCGAGGATCTCGTGGAAGATATTGGCAAAGTGGTAACTCTGGAGCCTTTGTCCCACGTTATCTTAACCAGGCGATCATGTTTACCGGTGATGATATGGGTGGAGACAGGGCAATGGTCATCACGCTTCTTTATATTGTGATCGTGATCATGGCGTTTGTGTTTGGCATTACTATCAGCAATACGATCCGAAAGGAAGCCAGTGTTATCGGTACGTTACGTGCATCCGGTTATGCCAGACGTGAGCTGATCCTTCATTATATGATGCTTCCGGTTCTGGTCACGCTGGTCGGTGCCCTGATCGGAAATATTCTTGGCTATACCGTATTTAAGGGTGTATGTGCAGACATGTATTACGGGAGCTATAGTCTGCCGACTTATGTGACGGTATGGAATGCAGATGCCTTTCTTCTGACAACCATAGTTCCGGTCATCATTATGATACTGATCGATCATGCAGTGCTCTGGTACCGTCTGAAGCTTTCGCCTCTGAAACTCCTGAGAAGGGATTTCCGGAAAAAAACAGAAAAGAGCGGTGTATTTAAGCCCGAAGATCGGAATTTTTTCCAGGTTTCGCCTCCGGGTGATCTTTCAGAATATCAGCAATTATCTGGTGCTGTTTGTGGGAGTTGTTTTTGCCAATCTGCTGCTGTTTTTTGGAATGCTCCTGCCGTCTGCGCTGGATCATTATCAGATGGAGATCCAGGAGAACATGCTGGCGAAATACCAGTACATACTTTCGGTTCCGGCAAGTGCCTATTCAGGAAATAAAGCGGATGCCATGAATTCTCTTCTGGAATATTATACGGATACCAGAACGGACAATAAAGATGCGGAAAAATTTTCTGTCTATTCCCTGAATACCATGCCTGATAAATATAAAAGTGAGGAGATCACCTTTTACGGGGTGGAGCCGGATAGTAAATATATCCATGCGGATCTTTCAGGAGACGGCGTTTATATTTCCAGTGCTTATGCGGACAAATTCCGGATCAAGGAGGGGGATACCATAACTCTGAAGGAAAAATACGAGAAGGATGAGTATTCCTTTAAAGTAGACGGAATCTATGATTATACGGCAAGCCTCTGTGTATTTATGGAGCGTGATAAGCTGAATGAGACGTTTGATCTTGGGGATGATTATTTTGGAGGATATTTTTCCGATACAGAGATCAGGGATATCCCTTCAAAATATATCGGTTCTGTCATTGACCTGGAAGCTCTTACAAAAATATCCAGGCAGCTGGATGTTTCCATGGGAGATATGATGGGAATGATGTATGGATTTTCCGTGACCATTTTTCTGGTGGTGATCTATCTGCTTTCCAAGGTTATCATCGAAAAAAATGCCCAGTCGATTTCCATGACCAAGATTCTGGGTTATACAAATGGCGAGATCAGTCGTTTGTATATACTTTCTACATCACTTGTGGTGGTGTTCTGCCTGCTGTTAAGCCTTCCGGTTGAACGGCAGATCATGGAAGTGTTATTCAGAGAGATGATGCTTTCCAGTATTTCGGGATGGATCACTATGTGGGTGGATCCCATGATCTATGTGAAAATGACAGCGATCGGAATCGCAGCTTATGGGGTGGTAGCAGTGCTGGAATTCCGGAGAATCCGTCATGTGCCCATGGATGAAGCACTGAAAAATGTGGAATAATATGTGACATCCGTATATATATCCGGAAAAATAATTCAGGATATCCGGAAATCTTACAGAATATGCAACAGAATCAGGAGTATGTGTGGTTTAACTGAATGCGGATGCTTTTATCCGCTCAAACAGTTATCTGTGAATAGCCACATATACTCCTTAAATATTCATAAATTTTTCGGAATACTGGAAATATTACTACAAACTTGTTATAATAATCCCATACTTCCCGTTGGAGGGAATAATTCAAACAGGAAATCAGGTGAGGAACATGGCAGGCAGAAAGAAGGATCCGCTGTATAAAAGCTTCGGATATGCATTTCAGGGGATTTTTACCTGCATCCGCAAGGAAAGAAATATGAAGATCCACTGTATGGTGGCAGCACTTGTGGTGATCGCAGGACTGATCCTTGGGCTTTCCGTGACAGAGTGGTGCATCTGCCTGGGGCTGTTCGGAATGGTGATGGCGCTGGAACTGGTGAATACGGCAGTGGAAGCTGTGGTGGATCTGGTCACAGAGGAACGTCATCCTCTGGCAAAGATCGCCAAGGACACAGCGGCCGGGGCAGTACTGATCGCAGCGATCATGGCAGCAATCGTCGGACTGATCATTTTTGTTCCCAAGGGACTTGGTTTTCTGGGAATATGACAGGAACAGTAAATTTTGTTTCATGACAGGGGCTGGTGTCGGACTGCAGGGTGATAGTCGGGCAGCTGCCGGTTTCAGGAAAGGAGAAAATATTATGGAATTAGGTGAAGGACTGAAGAAAATTTTACTGGCGGGTATTGGTACAGCAGCAGTGACAGCAGAGAAATCCAAGGAGATCCTGGATGAGCTGGTAAAAAAAGGTGAGCTTACCGTTGAGCAGGGAAAGGTCCTCAATCAGGAGCTGAAGCACAACATCAAGTCAACAGTTAAGAATGCAGCTGATTCTGTGAAAGAATCCGCAGCCAGAAAGAACGAGCAGGAGGAGCTTAAGGCGACGATCTCCAAGCTCACACCGGAGCAGCTTGCAGCTGTGAAGGCACAGATCGAGAGCATGCAGGCTGAGGCAGCTGCAAAAGAGGAAGAAGTACCTGTAGCAGAGCCTGTTGAGGATGCAGCCACAGAGACTGTTGAAGAAGAGAAAACAGAAGCAGCCGGCGGGAGTGAGGAAGCTCCGGAGGCAGAATAAAAAGAGACTTCTGAGAAAACAGCAGAACTCATGGAAGAAGCCGGACAGAACAAGACGGTGGAAACAGAAACAAAAAGGCAGTTTAAAGCACAAAGAGGAAGTATGAAAGCTGTCGGAGAATTAATAACGTAAACGGAGAATTTTATGGCCAGAGAAGAACAGGAGAAAAAAGAAAA
>ENA-OPZM01000802-OPZM01000802.1-human-gut-metagenome-genome-assembly--contig:-NODE-802-length-12647-cov-2.060942_pt1 | contig 12647 bp, 15 predicted proteins | sample MGYA00242478_ERZ504493 | MGnify/ENA primary metagenome ERZ504493 (study PRJEB26092, sample SAMD00036227) | human gut metagenome | host: Homo sapiens | study: EMG produced TPA metagenomics assembly of...
TTTCTTTAATCCACAATTTATACGAACATAACAATCCAATCCAATTTATTAAGTAATTTATTCACATTAATTAATTAATAAATCAAAAGTACTTTTTCCATTACAACTAATACGTCTTGAATCATGAACATCTTTAGGTCCATCAATTGTTACTTGTGCCCCTCTTATTTTATATTTCTTGAATAATAATATATCTTGATCTGTTAATAAACTAGCATTTGTAATAATAAAAGATGTATATATAACTTTATTTTCTTCACATAATGCTAATATTTTTTCTGATAATGAATATATTATTTTTCTTGCTATTAATGGTTCTCCACCATACCATGTAATTGATAAATTTTTTATATTCTTTATCTGATTTTTAATAAAGCTAATTATTTCATCTTGTGTCTTTTCATTCATAACTTTATTTCCATGATTTTCAAAACAATATGTACAACGAAAATTGCAAGCTAACGTTGGAGCTAACGTTAATGCCAATGATGATTTATCATACTTACTCAAATTTCGATAAAATTCTATTTGTCTTACTTCATCTACATTATCTCCTATAATACAACCCGATAACTTCATATCTTCTATTAATTTTTTATCATAATTATCTTCTATAAAATTATTTGCTTCTATATCCTCCAGAGCATTCATAAAATTATCATCGACAACAGCTAGTGCACATGTTTTAGCATTAAAAAATACATTTACACCATTTATATTTTTTATAAAATTATATTTAGATACTTTCATTATTTATTCTCCCCATTAAGATTACTTTTTACTATATAAACAATTATTTCTAATTTTTATTAACTAACTTATCTAAACTAACATCTAAAATCTTAGATATCTTATACAATACTGGTAAAGATACACATCCCGTTACCAAACCACTTTCTATTTTTGCCATATAACTTAAACTAATATTAGTTTCTTGTGCTAATTCCATCTGTGTATATTTTTTTAATTTCCTATAATAAGCAATATTTATACCTATCAATCTATTATCTATTCACTATTCATAAACAAACCTCCTTAAATAATTATCCTACTTTAAAGCATATTTATCTATAAACTATTAAAGTCAATTTATTCACTAATAGTATATATTTAATCTAAAAAAATACATTTTTTTCTCATCCAAAATATTATAAAAAAACAATATGTATAAATTTAATACAAAAATAATAAAAGAGCCTTTAGGAAATTAATCCTAAAAGCTCTAATTTCTTATTGTAACTTATCTAATAATTTAATAACTAAACAACATTCAAGTTCAATATTATTATAAAAATTATCAATAATAATATCCTATATCACCAACAACAATAGTCTTGATAACATCTCTATTATCAAAGAAAAAAATATAGTGGCATATTCGGATGGTCTTCACTATCGGCTAAATAGCACCAAGTAGTCCCTTGTGTTTCTCTATAATTTCTATCAGGATCGCCATAAGCATATAATACATCATTTTTGTTCATGCCCACTCTTATCCCCAAATTAGTAGTGATATTATCTTCATTACAGATTATCGCTCTAATTCTGCCATTTTCATTATATCCGCCATTTATATAATAAACCATCAATTCACTATTATAAGTTACTTCATTTATATTAAAACCATTGCAATTTCGCACTGCCAAATTTGCTGTTGGTCTACCATATACATAAAAGCAAGAATCTATCTGTTGATCAGGAGTAAGTCCTCCTATATTTAAATATGTATAAGGTATTCTAGCCTCTACATTTAATATATTACTAAAAATAATCCCCAAACAAATAACAATTGAACTCAATAAAAATCTCAAAATACTAACCTCTTTTATTTTCATTATACTTATTATATATTTCAATTATCCATTTATATTTTCTATCAAATCACCTAAACGCAATCTGCTTCTAATATTTAATAAAGTTTCATCTAATTGGCGAATTTTTTCAATACAAGCTTTTTCTTTTGCTGTAGTTTCTATAATTTTATTAATTCCGCCATTTTTTATCACGATGCGTTTATCTGCATTTAAAGCCAATAATGGATCATGCGTAGACATAATAACGATTTTTTCACTTTTTGCTAAGCATTTTATAGCTTTTTGTCTATCTATCCCTGCATTTTCAATTTCATCAATCAATACAATCGGTGAACTACTTATACATGCCACATCTGCTATCATTAAGGCTCTCGATTGACCACCTGATAATTGAGTTACTTTCGTATCTAAAGTAAATTTTTCGCCAGCTAATTCATTTGCCATAGAAAAACATTTAGCGATTATAGCCTTTTCATTTTCTATTTCTTTGCCTAAACGAACTTTAGCATGCATAGTTAAAAAATCTTCTACAGTAATATCCATGATAAAATTCATATTTTGTGATAATTGAGCTACTAATTTTCCTTCTAAATTAAATCTAGCTTCATCATCTAAAATTTCATCATCAATTAAAATCTGTCGTTTTGTCGGTGTATCTTCTTGTGCTAAACATTCAATATCTGCAAGTAATCTACTTTTCCCAGAACCTGTTGGCCCTACAATACTTATTACTTGCCCTGCAAAAATCTCTACTTGGATATTTTCAGCTTCGCCCAATTTATTTTTGCCACCATTGATGGTTAATTTATGTACTTTTACCTCATCTTTATTTTCTAAATTCTGCATAGCTGAAAGATATTTTTTTAGTTCATCAGCAATATTGCCATCACGAATACCTACTTGCCATAAATCTTCTTCATCTATATCTTCAAAAGCCTTAGCAAAAGTTAAATTATCCGGCAAATTCCATAGACCTATATTATCCAAATAATCTTTGATTTGAGGATATTCTTTTTTTATTTCTCCAATTGTATGAGTTTCTACAAATTCTTTAAAATCCATAATTTCCACCTAATCAATTAAATTCCATTTTCTTAGTCATGCCCAATTGATATTTTTCACCAATACGCATTTCATCTGTACAATATGAACATACAGCAGCCGGTGAAGTAAAACGCAATTTTTTCCTTCTAATGTATCTATATCTTCAATTTTATTTATATATTTTTTCAGCATAAATGCACCTTGACCAGTTATGCCATTGATAAAAATAACTTGTGCCTTAGGATTTGCTTGATAGACATTATACATAAATACTTCACGTTCAGCTTGAGAAATAATATCTCCTTTAGTGATGACTATTACATCTGCAAATTTCACCATTGGCCCAATTTTTCTCGGTGTATTAATCCCTGATAAGCAATCTATTACACCAATAGCCAATACATCTTGAATATATGGCGAACAGCGATTGCAAAGACCTGCACTTTCGGTAATTAAATAATCTAAATTTTGACTTTTTCCCCAAGCTACAGCTTCTTCAATATTGCTGATAAAAAAATGGTCTGGACAAAATTTTCCTGATAAACCAATCTGTATTGGTATATTCGCTTTTTCATACGGTTCTTTATCAAAAGTCGTCAAGCAATCAAATTTAATGACGCCTACTTTTTGCTTTTCTTTATGTAATACTTCTATTAATCGCAAAATTACAGAAGTTTTGCCCACAGATGGTGGCCCTGCTAAAGTTATTAATTTCACAAAAATCATCTCCATCATAAATAGCTAAATTTTATTATATAGCAATAAACTAAAAAAAATAGGTTAAGCACTTTAGACTTTATTTTCATAAATCCATGCTCAACCTATTTTTACTTATTTTATAAAATTCTATTTAAAATAATATTATATATTAACCAATTTCGCCTTCAAGTTCTGTACCGCGTACTCTTACTGGTCGATTATGTTCATCAACCATGACTACATCTGGTACTAAATTTTGAGCTTCTTCTTTTGTCATCATAGCATAAGCAATAATAATAACTGTATCGCCAACTTGTGCTTTACGTGCTGCTGCTCCATTTAAACAAATTACACCGCTACCACGTTTACCTGCAATTGTATAAGTTTCTAATCTAGCACCATTGTTATTATTTACTACTTGTACTCTTTCTCCTGGTAAAATACCTGCAAGCTCTAATAATTCCTCATCAATAGTAATGCTTCCCATATATTCTAAATTTGCTTGAGTTACTGTAGCACGATGAATTTTTCCATGAAACATATTATATAACATTATTATTTATCCTCCAAAATGACATTATCTATTAAACGAGTTGTACCAAATTTTACAGCTAAAGCTAATAATACTCTGCCTTCAATTTTATTTTCTACTGGTTTTAATCCTGGCAATTTATACATTTCTACATAATCAATTTGACTTGTTTTTTCAGACTGTATAGTATCTTTTACTAAATTTAATATAGCTTCCACATCTCTTTGACCATTAGTAAATGCTTCTTTTGCCAATTTTAAACTCTTAGATAAAATCAACGCAGATTTTCTTTCTTCTGGAGATAAATAAGTATTTCTTGAACTTTTAGCAAGTCCATCAGCTTCACGAACGATAGGCATAATGCGAAGTTCTACATTGAAAAATAAATCATCAACCATACGGCGTAAAACTTCTGTTTGCTGAGCATCTTTTAAGCCAAAATATGCTCTATCAGCTCGAGATAAATTGAATAATTTACTAACTACTGTAGTAACTCCACGGAAATGGATAGGTCTTGTTCTACCACATAAAACTTTTGTGATATCACCTGTAACTTCTACCCATGTCATATCTTCATTAGGATATAAATCTTTATTTTTTGGTGCAAATACTACATCTGCTCCTGCATTTTGTGCCACTATGCAGTCATTTTCCAAAGTACGAGGATAAGCTTCATAATCTTCATTTGGTCCAAACTGAGTAGGATTTACAAACACACTGACGATTGTAATATCATTTTCTTTTGCTGAAGCATTAATAAGTGAAGCATGACCTTCATGCAATGCTCCCATAGTTGGTACCAAACCAATAGATTTGTTTTCCTTCTTAAAATTAGCGACTAATTCACGTAATTTAGCCACATCTTGACATAAAATCATTTTTTTCTTCTCCTTTAATGTTCTTATAACAAACAAAAAGAGACTATAATGAACTTACATAAAAGCACAAAAAAAAGTACATCTCGACACGAAATGCACTTTCCCTATTGATTAAATATAATTGATTTGATTTCATAGCAAAAAATCCATCAACTATATTTTATATTTAAAATTCTGCAAGTTCGTCTCGGTCATAGTGATCCAAGCGTCTTTTTTCTTTTTAAATTTTACCTTATTAAATTATTTTATTTAAAATTAAACAACTAAGATACAGTTCAAATTATTAATATATATTGATACTGTTCACTATTGTTTGTTACGAACCACATAATACCACAGAAAAAATTCAACTGCAAGTATTTAAATAAAAAAGCTACTCATCATAATAATTATTATAAAGTAGCTTTTTATTATAGTTTTAATTATATTATCTGTCAAAATGGAGCTGATAACAGGATTTGAACCTGCGACCCATGTATTACGAATACATTGCTCTACCAACTGAGCTATATCAGCATCAATTTTCTTTTATGATAAAATATTTTAAATTTATTGTCAATATTTGCCTCATATAATTATACAAAATATCAAATCTAGCTTATAATATAATCAAATATAAAGTATTCATATTAGAAATACTACCATTAGTTTGGATTTGGAGGCTTTTTTATGGAATTAAATCAACTAGAATATTTTGTTGCTCTAGCCCATATAAAAAACTTTACTAAAGCAGCAAAATCTCTGAATGTGTCTCAGCCAGCACTTAGTCGTTCAATCAGTCGCTTAGAAAAAGATTTAAATATACCTCTTTTCATCAGAGATAGCCGTAAAGTAAATTTAACTCAATATGGTCAAACATTTTTAACTTATGCTGAACGTATTTTACAAGAATTAGAAACTGCCCGCCAAGATATAACTAATATGGCTGAACCAGATAGCGGAGTTGTAAATTTATCTTTTATGCACTCTTTAGGTGTATATCTTGTGCCAGAATTATTAAAAGAGTTTCGTAAAATCTATCCTAAAATACAATTTCGCCTTAGTCAAAATCATTCTTTCTTATTATCAAAACAATTATTCAAAGGAGAGTCCGATTTATGCCTTTGCAGTTCTCCGATAAATTCTGAAGGTATCGCTTGGGTTCCATTATTGACAGAAGAATTATTTATCATCGTTCCTTCAACTCACCCACTTGCTCATCGCAGTTCTATAATATCACAGAAGTTGCTAGCGAACCATTTATTACTTTAAAACCAATGTATGGTTTACGCACTAAAACTGAACATATCTTTGAAGTAGCTTCTATTCGCCCTAAAATACGTTTTGAAGGTGATGAAATTGTTACTGTAGCTAGTTTAGTAGCAGCTAATTTAGGTGTTTCACTCGTGCCTAAAATTCCTGGAATGGAACATCTCGATATAAAATTCATTTCTGTAGATAATCCAAAATGCATTCGTGATATCGGTCTTGCATGGTATGCTAATAAACCACTTTCTCTTGCTGCCCATCGTTTTCAAAATTTCATAATTGATAAATTTAACCATGAATAATCATAAATATACTTAAATATCCTTGCAGTTTTAGATTTTGAATGATATGCTAAGTTATTGTAAGTGTAAAATTACTTACAATATTAATATATAAAATGGAGGAGCACCTAATTGAAAGCAGTTATTTTTGATATGGACGGAGTCATAATCGATAGTGAATCCATTCATGCTGATATGAAAATACGCACTTTAACACATTTTGGTATCCCTTGTAGTATGGAAGATTGTGTAGCCTATGTTGGTCGTTCTGCCAAAGCATTTTTTACAGATTTTGCCAAATTTGCTACAACTCCCGTTTCTATTCAAGAAATGGTCGATTATAAACATCGCATTTATTTAGAATATATTCAAGAAAGTAATTCCATCTATCCTATTGATGGCGTTTTAGATTTACTTTATCAATTACACAGCGAAGGTATTCCCGTAGCTTTGGCTTCTTCTGCTGATAGAAAAGTTATCAATGCTGTTTTAACAAAATTCGGCTTAATGGATTGTTTTGAATATATTTTAAGTGGTGCAGAACTTCCTGCTAGCAAGCCAAACCCTGCAATTTATCAGTTAACAGCTAAAGCTTTAGGCTTTGCACCAGCTGATTGCGTAGTAATTGAAGATGCTACTGCTGGTATTATGGCGGCTAAAGATGCTGGAGCTTATTGTATCGCATATGATAATCCAAATTCTGGCCCACAAGATTTATCTCGTCTGATAAAATCGTTTCTTCATTATCTGATATAGTTGTTTCTGATATTCTTCAAAATTAATTTTGTTGAGGTTTTATTATTGGAAAAATTTAAATTTTACTGTCCTACAGAAATTATTTTTGGCAAAGATAGTGAATTATCCACTGCTTCATTAATCAAAAAATACAATGGTCATAATGTATTAATAATATACGGCGGTGGCTCAGTAAAACGTTCTGGATTACTTGATAAAATTTGTCAACAATTATCCAATGATAATTTATCTTATATGACCTTAGGTGGCGTTCAACCAAATCCTGTCGTTAGCTTTGTAAATGATGCTGTAAAAAAAGCATATCAAGCCAATATTGATTTTGTCTTAGCTATCGGTGGCGGTTCTGTCATCGATACAGCTAAAGCCATTGCACATGGATTAAAATATCCACAAAATGATATTTGGGATATCTGGACAAAAAAAATAACCTTGACTAATACTACTCCTATGGGTAGCATTGTTACTTTAGCTGCTGCCGGTAGTGAAACAAGTGATTCTGCTGTTTTAACTAACGAACAAACAGGGCAAAAACGTGGTCTTAGTACGCCATTTAATCGTCCATATTTTGCTATTATGAACCTCAATTAACTTACAGTGCCCCAAATTATCAAAAAGCCTGTGGTATTGCCGATATTTTAATGCATACATTAGAACGTTATTTTGCCAAAGAACAAAATAATTATCTTACAGATTATATAGCTGAAGGTCTTTTAAAAGATGTCATCACGCAAGCGCCAATCATGATAAATGAGCCTACAAATTATATTGCTCATAGTGAAATTATGTATGCTGGTTCTTTATCCCACAATGATATAACAGGTCTTGGTCGCACTAAAGATTTTAGTGTACATAAATTTGGTCATGAATTAAGTGCTAAATATAACGCTACTCATGGACCTCATTGACTGCTATTTGGTCATCATGGGCTAGATATATCTATCAAAAAGATGTTCAGCGTTTTTGTCATCTAGGAAAAATCTTATTTAATATTGATACATTAAATAAAACTGATGAAACTATTGCCCTTGAAACTATCAAATATTTCGAAGACTTCTTCACTAGTTTAAACTTACCTATAAATATCAGCCAATTAGTGGGAAAAACATTAACTGATGAAGAATTAACTTATCTCACTTCAATGTGTACAGATAATAATACAAAAACCATTGGCAATTTTTCACCATTAAATTATCAAGACGTCTATGCTATTTTTAAATTAGCAAATCATTAAGTAAAAGGTGTTTTTTATGGATATGCAAAATTGTACACTTTGCCCTCGTTTATGCCATGTTGACCGCACTAAAAATTATGGTGTCTGTCATGCTAGTGATAAAGTGGAAATTGCTCTCGTATCCTTACATCAATGGGAGGAACCGTGCCTATCCGGAACAAATGGAGCAGGCACGGTTTTTTTCTCTCATTGTAATATGAGATGTATCTTCTGCCAAAATCACGAAATCAGTACCGAAGGTAAAGGATTTCCTGTAACTATTGAGCGTTTAGCTCAAATTTTTTTAGAACAACAAGCTCGTAATGCCCACTGTTTAGAATTAGTAACACCAACTCACTACGTTTTACAAATAATTGAAGCTCTAAAATTAGCCAAAAAACAAGGTCTATCTATTCCTGTAGTCTATAATACAAGTGGCTATGAACGAGTTGAAGTCTTAGAAATGCTCAAAGACTATATTGATGTATTTTTACCTGATTTTAAATACTACTCACCAGATACAGCCAAAGAATTTTCCCATGCTCCTGATTATCCTCAAGTAGTCAAAGAAGCCATTGATAAAATGTTTGCACTTGTAGGTAAACCACAATTTAAAGATAATATCATGCAAAAAGGCATCATCATTCGCCATTTAATCTTGCCATGGTATTATAAAGAAAGTATGGAAATTGTAAAATATATCTGGGAAAAATATCATGATGATGTTTATCTTAGCCTTATGAACCAATATACGCCTATGTATAAAGCGCTTACTCACCCTAAACTAAAACGCAAATTGACGACTTTTGAATACGATAAAGTTGTAGATTATGCACTTGATTTAGGCTTTAAAAATTGCTATATCCAACAAGGCAAAACAGCTACAACTAAATTTGTACCTCATTTTGATGGCACTAATGTATACTAATTTATTATCTTAAAGGAGATTTGTTATGCGTAGATTTAAACAAGCTTTACCTTCATCAGAAAACATAGCTATTCTAAAACAAAAAACTCATGGTATTTTAGCACTTTGCGATGAAAAATCTTTTCCTTATACCGTTCCTTTAAACTATGTATATCTCAATGACAAAATCTATTTTCACTGTGCCAATGTAGGTCGCAAATTAGATATTATCCATCAAAATAATAAAGCTTCTTTTTGTGTTATAAATCAAGATACTGTCATTCCGGAAAAATTCACTACCGCTTATTCTAGTGTCATAGCTTTTGGCACTATTAAAGAAATCACAGCTGAAAATGATAAACAAACAATCCTAGAAGAATTTATTCGTAAATTTTCTGCTGATTATTTTACAGAAGGACTAGAAGAAATAAAAACCTACATCAAACGCACTTGCATTTTAGAATTAAGCATTGAAGAAATAACAGGAAAAGAAGGACTTGAATTACAAAAACTAAGACATAAATAAAAAAACAAAAGCTGTAGTTTAAAAACTACAGCTTTTATCTTGTACAGGATTATAAAAAGGGGTTTTGGTATTTTGAGGTTTTTATTTTAAATAAGCATCTATTAAAGATTTAAATTTATCTTTAGAGAAGAAGCCAGATTCACGATGAATAATTTCGCCATCTTTTACGAATAATAAAGTAGGTACTACCATTACTTCATATTCTTCAGCAAGTTTTACATTTTCATCAATATCTATTTTTAAAATATCAAAATCATATTCTGGAGCTACTTTTTCAAGTACAGCACCCAACATTTTTACAAGGGCCACACCATGTAGCGAAGAAATCTACTACAAAAGTCCCTTTATTTTCTAATAATTTATTAAAAGCATTTGCATCTGCATGTACTAACATTATTTTTGCCTCCAAACTGAATAATTCTATAAGTTATCTCACTTGATGATTTTATTATAAATGATTTTCAATCATAGTTCAGTGACTTCATCACAAAAACTAACAAATAATTATTATTTTTTACAAATATTTTATCATAATAATTTATAATACTAATTTTCTTCTAAAACTATTAAAATAATATATTATCATACAACTTATAAGATAAAATAAACATGTACATATAGCGAAAATCTTCTTTGAATAAAAAAATTATTTATTAAAATTTAACAAAATCCCTTTTATTTCTTAGAATATTGATATATAATAGATTTTGTTATGAAGATTGTTATAAATTATTAAAAAAATTGAAATAATTTATAATATACTATATAATATAGATAAATCAAATATTTATCATACAACTTTGTAAAAATCTTAATAAATATTAGTATATGTGCGGAGGTTCTATAATATGCAAACAAATGAAATGATTAAATCTAATATTGAACAGGGTTTAACTACTCTTGGTATTGAATTTGGTTCCACTCGTATTAAAGCAGTATTAATTAATACTGACCATGAACCAATTGCTGTTGGTGCTTATGATTGGGAAAACAGTCTTATTGATGGTATTTGGACTTATAGCGAAGAAGAAATCTGGGCTGGTCTTCAAGGTTGCTATAAAAAATTTAGTTGAAGAAGTAAAAGCAAAATACGACGTTACTATCACTAAATTAGCTGGTCTTGGTTTCAGTGCAATGATGCATGGCTATCTTGCTTTTGACGAAAAAGATACTTTACTTGTACCATTCCGCACTTGGAGAAACAATATCACAGGTCAAGCTTCTCATGAATTAATTAAATTATTCAATTACAATGTTCCTCAAAGATTTAGCATTGCTCACCTTTATCAGGCAATTTTAAACAATGAAGAACATGTAAATAAAATCAAATTCTTCACTACATTAGCTGGTTTTGTTCATTGGAAATTATCTGGTGAAAAAGTACTCGGTATCGGTGATGCTTCTGGTATGTTCCCAATCGATATCAACACCAAAGATTACAATGAAAAAATGCTTGCTGATTTCGATGCACATATCGCTGATAAAAATTATCCATGGTCTATCCGTGAAATTCTACCAAAAGTTTTAGTTGCTGGTGAAAATGCAGGTTATTTAACTGCTGAAGGTGCAAAACTTCTCGATCCAACAGGAACACTCCAAGCTGGTACTCCTATGTGCCCACCAGAAGGTGATGCTGGTACTGGTATGGTAGCTACAAATACAGTTACAAAACGTACAGGTAATGTATCTGCTGGTACTTCTGTATTCGCTATGATTGTTCTTGAACGTGATTTATCCAAAGTTTATGAAGAACTTGATATGGTTACTACTCCTGCTGGTGATTTAGTAGCTATGGCTCATTCCAATAACTGTACAACAGATTTAAATAGCTGGATTAGCCTCTTCCATGAATGCCTCACTAGCTTTGGCGTAAAAGTAGATGCTAACGAATTATTCTCCACATTATATAATAAAGCTTTAGAAGGCGATGCTGACTGCGGTGGCTTACTTGCTTATTGCTATCATTCTGGTGAACATATCACAGGCTTTACTGAAGGTCGTCCATTATTTGTTCGTAAATCCGACAGCAAATTCAATTTAGCAAACTTCATTCGCGTACATCTTTCTACAGCTCTTGGCGCTATGAAAACTGGTTTAGATATTTTAACAAAAGAAGAAAATGTTACTATCGAACAAATTTTAGGTCATGGTGGCTTATTTAAAACTAAAGGCGTAGGTCAAACAATCATGGCTAATGCTATCGGCGCTCCTGTAACAGTTATGGAAACAGCAGGCGAAGGCGGTGCATGGGGTATTGCACTCTTAGCTGATTATATGAATAATAAAGAAAACTTATCTCTTGATAAATATTTAAGCACTAAAGTATTCAAAAATAGCGTTGCCGAAACTATTGCTCCAACAAAAGAAGGTATCGAAGGTTTTGAAACATTCATGACTAGATATCGCAACGGTCTTGCTATTGAACAATCTGCTATTGATAATTTAAAATAAAAAATCTCTTCTAAAAAGACAAGTCATTTGGCTTGTCTTTTTATTTTGTACTTTAATGTATTTTTTATTCATTAGCTAAAAATATTTTGACATACTCCCCATGCCTAAATGCAGGGGATTCTTGGATACAAACGATACTTGCCTACTAAAATAGCAGGTCTTACTATATCTCTCCAAAGAAGGTTCGATGCCCCAACCTTTCCATATATTTATAGCAGCATTTCTATCTCTATCGTGGCTGGTTTTGCACTTTGCGCAAATCCACTCACGAACTGCCAAATTTTTAGTTTCAGGATTTTTG
>ENA-OPZM01000804-OPZM01000804.1-human-gut-metagenome-genome-assembly--contig:-NODE-804-length-12630-cov-2.343917_pt1 | contig 12630 bp, 12 predicted proteins | sample MGYA00242478_ERZ504493 | MGnify/ENA primary metagenome ERZ504493 (study PRJEB26092, sample SAMD00036227) | human gut metagenome | host: Homo sapiens | study: EMG produced TPA metagenomics assembly of...
CTGGCATGCAGATACTGTTTTGCAGAAGAAGGAGAGTATCACGGAAGACGTGCACTGATGTCCTTTGAAGTAGGAAAAAAGGCTTTGGATTTCCTGATCGCTAATTCCGGCTCCAGAAAGAATCTGGAAGTGGATTTCTTTGGCGGCGAGCCGCTGATGAACTGGCAGGTCGTAAAGGATCTTGTGAAATACGGAAGAGAACAGGAGAAACTTCATAACAAAAAATTCCGCTTCACACTGACAACCAACGGCGTTCTTTTAAATGATGAGGTGATGGAATTCTGCAATAAGGAGATGGGAAATGTAGTCTTAAGCGTGGACGGCAGAAAAGAAGTTCATGATTACATGCGCCCGTTCCGTAAGGGTGCAGGAAGCTATGATCTGATCATGCCGAAATTTGAGAAATTTGCGGAATCCAGAAATCAGGACAAGTATTATGTAAGAGGAACCTTTACTCATCATAATCTTGATTTTTCCCAGGATGTTCTGCATTTGGCTGACCTTGGCTTCAAACAGATTTCTGTTGAGCCGGTTGTGGCAGCAGATACAGAAGAGTATGCGATCCGTGAGGAGGATATCCCACAGATTTTGGAACAGTATGACATTCTTGCAAAAGAAATGATCAGAAGAGAAAAAGAAGGAAAAGGATTCAACATTCTTCCCAACTTTATGATAGACCTTACCGGTGGTCCGTGTGTATATAAACGACTTTCCGGATGCGGCTCAGGAACCGAGTACTTGGCTGTTACTCCGTGGGGAGATTTTTATCCATGCCACCAGTTTGTTGGTGAGGAACAGTACCTTATGGGTAATGTAGACGAGGGAATCACAAAGCCTGAAATCGTAAAAGACTTTGGAAGATGTAACGTCTATACGAAACCGGACTGTAAAGACTGTTTTGCCAGATTCTACTGCAGCGGCGGCTGTGCGGCAAATGGTTACCACTTCGGCGGAGATATCCGGGGGAATTATAAGATCGGATGCGAACTCCAGAGGAAGCGTGTGGAGTGCGCTATCATGATAAAAGCCGCTTTGGCGGAATAAGAGAGGAAAAAGAAAATGAAGAAAAGTAGAGGAATTGCAGTGCTGCTTCTGACAGCAATTGTCACAGTATTCTTCTGCTATGTGGCTGCGGTAGGCATTGGTCCTACAGGAACAGGTTCGGCTAAGAACATCAATACCGGACTTGATCTTGCCGGCGGTGTCAGCATCACATACCAGGCTAAGGACAGCAATCCGAGCAAGGAAGATATGTCCGATACTGTTTACAAGATGCAGCAGCGTGTTTCTCAGTACAGTACTGAGGCACAGGCATATCAGGAAGGTTCCAACCGTATCACTATTGAGATTCCAGGAGTATCAGATGCAAATGCGATCCTGGAAGAACTTGGAAAGCCAGGTTCTCTGTATTTTATCGATCAGACAGATGCAGACGGAAACAAGAATTTTACAACAGGAAACAGTGAGAGTGGATATGTTCTTGCAAGAAGTATTGAGGATATCCAGAAAGCCGGATCTGTTGTACTGGAAGGTACAGACGTTGCAGACGCTGAGGGAGGTGCTTATCAGGATTCATCCACAAGCTCCCAGAAATATGCAGTCAGCCTGACTCTTACAAAGAATGGAAAAACCAAATTTGCGGAAGCTACCAAGGCAAATGTTGGAAAGCAGATTGCAATCGTATATGACGATCAGGTTTTAAGCGCTCCGAATGTAAATGAGGAGATTTCCGGTGGAAAAGCGCAGATCACCGGAATGGCAAGTACAGAAGAGGCACAGAATCTTGCTTCTTACATAAGAATCGGTTCTTTAAGTCTTGAGCTTACCGAACTTCGTTCCAGCGTAGTTGCTGCACAGCTTGGTGAAGAAGCCATTGCAACAAGTGTAAAAGCCGGAGCTATCGGTCTTGTGATCGTTATGCTGATCATGATCATCGCATACCGTATTCCAGGTCTGGTTGCATCTATTGCACTGGTTCTTTATACAACCTTAATGCTGATCACACTGAATGCCTTTGATATCACCCTTACGCTTCCGGGTATTGCAGGTATCATCCTGGGCATTGGTATGGCAGTGGATGCCAATGTTATCATTTACGCCAGAATCCGTGAGGAGATCGCGGCAGGTCTTTCTGTCCATGCAGCGATCAAAAGTGGATTCAGCAAAGCGTTTTCCGCTATTTTTGATGGAAACATCACAACACTGATTGCGGCTTGTGTGCTGATGTGGCTGGGCTCCGGTTCTGTTAAGGGATTTGCCTACACACTGGCAATGGGTATCGTGATCTCCATGTTTACAGCACTGGTCATATCCAGGCTTGTTATTAATGCGGTATATGCAATTGGCGTTCGTGACCCGAAATTCTATGGTATTGCCAAGGAACGTAAGGTTGTGGATTTCATTGGAAAGAGAAAAATCTTCTTTGTTGTTTCAATTATCCTGATCCTTTGCGGGCCTGTAGGAATGCTGGTCCACAGTAATGTGATCGGGGACAAAGCAATGAATTACAGTCTGGAGTTTTCTGGTGGTACTTCTACCAATGTAACCTTCAATAAAGAGATGGATATCAAGGAAATCGATTCCGAGGTAACACCGGTTGTTGAGGCAGTGACAGGTGATAAGAATGTACAGCCGACCAAGGTGCAGGGAACCAATCAGGTTGTGATCAAAACACGTTCTCTGGATCTTAAGGAACGTGAAGCACTGAATAAGGCATTGGAGGAAAATTTTGATGTAGATACAAGTCTGATCACATCGGAGAATATTTCCGCTACTGTCAGCAATGAGATGAGAAGAGACGCTATCGTAGCGGTTATCGTAGCTGCGATCTTCATGCTTCTTTACATCTGGTTCCGCTTCAAGGATATCCGCTTTGCAAGCAGTGCAGTACTTGCACTTCTTCATGATGTTCTGGTCGTACTTGCGTTTTATGTTATTTCCAGAACATCTGTAGGAAATACATTTATTGCGTGTATGCTGACAATCGTAGGTTATTCCATCAATGCTACCATTGTCATCTTCGACCGTATCCGTGAGAATATGAGAGGCAGAAAGAAAGTCGAGGATGAGAAACTGAAAGAGATCGTAAATACAAGTGTTACAGAGACTTTGACACGAAGCATTTACACATCCCTGACAACGTTTGTAATGGTTGCAATTCTTTATGTAATGGGTGTTTCTTCAATTAAAGAGTTTGCAGCACCGTTGATGGTAGGTATCATCGGCGGAGCATATTCCTCTGTATGCATCACAGGTGCTCTGTGGTACACTATGAAAACATTCAGAAAAAATCGTGTTGCCGCACCGGCAGTTGCAGTAGCTTCAACTAAGACTTCTGCCGAGAAATCCGAGAAAAAGGTAAAACAGCCATCCGGACAGCAGACAGTTCAGCAGCAGCCGAAGAAGAAAAACCGTAAAAGAGTTGCCGAGCGTCTTGCAGCGCAGGAGGCAGCAAAGCAGCAGAATGATGAGGAGAAATCTGAATAAAACTGCTGAATAACAGAAACGTTCCGTACCAGGAAAGGAAATTTCCTGGCGGAACGTTTTTTTGTGTGGCATAAAAAACTTGCAGCTATGCAGGAGTATGAGTTACAATACGGTTATTGTGTTGCTTTGAAGAAAGAAAGCGGCAAAGCATCAAGGAGGAAATAACATGGAACGATGGGTTGTTGCTGCAAAACGGGCGGATTTTGCGGCAATTGGAAAAGAGTTCGGAATTGATCCGGTAATCGCCAGACTAATCCGAAATCGGGATGTACAGGATAGGGATGAAATTCGCAGATATCTTTATGGAACGGTGGAAGAATTGGCTTCTCCGCATTTGATGAAAGATGTGGATAAGGCAGTGCAGATCCTGCAGAATAAAATAAAGAAAAAAAAACGCATCCGTATTATAGGCGATTATGATATTGATGGGGTAGTATCGACTTTCATTCTGATCAAAGGACTGAAGCGTGCAGGAGCTCTGGCAGATACATATATTCCGGACCGTGTGGCGGACGGATATGGAATCCATGAGCACCTGATCGAAAGAGCAGTGAATGATGGGATTGACGTAATTGTTACCTGTGATAATGGAATTGCGGCGTACAATGAAATCACTATGGCTAAAGAGAATGGAATGACGGTGATAATAACCGATCATCATGAAATTCCCTATAAAGAAACGGAAGATGGAAGAGAACTGATCCTTCCGCCGGCTGATGCCATTGTAAATCCAAAACAACCGGACTGTAATTATCCGGAGAAAAGATTGTGCGGAGCAGTTGTTGCGTTGAAGCTGGTGACAGCTCTCTATGAGGCATGTGGGATTCCGGAAAAAGAACTGGAAGATTTTCTGGAATTAGGAGCATTGCCACGGTGGGAGACGTGATGGATCTTCAGGGTGAAAATCGTATCCTTGTAAAGGAAGGCCTGAAACGACTTTCCCACACTTTTAACAAAGGTCTCCGTGAACTGATCCGTGCCAATGGCCTGGAGGATGGGCCGATCACTGCCTATCATGTAGGGTTTGTGCTGGGACCATGTATCAATGCCAGTGGAAGACTGGATACCGCTGCACGTTCCCTGAAACTGCTCTGTGCGGAGACGGAGGATGAAGCGGCAAAACTTGCCGGCGATCTGACTGCGTTGAATCAAAGCAGAAAAGCTCTCACAGAAGAGGGAAAGGAAGCAGCAATCCGTATTGTGGAAGAGACAGAAATCGGACAGGACAGGGTTCTTGTGATCTATCTACCGGACTGTCATGAAAGTCTGGCTGGAATTATTGCAGGACGTATCCGGGAAAAGTACAATAAACCGGTCTTTGTCCTGACAAAAGGTGAAACAATGGTGAAAGGCAGCGGACGTTCCATAGAAAGCTATTCTATGTTTGAGGAACTGGTAAAATGCGGAGATCTGATGGAACAGTATGGCGGTCATCCTATGGCTGCAGGATTATCCATTAAAGAAGAAAATGTGGAAGAGTTCCGTAGACGGTTAAACGAAAACTGTACTCTGACAGAAAAGGATCTGACTCCAAAGATCCTGATCGATGTGCCAATGCCGGTTTCCTATATAAATAAGGAACTTGTGGAAGAGATATCCCTGCTGGAGCCTTTTGGAAAAGGAAATACCAAACCGATTTTTGCACAGAAGGGACTTCGGGTTTTAAGCAGCCGTATTCTTGGCAAAAATAGGAATGTGGCGAAGCTCCAGCTGTCAGATGGCGCTGGTTGTGTAGTGGAAGCAGTATATTTTGGCGAAGCAGATGAATTTGTTGATAGAATAAAAAACTGTGGAAGTATGGCGGTCACATATTATCCTGAGATCAACCGTTATCAGGGAAGAGAAACTTTACAGATCGTGATCCGGAATTATATTACAGAATAACAGGAGAAGGTATCACTAAAATGCAGGTCCTGACAGCAAGTAATTGACTGTTAAACAGGAAAGAAAGCTCTGTACTGGGCAATATGCAGTCCAGGGCCTGTCGTAATTCCGCGAGTTCTGTCGGGTTGCACATTGATTCCCTATAGAAAAAGTGCTATACTATCTAACATCTGATTGACAAATTAAACCATTGGAGGTTATTATGAAAAAAATAGAAGAATATGTAAGAAGTATCCCGGACTTTCCAGAGCCAGGGATTATTTTCCGTGATGTTACCAGCGTCCTTCAGGATGCGGATGGATTACAGCTTGCCGTTGATTCTATGCAGGATTGTCTGGAGGGTGTGGAGTTCGATGTGATCACAGGTCTTGAATCCAGAGGATTTATCTTTGGTATGCCGATCGCATATAATCTTCACAAACCCTTTGTTCTGGTCCGTAAAGCAGGAAAACTTCCATGTGAGACCGTTTCCAGAACCTACGATCTGGAGTATGGAAGTGCAACTATTGAGATGCATAAAGATTCCATCAAGCCGGGACAGAGGGTTGTTATCGTGGATGACTTGATCGCTACGGGCGGAAGTGTGGAAGCAGCCATCAAGCTTGTGGAGGAGCTTGGAGGTGTAGTTGTTAAAGTTGTTTTCCTCATGGAGCTTGCAGGTCTGAAGGGACGTGAGCGTCTCAAAGGTTATGATGTGGCATCTGTGATCTGTTACGACGGAAAATGATTTTTTGTCGGTGGAAGGGGATGTGAACTGTTGTAGTCATACGGCAGTATGAAATTGTGCACAGGCAGGTGGGATTTAATGGCAGAGACAAAAAATACGGAAAAACAAAACATTGAGATACAGAAGGAAGAAGAAAAAAGAGAGTCTGTTCGGAAGGCAGATGCGGCGGTGAAATCCATGCATGATTTTACAAGCCCTGAGGTTCTTTATCAGGAGCTGATAAAAAGTGTCAAGAAATATCATCCGTCTACAGATATTTCCATGATTGAAAAGGCCTATAAAGTGGCCAGTGAGGCACATAAGGATCAGAAACGTAAATCCGGTGAACCTTATATCATTCATCCTCTCTGTGTTGCGATCATCCTTGCGGATCTTGAACTGGATAAGGAGACCATAGTGGCAGGTCTTCTTCATGATGCGGTAGAAGATACCTGGATGACTTATGAAGAAGTAGAAAAGGAATTTGGTTCTGAGGTAGCACTTCTGGTAGATGGTGTTACCAAGCTGGGTCAGCTGTCATATTCTAAGGATAAGGTAGAGGTTCAGGCTGAAAATTTAAGAAAGATGTTCCTTGCAATGGCTAAGGATATCCGCGTTATCCTGATCAAACTTGCAGACCGTCTTCATAATATGCGTACCCTGCAGTATATGAGACCGGAGAAACAGCAGGAGAAGGCAAGGGAAACCATGGATATCTATGCTCCTATTGCTATGCGGCTTGGTATTTCCAAGATCAAGGTGGAACTGGATGATCTTTCTCTTAAGTATCTGAAGCCGGATGTCTACTATGATCTGGTTGAAAAGGTTGCTCTTCGCAAAAGCGCCCGTGAAGAATTTGTTAATTCTATCGTGAAACAGGTAAAGCAGCATATGGAGGATGCCAACATCAGGCACAGGTGGATGGCCGCGTGAAGCATTTCTTCAGCATCTATAAGAAGATGGTCAATCAGGATAAAACCATTGATCAGATTTATGACCTGTTTGCTGTACGTATCATTGTAGATACTGTGAAGGACTGTTATGCGGCTCTTGGTGTTATCCATGAGATGTACAAGCCGATCCCCGGCAGATTTAAAGATTATATCGCAATGCCGAAGGCCAATATGTATCAGTCTCTGCATACAACGCTTATTGGTCCTAACGGACAGCCTTTCGAAATCCAGATCCGTACATTTGAGATGCATAAAACCGCAGAATACGGTATTGCAGCTCATTGGAAATATAAGGAAACTTCCGATGGTAAGAAACCTGGAAAGAGCGAGGAAGAGAAGCTGAATTGGCTGCGCCAGATCCTGGAGTGGCAGCGTGATATGTCTGATAACCGGGAGTTCATGAGCCTTCTGAAAAATGATCTGGATCTTTTTGCGGACAGTGTTTACTGTTTCACTCCCCAGGGAGATGTAAAAACGCTTCCCAATGGCTCTACACCTATTGATTTTGCGTACAGTGTGCACAGTGCGGTAGGAAACAAGATGGTAGGTGCCAGGGTCAATGGCAAACTTGTTCCTATTGAATATAAGATCAAAAACGGTGACCGTATTGAGATCATAACTTCCCAGAATTCTCAGGGCCCCAGCCGTGACTGGCTGAAGATCGTAAAGAGTACACAGGCTAAGAATAAGATCAACCAGTGGTTTAAGAAAGAACTGAAGGAAGATAATATTCTGAAGGGTAAGGACATGCTGAATCAGTATGCCAAGACCAAGGGCTTTAAACTAGGCATATATACCAAGCCACAGTATATGGAATCGGTAATGCATAAATATGGTTTCCGAGACTGGGATTCTGTACTGGCAGCTATCGGACATGGCGGCCTGAAAGAAGGTCAGGTGTTTAACAAGCTGGTAGAAGCCTATGAGCGGGAGCATAAGAAGAATCTTACAGATGAACAGGTTCTGGAGGCAGCTTCCGAATCACAGGAGAAGCTTCATATTGCCAAGAGTAAGAGTGGTATTGTAGTAAAAGGTGTCCATGATGTGGCAGTTCGATTTTCTAAATGCTGCAGTCCGATTCCGGGAGATGAGATTGTGGGCTTTGTAACAAGAGGAAGGGGAATCACCATCCATCGTACAGATTGTGTGAATGTGCTCAACATGCCTGAGATTGACAGGAAACGTGCTCATTGAAGCAGAGTGGCAGATGCCGGACAGAGCGGATTCCGAGAAATACGAAGCTGAGATCCAGGTTTACGCAAATAACCGTACCGGACTTCTGGTGGATATCTCCAAGATCTTTACAGAGAGGAAGATCGATCTTCGTTCCATTAACAGCCGTACCAACAAGCAGGAACGCGCCACGATTTCCATGTCCTTTAATGTATGCAGCAAACAGGAACTGAATTCTCTGATCGAAAAGATCCGTCAGGTTGAAAGTGTTCTTGATGTAGAGCGAACAACGGGCTGACCCGATAAACGGAGGAATTTTTATGAGTAAACTTGAAATGCAGCAGTGTGTGCTGGGCCAGGTGTTTACCAACTGCTATTTTTTGAAAAATAAAGAGACCGGAGAACTGCTGATCGTAGATCCGGGAGACTATGCAGAAAAAGTTTTTCAGAAAGTATCTCTTATGCAGGGAAAACCGGTGGGAATCCTTCTGACACATGGTCATTTTGATCACATCATGGCTGTAAAGAAAGTGAAGGAAAAATATCAGATTCCGGTTTATGCATGCAGGCAGGAAGAAGCAATGCTGGCAGAGCCCACGATAAATATGACTGCTGTTTATGGAAGTGCCTGTTCAATTAAGCCGGATGTCCTTCTGGATGACGGGCAGATCTTCGAGCGGCCGGATTTTCCATTCAGATGTTCCACACACCGGGACATACCAAAGGAAGTTGCTGCTATTATATCAAAGACGAGGGTGTGCTTTTCAGCGGAGATACATTGTTTTGCGGCTCTGTGGGAAGAACCGATTTTCCTGGCGGAAGTTCTGCTGAGATCGTAAGAAGCCTTCACAAGCTTGTGGATACTTTGCCGGAGGATACAGAAGTATTTCCGGGGCATGACGCATCCACAACAATTGGTTACGAAAAGAGGTATAATCCATTTGTATAAGATTGGAATTTTGTTTCAGAACAGAGATTTTGAGCATGATGTGTATGAGCTGATCAAAGCGTTTTATCCCGGGAATGAGATCATTTCTCTTTATGAAGAGGATGATGCGGATTATGATATCCGCTTCCGGGTTTCACGTGATGAAGAAGGGTATACCATCAGTTACAACAACGGAATAGAGAAAAAAACAGCTCATGGGGCTGTGATAGAAGGGCAATCCAGTGGAGAAGCTTCGGATGCCTTATTTCTTGCAATGATGCCCATGATATCCGCAGGAAAAATAAAGACGCGATCAAATACGCCCTGTATCAGATGCTTTCCAAAGCTACAGGCAAGAAACTTCCATGGGGGAATCTTACAGGCATCCGTCCTGTGAAAATGGCTATGGGAATGCTGGAGTCCGGAATGAAAAATACGGAGATCGCCAGATATATGAGAGATCAGTATCTGGTAAGTCCGGAGAAAACAGCTCTTGCGGTTACCATCGCAAATCGTGAGAGGGATATCCTGAAAAACATTGATTATGAAAACGGTTACAGCCTTTATGTTGGCATTCCTTTCTGTCCGAGTATCTGTCTGTACTGTTCATTCAGTTCCTATCCGCTGGAGAGATGGCGTAAATATGTAGAAGCGTATCTGGACGCTTTGGTAAAGGAAATCCAGGCTGTTTCCGGGATGATGAAAAACCGGAAGCTGGATACGGTCTATATCGGCGGGGGAACACCTACACGCTGGAACCGGAACAGCTTCGGAGACTTCTTGGCGCGATCACAGAATATTTTCCCTGTGAGGAGCTGGAAGAATTTACGGTTGAGGCAGGAAGACCGGACAGTATAACCTTGGAAAGCTTCAGGCGATCCGTGAGTTTCCGGTTACCAGGATTTCCGTAAATCCACAGACCATGAATCAGGAAACCCTGGATATCATTGGTAGACGTCATACAGTAGAACAGACAAAGAATGCGTTTCATCTGGCAAGAAAAGCCGGATTCGACAATATCAATATGGACCTGATCGTGGGTCTTCCCGGCGAAGATATCACAAAAGTGCGGCATACACTGGATGAGGTAAAAAATCTCGGGCCGGACAGCCTGACCGTACATTCTCTTGCTGTGAAGCGTGCGGCAAGACTGAATATTTTCCGTGATAAATACCAGGAGATGACCTTTGAAAACAATCAGGAGATCATGAATCTGACTATGAAAACTGCCTACGAGATGGGAATGGGCCCCTATTATCTGTACAGACAGAAGAATATGAAGGGGAATTTTGAGAATGTCGGGTATTCTGAGGTTGACAAAGCAGGGATTTACAATATACTGATTATGGAGGAAAAGCAGCCGATCATCGCACTGGGTGCAGGTGGTTCCTCCAAGCTTGTGTTTGATCACGGACAGCGCATTGAGCGTGTGGAGAATGTGAAGGATGTTGTCAATTATATCACACGTATCGATGAAATGATCGAGAGAAAACGCGAGGGCATTGCAAAATGGCTGTAGACGGAAAGGAGAGACGGATCCTTGAAAAGCGTACAGAAGATAAGTGAAACTACGCAGGACCGGATCCTGGAAATGGATCTTTCCGCAGAGCTGAAACATGGGACTGTTGTCAGTAACCTTGCCTATGATGTGGCAAAGGAGCTTGGTCTTGGTGAGAAAGAATGCTATCAGCTGGCCATTGCCGGAATGCTCCATGATATAGGCAAGCTGAAGCTGGAAGGATACATTAATGGCCAAGAGCAGAATCCGATGGTCATTGAAGAACTGAAATATGTCCGCATGCACTCCACATTAGGTTATGAGATCCTGAAAGACCAGGGATATTCCGATTATGTTCTGGAAAGTATTCTTTATCATCATGAGAATTTTGATGGCAGCGGTTATCCCAGCAACAGAAGCGGAAAGGATATCCCTATGGGTGCAAGGATACTGAGAGTATGTGATGTATATGCGGCTTTGAGTATGGACAGACCATATCGGAAAGCTCTGGAAAAAGATGAAGTTTTAAGACTGATGATCGATGAGATTAAAAACTTTGACATGCAGGTGTTTCTTGCATTTCAGAGGGTGATTCATAAAGGAGGAAACTATGGCATTAAAAAAGAAACCGGTTACAGGAATGAAGGACATTTTACCGAAGGAAATGGCAATCCGTAACTATGTGATGAATATGATCAGAGAGACGTATGGAACCTTTGGTTTTTCCGCGATCGAGACTCCCTGTGTAGAACATATTGAGAATCTCTGCAGCAAGCAGGGCGGTGAAAATGAAAAGCTGATCTTCAAGATCATGAAGAGAGGCGAGAAACTGAAACTGGATACTGCAAAAACAGAGAATGATCTGACAGATTCCGGACTTCGTTATGATCTGACCGTACCGCTTTCCAGATATTATTCCAATAATGCAAACGAGCTTCCGGCTCCGTTTAAGGCACTTCAGATGGGAAATGTATGGAGAGCTGACCGTCCGCAGAGAGGTCGTTTCCGTCAGTTTATGCAGTGTGATATCGATATCCTGGGTGAGCCGACCTATCTTGCCGAGATCGAGCTTGTACTTGCAACAACAACACTTCTTGGAAAACTGGATTTCCATAACTTTACTATCCGTATCAATGACAGAAGAATCCTGAAGGCAATGGCTCAGTACAGCGGATTCCCGACAGAGAGCTTTGATTACTGTCTTTATTATTCTTGACAAGATGGATAAGATCGGCATCGAGGGAGTTGCAGAGGAACTTGAGAAAGAGGGCTTTGCTAAAGAGAGTATTGACACTTATCTTGGACTTTTCCGTGAGATCACCAACGATGTTGAGGGTGTCCGTTATATTAAAGAAAAACTTTCTGATGTTCTGGATGCAGGTATTGCAGAGGATCTTGAAACTATCATCAATACTGTAGAATCTGTAAAAACAGCAGACTTCAAAATGTCCTTTGATCCTACACTGGTACGTGGAATGTCCTATTACACAGGTCCGATCTTTGAGATTTCCATGGATGAGTTCGGCGGAAGCGTCGGTGGAGGCGGACGTTACGATGAGATGATCGGTAAATTTACAGGAAATAATACCTGTGCCTGTGGTTTCTCCATTGGATTTGAGAGAATCGTTATGCTGCTTCTTGAGAGAGGCTATGAGATTCCAACCAAGAATGGCAAGAAAGCATATCTGATCGAGAAGAACATGCCGGCAGACAAGCTTCTGAACATCCTGAAACAGGCAACTGAGGAAAGAAGTGCAGGTACACAGATCAATATCTCTATCATGAAAAAGAACAAAAAAATTCCAGAAAGACCAGCTGGCAGCAGATGGTTATACAGAGTATGTAGAATTTTTCAACAGAGACTGAAACTGCCCCGTCTGAAAACGGAGATAGCAGAAGTAAATTAAAAATACATATGAAAAAATAGTCAGAAGGAGGATAAAGAAGATGGCTGAAAGCATGCAAGGGGACTGCACAGAAACCTGCCGAATGTGCCAGAAGT
>ENA-OPZM01000805-OPZM01000805.1-human-gut-metagenome-genome-assembly--contig:-NODE-805-length-12629-cov-1.801472_pt1 | contig 12629 bp, 15 predicted proteins | sample MGYA00242478_ERZ504493 | MGnify/ENA primary metagenome ERZ504493 (study PRJEB26092, sample SAMD00036227) | human gut metagenome | host: Homo sapiens | study: EMG produced TPA metagenomics assembly of...
CCATGCGGCAAAGCTGTGACCCGGGAGCTCTTGTTTTGTGCTGACAGGCAGCCGGACAGACTACAGAGAGTGGGCAGGATGTCGTAGTGGCTGAACAGCTCGCTGCAGACGGCCCCTTCTGCAAAATGACCGGGCCAGGAGGCGATGAAGGGTACCTTCACAGGAGCTGTCGTACATGTTCTGGGGGAAGGTACCGTTTCCCTTGCCCCAGATGCCGTGCTGTCCCAGGTTCATGCCGTTGTCGGAGGTGAAGATAACGACAGTGTTGTCTGTGATTCCCAGCTCATCCAGCGGTCCATCATGCGCCGATCTGGTGATCCATGGCTGTGATGGCGGCGTAGTAGCCCCGCAGCAGCTCCTTTCGCCGTTCTCCTCTGCCGTGAGGACTGGTGAAAACCTGCCAGGGGTGGTAGGGAAGGTCAGGCGTGGCGCTGAAATCGCAGTCCCGGTACAGATCCAGATATTCTTTTTTGTGGTCTGTCTCCTCCCAGGGGCTGTGAGGAGCGGTGAAGTGGACGCTCAGATAAAAAGGAGCTTCCTCTTTGGAAAACCGGTCCAGGCACCTTAGAGCGTCTTCGCCGATGAGATCTGTGATATATCCTTTCTTTTCGGAAAGGACACCGTTTTCAATGGTTTCGGGGTTAAAGTATCTGACGCCCCCGCCTCCGATGGTGTACCAGTGGGAAAATCCGTGCTGGGGTGTCATGCTGTCGCCCATATGCCACTTGCCTGAGAGGCGCAGCGGTAGCCGCCTGCCGCCAGGATATCAGTATAGGCGGTAAGATGGTCCGTATACTGGATGGGAATGGTCTCATGGGGCATATACTCTAAACTTTCCCTGGAGAGGGAAGCTCTGTCCATGCTGCCGCCGTCCAGCCAGTCAAGAATACCGTGGAAGGAAGGCATGGTCCCGGTAAGGATGGAAGCGCGGGCCGGCGAGCAGACCGGTGAGGCACAGAAAAAGTTGTCAAATTTTACACCCCTTCGGGCAAGCCTGTCCAGATTTGGGGTGTGGATGTCTGTGTTTCCTGCGTTGCGCATTGCCCAGTGGCCCATATCGTCAGCAAGCAGAAATAAAATGTTTGGTCGTTTCATAAATACTGGTGTCCTTTCTTAAGATGTTTGATAACCTGTGAAAGCTATTATACTATCATAAAGAAGAAAAGGCAAAATGTTCTAAAAATAATCTGGAATTTCTGGTATAATATCAGTAATTTCCAGAAGACCAGTTTGGGAGGGAGGAATATCTGTGGACAGAGTTTCGGAAATTTTCCGGCGGCCGATGAGATGCGCCATATGATTCCTTTGGACTGTATCGCAGGGTTTGACGTACGGCCGGGATTTTATATATATGAAGGAGCGACCCCGATTCCGAATGGAGTAAACTTTACAGTACATTCTCACGGTGCGACATCCTGCGAACTGCTTTTATATCACCGGATGGCAGAGCAACCGTATGCGGTGCTTCCGTTTCCTGAAAATTACAAAATCGGGGACGTCTACTCCATGATCGTCTTCGGACTGAACGTGGAGGAGTTTGAGTATGCATATCGGCTGGATGGTCCTTATGATCCGGGTAGGGACTTTTGTTTGACCGCAATCATATTCTCCTGGATCCTTATGCCAAGGCAGTTACCGGGCAGAGTACCTGGGGGAAAAAGGTAAGTGACAAAGGATACCGGGCCAGAGTTGTACGAAATAACTTTGACTGGGGAGCGGCTGCCAATCCTAAGATTCCTATGGAAGATCTGATCATTTACGAGCTGCATGTGCGGGGATTCACAAAAATGGCGGCTGACGTGACTGCTCCTGGCACCTTTCTTGGAATCCGGGAAAAGATCCCTTATCTGAAGGAGCTGGGGATCAATGCGATCGAGATGATGCCGATTTTTGAATTCGATGAGCTTAGCGACCGCAGAATCGTGAATGGGAAAGAGGTCTTGAATTACTGGGGATATAATACGGTCAGCTTTTTCGCGCCTAATACCAGTTATGCATCTGGCAGTGGAGTATAACCGGGAAGGACTGGAACTGAAAGAGCTGATCAAGGCGCTGCATGAGAATGGGATTGAGGTGATTCTGGATGTTGTGTTTAATCATACGGCTGAAGGAAATGAGGACGGACCGTTTATCTCTTTTAAGGGCTTTGACAATAATATATACTATCTGCTGACGCCGGAAGGATATTATTATAACTTCAGCGGCTGCGGCAACACCATGAACTGCAACCATCCGGTGGTGCAGAGGATGATCATTGACTGTCTGCGGTACTGGGTCACTACCTACCGGGTGGATGGATTCCGGTTTGATCTGGCCTCGATCCTGGGGAGAAACGAAGATGGCTCGCCTATGGAAAATCCGCCGCTTCTGCAGGCGCTGGCAAGGGATTCTATCCTGGCGGACACCAAGCTGATCGCTGAGGCCTGGGATGCGGGAGGATTATATCAGGTAGGGGATTTTCCGGCCTTTCATCGCTGGAGTGAATGGAATGGACGCTACCGGGATGATTTAAGAGAATATTTAAAAGGAGATATCTGGTGTGCGGCTGCTGCGGCACGGAGGATTACCGGCTCCCTGGATCTTTATGATCCGGCTGTGCGGGGGCGGGGGGCGTCAGTGAACTTTATCAACTGCCATGACGGTTTTACGTTGTATGACCTGTATGCATATGACTGGAAGCATAATGAGGCAAACGGGTGGGAGAATACAGATGGCTGCAATGACAACCGCAGCTGGAACTGCGGAGCGGAAGGGGAGACAGAGAATGAAGAAGTCATAAAGCTCAGGATGCGGCTGATACGCAATGCCTGTGCAGTCCTTCTGACCAGCAGGGGAACACCGATGTTTCCGGCAGGAGATGAATTCTGCAATACGCAGTTTGGCAACAACAATGCCTACTGCCAGGATAATGAGATTTCCTGGCTGGACTGGGGACGGCTTCAGACATATCAGAAAATCTATCAGTTTTTCCGGCATATGATCGGATTCAGAAAGCGCCACCCGGCGATTCAGGGGACGGGAAAGGCGGCTGTCTGCGGATTCCCGGAGACCAGTCTTCACGGCAGGAAGCCATGGAAGGCAGATTACGAAAGCGATGGAGGAGTAGTGGCAGTCATGTTTGCAGGATATGATCCGCATAGAAATCAGGATGATATTGTGTATCTGATCGTCAATGCGTTCTGGGAAGCGGCAGAAGTAGAGCTCCCCGGGCTGCCGGAGGGGCTGGCATGGCAGATGGAGATCAATACCGGGGCAGAAGGAGAAGAGTACCGGGATATTCCTCTGATAATCGGAAACAGCCGGGTGCTGGCGGGAGAACGCTCCGTCCTGATCCTGACGGCAGAAAAGAGCGGCAGCAGGAGAGAAGCAGCTAAGAAATCAGAAAGAAATTAAGAAAGCAATAAAAAGCAAAGAGAGGATAAAGAGAAAATGATTTTTTTAGGAAAAGAAGAGATCGAAGCATTGATTGATGTAAATATGATGATGGATCAGATTGAGGAGACCTACCGGATTTTTGGAAAGGGAGCTTATTATATGCCGCCCCGGCCGGTGATTGAACATGAAAACAAGACGTTAATTTATATGCCGTGCTATACGGATGAAATAATCGGGACAAAAATGCTGACAATGTTCCCGGAAATGCAAAGCTTGGACTTCCTTCGATCGACGGGCTGGTGATTTTAAACGATGCGAAAACGGGGGCGCCTCTGGCAGTCCTGGACGGCAGGCGGTGACGGCCTGGAGGACCGGAGCCGTAGGAGGTGTTGCCATCCGTCATCTGGCGGACAGGGACGCTCATACAGCCGGGATCATCGGGGCAGGAGTACAGGGATTCTATCAGGCCGTGTATGCCTGTGCGGCAAGAGATATCCATACCGTTTACGTGTATAATCACAGTGACAGAGATTTGACAGATTATCTGTGCAGGCTTAAAAAAGCTATTGATAATCCGGGGGTAAAGGTAGTACAATGTAAGACAGCGGAGGAACTGGTACATCGTAGTGATATTATTTGCACCACCACTCCTTCGAAGACACCGGTACTGCCTGATGATCCGGAGACTTTAAGAGGAAAATGCATCATAGCGATCGGATCTTATACGCCGGAAATGCGGGAAATCCCGGATGCTGTCTGGGATGTGGCCGAAAAGGTGTATATTGAGCTTCCGTATGCATGTGAGGAGAGCGGAGACTTAAGCCAGCCGCTTTCTGAGGGAAGGCTTGCGAAGGACAGAGTCGTTCTGATGAGCGATTACCTGGCATCTGGAGAACGGGAAGAATCGGGGAACGGAAAGACTACCTACTTCAAATCAGTAGGAATGGGTCTTTTTGATGTGTGCATTGCACAGAAAATATTAGAGATAGCAAAGGAGAGGTAACAATGAAAATCGTAGCAACAGAAAAAGCACCGGCAGCACTTGGACCATATTCACAGGGATATACCCACGGCGGTATGTTCTATTCAGCAGGACAGCTGGGCGCGGATCCGGCAACAGGAGACCTGGCAGAAGGAATCGAAGGACAGGCAGACCGTGCATGCCAGAATATGGCTGCTGTTCTGGAAGCTGCAGGAACATCCTTTGATAAGGTAGTAAAGACAACATGTTTTCTGGCTGACATGGGAGATTTTGCAGCATTTAATGAAGTATATGCTAAATATTTCACCTCCAAGCCGGCAAGAAGCTGTGTGGCTGTAAAGACACTTCCAAAGAACGCACTGTGCGAGATCGAAGTGATCGCGGTGGTAGAAGAGTAAGGAAGGTGTAAAGAAAATGGCTGAACAGCAAAACGGATGTTCTCCATCTGACTGTGCAGGGTGTGCTCATGCTGATTCCTGCAGCAGCAAACCGCAGGATTCCGCAAGCCGGCAAACGCACATTCCAGAATAAGGAAGGTGATTGCGGTAGTCAGCGGAAAAGGCGGCGTGGGGAAATCAATGGTGACGGCATCCCTGGCAAGGACCATGCGGGAACAGGGATTCAGCGTCGGAATCCTGGATGCCGATATCACGGGGCCGTCCATCCCGAAGATGTACGGGATCCATGGGACGGCTTCGGGGAACGGGGAAGAGATTTATCCGGCAGAGGCGAAGGATGGCACAAAAATCATGTCTGTCAACCTTCTTCTGGAAAACGAATCCGACCCGGTCATCTGGCGGGGGCCGATTATCGCAGGTGTGGTGACTCAGTTCTGGACTGATGTGATCTGGGGAGATCTTGACTATCTCTTTGTAGACATGCCTCCGGGAACCGGTGACGTGCCTCTGACCGTTTTTCAGTCCCTTCCGGTGGACGGTGTGGTCATCGTCACTTCACCGCAGGATCTGGTACAGATGATCGTGAAAAAAGCATATAACATGGCTGTACAGATGAATATTCCAGTGCTCGGCGTGGTAGAAAATTATAGCTACCTGGTATGTCCGGACTGCGGAAAAAAGATTTCCGTGTTTGGGGAAAGCCATGTAGACGAGGCTGCGTCAGAGCTGGGCATCCCGGTACTCGCAAAGATGCCAATTGATGCAGGACTTGCAGAAGCTGTAGAGCAGGAACGGTTCTATGAAGCAGATAATTCATATCTTGCAGACGTGGTAAATAAAATGTAACGATTGGGGACGTACACTTTTTGCAAAAGTGTACGTCCCCAATCGCGTTTGTGGGTGTCCCCGATTGCATTTCAGGGTGTCCCCTTTTGATAAAGAGCGTGTCCCTGATGCCAAGGTTTGCGATGAGAATATGAAGTAATGATCCTGAATGTTGCGTAAAAAGTTGCGTATTGCGTCGATATGTGATATATTGCATTTAGGTGATGGAAGAAAGGGGATGTGTACAATGGAAAACAAGGCAATGATCGAAATTTTTGCGGAAAATCTTGGATTTGCGCGGAGGGCAAGGGGATACAGCCAGGCGTTTATGGCGGAGCGGCTTGGGATTGCCAGATCCACTTATGCGGGATATGAGGCGGGAAAGCGTTCTCCGGATGTGGAAATGATTGCTAAGCTTTCGAAGGAATTGTACGTTTCGGTGGATGAACTGCTTGGACGGTACGACTATGGAACGCCCAATCTGATCCGGGACGCCAAGGCAGAGTATTTTGTAGAGCCGAAATATTCGGTCCAGGATTATTTTGACCTGCCAAACTGCACAGATTACGAGTTGATCGAAGGAAATCTGGTCAAGAAAAACGCTCCGGGAGACCGGCATCAGATTATTGTGGGTCAGATCTATATGGAATTTTATCAGTTTTTTAAAACGCACTGTAAAAAATGCGAGGTGATCCCTGCGCCGTTCTGCGTCGTGTTAAGTATGCGAAACGCGGTGGTGGTACAGTCGGATCTGTCGGTGATCTGCGACCGGACAAAGATACAGGACGGAGTATGTATGGGCCGCCGGATCTGGTGGTGGAAATTCTGTCCCCAGGGAATAAGAAGTATGACTGCCTGGAGAAGCTGGGAATTTATTCGAAATACGATGTGCGGGAGTATTGGATCATCGATCCTGAACAGGAAAATATCATGATGTATGACCTGGAGAAGGTATGTCGCCCGTGGTAAAGCCTTTCAGGGAAAAGATGGCTTCGCGGGTGATCAAAGGTCTGACTTTAAACCTGGGAAAACTGCTGGCAGAGCATGATGCAATGTTTGAATAAAAAAGAATACCGGATTGACAAAAAGAACATTTGTTCATATAATTGATTTATCGAACAAATGTTCTTTTGCGCAAATGGGGACGTAGACAAATGCGATAGGTGTACGTCCCCGGGAGGTGGTTGTATGCGGATCCAGGAGACGATGGACCTTTATGATAAACTTCAGATTCTTACGGATGCGGCAAAGTATGATGTGGCCTGTACGTCGAGCGGGGCGGACCGTAAGGGAGACGGCACGGGGATGGGAAGCTGCGAGCGGGCGGGGATCTGTCACAGCTTCTCGGCGGACGGCCGCTGCATTTCGCTTTTGAAGATTTTATTTACCAATGAATGTATTTACGACTGCAAATACTGCATCAACCGCCGGACCAATGATGTGCCGCGGGCTTCCTTTACGCCGGACGAGGTCTGTACACTGACTATGGAGTTTTACCGGAGAAACTATATCGAGGGGCTTTTCTTAAGCTCAGGTGTGCTTGTGAGCCCGGACTATACCATGGAGCTTTTATACGCCACGCTCTATAAACTGCGCAGAGAGTGTAATTTTCAGGGGTATATCCATGTCAAGGCGATTCCGGGGGCCAGCAGGGACCTGGTGGAGCGTCTGGGGTTTCTGGCAGACCGGATGAGCATAAACCTGGAGCTCCCTACGGCGGACGGGCTGAAAGCCCTGGCTCCCCATAAGACACGAAAGAAAATATTAGAGCCTATGCGTCTGGTGCAGACAAGAACAGCGCAGAACAAGCAGGAGATCCAGGTGTACCGGGGAGCGCCAGATTTGTGCCGGCAGGACAGAGTACGCAGATGATCATCGGCGCTACTCCGGAGACAGATTATCAGATTATCCAGGTGGCCCAGTCCTCTATCAGAAATTTGACCTGAAAAGAGTGTTTTACTCGGCCTTTGTGCATGTAAATGAAGATTCGGCGCTTCCCGCCAGGACGGGAGAAGGGCCTCCGCTTCTTCGGGAGCACCGGCTGTACCAGGCGGACTGGCTGCTGCGTTACTATCACTTTCAGGCGGAGGAGCTTTTGTCTGAGGAGGATCCGAACTTCAATGTACTGTTCGATCCCAAATGCAACTGGGCACTGAAGCATCTGAACTATTTTCCGGTGGAGATCAACCGGGCAGAATACCGGATGCTCCTTCGGGTGCCGGGGATCGGATACAAGTCGGCGTCCAGGATCGTGAAGGCGAGACGTCTGGGAGTCCTGAAATTCGAGGATCTGAAGAAAATGGGAGTGGTGTTGAAAAGGGCGCTGTACTTTATTACCTGCAGCGGGAAAATGATGTATCCTACCCGGATGGAAGAGGATTATATCGCAAGGAATCTGCTGGAGACAAAAGAAAAGCTGCCTGTGGAGGTCAGAAACATGGGATACCGGCAGATGTCGCTGTTTGACGACGTTAGATTCAGGGAGAATGTGATGCTATGAAAACGATCTATGTGTGTGAGGATTCTGTGACAGGGATCTATTCCGGGATCTACGACGCCTGGAAGAGCGGAAAGGAAGAAGGGGAGTGCGGAATCGCCCTGAAGGGGCTGGTAGAACAGGAGCTGTTCTGTGATTATGCTGAAGTGGAGGAAAGCTGGAAAAAAGCTGCCGCAGTGGACCGGATGATTCGGAAAAACCTGGGAGAAAGAACGCACCGGGACCTCTATTATGCGCTTCTTTCCAATGACAGAGAGAAAGGAAATGTGGTGCTTGGAACCATGATGGCGGCCAGGCGTCTTCCGGACAGCAGGAGGATCATGGAACATCTAGCCACCCGATGGTAGAAAAAGTCTTTGAACTGAGTCGGAGTGTGGGAGGAGAAGCCCATAATCTGAAAGGGTTCTTAAGGTTCCGGGAACTGGAAAATGGCGTGCTGTATGCGCCGATCACACCGAAAGCCCAGGTGCTTACCTGTCTCGCACCGCATTTTGCAGACCGACTGCCTCTGGAAAACTGGATGATCCATGATAAGAACCATCAGATGTTTGCCGTCCATGAGGCGGGGAAGCAGTGGGTTCTGGCAGAAGAGACAGAAGAAATGAGAAAGAAGCAGAAAGAAAAGTTTGATCGTGTGTCCGTGGAGGAGGGACAATACGTCCGCCTGTGGAAGGGATTCTGCCGGGCGATCTCGATTGAAGAGCGGAAAAATCCAGGGTGCCAGCTCAGCCATCTTCCGCTTCGCTACCGGCCGAATATGACAGAGTTTACAGAGGGAAATATCCGCTAAAGCCCCGGCGGAACATCTGCGGGAAAGAATCAAGAGAACGGCAGGAGAGAGCAGGCCTCTTGCAGAGTCCGCAGCCAGTGTGGTAAGATGTCTTCGGAGTCCGGAAAGGGACTGAATAGAAAAGATAGGAAGAGATCATATGGAAACAGAACAGCCGCTGGTCCGGATTTCTGTCCGAAACCTGGTGGAATTTATCCTGCGCAGCGAGATATCGATAACCGAGCAGGAGGGGCAGACGAAAGATGCAATGCTCCTTGGAGGGAAAGATCCATCGGAAGATCCAGCGCAGAATGGGAGCAGATTACCACGCCGAAGTGGCGATGAAAATGGAGATCCCCTGCCGCGGTTTCATATTGTCCGTGGAAGGAAGAGCGGACGGAGTCATAGAGACCCCTTCCGGCATTGTGATCGATGAGATCAAAGGGATATATAAAGATCTGGAGCTTTTAAAAGAACCGGTTCCGGTACATCTTGCCCAGGCCAAGTGCTACGCCTATATCTATGCCAGCCAGCAGAGCCTGGAAGAGATTGGCGTACAGATGACCTACTGCAATATGGATACCGAGGACATCAAAAGGTTCCAGAGCGTCCATCAGACGGAAAGCTTAAAGGAATGGTTTCTGGGGATTGTCGGACAGTACGAAAAATGGGCCGGATTCCAGATAGAGTGGAGAGAAAAGAGAAATGCTTCGATCCGGGAGGTGCATTTCCCCTTTGCCTACCGGGAAGGGCAGAAAAAGCTGACCGCTGCTGTCTACCGGACGATCGAACAGAAAAAGAAGCTGTTCATCCAGGCGCCGACAGGCGTGGGGAAGACCATTGCCACAGTCTTTCCGTCCATCAAGGCAATGGGAGAAGGACTAGGCGAGAAGCACTTTTATCTGACGGCCAAGACCATCACCAGGACCGTGGCCTGGCAGGCTTTCGAGACCCTGCGTGACCAGCGCTCCGGATGAAGGTGATCGTGCTGACGGCAAAGGAAAAGATCTGCTTCTGTGAAGAGACGGAGTGCAACCCGGACGCCTGTCCCTATGCGAAAGGGCATTTCGATCGGGTCAACGATGCCGTCTATGAGCTTCTGACCACCACTGACGCCATCAGCCGGGAAGTGATCGAGGAGCAGGCAGAAAAATGGAAGGTCTGTCCCTTTGAACTGGGGCTGGATATATCGACCTGGTAGATGCCGTGATCTGCGACTATAATTATGTCTTTGATCCCAATGCGCATCTGAAGAGATTCTTTGGCGAGGGAAACAAAGGCGACTACCTGTTCTTGATCGATGAGGCCCACAACCTGGTAGACCGGGGCCGGGAGATGTACAGCGCCAGGATCTGTAAAGAAGACTTTCTGAAGATTAAGAGGCTGGTGAAGACAGAGGATGTAAAGCTTGGAAAACGGCTGGAGGAATGTAACCGCCAGCTTCTATCCCTGAAGCGGGAGTGCGACGGCTGTCAGGTTCTGAACAGTGCGGGGAACGTCTATTTGAAGCTGGTCTCTTTAATGGGCGAGATGGAGCGTTTCCTGGAGGAATGTGACAGGGAAGAGATCCGGAAAGAAGTTCTGGAATTATATTTTGATGTCCGGACATTTATCGGTGTGTATGAGGTGCTGGATGAAAACTATATGATCTATTCGGAACTTGGCGGAGATGATAAATTTTATCTTCACCTGTTCTGTGTCAATCCTGCCGGAAGACTGAAAGAATATCTGGAAAAGGGAGCAAGTACGATCTTTTTTTCAGCGACACTCCTTCCGATCCACTATTACAAAAAGCTTCTCAGCACAGTGACGGACGATTACACGATTTATGCAGAATCGCCTTTTGATACAGAGCACAGGCTGCTGATGCTGGGGACGGATGTGAGCACCAGGTACAAGCTCCGGGGAACTCTGATGTACCGGAAATACGCAGAGTACCTGTTGAAGGTGGCGGAAGCGAAAGCGGGAAATTATATAGCGTTTTTCCCCTCCTATCGGTTTATGGAAGAGGTATACGAGGAGTTTTTGGCTCTCCTGGAGGAAAAAGGCGGGGACGTGGAGTATGTGATGCAGTCCCAGTATATGTCGGAGGAGGCCAGGGAGATTTTCCTGGAAAACTTTGAGGAAGACCGGAAAAACAGCCTGATGGGCTTTTGTGTGCTGGGTGGTATTTTTTCAGAAGGGATTGATCTTACGGAGGATAAGCTGATCGGCACAGTGATCGTGGGGACGGGGCTTCCCCAGGTGTGCCGGGAGCGGGAGCTTCTGAGACAGTATTTTGACGGGCAGGGGGTTAAGGGATTCGATTATGCCTATCTGTATCCGGGAATGAACAAAGTGCTCCAGGCGGCCGGACGGGTGATCCGTACGGATGAGGACCGGGGCGTGATCCTTCTCCTGGACGACCGGTTTGCGGACAGACGGTACCGGGAGACGTTTCCCAGAGAATGGGCATCCTACAGCTTTTGTAATGGAGAAAACGCATCGGAGAAGATCCGAAAGTTCTGGGAGTCGGAAAAAGAAGACTGATTACAATAAAAAGGAGTGACAGCATGAAGAAATTGCATGGGGCAGCAGGCTTTGCGGCGATGTTTCTGGTCATCATCGCACTGCTGATCACCAGTTTCCAGATAGGGATCTATGGAGATCCGGAGTATGGATTTTACAAAGAGGAATATGAAAAGTATAAACGTGACAGATTCTCTGGATATGACCATAGAAGATGTCATGGAAGTAACAGAGTATATGATGGATTATCTGATTGGAAGAGAAGAGGTGCTTTCCATCGAGACAAATGTGGATGGAGAAACCCAGGATTTCTTCAATGAGCAGGACAGACTGCACATGGAGGATGTGAAGAACCTGTTCCTGGGAGGCTAAAGCTTCGTACGGTCTGCCTTGTGCTGGCAGTGCTGCTTGTGCTCTTTCTGGCGGCCACAAAGGCGGACATGAGAAAGCAGATCACCAGAGGGTATTTTCTGGCGCTTGGCGTGTTCGGCGTGCTGATCGTGGTGCTGCTGTGCTCTTTTGCCGTGGACTTTACCGCCAGCTTTACTCTTTTTCATGAAATTTTCTTTACCAATGATCTGTGGCTCTTTGATCCGGCGACGGATTATATGATCCGGATGCTGCCGGAGGGATTCTTCTATGATATGGTCATGCGGATCGGGGCCTGGTTTGTGGGAGGCCTGGTTTTACTTTTCGCGGTCATGGCCGGATGGAGACAGAGGGCTCTCTGGAAATTCTGGGAACGGCATAAAAAGAATGACAGGAAATCGACAGACAGCCAATAGTTTGGTTTTACTAATCGGGATTCCTGTGTTATGATGGTCTTAGGATTGCGTGAGCATGGGATGTGCCAGTGATCCGTGGCATTACTTCAATAATAAGACGGAAGATGGAGGAAGCTTTATGGGCAATGTAAAACGCGTATATGTAGAGAAAAAGCCGGAGTATGCAGTACAGGCGAAGGATCTGTACCATGAGATTTCCGGTTATCTGGGGATCAGAAGCCTTGAAAATGTGCGGGTGCTGATCCGTTATGATGTAGAAAATATGACAGACGAGACCTTCGAGAAGGCATGCAGCGGCATCTTTTCAGAGCCGCCTGTGGACACGCTGTACCGGGAAGAGTTTCCGGTAAAAGAAGGAAGCCGTGTGTTTTCCGTAGAATTTCTGCCCGGACAGTTTGACCAGAGAGCAGATTCGGCGGTTCAGTGTGTACAGTTCATTAAAGAAGACGAACAGCCGGTGATCCCATACGGCTACCACATTATGTGGTAG
>ENA-OPZM01000806-OPZM01000806.1-human-gut-metagenome-genome-assembly--contig:-NODE-806-length-12622-cov-3.972469_pt1 | contig 12622 bp, 15 predicted proteins | sample MGYA00242478_ERZ504493 | MGnify/ENA primary metagenome ERZ504493 (study PRJEB26092, sample SAMD00036227) | human gut metagenome | host: Homo sapiens | study: EMG produced TPA metagenomics assembly of...
TGATACCTTGCGAAGAAGAATATTAATGTAGATGTGATCCTGCAGTCTATCGGACGTGCGGGCAGAAAGGACATTCCTTCACAGTAGATGGAAATGATCTGGATGATGCAGTTGCAGTTCTGGATGCAAATCAGGCAAGACTTGGATTTGCAGAGCTTCATTCTGAGAGAAATATTGCGAAGCTTTCCATCGTAGGTGCAGGAATGATGAGTAATCCCGGAGTAGCTGCAAAGATGTTTGAGAGCCTCTATAATGAGGGTGTAAACATCAATATGATCTCTACATCCGAGATTCGTGTGACAGTTCTGATCAATGAAAAGGACGGCGTGCGCGCAATGAATGCAGTACATGATGCCTTTGGTCTGGCAGACTGATTTAGGAGAATTACATGACATCGAGACGTGAATTAAAAAACTATGCGAAGCAGGCCATGTCAGGAAAATATGGGATACTGATCTTGGCATTTGTTGCAGTTCAGGCGTTGGCCTGATCAGCAGCATGATATCCTCGGCTTTATTTCCGGGAGAGGAAACAATTGATATTGTGCTGTCGTATGCATTTACATTTATTCTGACTCTGCTGATCAATGTGGTAGCGGCAGGTATGAATTATATGTATCTGAATATTGCCAGAGGGAAAGTATATTCATTAAATGACCTGTTTTATTTTTACAGACATCATCCGGACAGAGTGATCGTTGCCGGATTTTTTATGGCAGTACTGAATCTGCTTACCATGCTGCCCTATACGATTTACAGTAATGCGAATCTTCCGGGTGAAGATGCTTCTGTGGAGGTGCTGATCACCTGGCTGTATACAGGTGTTGTTCTGATGATCGTTGGAATGATTGTTTATCAGATTCTGGTCATTCCTCTGGAGATGACTTATTATATTCTGGCAGATAAGCCGGAATTGAAAAGTACAGAGGCTATGAAAGAGAGTCTGGAGATGATGCATGGAAACTTCGGAAGATATCTGATGCTGAAGATAAGCTTTATCCCATTGATGTTTCTTTCTGTTTTTACATTCTATATTGCACTCTTGTGGATATTTCCATATATGGCCATGACAGAAGTAATGTTCTATCGTGATCTGACAGGGGAGCTTAAAGTGCAGAAAGAGGAAGAAGAACGTGTGGCACGAGACTATGTGAATCCTATGTTTGACAGCTATTCACAGAGTGAACAGCCACAGGAAGAACAGACACATCCGCAGCAGTTCTGGCGTATGCCGGAAGAACCGGTTTCTTATGAAAACGAAGATGAACAGAACATTACAGACAACACAGAAATGCAGAATGTTCAGGCAGATATGGATGATAAAAAAGAGCAGAATGATTCATCACCAAAAGAAGAGGAAGAAGACAACGAACCGAAACCATGGGATGAATATTTTGACAGTCTGAAATAAAAATACAGTTTATTAAATTGAAGACCTTTTTGCTATGATAAGTATTATGATATCAGGGTTAAAATACCTTTTGGCCCTGACATCATATTGTCAGAAGAAAAAGGTCTTTTCTATAGCAATTCAAGAAAAGGGAAAGGGTTTTTACGATTATGAATACAAATGAGATCAGTGGAAAGCGTCAATTGGAATTTTTGGCAGATTTTGATTATATCAGAGAGGCAGGAACTGCAGGAGAAGAAAAAGCAGCAGAACGGATTCAGAAAACTCTGGACAGTTTTGGCGTGGAGAGTCATCTGGAAGAATTTTCTTTTGATACCTTTCAGATAAAAAAAGCAAAGCTGAAAGTAACAGAGCCATACACAAAAGAATACACAGTAACCGGATATGGAAGATGCGGAAACACAGCAGAGGACGGGCTGGAAGCACCATTTGCGTATGCAGAGAACGGTGATGATATCAGCCTTGCACATGTCAGCGGAAAGATTGTCATGGTAAATGATCCGGTGAGAAAAGATATGTACCGGAAGCTGGTGAAAGCCGGTGCTGTGGGATTCATCAGTATTGCAGGTTCTCCGTTAGATGAAGGCGTGGATCTGGTTCCACGTGCATACGCTCTGCCAAAGAATCTGCCGGGAGAAGAGAAAAAAGAAGCGGGGAGAGAAGCTGTCAATTATGATAACAGGATTCCTGGCGTAAGCATTCATTACAAAGATGCCATCGAACTGGTGACGAAGGGTGCATCTCAGGTATGTTTATCTGTAGAGCAGGAGATAGTAACACGTACATCCCGTAATATAGTGGCACGTATCGAGGGGACAGATAAGGCAGAGGAAATCCTGACTCTGACTGCACATTATGATTCTGTTCCGGAGGGACCGGGGGCGTATGATAATATGTCTGGAGCAGCGATCATTATGGAATTGTGCAGATATTTCCATGCACACAGACCACGCAGAACAATGGAATTCATATGGTTTGGAGCAGAAGAGAAAGGTCTGCTGGGAAGTCAGAATTATATCAAAATTCATGAAAATGAACTTTCGGCACATCGTTTTAACATGAATGTAGATCTTGCCGGACAGCTTGTAGGCGGAACTGTGGCAGGGATCACCGGTGATGCGTCTGTCTGCAGTATACTCACATATATGGCTCATGAAATCGGTATCGGAATGTCAACGAAGAACCAGATATGGGGAAGTGATTCCAATACTTTTGCATGGAAAGGAATCCCTGCAATGACGCTGAACAGAGATGGGTTTGGCATGCATACCCGTCACGACACCATTGCACTGCTGTCAGACTGGTCACTGAAGAGAAGTGCAGTTCTGCTCGGCTATATTGCAGACAGACTGGGAAATATTGAAAGCTTTCCGTTTGAACGGAAAGTGCCGGAGGAATTTATTGCACAGCTTAATGAATATTTTGGGTAATTTACTTTTTATACGCTGTTATCCTGTGGGATTTTGACATATGCATGCCAAAATCCCGCACTTGACAAATCACTGCCAGATTGATACCCTATCACAAGAGCGTTTTTGATGATAAAAAATCAATCTGAATTCTGACAAGTGTGCCGACAAGTTGATTCTTGAAACAATCTTGCAGGATAAATTTTTTTATTTCAAGGCGGAGGAAGGAGGCGTAGCGGTGACTACGGCGACCGACGACAACGCGGAAATAAGAAATTTAGACGCAAGATTGTTCGAGAAATCAACTTGTTGGCACACAAGCAACAAGAGGAGAGAAACAAATAATGGATATTATTCAGGTAATCACACAGGAATTGAAGGTGGAGAAATGGCAGGTAGAAGCTGCAGTCAAATTAATTGACGAAGGCAACACCATCCCATTCATTTCCCGATACAGAAAAGAAGCAACAGGTTCCCTTAATGATGAGCAGCTTCGTGCACTCTTTGAGAGACTGACGTATCTGAGAAATCTGGAAGATAAGAAGAATCAGGTATTAAAGAGCATCGAAGATCAGGGCAAGCTGACTGAGGAACTGAAGAAACAGATTCTGGATGCCCAGACACTGGTAGTAGTAGAGGATTTATACAGACCATACCGCCCGAAACGCCGTACACGTGCGACAATTGCCAAAGAGAAAGGCCTGGAACCACTGGCAGATATCATTCTTCTGCAGATGACAGACAAGCCGGTAGAAGAGGAAGCCAGGGCATATGTCTCCGAAGAAAAGGGTGTTAAGAATGTTGCAGAAGCATTAAACGGAGCCAAAGATATTATTGCAGAGCGCATTTCCGATGAAGCAGACTATCGTATCTACATCCGTAACCTGACAACAAAGAACGGAAGTATTTCTTCCACAGCAAAGAATGCGGAAACTCAGTCTGTATATGAGATGTATTATGAATTCGAGGAGCCGGTCAGGAAACTGGCAGGACACCGTATTCTTGCGTTAAACCGTGGTGAGAAAGAGAAATTTATCACTGTTAAAGTAAATGCACCGGAGGAAGACATCCTTCGTTATTTAAATAAGAGAGTGATCAAAAAAGACAACCCGAATACAACTCCGATTCTGAAAGCAGTTGTAGAAGACAGTTACAAACGTCTGATCGGACCGGCTATCGAGCGAGAAATCCGCAGTGATCTTACTGATAAGGCAGAAGACGGCGCGATCCATGTATTCGGCAAGAATCTGGAACAGCTTCTGATGCAGCTCCAATCGCAGGCAAAGTCGTACTTGGATGGGACCCTGCGTTCCGTACAGGCTGTAAGCTGGCAGTTGTAGATGCAACAGGTAAAGTTCTGGATACAACAGTTGTTTATCCCACAGCTCCGACTACTGAGAAAAAGATCCGTGCTGCCAAGGATACAGTGGAAGGTATGATCGAAAAATACGGTGTATCCCTTATTTCAGTAGGAAACGGCACAGCATGTCGTGAATCCGAGCAGGTGATCGTAGATATGCTCAAAGAAATCCCGGAAAAAAAGGTGCAGTATGTTATCACAAATGAGGCAGGAGCATCTGTGTATTCTGCAAGCAAACTGGCTACAGAGGAATTCCCGAATTTTGATGTAGGACAGAGAAGTGCGGCTTCCATTGCAAGACGTGTACAGGATCCGCTTGCAGAACTGGTTAAGATTGATCCGAAATCTATCGGTGTGGGTCAGTATCAGCATGATATGAACCAGAAGAAACTGGATGAAGCATTAAGCGGCGTTGTAGAAGACAGCGTAAATAAAGTTGGTGTAGATTTAAATACAGCATCTGCATCTCTGCTTGAGTATATTTCCGGTATCAGCAAAGCAATTGCCAAAAATATCGTAGCTTACAGAGAAGAGAACGGTCAGTTCACAGACAGAAAAGAACTTCTCAAAGTAGCGAAATTAGGACCGAAGGCATTTGAACAGTGTGCAGGTTTCATGCGTATTTCAGGTGGAAAGAATGCTCTGGATGCAACAAGTGTACATCCTGAGAGCTACGAAGCAGCATCTGCACTTCTTTCAAAACTTGGATATAAGCCAAATGATGTTGTGGCAGGAAATCTCCTTGGACTTTCCCTGCAGGTAAAAGACTATAAGAAGATGGCAGCAGAACTGGGAATCGGTGAGATCACACTTCGTGATATTGTAAAGGAACTGGAGAAACCGGCCCGTGATCCTCGTGATGACATGCCGAAACCGATCCTTCGTTCAGACGTTCTTGAAATGAAAGATCTGAAAGAAGGAATGGTGCTGAAGGGAACTGTCCGTAATGTTATTGATTTCGGTGCATTTGTAGATATCGGTGTACATCAGGACGGTCTGGTGCACATTTCCGAGATGACAGAGAGATTTATCAAACATCCTCTGGAAGCGGTGAGTGTAGGGGATATCGTAGATGTAAGAGTAATCGGAGTTGATATGAAGAAAAAACGTATCAGCTTATCCATGAAAGGATTAAATAAATAACATCAATAAAACAGGGATTACCACTGCAGACCGGATATCTGCAGGAGTGATCCCTGTTTTTGGGGGTACTGCTGTCTGCAGTAACAGTTATTCTGTTTCCCGGTGTGATGTGAGGTGTTCTTCAAGGCTGCGTGCTGCAATGCTCTGTGGCCTTTTTACATTGCGGATCAGACAGATCTTTCGTTCAGGAAGAGGCTCTTCAATGGGAATCTGGACGATTTTCCCCTGAGCAATATGTTCAGCAGCAAGCTCTTCAGGGAAGAATCCGATTCCCAGGTTGTGCTGCACCATAGGGAAGATCTGGTCAGTAGTTGCCACTTCCATATCAGGTGAGAAGGGAAGGTTATGGCGCATAAAATACTGTGTATATAATTCTCTTGTACTGCTTCCGGGAGCAATCCCGATCAGAGGGATATCCTGCAGATCCTGAAGACAGTGTTTGTTGGAAGCTGTTTCCGCATATTCCTCTCCACCTATAAGGATCTCGCGGAAAGAATAGAGGGGAATTCTCTGAAGTGGTTTTTTCAGAGCGACAGGTGTGGTAACTACTGCAAAGTCTACCAGACCGTTTTCCAGTGCCTGAACTGCCTGTGGTGTGGAATGATTAGAAATCCTCAGCTTTACATGTGGATAACGGTGATGAAAGACTTCCAGTTCGTTCAGCAGGAATAAACGCAGTGCGATTTCACTGGCACCAATATTTACAAGTCCGCTTTCCAGACCTTTATCTTTGAGAAGTTCATTTTCTCCTGATACAAGCTGTTCTATTGCAATTGATACATGTTCAAAAAGTCTTTCTCCTTCAATGGTCAGCTGTACTCCGCGATTGGAACGGATAAAAAGTTTACATCCCAGCTCATTCTCCAGAATATTCATACACCGGGTAATGTTAGGCTGATTGTTTCCCATAACGTCGGCTGCTTTGGAAAAGCTCTTGTACTGAGCTACATAATAAAAAAATACGATAATAATCAAGAATCATAATACAGTCGGCTCCTTATGCTATATAAAAATAGAATATCTGATATAGAAAAATAACGTTTGTATATCAATGTGTGAATCAGTATAATACGACTGGGTCAAAAAATCAATATAAAAGTCCTGACAATAGGACGGAGACCAAAAGGGAAGGGAGATTACCGAATATGACAACAGCAAATAAGACAATTAAGATTAATGACGTAGAGGCAGCAAAGAAACTGGTCTGTGCGGCAGTCAGATGTCCATTTGATATTGACATTGTATCTAAAGGAAAAATTTTTATTGATGCCAAATCTATTCTCGGAGTATTAAGCCTTGATGTGGAAGAACCTCTGGAACTTAAATATGATGGTTATGATGAGGATTTTGAATCAGTGATAGCAGGTCTGGCATGTTAAGATTAAAGAAAGGAATTCGCAGGTGCAGATGACATCTACAAATCTTCTATATATTTATGTGATTATCATTAATGTAGTCACATTTTTTATCTATGGCTTGGATAAAAGCAGGGCAAAAGCCGGACAGTGGCGCATACCGGAAGCGCAGCTGATATTTCTGGCGGTGATCGGAGGGGCGGTGGGAGCTCTGGCCGGTATGAAGGTATTTCATCATAAAACAAGAAAGCCGAAATTTAAGACAGGAGTTCCGGCGATACTGATTATTCAACTAATTATTTATTTTTTGTTTTCGGGAAATGAGGGGATTATTCTGCGCTTATAGCAATCCTTATAAATAATGCATATTGATTTTAGCTCATCAGAGCGTGAAATCCTGTGTCAGTAAAGCGGATATATTGTCCGCTTTCTTTTTTTTGCCCGAATAAAATTGATTGTTACAGAGAATGAGGTATGTTATGCTACTCTTATATGAGAATTGCGAGATCTGCAAAGCAGCGGAGTAATTCGTAGATATCAAGGCAGGGGAAAGACATCTTTTAACCCTGATATTATATGAAAAGCTGCCTGTTAAATGAAAGAAGGGCAGAAAAATAATACATGACAAAATATAAGAGAGCAGGTGAAAAATATTGGAACAGGAAATTCAGGAGGCAAAAAGTTTATATTACAGCTATAAGCAGTATTTTTCAGACTATCTTCCGGCTTTGACGAAACTGGGGCTGAAAGTAGTAATGGCATTGCTGGTATTTGTGGGCGGGCGCAAAGTGATCCAGTGGTTTGTTTCTTTCATAAAGAAGTCCATGGAGCGTGCGTCTGTAGACAAAGGTGTGATCCAGTTTACAGGGTCGCTGTTGAGAATTGTACTTTACATTTTGCTGGTATTTAGCATTGCCACTCATTTTGGTGTAAAGGAATCTTCTATTGCAGCACTGCTTGGTACTGCCGGTGTAACGGTAGGTCTTGCATTGCAGGGCGGCCTTGCAAATATCGCAGGCGGGATCATGCTTCTGATCTTCAAACCATTTCAGGTGGGGGATTATATCATTATCGCACAGCAGAATGGGTGCGAAGGAACTGTATACAAAATAGAAATCTGTTATACAACTCTGATTTCCATAGATAACAAAAACATTGTAATCCCAAATGGAACGCTGTCCGGCAGCATTATTACAAATGTAACTGCCAGAGATCTTCGTAAGCTGGAGATCAAAGTAGGAATTTCTTATGATTCAGACATTAAGAAAGCAAAAGCAATCCTGGAAGAAATCCTTCATAATGATGAAGATACGAAAGACGACCAGGGAATGGTGGTGTTTGTAGATGAGCTTGGAGAGAGCGCAGTGGTCATGGGCCTGCGTGTGTGGGTGGCTACGGAGAAATACTGGCCTGCCAGGTGGCGGCTTAATGAACTGATCAAAGAAGCATTTGATGCAAACGGAATTGAAATCCCGTACAATCAGTTACAGGTTCATGTGAAGAAACAGATATGATAACAACATAAGTCCTCTGAACCAACTATAAGGTTTAGAGGATTTATTGTTTGTACAGATTATAGCCAAATAATACCAAACAAGAATAAATAATCCTTGAACGATGGTGATTTATACCAATTTCACTGTCAGATATTGGTATAATACCACCAAAATAATATAAAATACGACAAAATAATTGACAATAGGACAACAGATTGCTATACTGGAGTCAAGTTAAACAACTAAGTGTTTTTATGAAGATGCAAAGGCGCATGTAAGTAAATGGATTGCTGCACGATTTTTATACATTGCAAAGACGCAAAAATATAAAAACACTTTTTTGTACCCAAAATTAACTTCGTGATTGTAACTAAGTAACAATGTACAGAAAGAAAAGGAGAGAAAACTATGAAAATGTACAAAAAAGTTATGGCAGCAGCTCTTGCAGGAGTAATGACAGTTTCCATGTCCGCTACAGCATTTGCAGCAGATGATGACGCTATATTCTCAAAGCCACAAATGAAGATTCCAAATCATCCGACAATGATCTGGTGATCGCAATCGAAGGAAGCGTAAGCTCCATGGACCCGGCAAACATTCCGGATACAAACGCAATCTCCGCTACACGTGGTGTATACGAGACACTGGTTTCTTTTGATGAGAACCAGGAATTAACAGGCAAACTTGCTGAATCATGGGAAGTTTCCGATGACTCTCTTACTTATACTTTCAAACTTCGTCAGGGCGTTAAATTCCAGGACGGAACAGACTTCAATGCAGCAGCAGTTAAAGCAAACTACGATCGTGTAGTTAACAAAGACAACAACCTTCGTCAGAGAAGAACATTTATCGTAACTAACGAAGACGGATCTGAAACACCTCGTGTAGACAGTATTGAAACACCGGATGATTACACACTGGTTATCAAACTGACACAGGCATGGGCACCATTTATCAACCGTCTGACACAGTTCTGTATCATTAGCCCTGCAGCTCTTGAAGAGTATGGCAATGATATCATGAACCATCCATGCGGAACCGGCCCATATGTATGTACAGAATGGGAAGAAGGCGACCACACAAGCTTCGAGCGCAATGATGATTACTGGGGAGACAAACCGGGCGTTGACACTGTAACAATCAAAGAAGTTCCGGAAGCAGGTGCACGTACAGCTATGCTTCAGACAGGTGAAGCAGATTTCATCTATCCTACACCATCTGACCAGATTGAAGCAATCAAAGGAACAGACGATGTAAACATCCTTACAACAGACTCCAACATCATGAGATATGTAACTCTGAACATGGATCTGGAACAGCTTTCTGATGTAAAAGTACGTCAGGCTATGAACTATGCAATAGACAAAGATGCATATATCCAGTTAATGTATTCCGGATACGGAAAACCGGCTACATCTGTAGTTCCATCTATCATCGGTGGATATGAAGAGCAGGAAGCTTACGCATATGATGTAGACAAAGCAAAAGAACTTATGAAAGAAGCCGGATACGAAGACGGATTCAAACTTACTCTGTGGGGCGATAACACAACACAGGAAATCAAAGGTATGACATTTATTTCCCAGCAGCTTGCTCAGATTGGTATCGAAGTTGACGTTCAGCCAATGGAGCCTGCAACTGTAAGTGACAAGATTTATGTTGACAAAGAAGATGCTGAGATCAATATGTGGTATGTAAACTGGTCTGCATCTGACTTCACAATGGATGGTTCTTTACGTTCCCTGCTTTACAGCACAATGTGCCCTCCTACAAGTGCAAACACAGCATATTTCAACGATGCTGATTTTGATAAAGATATGGATGAAGGTCTTGCAACAGCTAACGAAGAAGAACAGGCTAAATACTATAGCGATGCTCAGAAGATCGCATGGGAAGCATGCCCGTGGTTATTCCTTGGCAATGACCAGATCATCTATCTACAAAATCTTATCTGTCTGGCGTATATGTATCTCCGGACGGAGCATTTAACTTCGCAAATGCAACTTTAGCACAGTAAGTAATTTGTTTGAGAACAGGCTGCGAAGAACATAAATCTGGCTGCCTGATCTGAAATTGCAGCAATTCCATAAAAATACTGCCGATACAGCAGTATGAATACAGGACAAGGATGTTCAAACCGGAGAACTGCCATAAGATTCACTATGGCAGTTCTCCGACTATAAAGCATCAAATATAAACAACAGGTAAGAAAATGATAAGGAGGAAAAATATGGGACGTTATTTAGGTAAACGTTTGATAAGCACGATCCGCTGCTTCTGGTTATCTCATTCGTAGTATTTATGTTTATCCATATGATTCCCGGTGATCCGGCAAGACTGGTAGCCGGTCAGGATGCAACAAAGGAAGATGTGGCAGTTGTACGTGAACAGCTGGGACTGGATGAGCCACTACTTGTACAGTATGGCAAATATATGAAAGGTCTTTTTACAGGAGATCTGGGAAGCTCTATCAAAAACGGTAAAACCGTAACAGAGACAATCGCACCAAGACTGAAACCAACTATCATGCTGACATTCTCATCCATGATATGGCTGCGATCATCGGTATTGCGATTGGTATTATCGCTGCCGTATTTCATGGCAGAATTCTTGATTATGTAGGTATGATCATAGCAATCGCAGGTATATCTGTTCCAAGTTTCTGGTTAGGTCTGGAATTAATCCAGCTTTTCTCAGTAAGCCTGGGATGGCTTCCAACCAGTGGACTGGAAACCTGGAAGAGCTATATTCTTCCATCACTTACAATGGGAGCAGGAATCATGGCCGTACTTGCCAGATTTTCCAGATCTTCCATGCTTGAGACCATGCGTGAGGACTATGTGCGTACCGCACGCGCCAAAGGTCTTTCTGAATCACTGGTTGTTATGCGCCATGCATTTAAGAACTCTCTGATCGAGATCGTAACAGTAGCCGGACTTCAGATCGGTGGTCTCCTTTCCGGATCTGTTATGGCAGAGACAGTATTCTCCATCCCCGGGCTTGGACGTCTTCTGGTAGACTCCATCCAGATGAGAGATTACAAAGTTGTTCAGGCATTACTGCTGTTCTTTGCTACAGAATATATCCTGATCAACCTGATCGTAGATGTTCTTTATGGCGTGATTAACCCAAGAGTACGTTATGAGTAGAGGAGGAGAGAAGATGGCAGATAAGAACACAACATCAAATATTAACCTTGCTGCTGCCGAAGAACTCCCTAAGGCACAGAGCAAGTTCAAAGAATTTGTCAAGAAATTCATGAAGAGAAAAACAGCAGTGATTTCTCTGGCATTTATAGTTTTTATTATCTTAATGGCAATCATCGGACCGTATGTAGTTCCGTATGATCCGCAGGCACCGGATTACACAGCTATGATGCAGGGGCCAAGCGCAGCCACATTTGGGGAACCAATGAATACGGACAGGATGTTTTCTCCCGTCTGATGGTTGGTACCAGACTTTCTCTTACATGCGCGCTGACAGCGACGATTATTGGTACGGCTATCGGTGTTGTTCTCGGACTGATCGCAGGTTTCTACGGCGGAATTATCGATTCCCTGATTATGAGATGCTGTGATGTACTTTTCGCTTTCCCTGATATCCTGCTGGCTATCGCAGTTGTTGCCATCATCGGACAGGGTATGGTAAACGTTATGATCGCAGTTGCGGTATTTACAGTGCCGTCCTTCGCACGAATCATACGAAGCGCGACGATTTCCGTAAAGCAGGCTCCTTATGTAGAGGTTGCCCGTTCTCTGGGATGTTCAAACACAAGAATCCTGTTTGTACATATTTTCCCTGGTACGATCCAGTCTATGATCGTTAACTTTACCATGCGTGTAGGCACTGCAATCCTTGCTGCATCATCCTTAAGCTTCCTGGGATTCGGTGCAAATGTTACAGAGCCTGACTGGGGTTCCATGCTTTCCACAGGACGTAACTATCTGAATACAGCTCCTCACATGGTACTGTTCCCTGGTATTCTGATCTTCCTTACAGTTCTGGCATTCAACCTGCTGGGCGACGGTCTCAGAGATACCCTGGATCCAAAGATGAACTAGGAGGAAGAAACCATGGCAGAAAAATTATTAGAAGTAAAAAACCTCCGTACGGAGTTTAAAAGAGATAAAACATGGGTGACAGCAGTTAATAATGTAAGTTTCTCCATTCAGCCGGGTGAGATTCTTGGTCTGGTAGGAGAGTCCGGATGCGGTAAATCCGTAACCTCCCTTTCCATTATGAAACTTCTGGCACGTAACAGTAAGATTTCCAACGGTGAGATCCTGCTTAATGGCAAGGATCTTCTCAAAGAAGATAAAAAAGGCATGAGAAAGATCAGAGGACGTGAAGTTGCATGATCTTCCAGGAGCCGATGAACTCTCTGAACCCATGTATGAGAATTGAGAAACAGTTGACAGAAGCAATCCTGCTCCATAACAATTTCTCAAA
>ENA-OPZM01000807-OPZM01000807.1-human-gut-metagenome-genome-assembly--contig:-NODE-807-length-12606-cov-1.922991_pt1 | contig 12606 bp, 15 predicted proteins | sample MGYA00242478_ERZ504493 | MGnify/ENA primary metagenome ERZ504493 (study PRJEB26092, sample SAMD00036227) | human gut metagenome | host: Homo sapiens | study: EMG produced TPA metagenomics assembly of...
TACAGGTATTGGTCACACACGTTGGGCAACTCATGGTCAAGCAACAGAGACAAATGCTCACCCACATACATCAGAAACAGGACGTTTTGTCTTGGTTCATAATGGTGTCATTGAAAACTATTTGCAAATTAAAGAAACATATCTTTCAGAACATCATTTGAAAGGTGAAACAGATACAGAAATTGTTGTTCATTTAGTTGGACAATTCGTTTCAGAAGGTTTATCAGTTCTTGAAGCTTTCAAGAAAGCTTTAACTATCATCGAAGGTTCATACGCTTTTGCACTTGTTGATTCAGAAGATGCAGATACGATTTATGTTGCTAAAAATAAATCCCCGCTTTTGATTGGTTTAGGTGATGGTTACAACATGGTATGTTCGGATGCGATGGCAATGATTCGTGAAACAAGTGAATTTATGGAAATTCATGATAAAGAATTGGTTGTCTTGACTAAAGATTCTGCGACAGTTACTGATTACGAAGGTAATGAAATTGAACGCGAATCATACATAGCTGAGCTTGATTTGTCAGATATTGGTAAAGGAACTTACCCTTACTATATGTTGAAAGAAATCGACGAACAACCAACTGTTATGCGTAAATTGATTAATAATTACTCAGATAGCGAAGGAAATATGGTTGTTGAACCTGATATTGTTAAGACAGTACAAGAGGCTGATCGTATTTATATCTTGGCAGCAGGAACTTCTTATAATGCTGGTTTTGCATCAAAAGCAATGCTTGAAAAATTGACAGATACGCCAGTTGAACTTGGAATTGCTTCAGAATGGGGCTACAATATGCCACTTTTGAGCAAGAAACCAATGTTTATCTTGCTTAGCCAATCAGGTGAAACGGCTGACAGTCGTCAAGTTTTGGTAAAAGCAAATCAAATGGGTATTCCAAGTTTGACAGTTACTAATGTTCCTGGCTCAACGTTATCACGTGAAGCAACTTATACAATGCTTTTACACGCTGGTCCTGAAATTGCCGTTGCATCAACTAAAGCTTACACAGCACAAATTGCTGCTTTAGCCTTTTTGGCTAAGGCTGTCGGTGAAGCAAACGGCAAAAAAGAAGCGCTTGAGTTTGACTTGGTACATGAATTATCTATCGTTGCACAATCTATCGAAGCAACGTTGTCAGAAAAAGATATGATTGCTGTAAAAAGTGGAAGCACTGCTTAAAACAACTCGCAATGCTTTCTACATTGGTCGTGGCAATGATTACTATGTTGCGATGGAAGCAAGTTTGAAATTAAAAGAAATTTCTTACATTCAATGTGAAGGATTTGCTGCAGGAGAATTAAAACACGGTACAATTTCATTGATTGAAGATGGCACACCAGTTCTTGGTTTGATTTCATCAAGCGAAGCGATTGCTAGTCACACACGTGGTAATATTCAAGAGGTTTCTGCGCGTGGTGCAAATGTATTGACAGTCGTTGAAGAAGAATTGGCTAAACCAGGGGATGATATTGTTGTTAACCAAGTTCATCCATATTTAACAAGCATTTCAATGGTAATTCCAACACAACTCATTGCTTACTTTGCTTCTCTACAACGTGGTCTTGACGTTGATAAACCACGTAACTTGGCAAAAGCGGTTACTGTTGAATAATCTCTTGTCAAATAGTAATTTCTAGGGTAAAATGAGTAATGTAACTTTTTTGAAGTCGGAAATAAAAGTTATAGCTATTTTTGATAAGGAGAAATGATGTCTTTACCAAATTGTCCACAATGTAACTCTGAGTATGTTTACGAAGATGGTTTATTACTAGTTTGCCCAGAGTGCGCTTATGAATGGAATCCAAGCGATTCAGTTGAAGAAGAAGGCTTGGTTGTTCTTGATAGCAACGGTACACGTCTTGCTGACGGAGATAGCATTACTATCGTGAAAAATCTAAAAGTAAAAGGTGCACCAAAAGACCTTAAACAAGGTACCCGTGTGAAAAACATTCGTCTTGTTGAAGGTGACCACAACATTGATTGTAAAATTGATGGTTTTGGCGCAAATGAAATTAAAATCAGAGTTTGTTAAAAAATTGTAATGATTGAAAGCTAGACGAGATGTCTAGTTTTTTAGTTTGATGACGATTTTTGGCAAAATTTTTTAAGCATGGACTAGTCAGTAAATGTCTGTTATTTTTATACTTTTTATGTAAAAATATTCTCAGATATATTCAAACCGTCTGAAATTTTGGTATAATAGAAACAAATTCTATTTAGGAGATCACATGTCGTATATTTTACAAGTTCTGCCAAGCTTGTTAGATGGCGCTAAGGTAACTTTGCAAGTTTTCTGTATTGTTATTGTTTTGTCAATACCGTTTGGTGCTATCTTGGCTTTTTTGATGCAGATTAAATTCAAACCATTACAATGGTTGTTGACGTTATATGTTTGGATTATGCGTGGAACACCATTGCTATTACAATTAATTTTCTTCTACTACGTGTTACCGAGCGTTGGTATTGTAATGGATCGCTTGCCAGCAGCTATTTTAGCGTTCACGTTGAATTACGCAGCTTATTTTGCAGAAATTTTCCGCGGAGGTATTGCAGCCATTCCTAAAGGGCAATACGAAGCAGCTAAAGTTTTAAAACTAAATCAACTTCAAACGATTCATTATATTATCTTACCGCAAGTGTTCAAGATTGTTTTGCCAAGTGTTTTCAATGAAATCATTAATCTAGTTAAAGATTCATCATTGGTTTACGTTCTTGGTGTGGGGCGATTTGTTGCTTGCAAGTAAAACCGCAGCCAATCGTGATGCCACATTAGCACCGATGTTTGTTGCTGGAGCAATTTACTTGTTAATGATTGGTGTGGTGACATTAATTTCAAAACAAACTGAAAAGAAATTTAATTACTATAAATAAGAGGTGACCAGATGTTAGAATTAAAAAATATTTCCAAACAATTTGGTCAAAAGAAGATTTTTGATCATTTTAATTTGACGATTGAAGATGGCAAAATTTTATCTCTCGTTGGTCCGTCAGGTGGTGGAAAGACAACCTTGCTACGTATGCTTGCTGGACTTGAAAAAATTGATTCTGGAGAAATTATTCATAATGGTGAAGTCGTTCCTATCGACCATCTAGAGATGCTTAATTTACTTGGTTTTGTTTTTCAAGATTTTCAGCTTTTCCCTCATTTATCTGTTTTAGATAATTTGACCTTATCGCCTGTAAAAACAATGGGAATGACAAAAGAAACAGCTAAAGAAAAAGCGGTTACCTTGCTTCAACGCCTGGGTCTTGGTGAATACGCTGATGCTTATCCGTATTCGTTGTCAGGTGGTCAAAAACAACGTGTGGCTTTGGCGCGTGCTATGATGATTGACCCACAAATTATTGGTTATGATGAGCCAACATCAGCACTTGACCCAGAATTGCGTCAAGAAGTTGAAAAGTTGATTTTACAAAATCGTGAAGCTGGCATGACTCAAATCGTTGTTACCCACGATTTAAAGTTTGCAGAAAGCATTTCAGATCATATTTTAAGAATTAATCCAAAATAAAGAAAGTTTTACTAGGTGAGTTTATGAAATTCAAAAAAGTTCTTGTGGGCGTTTTGGCGCTTGTATCAACGCTAACTTTGGCGGCTTGTAGTTCTTCATCATCTAAAAAAGCGACGAGTACTGACCAATGGGACGCTTACGTCAAAAACGGTGAGATTACTATCGGGTTTGACAATACATTTGTTCCTATGGGGTATGAGGATGAGGACGGAAGTAATGTTGGTTTTGATATTGATTTGGCAAATGCCGTCTTTAAAGAATATGGTATTACCGTCAAATGGCAATCAATTAACTGGGATATGAAAGAAACCGAGTTAAATAACGGAACTATTGATTTAATTTGGAACGGTTATTCTATCACAGATGAGCGTTCTGAAAAGGTGCTCTTTACGGATCCATACATGGTTAATGAGCAGGTCTTGGTAACTAAAAAATCGTCAGGCATTACAAGTTTTGCTGACATGAAAGACAAAGTTCTTGGTGCACAGTCAGGGTCATCTGGTTACGATGCGTTCACCTCACATCCAGAAGTGTTGAAGGACATTGTTTCTGGTGGCGATGCGACACAATACGAAACCTTCACACAAGCGCTTATCGATTTGAAAAATGACCGTATTGACGGTTTGTTGATTGATAAAGTTTACGCTAATTACTACCTTGAACAAGAAGGTGAACTTGATAACTACAATATCATTTCAAGTGAATTTGACGGTGAAGACTTTGCCGTCGGTGCTCGTAAAGCCGATAAGACACTTGTTAAGAAAATCAATCAAGCTTTTAAGAAGTTGTATCAAGACGGTACATTTCAAGAAATTTCAAACAAATGGTTTGGTGAAGATGTCGCAACAGACGACGTTAAAAACTAAACGAGGAATAGCAAAACTCTGAGGTTAGCCTCAGAGTTTTGTTTATTATGATTTTGATAGATTTCTTGTTTAGTCAAAAGTCTAGAACAGCATATTTAGTCTTTTGCTTCAATATTAGAGTTATCGCTAATTGAGGTAATTTTGGTGGAAAATAAGATGCCATTCTTCTTTACGACGCCAAATGCTGGTGTGTGATTTATGACCAAGCGTGTAAGTGATGAGTTTTGTTTTTTGGCTGATTGACGTCATTTGAAAATCATCAAAATTGCTCATGTAATGTTTTTTACGGGAAATCATTTCCTCTTTTGAATAAGTTTTTCCGTCATCGTCAATAAGTGTAAAACTATCAGCTAGCAGGTCTTCGTAGTCTGGAATTTTGGAAAGAATGATTTTTTCGTCTTTATAAAGTTTTTTATAAACATTTTCCCAAATTTCATCTTCAGGAATAGCAGCAGGTTCAACGTGAACGTCGGTATCATACACCGAAAATTCCTGACTGAGCAATGTTTCAATCTGTTCGGTAATTTCATGGCTTTCGTAAACAGAAAGGTCTGGATTCATTTCGACGACAATATCAAGGTAAATATTACTTCCGTATGAACGCCCACGTTGAGATTTAACAGCAGTTACTTTAGGAATTTTTAAAATGGCTTCCTTGTATTTTTTTAGCTCTTTTTCATCGAAACCGTCTGATAAGCTAAAGGCGCTTTCCATAAAAATGTCATAAGCCGTTTTCAAGATAAAATAGGTAATGACAATGGCGGCAAGTCTATCAATGATAACAAGATTGAAAGAAGCGGCAACAATAGCAACAGATGTACCAATAGAAGTGACCGCATCAGAAAGATTATCCTTTGCAGCAGCAACCAGAGCACTTGATTTCACCTTTTGTGATAGGCGTTTATTGTGAACATAAACACCATACATAATAATAGCTGAAATGACACCGACGATAGCTCCTCTGGGTCAATGGCTGTGCTGCTTCCAGAAATGATTTTCTGAATTGTTTGAGACAGCACTTGGAAACCAACGATAAACATGATAAATGATGTAATCAAACTCGCTAAATCTTCAATTTTCCAATGCCCAAAACGATGTTCGGCATCTGCTGGCTTACTGGCTAAATGAAGTCCGATTAGCAGAGCAACATTTCCCAAAATATCAGATAAGTTGTTAAAACCATCGGCAATAAGTGATGATGAATTAAGCGTGTAACCTGCAATTAGCTTGGCGATAGAAATTGTAAGATACGCAATGATACTTACTATTGGACCACGTTTAGCTAACTGAAGATTTTCAGCTGGTGTTGGCATAAGCAATAACTCCTTTGAAAACGATAGTTATATCATAAAATCAATAATTGTTAAAATAAATATTACTCTCTATTATATCATTAGTTTAAGCTTGTCACAAAGAAAATATGATAAAATCAATTATTTAGCGTTGATAGCAAATTAAAAATCTGGAACAAATTCCAGACTTTTGATTAATGGTTATCAAAATAATGTTTTGTTTCTTTTATAATAATTGGTGAAAGTGCTAGTAAGGCAATCAAGTTCGGAATGGCCATAAGCCCGTTAACAATATCAGCGATAACCCAAATTGTTTCTAGGCTGATGTAACCACCCAAAGCAACCATAGCAACAAAGACAATACGATAAACCGGGATAGCTTTGACACCAAATAAGAACTCAAAACAACGTTCCCCATAGTAGCACCAACCAAGAATCGTTGTGAAAGCAAATAAAATCAAACTAATAGTTAAGGCATAAACACCGAAGTTTCCAAAGACAGATGAAAATGCTGATTGCGTGAGCGTTGCTCCATTCAAATTGCTTGACCAGCCACCAGTAACGATAATAGAAAGACCTGTTAAAGTACAAATAATAATGGTATCAATAAATGTTCCTGTCATAGAGACAAGTCCTTGTTCAACAGGTTCTTCCGTTTTAGCAGCAGCGGCGGCGATAGGTGCAGAACCAAGTCCAGATTCATTAGAGAAGATACCACGTGCAATCCCTGCTTGAATAGCTGTGACAACTGTTGCACCAGCAAAACCACCTGTAGCAGCTTTTCCAGTAAATGCTGAGCGTAGAACTAATCCTAAACTTGGAACAATATTGTCAAAATGGAAGGCTAGGATTATAAGGGTTGTTAAGATGTAAATAATTGCCATAAAAGGAACAATCTTTTCAGCTACTTTAGAGATAGATTGAATGCCACCAAAGATGATAATACTAACCAACACAGCTAAAATGAGACTGATCACTTTAGGCGACCAACCAACGGTATTGTTAAGAGAGTCTGTAATAGAATTAACTTGTGTAAATGTCCCAGAACCAAAAAGTGCTACCATAACACCAAAGATAGAAAAAGCAATAGCGAGCGGTTTCCAATGTTTGCCCATTCCATTTACGATATAGTGCATGGGTCCGCCTGCGATGTCCCCGTTGGCATCTCGGGTACGGTATTTAATGGCAAGAACGCCTTCGGCATACTTGGTTGCCATACCGAAGAACGCAGCTATCCACATCCAAAATAACGCCCCAGGTCCACCTAACTTAATGGCAGTTGCAACTCCGACGATATTCCCGGTTCCGATGGTTGCTGCGAGAGCTGTTGCAAGAGCCGCAAAGCTTGAAATGTCTCCTTGACCTTTAGCTTCAGCTGAAAAGATGAGTTTCAAGGCTTTTGAAAGGCGGAAAACCTGCAACAGACCTAAACGCGTAGAAAGGTAAATCCCAGTTCCGACAAGAAGGACAAGAAGGGGCGGTCCCCAGACAAGGCTGTCTAAAGACGATAGAAAATCATACATAAGTAAAAACTCCTAATAATCATAGCACTTAAATCACTGGTTAAAAGATAAAACCAATTGTTTAACTATTAACCACTAAATGAGTACTAGTCTTTATCTATTTTTCGTATTTTCAGAAAAAATAGAATAATTTCAACTTATTTATTATATAGAGAGAAACGCCGTTTGTCAAATTGTCATCTGAAAAGTCTATATCAATAAAGGATAGAGAAGGCTTGGTTAAGGGATTTTACAAATCTTTGTCAGAACATAATCATCAAAAAGTTGAGCAAATGAAAAATGCTGTCTATTCACTAAATAAACCTACTGTTATTTAAAAATATATTTAAATAGTAAATCATAGCAACAATATTGTTATAGTATCATTTTTCAAGAACATAGTAATAGAAAACGCCTATATTTCTGGGTATAATACAAGAGTAAATCAAAATATGAGGTGACTATATATGACAAAACAATTTCCAGAAGGATTTTTATGGGGTGGTGCAACAGCAGCCAATCAATTTGAAGGAGCTTGGAATGTTGACGGACGCGGTCCAGCAACATCGGATACAGCGCGTGCCGTTGCTCCAGAAGAACGAAAATCAATGGGAAGTGAATTTAACTCGCCAATGACTCGTGCAAAATTGGATGCAGCTTTGAATGACAAAGAAGGCTTTATCCAAAACGTTGGGGGTCTGATTTTTACCATCGTTATAAAGAAGATATCGCCCTTTATGCTGAAATGGGATTCAAGACTTTTCGTCTTTCTATTGCGTGGTCGCGTATTTTTCCAAATGGTGATGATGCGACACCGAATGAAGCTGGTTTAGCTTTTTATGATAAGGTTTTTGATGAGCTTAATAAATACGGCATCGAGCCACTGGTTACTTTATCTCACTATGAATTTCCAATCCACTTGGTAACAGAATACGGTGGCTGGAAAAATCGTAAAGTGATTGATTTCTTTGTTCGTTATGCTGAAACTGTCTTTAATCGTTACAAAGATAAGGTCAAATATTGGTTGACATTTAATGAAATCAATATCATTGGTATGACTGGTTATTTATCAGGTGGGCTCTTGTTTGAAGATGGTAAATTGAACCTCCAAGATATGTATCAAGCAGCTCATCATCAGTTTGTAGCATCAAGTTTGGCAACAAAAATCGGTCACGAGATTAATCCTGATTTCAAGATTGGGTGTATGTTAGCGCGTATGCAAGCCTATCCTGCGACCTGCAATCCAGAAGACGTCATGGAAGAAATCAAAAAAGACCATGAAAATCTATTCTTCTCTGATGTTCAAGTTCGCGGAAAATATCCAGCATATGCCAAACGTTTCTTTAAAGAAAATAATATCGAATTAGAAATCGCAGACGGTGACCTTGAAATTCTTGAAAAATATCCTGTTGATTTCATGTCATTCTCATATTATATGAGTTCAATTGCTCGTAAGCAAAAAACTGGCGACCAAACAGCAGGAAATCTTATCCTAAGTGAACCAAATCCATATCTTGAAGCTTCTGACTGGGGTTGGCAAATTGACCCTGTCGGACTCCGCATTACGCTTAACAATCTTTATGATCGTTACCAAGTACCACTTATGGTTGTTGAAAATGGTCTAGGTGCTCTTGATACAGTAGAAGAAGACGGTTCGATTCACGACCAATACCGTATTGATTATCTTCAATCACATGTCAAACAAATGTATGAAGCCATTGAGGACGGTGTTGATTTGATGGGATACACTTGGTGGGGTTGTACAGACCTTGTTTCGGCGTCAACTTCTGAAATGTCAAAACGCTATGGTTTTGTTTACGTTGATGCTGACGACCAAGGAAACGGTAGCTTTGACCGCTCACGTAAAGATTCATTCTTCTTTTATAAAGATTTGATTGCAACACGTGGTGCTAATATTTTAAACGATTAATGATAATAAACTCAGTTGGGCTTTTTCAGCTGAGTTTATTTGCTAGGAAGGAAAATGATATAAATGGCAATAAAATTGTATTTGATGCGCCATGGCGAGACCTTATTTAATACACAAGGGCGGGTGCAGGGAGCTTGCGATTCGCCTCTAACAGATTTAGGTATTCAGCAAGCTCTTCTTGTCAAAGATTATTTTAATGAAAATAGCATTTGGTTTGATAGTGTTTATTCTTCAACGCAAGAACGAGCGACAGATACTGCTAAATTAGTATCTGGTCAATCACAAGTCACCCAATTAAAAGGCATCAAAGAGATGAACTTTGGTGAGTTTGAAGCTCAGCCTGAATTTCTTTTGCCTAAATTTAGAACAGGTGCTAATTCGTTTGAAGATTTGTTGGTGCCTTTTGGTGGCGAAGACATTGTAACTGTTGGTAAGCGGGCTTTGGACAGTATTCTTGAAGTGCTGGTAAACGATGATCATGCTGATAACATTTTAATGGTTAGCATGGAGCAACGATGTGGGGTATTTGTCTGCAGCTCGGTATTCAATTTCCAGAGGGAATAGGCTTTTCAAATTGTGCTATTTGTGAGTTCCAATATCATCAAGAACAGTTAGAGTTGCAAAAACTGATTTTACCAACCAAGGCATTTAAGACATATTCATTTGAAAGGGATTAAAAATGGTTAAAACTTTTTATGTAATGCGACATGGTCAAACGCGCTTTAATCTTCAAGGACGTATCCAAGGAGCTTGTGATTCTCCCTTGACTGAACTGGGAATTGAGCAAGCAAAGTCTGCTAGACAACATTTTAAAAAAGAGGGCATTACGTTTACACGTGTCTATTCTTCGACGCAGGAACGTGCTTGTGATACTGCTGAATTAGCAACGGGGCGTACGGATTATATTCGTTTGAAAGGACTAAAAGAAATGGATTTTGGTTCTTACGAAGCACACCAAGAATACCTCAATCCACCTTTACACCGTGAAGATGGTTCAGGTTACCGTGATTATTTTGTGGCTTATGGTGGTGAATCCAATGTTCAAGTTTATGAACGAATGGCTAAGACCATTCGAGAGGTTTTAGAGCAAAGTAGTGATGAAGAACAGCTCTTATTTGTCAGTCATGGTGCGGCAATAACCCAGTTTTACCGCCATGCTACGCTGAATCCGCCAGTTCCTAAGAAACGTCTGGCAAACTGTGCCATTTTCAAAATGACTTATGACGGTAAGGATATTATGGTGCAATCAATCTATAATCCAACAGAAAAAGAGTACATTTTTGAAAGGGAAGAGAATGACTAAGACACTCTACTTAATGCGTCATGGAGAAACCTTGTTTAATCAACTTGGGTTAATTCAAGGCTGGTGTGATTCCCCCTTGACGACAAATGGCAAGCAGCAAGCTCAAGCAGCGCGTGATTATTTTCATACTCATCACATTACTTTTGATGAGCTTTATTGTTCGACCGCAGAACGTTGTTCTGATACTTTAGAAATTGTGAGCGGACGTGCAGATTATACACGACTCAAAGGCTTGAAAGAATTTAATTTTGGTCGAATGGAAGGAAAGCCAGAGTATTTACATCCGAATCGTGAACCCAATCAAAAGGGACATGGTGATTTCTTCCTAAAATATGACGGTGAAAGTGAAACGCAGGTAAGAGAACGGGTTAGTGATACTGTTTTTCGTCTAGTGTCGCAATCAGACGATGACGCAACGATTTTAGCAGTTAGCCATGCAGGTGCAATTATGAGCTTTTTTAGTGCTTTAAAAATTAGAAAAATCACCCTGAATTGCATTTTTCAAATTGTTGCATTTTTCATTACAGTATCACGGATGACACTTATGATTTAATTAGAATCATTGACCCCGTTAGTGGGCAAATTTATGATAAATAGTATTGTTAGCGAGGAATAGCAAAAAGCAGGTTAAAAGAAGTAGATATTTCGTTTTTTCGATAAATTTTGATATGATATAATGAAAGCAACTGAAAATTAGGAGCTGTTATGAAATTCGAGAAAAAACAAGTCTATTATGTTGTACTTGCCTTTGTCCTTTGTTATGCTATCCAAGCTTATTGGAGTAATGGTGCATCAATTGTCGGAACGATTTATAAGGCAAGCTTCCCCTTTTTAATTGGTGCTGGAATTGCCTATATTGTCAACATTGTCATGAGCTTATATGAGATGCTCTACACGCGCGTTATCAAAAATAGAATGCTTTTGAAGGCCAAACGTGCGATTTCGATGATTTTGGCATACTTGACCTTTATTTTATTGATTAGCTGGCTCTTTTCGATTGTCCTGCCTGATTTGATTTCAAGTATTAATTCCTTGCTGAAGATTGATACTACTGGCATTGCTAATTTTATTAAAGAAGTGAGTGATAATAAGGCTATCAAAGAACTGTTTGATTATTTTGGAAATTCATCTGATATTACCTCAACTCTTTCAGATTATAGTCAGCAAATTTTAAATCAAGTGCTGTCCGTTTTAACAGGGGTTTTGACGTCGGTTAGTACGATTGCTTCAACTGTTTTAAATGTCTTTGTTAGCTTGGTCTTTTCAATTTATGTTTTGGCAAGCAAAGAACAATTGGGGCGTCAGTTTAATCTTTTGATTGATACCTATCTTCAAATACGCCGAAAAAGTTCACTATATCCTAGACATTTGCACCAACGTTTTCACGGTTTCTTTGTTGGTCAAACGCTAGAAGCGATGATTTTGGGGAGCTTGACAGCAGCAGGAATGTTTCTGTTTAATTTCCCCTATGCGGCAACAATCGGTATTTTGGTTGCATTTACGGCATTAATTCCTGTTATTGGTGCTTATATTGGAGCGACCATTGGTTTTATCTTAATTGCCACACAATCTGTTTCACAAGCGTTTCTCTTTTTAGTTTACTTGATTGTTTTACAACAATTTGAAGGGAATGTCATTTATCCACGTGTCGTTGGTGGTTCAATTGGATTACCAGGTATGTGGGTCTTAATGGCAATCACAATCGGTGGTGCTTTATGGGGGTATCCTTGGAATGTTAGTAGCTGTACCTTTGGCAGCAAGTCTTTATCAAATCATTAAAGACAACGTTGCTAAGCGCCAACAAGCAAACTTAGATAACTGAGATAATATGGATACAATCAATTTACTCTTTTCAATCGATGATGGCTATGTTTCGCAATTTATGGTCACGCTATATTCGATTTATCAAAATAGTAGCAATCATAACTTAGCAGTTTATGTTTTACAAAAGCAATTGTTAAAAAAGAATGATGACATTTCGGAATTCTGTCAAAAATTAGGTGTTCGTTATACGCCTGTTGTGGTTGGTGAGGAAGCATTTGAAGATGCTCCGACGACAGACCGTTACCCTGAGACTATTTATTATCGCCTTTTGGCTCATGAATATTTGCCAAAGGAATTGGACAAGATTTTATATGTTGATGCGGATATTTTGTGTTTGAATGATGTTGTTCCCTTATATAAGCTGAATTTA
>ENA-OPZM01000808-OPZM01000808.1-human-gut-metagenome-genome-assembly--contig:-NODE-808-length-12601-cov-13.802629_pt1 | contig 12601 bp, 12 predicted proteins | sample MGYA00242478_ERZ504493 | MGnify/ENA primary metagenome ERZ504493 (study PRJEB26092, sample SAMD00036227) | human gut metagenome | host: Homo sapiens | study: EMG produced TPA metagenomics assembly of...
GTCCTCCCGCCTTAAACGGCTCGGCCCTGAAATTTTTTGACTGCGGCTACGCCGCAGACTCAATACTGCCTTCGGCGCGGCTATCGCCTCGTCTCAGGGCATATTGATAGAAAAAAGCTCCACTGGAGCTTTTTCTATCAATGTGCCCATACAGCTGCGTCGGGATCGTCGTCGGGGTTGTAGCCGTCGTCGGGATCGTCGTAGGTGTATTCGTCGTCGATCACACCGGAATCGGCTTCGGCGTTCAACGCGTCCACATCCTTCGTGGTGAGCTTGTACTGCGGAAGCACCTTCTCCACATAGCTTTGCACCGCCTCGGCCATCGGCACATCATGACCCGCCTTCTCGGCCAGGAACCAACGGTGGTCAAGCACTTCATGGAAGAACTGAGCCGGTTCGATCTGCGAACGGTATTCACGCGGAATCATGCGCACGGTCGGCTCGAACACTTCGCGCATCCAATCAGTGGCGACAATCTCAAGATCCTCACCCTCACGCCATGTGGAAGCGCGGTAGGCATCCAAATCGTTCAACAGTCGACGAGCCTGATTCTCCTGCACATCAAGACCAGTCAATCGCAGCAGCTTACGATTCGCATAGCCGGCATCGACCACACGCGGACGCACCAGCACACGCTTGCCATCTTCGGCGGTCTTCATCTCCAGCTCATCCACATCAAAACCAAGCTCATTGAGCTTGTTGACGCGCTTCTCGATCTTCCACATCTCATCCGGACCGAACTTGTCGGTATCAGTCAGCGCGCTCCACAGCGAATGGTAACGATCCACCAAACGGTTGCCGATCGCAATTTCGTCAACACCGCTCGGCAGCAGCGAACCGGACGAAAGATCCATCAATTCGCCAATAATGTTCGTACGGGCCAAATCAACGTCGTACTCGCGCTGGCCTTCCGTCAGATTAATCTGCAGATCACCGGTTTCCGCATCAACCAAAAATGCGGAGAACGCGTAGGCGTCGCGCAGGAACAACACGTTCGACAGTGACACATCGCCCCAATAGAAGCCAGCCAAATGCAAACGCACCATCAGCACGGCCAACGCGTCGATCAGTCGTTCCGCGGTATCAGGGCGCAGATTACGCGCGAACAGCGCACGATACGGCAGTGAGAACTTCAAATGCTTGGTGACAAGGATCGCTTCCAGCGGCTCGCCTTCACGGCTATGACGGCCTGTGACCACGGCGATCGGCTGCACGGTCGCAGTTCCAGCTTCTGCAGGCGACGCAGCAGCTCGTATTCTCGTTCCGCCACATTGCGCGTGATTTCCTTCATGGCGTACACTTCGTCGCCTACGTGCACGAAACGCACCACATGCCTGGAAATACCACGCGGAAGATTGGCCAGCAGGTCTTCCGGCCAAGTAGCCAGCGGCTTTTCCCACGGCAGGGTGAACATCTTTGGATTCGAGCTTGCGGCGGTGATTTTCAGCGCATGCGGCTCCGGAGATGAGGCAGCCGGATCTTCGGCCTTCACGGAAGTTGCTTTCAGCACACGGGGATCCATCTGTGGCAATTCAAGAGATTCCATGAATCAACAATTTACCTGTTGACCTACCCGAAGAAGCAAGTATGGACGAATCCGTTTCACCTGCCGATATGCGATGATCTCAATACTGGAATCTCACTATCCCTCTCATATTACGATCGAATATTGCGATCGATGCTACAAACAGACATTACAAGCCGATATCGTGCTTGCGGAAAACAAAAGAAGCCCCGCACCGACGCGGGGCTTCTCCAACGAGACGATAAGAGAGGAAGAGCACGTCTCGTTTAATGGTTGACGGAAGTTCGCGCTTCCGCCAAGTTTTTATTCAGCCACCCGCCAGCCGATTTCCGTAAAGGATATTCCCTTGAAGAAACAGCCAACGGTTGGTTACTCGATATCAGCTCAGTTCAGACGCAGCTCGGTCGACGGAGCGAACAGGTGCATCTTGGACGGGTCGATCTTGATCTTGACGGTATCGCCGACCTTCGGGAGAGCACGCGGGTTCACGCGGATCGTGGTGAGCTTGTTCTGATCGGACATCATGGTGGATGCCTCGGCAGCGGAGCCATCGGTGATGATGTTGCCGTAGATGTAGCCATCGGAGCCCAGATCCTCAACGTTCATGACCTTGAGGGAGAAGGCGTTGGCGTCATCCGGGGCGGCCAGGGAAGCGTCTTCCGGACGGAAGCCGACGACGATCTGGTTGTTGTCTTCAGCGGTGAGCTTGTTGACGGCCTCGGCCGGCAGATCCACGGTGTCTTCGCCGATCTTTGCCTTGCCGTTGACCACCGGGTGGGTGTTGATGTTCATCGACGGGGAGCCGATGAAGCCAGCGACGAAGACGTTGGCCGGGCGATCGTACAGCTCGGTCGGAGCGCCGACCTGCTGCAGGACACCGAGCTTGATGACGGCGATGCGGTCACCCATGGTCAGAGCTTCGGTCTGATCGTGGGTCACGTACAGGGTGGTGACACCCAGCTGGCGCTGCAGAGCAGCGATCTGGGTACGGGTCTGCACGCGGAGCTTGGCATCAAGGTTGGACAGAGGCTCATCCATGAGGAAGACCTTCGGCTCACGGACGATTGCACGGCCCATGGCCACGCGCTGACGCTGGCCACCGGACAGAGCCTTCGGCTTACGATCGAGGTACTCGGTCAGGTCGAGGATCTCAGCGGCCTTCTCGACGCGCTTGCGGATCTCTTCCTTCGGGGTGCCGGCGATCTTCAGAGCGAAGCCCATGTTGTCGGCCACGGTCATGTGCGGATACAGAGCGTAGTTCTGGAACACCATTGCGATGTCGCGGTCCTTCGGCTGCATCGTGGTGACGTCCTTGCCACCGATGAGGATGCGGCCCTTGTTGACCTCTTCAAGGCCAGCGAGCATACGCAGAGTAGTGGACTTGCCGCAGCCAGACGGGCCAACCAGCACCAGGAACTCGCCGTCCTTGATGTCCATATTCAAATCATCCACCGACGGCTTATCGTTGCCCGGGTAGATACGAGTAACATGGTCGAATACGACTTCTGCCATGATTTGTCATCCTTTCAGAGGCAGGTACGTGCCTCACGATCCGTTGTAAAGGGATTTCTTTTCGGTGCCTCGCCTTGCGGCTTACGACTTCGACAAAGCCACAATTCAAAGCGTTAATTTATTTCTTTGGTTTGGCGAAGGTTCTCTTCGTTGAGCCACGTTCCATGATACATACAACGCTAAAACTGTCAATGCGTGTCGCGAGTCGCGCTGTTTACCTACGCTGGCAAAAGGGGGTTAACGGCGTAGTAAATACACGCCTTTATCGCCATCATGCAAGACAATGGTGCGGAGCGAAAGACAGAACAGGGAGGTTGCAGTGCGCAATATTAGAATCGGCGTGGTCGAGGATGATCCCGCAAGCTGCCAGCTGGTACTTGACTATCTCAACCGATATCAGCAGGAAAATGACGAACAATTCACCGTTTCCATATTCGACGACGGCGCGAGAATCGTAGAGAAATATACCCCTGTTTACGATATTTTACTGCTCGACATCGAAATGAGCGAAATGGACGGCATGGCCGCCGCGAGACGCATTCGCGAGCGCGACGACAAGGTCGTGATCGTGTTCATCACCGCCGCACCGCAGTATGCGATCAGCGGGTACGAGGTGCGCGCATTGTCGTATCTGCTCAAGCCCCTGCCGTGGTTCGCGTTTTCACAGGAACTCAAGAAGTCGATCGACATGGTGAGGCGCAATGGCGACGATTCCATGCTTATCGAAACCAGCAACGGGCAGATGCGGCTGAATCTTGCCGATATTCTGTATCTCGAATCGATCCGGCATACCATCGTCATCCACACGTTGGAAGGCAAACTGTCGATCAATGGCACGCTCAAAGACATGGAAGCGAAACTCGCCGACCACCATTCTTCCGCTCGAATTCCTGCTATCTGGTGAATCTCAAGCATGTGACGGGCGTCGCCGACCAGGATTGCGTGATGTCGAACGGCGAACAGTTGCGCGTAAGCCGACCACGCAAGAAGGCGTTCCTCGCCGCGTTGACCGACTATATAGGAGGTGGCAGGTGACCAGCGTGATATTGCCGAATGCGCTGGCCGGATTGGCAGGAGGACTGACAGGAGGCTCCCCTTCCATACCTTCCGTTTTGGTGACCGTGCTTTCGGTGCCGCCGATGACGCCAATCACCAACGCTCTGCCCGACATCCCCCGTTCTTATACGGCGATCTGCGAATGGGCCGCGTGCATGGTGTATATCGCGGTGTCGTATCGTCGCGTGCCGCTCCGACGGTCGATCATCGTCAGTGCGGCCGGATTGGCATCGCTGGTCGCGGTGCAGTATTTCGACGGCAGTATGCCGATCTGGTTCTGGATCATCGGTATGCTGCTCGCCTTCGCCTGCATGTATGCGACGATTCTGCTCGGCGCAGGCACCGGCAAACGCGAGGGCCTGTATATTACGGCGCGCGCGTTCGTGTTGGCCGAATTGGTGGCGTCGCTGCATTGGCAGATCGTTACGTTCATTGGCGTGCGCGACGGATTCGCCGATTACGATTGGCGCGCGATCGCGCTGCTTGTCGTTACGTATGCGCTGTGCTTCGGTCTAGCTTGGATGGTTGAACGCGGCAATTTCAGCCAGGCCACACCTACCTTGCCGACCGCTTCCGCCGCGATTGCGACGATGGCCATTATGATCGTCACGTTCGCCATGAGCAATTTGAGTTTCGTGTCGACGAATACGCCGTTTTCCGGTTCGGTCGGCCAGGAAATCTTCTACATTCGCACGCTGGTCGATTTCTGCGGTTTCGCGATCCTATATGCGCAGCAGGAGCAGGCGCGCCGTATTGAGGCGAATACGGAACTCGCGTCGATCAACGCGCAGCTGGAAAGCCAGCATCAGGAATACCTGCAATCGAAGGAAAATATCGAATCGCTAGGCCGTCTTGCGCACGATCTGAAGCATCAGCTTGCGGCGTTGCGTGCCGAAGTCGATCCGAAGCATGCCGCGGCCGGCTTCGAGCAGCTGGAGCAATCGGTGCAGCGCTATAGCACGCAGCAGCATACCGGCAATCCCGTGCTTGACGTTATTTTGACCACGAAAGAGCGCACGTGCGCCGATCGAGGCATTACGTTCACGGCGGTCGCGGACGGCTCGCTGCTAAGCGGCATGTCGTCGATGGATATCGCATCATTGTTCGGCAACGCACTTGACAATGCGATCGAAGCGACGTCGAAATTGCCGAAACGTGAGCAGCGTCTGATCAAACTTGCGTTATACGAGCAGAATCGCTTTATTGTTATCCGTGTTGAGAATTATTACGATTCCCGATTGAAGAAGGATGCGGAAGGCAATCTGCGCACCACCAAGCGCGACGATCAGCATCGGCATGGTTTCGGCGTGAAGTCGATTCGTCATATCGCGCAGCAGTATGGCGGCGAAGTGACGATTCGCACCGAAGACCACTGGTTTGTGCTGACCGCGCTTATTCCGCGGAAAACCGGCCTTATGGCCATGTAGGACTGGCCATAAGGCTTAAGGCGGCTCCGCTAGTTTTCAAGATTCTGCGCAGCGACATCGCCGTCAGACGCATCACCGGCATCACCGCCTGCCGATGCGTCGCCACCACATCGCCGGCATTCGCCGCACCTCCAGCCGACCCGCCAGCCGCACCGCCCGCCGCAGCACCTCCAGCCGTATTGTCCGGACTATTCGCAGCACCACCGTTAGAGCCCCCGTTAGTGCCGATATTGGTGTTGTTCGTCACGGTGTTGGGAGTCGACGACGCTCCTGGTATTGGTCCATCGCCTGCTGAACGGCGTCTTTGGCGGCATTCAGCGCGTCAACGGCGGCCGTCACGTCGTTTTCCTTGAGATTGGTGCCATTGGCAAGGTTTCTGGCCGAGTCAATCGCCTGCTGCAATGCCATGCGCACGCTGTCGTCGGCCACCATGCCGTCGGAATTGTCGAGCACGGACTGCGCCTGCTCGATCGCGTCATTGAGCTGGCTCTTCAGACGATTCTGCGTGGCCAGCACTTTGGAAGCGTCGACGGCTTCGGCCGCATTTGTAATCTTTTCGGCCTTGTCGTTCATGCTCCGTGCCTCGGATGCCATGGCTTTCGCGGATTTCTTCAGCTTGCTAATGCCCTGCGACGTGTCGCACGACAGGATTTTCGCTTCCTTCGCGTTAGATATGGCCGCATTGAGCTTAGTGACGGTGCTGACGTCGGCGACTTGATCGGCAGTGACCTTCGCGCCGGTTTTTCCGATTTCCAAAGCGTCGGAAAGCGTGTTATTGGCACTTTGCAGCTGGCTTGTGGAATCCTGGCATTGCGCGGCTGCGCTGGTAATGGCTGATTTCTTGGAATTATTCGAAAGCATCCAACATGCAATACCGCCAATCAAAGCAATCACGACGATAGCCGCAATCACGATAGCGACGATTTTGCCGGTATTCTTCGGTGGTACCGGAATTTCATTGCTGTAATCGCCGTAACCCTCGAAAACACTGAAATCGCTTACACCGTTCACATCGCTTTCTTGCGAAGCGACCGTCGGAGGCTTCGGCGGTTCGGACATGTCAGCCCCCATCACCTCGGTATCCGTCGGAAATTCCAGCCTGAAATTGTTGTCTTTCGTCATACGTCCTTCTTCATCATCGGGCGCTCAGCATCGACCATCTATACGCCGACCCCCTAGTTTACCGCCTAACACACCCTTCAACGCGCATTCGCCTTAATTACCTTCTTTTCCGCACTTTTCGATAGGCGCAAAGCGGCAAGCGGCTCCCCTAAACGCGATGCGGTGAACGCACTCACCGCAACCGCGAATCCAATGGGCACAAACAGATTGATCGGAGCATCCGCAAGTTCCATCACCAAGCAAATCGCCATAAGCGGAGCCTGTTGGGAAGCTGCGAGCAATGCGCACGCACCCAGCAGAGCGTACATGCCAATCGAATTCGTGTGAAACACCTGCATCCACAGAACACCCAGCACAGCACCCCCCGAAGCGCCGAGCGCAATACCCGGCTGCAGCACACCGCCGGAAGCGCCGGAACGGATCGTCAGCAATGTGACAATCGCCTTCGCCAGGAACGAAACCAGCAAAATCGGCACCACCGCCAAATCGGCCTTGGACGAGAAACTCAACTGCGCGGTGGCACGGCCATTGCCCATAACCTGCGGCACCCAAATCGCCACCACGCCAGTCAGCAGGCCGGCGAGCGGCAACATCCACAGAATGCCCGCGCCCGACGGTTTGGACTTCTCAGCCCACTGCGAGCCGCGACGGAACAGTGCGCCGGCAGCGCCGAGAATCATGCCGGCAACCAGTGCGAACGCCATGTAATCGGGTGTGAACAGGCCGTCCGCTTTGCCGATCAGGTAGAACGCGTGCGTGCCTTTGACCAGCGACGCCACCCACGAAGCCAGCGCGGAACAGGCGAATGCGAACGTCACCGTTTCGAGGGTTATGTCGGCGAGCAGAATCTCGACCGCGAAAAACGTGCCCGCAAGTGGCGCGTTATACACGCCCGCAAGGCCGGCCGCAGCCGTAATGGCCACCAACATACGGGTGTCTTTCGCATCGAGACGCACCCAACGCGCGAACCGTTGACCGAACATCGCACCCAACTCGCGCGGCGCCACTTCTCGACCGATCGACATGCCCGTGCCGACGATGAAAATCTGCAGCAACACATGCACGACGGTCTGCCAAATCGGCATAATATCGCCATTTACCGCCTTTTTGACGGACGGCACCTTCGTACTGCGCGTACGCAACAGCCACCAAATCACGGCCGCGACGGTCGCGCCAACGGTCACGGAAATCAAGCACCGAATCGCAGGAACGTTGAACGGGCCGGATTCCTGCGAATTCTCAACATAGCCGAGTGCAAGATGCTCGACGCCGTACAGCATAAGCGTCAGCAGGCCAGCGGCCGCGCCAATGGCCACTCCCACAATCGCCACCGCCGCAATCAGCGCCGGAATTCTGCCAATCTTTGGCTGCGTTCCTTGAGGATTCTGCGACTCCTGCGATTCTCGTGTTTTTTGCGATTCCTGCGATTCTCGTGTTTTTTGCGATTCCTGCGATTCCCGCATCTGCCGCACTCCTTGCACACCGTCTCCTTCGTTCAATTCGTTCCCCCAATTGTCCACCTGCCGCAGCATTCGTTTGTTACGCCCCGAGCGTGGCGATCGGCAGCACCAGAATGCCATCATCACGACGGTATGCAATATCACCACGCCCGACAATAAACGCCATGAATTCAGGCTCACGAACTTGAGATAGAGGATTTCCGCACACTTTTTCTTTGAAAGCATGTAGTTTGTCCACATTCTTCTCCATGACTTTCAAGTCGCTCAGCTTAATCTCCACCGCAGCCCAGCGACCATCCACCAATTCAAGAATCACATCAACTTCAAGACCTTTTTCATCCCGATAATATGCGATTCGATTCGCGCCACCCATCGATTCGAGATACACGCGCAAATCACGAATCACCAATGTTTCAAACAAATCTCATACTGAATCAGAGACAATAGTGCTGACGCTCTCAGCTTATCCAGCACAACTCATTGCACATCATTTGATAGGGATTGCTGCGAGAGCTGCATCTTTAGGTCATCGACTTTTAATTCCAAACGTCTGATATAAAGCGCCTGTCGACGGATAATCAAATCACGCATATCATTTCCACCGGTTCCAGGGTTACCTTCATTCGTGCGACTGGAAGTAACCTCAGCATCGGGGAGATTCACTCTGTCTACCGTGCCTGGATCTTCTATTCGTATTGTCTTCCTCCAACGATGCATGCACCGTTCAATACGCTTTTCGCCTATCAACTCAGGACCGAGCCCCGCTTCGCGGAACAGCACAGTGGGAGATTCACCATTTTCAGCACTCGAAACGCATTCACGCTTGAACCACTCTGCATATCGGATACGTGAACCAGTAATACTTATGACCGCAGGCAGCGAAGCCAGATACTGTGCTTGTTCCGGAGAGAATCGTTCGTCGCTCATGCTTACTTTTTTCACTTCATCGTGCAATCATCTGTATGGGATTTGCCGGCCGAATTGACATCCCGTATGCGGCGTCTCATGCGCAATCTGATCAAAATGAACGTAACAAGTAACATGAGCCCCGCTGCCGCGGCAATGCTGCCTACGGCGGCACCCGTACGACCGATAAGGCCAGGATTGCCCGGCTCCTCGCTCGGGTTATTTTCGGGCGGGACAACAGGAGTTCCAGTGCTAAATTTCGGCTCTACTGTGATGTTGAGATCAGCGGATGTGTCTCCACTGCCAGGAATCGAGATGAGGAACGGATCACAGTCGTATGCTTTGTTGACTTTCGCCGAGCTCGTGCGGGAGACCAGATATAGGCCGAGCGGCAGATTCTGAAAAGTGAGCTGACCAGCTACGTTAGTGGTGCCGGAATGCTGGTACAGCTTGTTTTTCGCCGCGTGCGTAGCGAGCTTCTTGGCAGCATCGTGATATTCACTTGATGTCAGGCGTTCCCAATCGGCAGCGAGGCCGGAAAAATCGCCGACGGTTTTATATGAGGAGACGCTACCATCATTGTTCGTTGTGACGGTGGCGACGCGCACGATGGAATAGGTATCGCCGGCAAGCGATTTGGGCGAAGCCGTGTCTCGGCCCCATACGGCATTGATGGTGAGAGCGCCGAAAGAATCAGCTTGCGCATACGGCACCATAGAGCCGAAGGCTGCAAGAACAGTGAGGACGATAGTAACGGCAGCGGCAATCATGGCAGCAATGCGCGCCGCACCATATTCGTTTCCGCTATGCAGGTCTAACATGTCTGCCCGGTCCTTTCCGCCGTGATGAATGTGATTGGTTATTTGTACTGTCTGGCTGAGGAGGCAAGTCACCGTCCGGCTCGATATCCGCAGAGTCAGAATCACCAGATGCGACCTTGGCGCTCCCACTCTGTCGGCGTCGCCGCTCATGACGCTGCCATAAATGCCATGTGATGAGCAAGGCAATCAGTGCAAGAGACGGCAACCAGTACTGCAGCGGAATGTCCACGTGGAACGTGGATTTGGCGTCATCCTGCTGCTGTGGTGTGTACGGGATGCGATGGCCGCGCACCAGCAGCCGATGCGTATTGACCGCATACGGCGTACAAGTGATGAGCGTGACCAAATCCTTGCCGGGCTCAATTGCCAGTTGTTTGGTATCGGTCGCAGAACGGTAGTGATCTTATCGACCTGATACGCATACGTGTCTTTAAGTATTGTGATGTAGAACTTGTCGCCTTTTTTTCATAAGGTTCAAGTCCGTGAACAGTTTTGCCGTGGGCAACCCTCGGTGGCCAGACAGCGCCGCATGAGTGGACGCGCCACCAACTGGTAGTGAGGTCTGTTCCAAGTGACCGATGCTATCTGCTACGCTTTTCGGCAGTGCGTGGTAGATGGGCAGGGTCTCGTGCAGACGGGGCACGGTGATGTATCCCATCATGCCGTCGCCGTCGATGTTGAGCAGACTGTTGTATTCCTCGTCCGTGGATGCGGTATTGACGGCGCCGGTTAGGGCGTCGGTCTCTCCCGCATCGTTCTGGGCGAGCTTTTCGTTATAGGCGTGCGCAGCATCCAGCACCTTCTGGTACTGTTCCTGGCTCAATGCTTCAACGCTGGCGTCGTAGTTATTTACGGCGCGGCTGGCGTTGCGCATGATGAGGAAGTTGCTGATCGTCGGATAGAACAGAATGAGCATTCCACCGAGAATGACCAGTAAGGGCAGGATGTTGCGCAGTCGTTTCATCGAGCGTTCTTTTCGCGAGGAAACCATGTTTTGGGCGCAGCAGGCGTATGCCTTTCACGCCCAAAACACGGCCATGCTCGTCAGGCGTTCTTGCGCTTGAGAGTCCAGGCAACGCCGAGCGCGATGACCAGCACACCGATCACCGTGAAGGCGATGGTGCCCATGCCACCAGTGCCAGGCAGGATAGCACCGGACTTGTTCTGGACCGGGATAACGCCGTTCGATGCGGTCTGGTCGTAAGTGGTGTCATTGTTGTCGTTGTTGTAGGTGATGTTGACGGTGGCATTCGTAGTGTCGGTGCCGTCGTTCGAACCATTGACCTTCACACCGATGGCGCTGGCAAGCTTGTTGTAGCCGGCCGGCGCTTTGGTCTCGGTGAGCGTGTACTCGCCGTTCTTCAGTCCCTGGAAGACAACCTTACCGTTTGCAGGAGTAGTGATGGTGGTGGTCGTACCTGCCGTCTTACCAGCCTTGGCTACACGGTATACAGCGTCCTCAGTTGCGCTACCGGCATTGACCTGCACGAACTTGATTGCACTAGTGTCACCCTTCGCAGTGAGCGTGAACTCAGCGCCAGCAAGTCGAGTAGCGGCATCATTATAATTGTCGCCAGTGTACTTATCGACGGTGAAGCCGTAGGTGAAGACGCGAACCTTGTCAGGCTCGGACTCACCGGTGCCAGTGCTGCTCGGGTCGTTGGAGTACTGAATCGTTGCGGAGTTGACGTTACCAGCGCCGCCCACGACGGCATTCTCGTTCAGCGTGGCCGTGTAGGTGACGGTGATCTTCTTACCGGCATTAGTCTGCTGCTTGTTCTTGAAGTCAGTCATGCCGACAGTAAGAAGAGTATTGCCAGCGGCCGCAGGAGTGGTGGTGACGGTGTAATCAGTGTCCTTGACCAGCGGAGCATCCACACCTTCGACCGTAACGGAAGTAATGTCGCCATAGGTGAGGCCCTTGGACAACGTATCCTTGAAGTTGAAGGTGTAGGTGTCATAGGCGGACATGTCCGGAATGGTGGAAGTCAGGGTGAAGGTCAGAGTATCACCGATCTTCGCGTCGGCAGTGTCCGCACCATTGCCATTGACCTGTACCTTCTTGTCGACGGTAGCAGGCTGCCCTTGATGTTGGCATTCACATTGGTGCTGTCAACGGAAACTAGCGTGGCGTATTGACGCTGGTGTTGGCCAAGGTCGCACCCGGTACAGCGACCACGTAGTAGCCGTAGTCGAGACCAGTGAACGTCGCAGTGTAATTGCCGTTCGTGGCACCGGCAGATACCGTAGCGGTCTTGTCAGCCGTGATGTTTTTGGCCTGAGTCTGTGCCAGTTCGATGCCTTGGTAGCGAAAGCAACCAAATTATCACCAGCCAGCTCGGATACGTATTCGTTTGCTTTATCGTTGACGTTGGCGTCAGTAGCACCGTTCAGGCCGGAAGCAGTGGAGTCCATGAAGAACGGCTTCCACGTATCAGTCAACGTGTAGGAAACCGCCTTGTTGGCGCCTTCACCGCCCACAGTAGCGGAGAACATCTTGTAGGCGTTCACGGTCTTACCGACGAACTTCGCGTCAGCAGTGCTGACCGTCAGCGTGGCACCATCGCCGCATTGGCCGTGGCGACTGTCGTCGCAGCCAATCCGAATACGGTGGCAATCGCCGCGGCGGCAGCGAAAACCTTTTTCATCAGTGACTTCATCACTGTTCCTTTCTCTGTACTGCACCGGTCCCGGTCGGGGCCGGTTCGAGTTGGTTACATTGGTTGCCCCGCCGCCCGTGCGACGGCGGGAATCTGGTTATCGGGTGTGCCG
>ENA-OPZM01000809-OPZM01000809.1-human-gut-metagenome-genome-assembly--contig:-NODE-809-length-12591-cov-2.181884_pt1 | contig 12591 bp, 14 predicted proteins | sample MGYA00242478_ERZ504493 | MGnify/ENA primary metagenome ERZ504493 (study PRJEB26092, sample SAMD00036227) | human gut metagenome | host: Homo sapiens | study: EMG produced TPA metagenomics assembly of...
ATGAGAAATAGAATTTCCTTTTAAAACCATTTTAATTGCTTTAACTTTAAATTCATTTGAGTATTTAGTCATAAAAAAACTGCACCTCCAAAAGTTGTTTTGTGTCCAACTTTTGGGGTGCAGTTCATTTTAAAATCAAGTCTTTTTATGTTTAATAATTATTTATTGTCATCTTTCCACCAATAAATACCATCTTGTTTTGGTAAGATACTAGCTTTAAATATAGGATCTTTAATACCTTGTTTTTTCTGTTGAGTATAATCATCTAAAGCGATAAAAGCATATTTGCCTAAGAGTAAAATAGCAATGATATTTGTGATTGCCATTAAAGCCATGAATAAGTCTGCTAAATTCCAAACTAAGCTTAATTCAGCAACAGAGCCGAAGAATACCATGATTACAACAAGAATACGGAAAATATTTAAATATAATGGGTTATCAGATAAATGCTTTATGTTGATTTCTCCATAATAGTAGTTACCTATAATGGAAGTGAATGCAAATAATAAAACGATAATAGCTATACCAGTTGTAGCGATATCACCAAAATATAAGCTTAAATCGTATTGAATGAGCTGAATACCAGTTAAACCTGTTGCTTGATAATCACTGCTGAATAATACGATGAAAGCAGAAGCAGTACAGATAAATAATGTATCTACAAATACACCAAAAGCTTGGATAAGACCTTGTTTTACAGGGTGACTTACTTCAGCAGTAGCTGCTGCATTTGGAACAGAACCCATACCAGCTTCATTGGAGAATAATCCACGTTTAATACCTGTCATGATAGCAGCACCAAAGCTACCACCAGCTACAGATTCAATACCCCAAGCATCTTTGGAATGATGATAGATAAAACGGTTGGTAGTTCTGAAAATATTATATATAGTGATAGCAAAAAGCGATAAGTAAATAAATACCAGCCATAATAGGCACCATGTATTCAGTAACTTTAGCAATGCGATGCAAACCACCAAATACTACAATTCCAGAGAAAATAGCAATAACAATGCCAATCATAGTAGCATCAAAGTTAAATGCAGTTTGTAAAGATAGAGAAATTGTATTGGACTGTACAGAATTGAAGATAAGTCCATAAGTAACGCTGATTAAGATAGCAAAGAATACAGCTGTTTTAGGGCTATGAAGTGCATTATTAATGTAATAAGCAGGGCCACCAAGATAGCCATTGCTATCAGTACGAGGTACTTTGTAAATCTGTGCTAAAGTACTTTCCACAAAACCAGTTGCAGAACCTAAGATAGCAATAATCCACATCCAGAAGATAGCACCAGGACCACCGAGAACTACTGCAATTGCGATACCAGCAATATTCCCAACACCTACACGAGAGGCTGTACTTACACAAAAGGCTTGGAAGGAAGAAATTTGTTGTCCTTCCATTTTATTGCCTACATCGCCAGCAATAAGACGTATCATTTCTTTGATAAATCTTATTTGTACAAATTTTGTACGAATAGTAAAAATAATGCCAGCACCAATAAGTAAAATAATTAAAACATAACTCCATAAGATATCATTAATTTGACCGACTAATGAATTCAATAACTACTATTTAAACATCCATTCTTTATAAATTTAATAATGTATATAATAACATATTTACAATATTTTGGGTAGAAATATATTTTATTAGTAATAATAGATTTATGTTACATAATACTTGTGATAAAATAAAGACAAAATATATTGAAAAGAGGTGTTTGTGTAATGGAAAATTACACGAAAAAGCATTTCTTAAAATATATGATATCAATAAAAATGTTAATCTGAATAATTATAATGATGATTATGATAAAAAATAGATAGATTAAGATATTAATAATGATAAATAATAGTAAAAAAACAAGGTATTATGCTATTTATTTTGAAAATAATGAGTTAAATACGTAAATTTTATGGCTTATTATCTAGTTGATGGAAAATAAAGATATAGTTTATCAATAATTTGTAAACATAGTGAAAAATAAAACTAAATCATAAATTTTTATATTAGAAGATAATTGATGGAATGCTTAAATTATCTTCTTTTTTATATTGTTATTTTAATGAAGAAAAAGAAGCTTTTATATTTGGTATAGATTTATTTTCTTTATAATAATCATATGTTAAAATTATTTTACTTAATATATTAGCTTTAATTTTATTTTTGAAGATATTTTATTATTTTTAGAAAGAGAGGTCATAATGAAATTAGAAAAATCTGATGTAAATACTGTAGTTGAAAATCATATAGATTTTACTCATTTGCATGTGCATACAGAATATAGCTTATTAGATGGTGCTAGTAGAGTAAAAAAATTAATTGCACACGCAAAAGAATTGGGCATGAAATCTATAGCGATTACTGACCACGGTACTATGTATGGAACGATTGCTTTTTATAAAGAAGCTTTGAAACAAGGAATAAAGCCTATTATTGGTTGTGAAGTTTATGTAGCACCAAAATCTCGTTTTGATAATTTTGAAGTGGAAGGCACTCGTTATTATCATCTAATTTTGTTAGCAGAAAATAATAAGGGATATCAAAATCTCATTAAATTAGTTTCTCTAGCAAATATTGAAGGTATGTATTATAAACCTCGTGTGGATAAAGATTTATTGCGTCAGTATCACGAAGGTATTATTTGTTTGAGCAGTTGTATAGCGGGCGAAATTCCTCAAGCAATTATTCGTGATAATATGGAACGTGCGGAAAAATTAGTGCAGGAATATGTAGATATTTTTGGCAAAGATAATTTCTTTTTAGAAATTCAAAATCATCAAATTCCTGAAGAAGCTAAGGCAAACAAAGGATTAATCAGTTTAGCGCAAAAATATGATTTAAAATTAGTGGCTACAAATGATATACATTATATAAAAAAAGAAGATAACGATTTTCATGATGTGCTTTTGTGTATACAAACAAGCAGAACTTTAGATGATAAAGATAGAATGAAATTTTATAATGATGACTTCTATTTAAAATCTGGTGCTGAAATGCTTGCTTTGTTTAAAGATACACCAGAAGCTATTACAAATACTTTGGAAATTGCAAATCGTTGTAATGTAAGTTTTGAATTTGGTCATTTACATTTACCAAACTTTCCTTTGCCAGAAGGTATGACTGATGAACAGTATTTGCATAAATTGTGTAAGGAAAAAATTCATAATAGATATGCTGAAGTTACAGAGGAAATACAACAAAGGCTAGATTATGAATTGTCTATTATTAATCGCATGGGTTATGATAGTTATTTTTTGATTGTATGGGATTTTATAAATTTTGCTCGTAGTCAAAATATAGCGGTAGGGCCTGGTCGTGGTTCGGCAGCTGGTAGTATTGTAGCGTATATTTTGGGAATTACAGATATTGACCCATTGAAATATAGTTTACTTTTTGAACGTTTTTTAAATCCTGAACGTGTAACTATGCCGGATATAGATATTGACTTTTGTTATATTCGTAGAGATGAAGTTATTGACTATGTAAAAAGAAGATATGGCGATGACCATGTAGCACAGATAATTACTTTTGGTACGATGGCGGCAAAAGGTGCAGTGCGAGATGTCGGCCGAGTCATGAATATGCCTTATAACGAAGTAGATAAGATAGCAAAGTTAATTCCGCAAGAATTAGGCATGACTTTGGATAAAGCATTAAAAGATTCATCAGAATTATTGACTTTATATCAAGAAAATCTTGAAGTTCGTAAATTAATTGATTTTGCCAAAGATGTAGAAGGTATGCCACGCCATTCTTCAACTCATGCTGCAGGTGTAGTTATTTCTAAAGATCCTGTTACGGATTATGTACCTATTCAGATATCTGAAGGCACATTTGTGACGCAATATGATAAAGATTGTGTCGAAGAATTAGGTCTATTGAAAATGGACTTTTTGGGATTGCGTACGCTTACAGTTATCGCTGATGCTTTAATAAATATAAAAAATAATCGTGGTATAGAGATAAATTTAGATGAAATTCCACTTGAAGATGAAATGACTTCGCAAATGCTTTGTCGAGGAGAAACAGGAGCAGTATTTCAATTGGAGTCTGCTGGCATGACTACCTTGGTAAAAGATTTGCAACCAACGGGATTTGCTGATTTAATTCCTGTTATGGCATTGTATCGACCAGGGCCTTTAGGCAGTGGCATGGTAACAGATTTCATTAATGGTAGACATGGCAGAAAAAAAAGTAACATATATTCATCCAGATTTAGAGCCAATTTTAAAAGAAACTTTTGGCGTGATTTTGTATCAAGAACAGGTTATGCAGATCGTTCAAGTATTAGCTGGTTTTACTTTGGGACAAGCTGATATTTTGCGCCGTGCAATGGGTAAGAAAAAACATGATGTCTTGATGTCACAAAAAGAAAATTTCTTAAAAGGTGCTAAAGATAATGGTGTAGATGATAAACTCGCAGAAACTATTTTTGATTTATTATTACATTTTGCTGATTATGGTTTTAATAAATCTCACAGTGCTGCTTATGCACTCGTGTCATGGCGAACAGCATATTTAAAAGCTCATTATCCGCAGGAATTTATGGCGGCTATTTTGACTAGCTTGATGACAAGTAATAAAATTGGCGAATATATTGAACAATGTAAACATATGGGAATTGATATTTTGCCACCAGATATAAATGCTAGTCGTGATACATTTACTGTAGATAAAAATAGTATTCGTTTTGGTTTAGCTGCAGTGAAGAATGTAGGTGAAAATGCTTTAAAAACGATTGTAGATATCCGCGAGAAAGATGGTCTATTTAAATCTTTAGAGGATTTTTGTTCACGAGTTAGCAGTAGATGTATCAATAAAAGAGCTTTAGAAAATCTCATAAAATGTGGTGCATTTGATTCTTTAGGTTATAATCGTGCTCAATATATGGCTGTTTTAGACCAAGCTATGGATTTAGGCTCTAGACGTCAAAAAGATTTAGCTAGTGGACAGATGGATTTATTTGGTGATTTTATGGAGGAAGAAGAAAGTATTGATAAATTGGAAATGCCAAAAATACAGGAATTTCCTAAAATAGAATTATTAAAATATGGAAAAAGAAATCACAGGCTTTTATATCACAGGGCATCCACTAGAAGAATATAGAGAAAAAATACAGTATTTGACTACTATTGAAAGTCTAGAAAAGCAAAAAGATGGAAAATATATCTCTGTAGCAGGAATTATTCGCAAAGCCAAAAGAGTAACTACAAAAAAAGGCGATATGATGTGCTTTTTAGAAATCGAGGACTTTTTAGGTGTAGTAGAAGTCATTGTATTTCCAAAGGCATTTTATGATAATATTAATTATTTAGTGCCAGATATTCCTGTTGTAGTTAGAGGAAAATTAGATAAAAGTGATGATAATAATAAAATCATTGCTGATAAAGTAATAGGTTTAGAAGATTATACACCAGAATTTTGTATTATCGTAAAACCAGAACAAGAAGATAATGCTTTCTTTAGCAAAATAACAGAAACATTGCAAGAAAATGCTGGTCCTTGTCCTGTTTATATGTATTTTATGAGCAGTAAAAAAATGATTAAAGGCAATCGAGAATTTTGGATTGATGGCAGTGAAACTATAGTCAATAATCTAAAAAATCTTTTAGGCAAAAACTCAATCAAACAAAGATAATTTTCAATTAAAAATCCCCCAAAATAGATGAGTATTTTGGGGGATAAATTTATATTAAGGGTTATAAAAGAAATCTTCGATTGCTAAGCGGATAGCTGAATAATTAAATCCTTTACGATAAAGATAGCCTTGACATTTTAATTTGTCAGCTTTGCTAGGAGTATAACGGCTATTTAATAATCGCAAACAAACAGTATATTCATAATCTATTTCATCAATATCTGTTTCTTCTTGAGCATTTTGAATATCACTTTGAGAAAATCCTTTTTCCATTAATTTATATTTAATAGCTTTTATACTGCGATGTTTTTCATTGATATATGCTTGATATTGACGTTGGCATAAATCTGTATCGTCTAAATAATGTCGAGCAGTTAAGCGATTAATGGCTTCTTGAATTTCTTCTGGTGCGTATTCTTTGCGTTTTAATTTTGTAATTAATTGCTGGGTACTATAAGGTCTTGTAGCTAATAAATCAACAGCATAAATAAGTGCTGTTTTTGTATTATTTTGCTGTTTCATTATCAGCTGTTACTTTAGATTTTTTAGTTGGTTCTTCAACTTTTTCTTCAGTCTGTTCTTCTTGAACAAATAATTTTTCACGAATTTTATTTTCAATTTCTAATGCTGTGTCAGCATGTTCTTTTAAATATGCTTTTACGTTTTCTTTACCTTGACCTAAGCGAGTGCTTGATAAGAATACCATGTACCACTCTTATCTAAGATTTCAAAAGCTGTACCCATATCAATTAAGCTACCTTCACGAGAAATACCTTCACCATACATGATATCAAATTCAGCTTGTTTAAATGGAGGAGCTACTTTATTTTTTACGACTTTAATTCTTGTTCTGCTACCTACAGGGTCATTGCCTTGTTTAATTGTATCGATTTTACGCACATCTAAACGAATGGAAGCATAGAATTTTAAAGCTCTACCACCAGTTGTAGTTTCTGGATTACCAAACATAACGCCAACTTTTTCACGAATTTGGTTGATGAAAATTGCTGTTGTACGAGATTTGCTGATGATACCTGTTAATTTTCTCATAGCCTGAGACATTAAACGAGCTTGCAGACCAACATGGGAATCACCCATATCACCTTCGATTTCTGCTTTTGGAACAAGTGCTGCTACTGAGTCAACAACTACTACATCAATAGCACCACTGCGAACGAGTGCATCGGCAATTTCTAAAGCTTGCTCACCGTTATCTGGCTGGGAAATCAATAAATTGTCGATATCTACGCCTAATTTTTTGGCATAAACTGGGTCAAGAGCATGTTCAGCATCGATAAATGCAGCCACACCACCTGTTTTTTGTGCTTCAGCAACGATATGAAGTGCTACAGTTGTTTTACCAGAAGATTCAGGGCCGAAGATTTCTACTATACGTCCGCGAGGAACACCACCAACACCAAGAGCTGCATCAAGTGGTAAACAGCCAGTATGAATTACTTCGATATTCATATTAGCAGAAACATCACCTAATTTCATGATGGAGCCTTTACCAAAATCACGTTCAATTTGTTTTAAAGCACTTTCTAGTGCTTGTACTTTATCCATTTTATCCATGGGAATAAATCACCTGCTTTTTAAATCTTATCTAGAAATATATATAAATTATACTCTATCTATTCCTAAATAATCAAGCAAAATGTTCAGATTTCCGAACAAAATAAACGGGATTATTTTTAAGAAAATTAGCTTTAATTTAGAATATATTGTATAATATCAAATATAATTATTTATTGGAGGGATATTTTTTATTAAATGGACAGTTTTGATGACCAGTATATTTTATTAGAGGAATTTATACGAGGATAGTTTTTATCCAGATTTTTTGATTGATAAATCAAATATTTGTTAGAAGATTTTATTAATTTTGTGGAACAAAAACCAAAAAATATGGCAGATGTTGGTGATAAAATTTATGATTTAATTCAAAATGCCAATAGTTTGCAATATGAATTTCTCGATAATGACAGCGAATATGATAATATAGCTAGAGAATGTCTTATTCGCAATTTAGAATATATTATTCAATGGTTTCATTTACCAATTAATTTAGAAGAAGCATTAGCGGAACGTGAATGGGATTAAGCCTATTTAATAATAAATGTTATTAATTTAAAAGCATAAAATTTTATGTTATACTTATAGTAGTTTATTTATTTGGAGGATTGTTTAATGTTATTAAATAAAAAGTCTGTAGAACTTTTAGCTCCAGCTGGCAATTGGGAAACATTAGTAGCTGCCATTGATGCTGGGGCTGATGCTATTTATTTGGGTGGAAAACATTTTAATATGCGTATGCTCAAATCAGACGCTAATTTTGATAATGAAATGTTAAAAAAAGCTGTAGAATATGCTCATGCTCATGGAGTAATGCTTTATATTACTATTAATAATTTAATCAGTGATGAAGAAATTCCAGAGCTTGAAGAATATTTGACTTATTTAAATGAAATACAGCCAGATGCTATTTTAATTCAAGATTTAGCTGTAGCTCAAATTGTGAAAAAACTTGGATTGAATATAACTATGCATGCATCTATCATGATGAATTCTCATAATAATGCTGCTATAAAAAAATTAAAAGAATATGGCATTCGTCGTGTAGTTGTTAGCCGTGAAATGTCTTTAAAAGAACTTAGCGAATTAAAAGCTGTAGATAGCGATTTTGAACTTGAATATTTTGTTCATGGTGATATGTGTATTTCCGAAAGTGGACAATGTATTCATTCTGGCGTTTTATTTGCTAATAGTAGTAATCGTGGTCGTTGCATGAAAGCTTGTCGTTGGCCATATAAAATCATTGATGAACAAACAGGTCAAGAACAAGAAACTACAACAGATGGTGATTATCGTTTAGCACTAAAAGATATGTGTATGTATAGAAATATTCCAGATTTAATTCAAGCTGGTGTATATTCTTTTAAAATTGAAGGTCGTATGCGCAGTGCTGATTTCGTGGCAAATATTGTAAGCATTTATCGCCGTGCTATTGATAGTTATGTAGCTGATCCTGCTGGTTATCATGTAAATGAAGAAGATTGGAAAAATCTTTTTGAAAATCGTGTACGTGATTATTCCACTTGTTTTGCTATGGATAAACCTGATAGTAGAGCTATTGGCTATACTGGAAAACGCGAACCAAGATTTTTCAGTTATGCAGCAAAAGAAGCAGATTTAGATTGTGAATGGCTCAATGATTTAGAAGCTATTAAAACTGCTGATAATAAACCAAAACTTGCTATTAAAGCTGCAACTTTAGCACATGCTCGTGAAGCTTTAGCTAATGGTGCTAACATTCTTTATGTAGCAGGCGAAGTTTATCGTCCACATACTCCATGGATTTTAGGAGATATAAAAACTATTTTACAAGAAGCTCATAATGTTGGGGCAAAAGTAATAGTTAATACTCCTAGAACAACTTTAAAAGATCAATGTAGTGAATTAGAGCAATTATGTCATGATTTAAATGAAATAAAACCAGATGGTATCATGGTGGGAAATTTAGGAGCTGCTACTATTGTACGTGAGCTTACAGATTTACCTATTTATGCTGACCATAGTTTCAATGTATTTAATCATGTAGCTACAGAATTTTTACAAGAAAATGGCATTGTAAATGCAACAGCTTCTTATGAATTGCCTTATGCTCAAGTGAAAACTTTAGTTGAAAGTAGTAAATTACCAATGACAATCACTGTTCATGGTAATGTAGAAGCTATGATTTCTGATACAAATATTCCTGCATTGAATTTAAAATATGATCCACTTACTAATCCAGAATTTAATGATAAACATTTTGCTTTATTGGATACAGTTGGCGGAAAGCATTCTATGCGTGTAGACCAATTCGGTAGAATTCATATTTTATTTACTAATGATTTATGTCTTCTTCCTTATATTGATAAATTAATGGGAGCAAATACTCTTCGTATCGAAGCTCAAGATTATACACCAGAAGTTACTGGTATGTTGACTAAAATTTATCGCGATGCTATTGATAATGGCCAAAATAACGATATGATCGAAAAAATCAAAGAAGTAAGTCCTCGTCCAGTTGGTATTGGTGTTTATCGTCATTAAAAAATCTTATTAATTATTCATAGTCATTTTAGAATTGTCATTTTTATTTTAGGCTTTATGGCTTATTATATTAATGACAATTCTTTCTAATGTTTATTATCAATATTATTTATACATAACATTAGAAAATATAAAAATAATGAAAGGAAGTATATTATGTCTCAGTATTTAGGTCCTGAAAAATGTCTTGAAAAGAAAAAGAAATATATCATGCCTTGTTTAGGTCATTTCTTTGCTAATCCTCCTCAGTTTGTAAAAGGTGAAATGCAATATCTTTATGACCATGAAGGCAAAAAATATTTAGATTGTTTTGCTGGTGTATCTGTTATAAACTGTGGTCATTGCAATCCTGAAATTACGCAAAAAGTAGCAAAACAAGTACAGACTCTACAACATGTTTGCAATATCTATTTAACAGAAGATATTTATAATTTAGCTGAAAAATTAGCTCAAGTAACACCAGGTAGATTACAAAAATCTTTCTTTTGCTCTACAGGAACAGAAGCAAATGAAGGTGCTTTACTTTTAGCTAATATTTATAATGGAAAAAGTGAATTATTAGCTCTTCGCAATGGCTTACATGGTAGAACAAAACTCACTATGAACTTGACTGGCATTGGCATGTGGAGAACTGACCCAAATCCTGTAGGCGGTATTCATTTTGCACCAAACCCTTATTGTTATCGTTGCCCAATGGGTAAAAAATTCCCAGAATGTGATTATGCTTGTGCAAATGCTGTAGAAGATATTATCAGCTATGCAACTTCTGGAAATGTTTCTGCTATGATTTGTGAAACTATCCAAGGTAATGCAGGTATCGTAGTACCTCCAAAAGGATATTTAAACGTTTAAAAGAAATTTTAGAAAAACACAATATTTTATTGATTATCGACGAAGTACAGACAGGTTTTGCACGTACTGGAAAAATGTTTGCTATTGAAAATTATGATGTTGAACCAGATATCATGACAATGGCTAAAGCTTTAGGCAATGGTGCTCCTATTAGCTGTTTTATTTCTCGCAGTGAAATCGCAGATAAATACACTCGTCCTGGTGCTTCTACATTAGGTGGAAATCCTGTTTCTTCTACAGCTGGTATTGCTGTACTTGATTATATCGAAGAACATAATCTTGTCGAAAAAGCTCGTGTTCGTGGAAAACAATTAAAAGACGGATTGATTGCTCTTCAAGAAAAATATCCATTTATCGGTGATGTTCGTGGTTTAGGCTTAATGGTAGGTGCAGAACTTATCAATCCAGATAAATCCCCAGCTCCAGATAAATTGGAATTTGTTGTAGAAACAATGAAAGATAGAGGTTTCCTCATCGGTAAAAATGGTATAGCTAGAAATGTTCTTGCTTTCCAACCACCACTTGTTATCAGTGAAGAAAATATCAATGATTTATTGAATAATCTTGATGATGTTATGTCTCAGGTAAAATAAAAATACAAATAAAAAATAGTCCCTAGTACTTTATGTTACTAGGGACTATTTTTATAAGTTTTTTAATTAAAATACCCATTCATCGCCGAAGCGTTTTAATAAATTATCTGCTTCTGCAGGGCCATAAGAACCTTGTTCATATGTGAATACAGGAAGTTTATCCCAACGATATAAATCTTTTAAGTGTTCAACAAAGTCCCAACTTGTTCTATTTGATCCCATTGAGAGAACCAAGAACGTTCACCTTTGATACAAGCTGTAATTAAGCGTTCATATGCTTCAGGAGTGTTTATTCTGCTAGAAATGGAACTACTCTGGCTAAAGTCCATTTTTGCTTGTGTAATTTCATCTGTATCCCCTGGAGTTTTCACATTAAATTGAAGATGTACACCTTCATTTGGTTGGATTTTTATAATTAAGATATTGCGTGGAGCAGAAATAAATGTTTGACGGAAAACGATTGCTATTTGCATTTCACGACAGCGAAGTTTTTTACCTGTGCGGATATAAAACGGAGTATTCCACCAACGTTCATTATCAATAAATAAACGAAGTGCAGCATAAGTTTCTGTTGTAGAATCTGTAGGAACGGATTTTTCTTGACGATAGCCTTTATATTGACCTAAAACTAAACTATCGCGAACATCTTCTACAGGACGAAGTGCACGAAGTACACGTAATTGAGCATCATGCATAGCTGTAGTAGAGAATTGTTCTGGCCATTCCATAGCTACTATGGATAAGATTTGGAATAAATGGTTTTGAACCATATCTTTTAAAGCTCCGCTAGTGTCATAATAGCCACCACGTGTGCCAATACCTAAATCTTCAAAAGCGGAAATCTGTACAGATTCGATATATTGTGAATTCCAAAGGTTAGCAAATATAGGGTTAGTGAAACGAATAGTTTGGATATTGCGTACCATTTCTTTACCGAGATAATGGTCAATGCGATATATATTTTCTGCTGGGAAGAAAGTTTCTAATTGTTTGTTAAGCTTCTTTAAGCTTGATTCTAAATCTTCACCAAAAAGGTTTTTCTAAAATAACTTTACCTAAAGAAGCTTCTTTACTGCTTTTAATCCACTTGCAATTACGCCGAAAAAATTTTGGAGCTACTGCAAGATAAAATACATGGTCATCAATATTTTCAGCAGTATAATATTCGGATAAACGAGTATATTCGTTTAAATCGGAGATATCCATTTTAAAATAAGAGATACGTTTAGAAAAAACTTCAAAAGTTTTTTCTTCATATGGTAAACGAGCGAATTTTTTTACCCAATCACGAACTAATTCACAATACTGTTCTGTAGTATAATCGCGTCTACCAATGATGATAATTCTGGATTGAGCTTCTTTCGGCATTTGCCGCAGTCATTATTGTACTGTGCAGGCAT
>ENA-OPZM01000811-OPZM01000811.1-human-gut-metagenome-genome-assembly--contig:-NODE-811-length-12569-cov-2.885147_pt1 | contig 12569 bp, 15 predicted proteins | sample MGYA00242478_ERZ504493 | MGnify/ENA primary metagenome ERZ504493 (study PRJEB26092, sample SAMD00036227) | human gut metagenome | host: Homo sapiens | study: EMG produced TPA metagenomics assembly of...
CCAGTCCGACTCCCGGCGGGCTGCGGCACGGCATCTGCGTTGCCAAAATGCTCGATAATGTCGGGTTGCGGTACCCGGCATCGTGCTTCGGGGGCAAAGCCCCTCGCACTCTGCGACCGCTGCCCCTGCTTCGGTTCGCTGTTTCCGCCACTGGCGGCGCTCACCTTTGCAGCATCCAGTATTATCTGCGCTTTTGGCTTGGCATTTGCCGCACCTCGCTCGCCGTATCGGCACTTAGAATTATGCGGTAATTCCCTAATTATTATCTCAAAACACGAAATGTTCACTTCCCTGCCTGCGGATATTTCTTGTATACTAATGAAAAAGGAGGATGTTTCCCATGAAAAATACCCCTGCAATGGCCGATTATGAGCTGCGCCACATCGAAGCGCTGCGCAAAAATTTAGCGGGCTGCACCGTGCTGCTGAAAAAGGACGGCAGCTTCCCACTGGAAAAGCCCTGCACCCTTGCTGCTTATGGCAGCGGCGTGCGCCGCACGATTCGCGGCGGCACCGGCTCCGGCGAGGTTAATTCCCGCTATAGCGTAACCATTGAGGAAGGGCTGCAGCAGGCAGGCTTTACCCTGACCAGGATGGAGTGGCACACCGGCTACGAGCAGGCGCGGAAAAAGGCCCACAAGGCCTTTTTGAAGCAGCTGAAAAAAGGACGCCAAAGCCGTCAAACAGAACTTCATCCTCTACGGCATGGGCAAGGCCATGCCTGAGCCAGAATATAACCTGCCGCTCAACGCTGAGGGCGATGCAGCAATTTATGTTGTCTCCCGCATTTCCGGTGAGGGCAACGACCGCACGCCGCTCAAGGGCGACATCCGCCTGACGGATTCCGAGGTGCGGGATATTCTGGCGCTGGACAAAAAGTTCACCCGCTTTATGCTGGTGCTGAATGTCGGCGGCGTGGTGGATCTCTCCCCCGTTATGGACGTGCGCAACATTCTGCTGCTCTCTCAGCTCGGTGTCGAGACCGGCGGTGCGCTGGCGGATATTCTGCTGGGCAAGGCCAATCCCTCCGGCAAGCTTACGACGACTTGGGCCGCCTTTGAGGAATACCCTGAAATGCCCGACTTTGAGGACATGAACGAAACCCGCTACCGCGAGGGCATCTATGTAGGCTACCGCTATTTTGATACCTTCCGCAAACCGGCTCTGTTCCCCTTTGGACACGGGCTTTCCTACACAGAGTTCCGCCTTGGAGCTGTCGCAGTGGAGGCAAACGGCGCACAGATCACTGTGCGTACTTTCGTGGAAAACATCGGCGCTTTGGCAGGCCGGCAGGTCGTGCAGGTGTATCTGAGCAAGCCTCCGGCAAACTCGATGCACCTTGGCAGGAGCTTTGCGCCTTTGCCAAAACGCACGAGCTTGCCCCCGGTGAAACGGAATCGGTCACCTGCTCCTTTACCCTGCCGGAGATGGCAGCCTATGATACCGAAACTGCCTCCTATATTCTGGAGGCAGGCGATTACCTTGTCCGTGTCGGTGTCAGCAGCGTCGAAACCGCCCCCGCCGCCGTCCTGCATCTGGACAAGACAGTCACGACCCTGCAGGCAAATAATGTGCTTGGCAGCACAGATTTCACTGACCTTACTGCCCCTGCCTCAACGATGGAACGCCCGGCGGGTGTGCCGGTCATCGAAATCGACCCGGTCGCGATTGCCTGTGAAACGGTAGCCTACGACCGCACCGAGGAAGTTCTGCCGAGGTGGACGCCCTGACCAAGGAGGACGCCGCCTTGCTTCTGATTGGCGATTTCGATCCGAACGCAAAGGGGTTTGCTTCGATGATCGGCACGGCGGGCCACCATGTCTGCGGTGCTGCGGGTGAGAGCTGCGACAAGATCAGCGGCTTCCCCTTCCTTATTATGGCTGATGGCCCTGCCGGTCTGCGCCTTGCGAAAGAGTATTATGAGGACGATAAGGGCAAGCACGCTGTCGGAAGCACCGCAATGCCGGCTTCCCTTCAGGAAATGCTGTCCGGCCCAATGAAGCTTGTGATGAGCCTGATGGGCGGCAGCAGCAAGCCGAAGCCCGGCTGCGAAATCAAAACCCAATACTGCACAGCCATTCCCATCGGCACCGCGCTGGCACAGAGCTTTGACCTTACTTTTGTGGAGCAGTGCGGTGACATTGTCGGCGAGGAGATGGAGCGTTTCGGTGTGCATCTGTGGCTTGCCCCGGCGCTGAACATCCACCGTTCGATCCGCTGCGGGCGCAATTTTGAGTATTACTCCGAGGATCCTCTCGTCTCCGGTAAGATGGCCGCTGCGATGACGCGCGGTGTACAGGCACACAAGGCTGCGGCACGACTATCAAGCATTACGCCGCCAACAATAAAGAGTACAACCGCTACCGCAACAACAGCATCGTTTCCGAGCGTGCCATGCGTGAAATCTACCTGAAGGGCTTTGGTATCTGCGTACGGGAAGCCCAGCCCAAGGCCGTTATGACCTCCTACAACCTGCTGAACGGCACCCACACCGCCGAAAGCCGCGGGCTGATTATGGATATTCTGCGTGCCGAGTTCGGGTATGAGGGCATCGTCATGACCGACTGGGTCACACCGATGGCGGATGCGCGCTCTGCCCACCGGGATTCGCAGGCGCAGTATGTAGCTGCAGCAGGCGGCGACCTGTTCATGCCCGGCAACAAGGGTGATTATGACAACCTGCTGCAGGGCATCGACAGCGGCGCAGTGTCGCTGGAGCAGGTAAAAATCAATGCCTCCCGCGTGGTCAGAATGGCGCGGGCACTGGCACAAGAATAAAATACACAAAAACCTCTGCCAGACTGGATGTTTGCCTGGCAGAGGTTTTTTGGATAAGCATTTACTTTTCGCGGTACTCCATCGGGGTTTGGCCAGTGACTTCCTGAAAAACGCGGCTGAAATAGTTGCGTGTGCTGAAGGAAAGCGCTGCCGCAATGTCCTGCACGGTCTGGCCGGTGCTTTTCAGCAAAACCTTGGCGCGCTCAATCTTGGCAAATTTGATGTAATCTGTCACGCTCAAACCCGTTTCCTCCTTGAATTTGTGGGTCAGATAATATTCAGTATAGCCCACCTGTGCAGCCAAATCGGCGGCGCAGATTTTTTCCTCCAGATGCATTTCAATGTAGTCCACGCACTTTTGCACCTGTTGGCTGAGGTTAGGTTTGTGCGGCATTTATGCACACGGCGCACAAAATCATCATACATGATCAGCGCAAGCGGGTCCAAATCGTCCATGGTTTTGGCATTTTCAGCAGACTGAATGTAATTATCCCCCAGCGCGTAAGATTCCTCGGGCGAAAGCCCGCCCTCGATGGCGGCACGGCACACCAGCGAGGTAAACACAATAATGCTGGTCTTGCTTTGGCGCAAAACGTCATCGCTGCGCACGGGTACGCCCGCACTGATGCCCATGCTGGCAGAAAGCGCCTGCTTGTAGTTTAAATCCCCCGTGCGCACCATCTGCAAAAGTCCCTGCTCTGCCATCCAGACCTTGTGGCGGTCGTGCGCGGGTTTTTGCGGGGCATCGGCGGGCTTTGCCAGCGCGTCGCTGTTGATATCGCTCAGCGTAAGATGCTCGCCGCACAGGCAGTAGTGCAGCATCAGGGTGTAGCGGTGCAAAATGGTGCATTGCAGCACGGGTACGCTTTTCAGTGCCTCGTACAGCTGCATCGTCCACGCGACGCTGACCTCCAGACGGCTGTAATATTGCAGCCCGTGTTCAATGCCGCGCATGGATACATCCCGATAAAACACCGGGCCGATGACCCACGCACGTTTTAACGTATCGCCGTCTTTTTCAAACGCCGCCGCCCATGTCATACCCAAGGCTGTGCCGAGCGTGACAGGCGTTGCGTGCTGCCTGCCGTAGTCCAGCATTTTTTTGCGGCAGCCGAATAAATCAAATACACCGGAAAGAAACCCCGCGTCCGGGCAGTTGCTTTTCAGCAGCTTGCCGTCGGCGTCATAGCACCATGTGTAAATATCGCCGCCGCAGCGAATCATCTCCGAAAAGAGCGTCATATTTTGAAAAGCGTCCATTTCGTCACCTCCGTTTTAACCCAGCATACCACAAAAAGGGGCTGCCGTACAGACAGCCCCCCTGATTCTTTAGGCAATACCGCATAATTCTAAGTGCCGATACGGCGAGCGAGGTGCGGCAGATGCTAAGCCAAAAGCGCAAATAATACTTTGTGTATTATCGAGCATTTTGCAACGCAGATGCGTGCCGCAGCCGCCGGAGCGGTGCTTAAGCGTAGGCGGGAATTGTGCGGTGTTGCTTTATGCATTGGTGTAGCTGCCCAGCACGGCAAGGCTGGGCTTGGCGGTGCGCTGCATCGTTTCGCGGTTTACGGCAATCAGGCCAAAGTTCATAGCATAGCCCTTCTGCCACTCAAAGTTATCCATCAGGCTCCAGTGGAAGTATCCCTTGACCGGGATACCATCGGCGATGCAGTTTTGCACACCAGCCAACGCGCCTCGATAAACGCCACGCGGCGGGTATCATCGGCGGTGGCAATGCCGTTTTCGGTCACGATCAGATCGCCGTGGAAATCCTGCGCCACCTTGCGGATGACGTTTTCCAGTGCCTGCGGATAAAACTCGTAGTCCATCTGGGTCAGCTCGGCCCCCTGCGGTGCGGGCAACTGCCCCTGCGCACCGTATAGCGTGCGGGTGTAGTTCTGCACACCAAGGAAGTCATCCTCTTTAATATAAGGAAGATAGTGGGTGAACTCTTCCTCCCACGCAGCGGCGGCAAAGGCTTCACCGCCCGGCTGGGCCTGCAGGTCATGCAGCGAGAGAGTCAGACCGACCTTGACCTCAGGGCAGATCGCTTGATGGCTCCCGCGCGGCTGCGTGGGCGCGCATCACCAGCAGATCGCCTTCGGGTGTGCGCTCGCTGACGAAAATTTTCGGCTGCGGCGTGCCGAACACGGCGGCGTTTTCGGCGGCAGCGTACTTCATGTTCTCCATCATCTTCTGGAAGTTCATGCCCACCTGCACGCTGCCCTCGGCAGATTTTCCTGCACTGGCAGCAGCCTTGGCGGCCTGCTCTGCCATCAGGCGGAACCGCTTGGAGATTGTCGCCAGCTGCAGGCCCATGTTGGCCTCATTGATGGTGCAGACATAGTGCAGCTCACTGCTCAGCTGCTCCATCACATAGCTGACATAGCGCTTGAAGTATTCGACCGTGGATTCTGCCTCCCAGCCGCCCTTGGCAATCAGCCACTTGGGGCTGGTGAAGTGCAGCAGCGTCACAACGGGTTCCACGCCGTTCGCCTTGCAGCAGGCAATGACCTTGCGGTAATGCTCGATTTCGGCAGGGTCGAACTTGCCCTCCTCCGGCTCGATGCGTGCCCACTCGATGGAAAAGCGGTAGCGTTCAGCCCGGCATCTGCCAGCAGGCGGATATCTTCCTCATACCGATTATAATGGTCGCAGGCAATGCCGCTCGGCTCAGCAAAGCTGGTGTGGGGCAGCTGCTCCTGCGCCCAGTAGTCGGAATGAATGTTGTTGCCCTCGACCTGATGGGCGGCAGTGGCCGCGCCGACAAAGAAACCTTTTTCAAATTTCTGCATAATTTTCTCCTTACCTGTGCTGTCCAAAGCGAATCAAGAAACTTCTGTACCTGTATCATAGCATAACAAGCGCAAGTCGTGAGGGTATTATTTAGCAAAGCAGGACAATATTTCGTGTTGCTTGAAATAATGCGCGAATTTTTGTTTCTCGTCTGCTGATTTTTATCCCCTGCTGCCGTTTTGCTTCTGGTATAGTGGTGTCAGCGAGAAAAATCACTGCGGAATTTTTAGGAGGAAAACAAAATGTTCAAAAAGAAATCCACTGCTTCAGAAGTTGACGGCGTGCAATACCGCCGCGCCAAAACATGGCAAATCATCTGCTACGCCTGCAACGCACTGGTCGGTATGAGCGTCTACTCGCTCATCGGTATGGCCAGCTATTCGGCCAGCATCGGCTACGGCATCACGACCGCTGCCGTCGGCATTATTCTGACCTGCTCCCGTATTCTGGACGGCATCACCGACCCGCTGCTGGCCTTTGTGTATGACCGCGTCAACACCAAGTTCGGCAAGCTGCGTGTGCTGCTGGTCGCGGGCTACCTGATTGAGGCCGCCGCCCTCTACGCGATGTTCACCGGCTTTTCGTCCAAGGGGCTGGGGCTGCCGGTGTTCGCCCTGCTGTACGTCCTGTACATCATCGGCTACACTGTCAGCAACATGACCGCGCAGACGATTCCCGCCATTATGACGAATGACCCGCGCCAGCGCCCCACCCTCGGCGTCTGGACGACCGCATTCAACTATCTGGTGCCGATGGTTATGTCGATGGTGCTGAATGTTGTGCTGCTGCCCAAGTGCGGCGGCACCTATAATCAGGCATTTCTGACCGCTGCCTGCAATATCACCCTGATTGTTGCCGCCATCGGCACCCTGCTGGTATGCCTCGGCGTTTCCGCCTTCGACAAACCCGAAAGCTTTGTCGGCACCAAGAAAGCCGAACCGCTGAAGATGGCCGATATTGTTGAGGTTCTCAAGCACAACAAGCCGCTGCAGTGCTACATTGCGTCCAACGCATCCGACAAGCTGGCTCAGCAGGTCGGCAGCCAGGCCATCATCAACACAATTCTCGGCGGCATTATCATCGGCAATATAGGTCTTGGCACGATTCTGACGGTTATCAGCATGGTGCCGTCCATCTTCTTCGCCGCTTTCGGTGCCAAATATGTCGGCAAGCACGGCAGCAAAAAGGGCATTGTCAATTTTACCTGCATCAGCATGGTCATCACCGCTGTTATGGTCGTGTTCTTCATTGTCATTGACCCCAAACAGATCGGTGTCATGGGCAGCCCCGCTATGATTATTTATGTCATTCTGTCTCTGCTGCAGAACGGCTCCAACATGTGCATCACCACCTCCAACACCTCGTACATGGCCGATGCCATTGACTTTGAGCTCGACCGCAGCGGGCGTTATATCCCGCCGTTGTCTCCGGCACCTACAGCCTGGTCGATAAACTCATCACCTCTTTTGCCGCCGTGATTGCTACCGGTGCTGTTGCGCTGCTGGGCTACACCACCACGATGCCTCAGCCACGGATCCTTGCACCCCTGCTATCTTCTGGATGGGTATGGTTCTCAAGTTTGCTCTGCCTATCATCGGCTGGATCATTACGCTGATTGCCATGCGCAGCTGCCCGCTGACCAAGGAGGAGATGGTCAACGTCCAGAAGCGCATTGCCGAGAGAAAGGCTGCTGCGCAGTCTGAGTTCTATAAAGAACAGCTTCAGTAAGCCCATTACCCAAAGCCGAAAGGGTTTGCAGCCCTTTCGGCTCTTTGAGGTTAAAACCACACACAAGGAGTCGTTCTATGAGCAAAACTATTTTTTTGAACCAAAACTGGATTTTTTCCAAAGAAGGACACGACGAACGCGTCACCCTGCCCCACACCTGGAACGCCATGGACGGGCAGGACGGCGGCAATGACTACTATCGCGGCACCTGCAGCTACACCACCGTGCTGCCGGACATTTCCCTGCCGGAAAACGGACGTGCCGTTTTGCAGTTTGACGCCGTTGCCATGACCGCCGAGGTCTACCTGAACGAGCAAAAGCTTGCTGAGCATAAGGGCGGCTATTCGGCATTTTGCGTGGACATTACCGATGCGCTGCGCAACGGCAGCAACCTGCTGCGCGTAAATGTAGACAACAGCGACAACGACACCGTTTACCCGCAGAAAGCCGACTTCACCTTCTATGGCGGCATTTACCGCGATGTTACGCTGCATATTGTACCTGCTGCTCACTTTGCCCTTGCCGCAAACGGCGCTGTGCCCGTCAAGGTCACGCCTGCTGTGACTGACCTTGACGAGCGCCGCTGTGAGGTGACTGTGGAGGCGTTCGTCGTGGGCGCGCAGAGCGTCAACTTCACGCTTGACGGCCAGCAGACGAGCGCCGCCGTCAAGGACGGCACCGCCAGAGCCGTGTTCACGCTGGAGCACGCCCGCCTGTGGGACGGTCTTGATGACCCGTATCTCTACACCGTAACTGCGCGGCTGGACAATGGCGAGACCGAGACCGCCCGCTTCGGCTGCCGCAAGTTTGAGATTGACCCGCAGAAGGGCTTCATTTGAACGGCCACCCCTATCCCCTGCGCGGTGTCTCCCGCCATCAGGACCGCAAGGCGCGGGCGTTGCCATCACCCGCGAGATGATGGAAGAAGATATGGCGCTGATTCTGGAGATGGGCGCCAACACCATCCGCCTTGCCCACTACCAGCACGCGCAGGCATTCTATGACCTGTGCGACGAAAAGGGTCTTGTCATCTGGGCGGAAATCCCCTACATCACGATGCACATGCACAACGGGCGCGCCAACACGCTGACCCAGATGGAAGAACTCATCGTGCAGAACTACAACCACCCCTGCATTGCCGTTTGGGGGCTGTCCAATGAAATTACCGCCGCCAGCCCTGTGAATGAGGAGCTGCTGGAAAACCACCGCGCCCTCAATGATTTGGCGCACAAGCTCGACCCCACCCGCCTGACCACGATGGCGAACGTCTTTATGCTGGAAATCACCAGCCCGATTCTGGAAATTCCCGATGTGAACAGCTACAACCTGTATTTTGGCTGGTATTTGGGTGAGTTGGATCAGAACGATGACTTTTTTGATACCTACCACGCCAAATATCCCAACCGCTGCATCGGTTTTTCAGAGTACGGCGCGGACGCAAACCCCGCCTATCAGAGCGCCCACCCCGAAAAAGGCGACTACACCGAAACCTACCAGTGCGTCTACCACGAGCATATGGCAAAAATGATTGCCGACCGCCCGTGGCTGTGGGCGACCCATGTCTGGAATATGTTCGACTTTGCCGCCGATGGGCGCGATGAGGGCGGCAAAAACGGCGAAAACCAGAAGGGGCTTGTCACCTTTGACCGCAAAATCAAGAAGGATGCCTTCTACCTGTACAAGGCCTACTGGAGCAAGCAGCCCTTTGTACATACCTGCGGCAGCCGCTATGTGGACCGCACGGAGGATGTGACCGAGGTCAGAGTATACTCCAACCTGCCGGAGGTTTCTCTGTACAAGGACGGACACTTGGTCGAAAGTAAAAAAGGCGACAAAGTGTTTGTTTTTAATGTGCCCATCACCGGCAAGCACAGCATTGAGGCCCGCGCAGGGGCGTATTCCAGCGTGATTCTGGTCAACAAGGTTGCCGAGCCGAACCCCGCCTATGCCATGTCCAACCGTCAGGTCGTGAACAACTGGTTTGACGGCGAGTTGGACGAAACCTGCTGGAGCGTCAAGGACAATATGGCAGCTGCATGGCAGACGCCAAGGTCGGACCCGTTTTGAAAGCCATCACCGACAAGGCGGCTGCCGCCCGTGGTGATGTCGCCGCCGCCGTCAAGGACAATCCCGCGTTGGTTGCCATGATGGAGCGCGCCATGCAGCGTATGACCGTGGAGAGTATGCTCAAGCAGGCAGGCACGGACGCCGAGAGCATCAAGCAGCTGAACCGCGTTTTGCAGGGCATCAAAAAGGATGTGTGACATGATGAAAACCTACTGCAACCCCTTGGATCTGGGCTACCGCTACCAGCACATGAAGGAGGGTGAGCGCATCGCCGGTTTCCGCGAGGGCGCTGACCCGACACTGGTGTATTTCAAGGGCAAATATTACCTGTTTGTGTCGATGTCGGCCGGGTTCTGGTACTCGGACGATCTGCTGCATTGGGATTTCCACGCCGACCCCGATTTGCTGATTTATGACTACGCGCCCGATGTGCGCCAGGTCGGCGATTATCTCTATTTTTCTGCCAGCCGCAAGGGGCGTAACTGCCCGATTCTGCGCACGGCTGACCCGCTGACCGAGCCGTTTACCGAGGTCAGCGCCCCGTTCGCCTTTTGGGACCCCGATATGTTTTGCGATGATGACGGGCGCGTGTATTTCTACTGGGGCTGCTCCAACACCTCGCCCATCTGGGGTGTGGAGCTTGACCCCGAAACCATGACGCCCATCGGGGAAAAGAAAGAACTGATTTTCGGGCGCGAAGAAGAATTGGGCTATGAGCGCCCCGGCAACAACGGCATTGTGGATAAAGAGAGCAGCGTGCTTTACAAATCCATGAAGCCGTTCTATAACGAGGCGACCGGCAAGCTGGAGCTGCCGCCCCAGATGGCGCAGATTCCGGGGCTGAACGCCGAAGTGCTGACCGCCATGTTCAACGCCGTCGGCAAGCCCTATATCGAGGGCGCGTTTATGACAAAGCACAACGGTACGTATTATCTGCAATACGCCTGCCCCGGCACCCAGTACAACACCTACGCCGATGGTGTGTACACCGCCAAATCCCCGCTGGGACCGTTCACGCTGCAGGCATCCAATCCGTTTTCCTCCAAGCCGGGCGGGTTTATGACCGGCGCAGGCCACGGCAGCACGATTGCCGACAAATACGGCAACTACTGGCACGCGTCCACGATGCGCATTTCGGTCAACCACGACTTTGAGCGTCGCGTGGGGCTGTTTCCTGCCGGGTTTGACAAGGACGGCGTGCTGTTCTGCAACCAGAATTTTGCCGACTACCCGCACGAAATTCCGGCAGGCAAATTTGACGCCGCCAGCCAGCAGCCCAAGTGGATGCTGTTAAGCTACCGCAAGGCCGTGACGGCATCCTCCACCGCTGAGGGCAGCGACCCGGTGAATACCGTGGACGAGGACTGCCGCCGCTGGTGGAGCGCGGGCAGCGACCAGCCCGGCGAATGGCTGTGTGTGGATTTAGGCCGTGATTATGATGTCCGCGCGATTCAGGTCAACATGGCCGATGAAAAACTCGTCGTGGACTTCCCTGCCGACAGCTACGGTGACGACCGCAAGACCCGTCACATTGAAACTCGCCTGCAAATTTCGCATTACACCGTGGAAACCAGCTTGGACGGCAAGGTATGGACACTGCGCGAGGACGTTGCCCGCGAATGCTCCAACGGTTACTATGAGTATGCCGATGGCATCCGCGCGCGGTATGTCCGTGTCACAGGCGGCGCACTGCCTTACGGGCAGACCTTGCGCATCAGTGGGCTGCGCGTGTTCGGCAACGGCGAGGGCGCTTGCCCTGCCCAAGCCAACGCCAAAGCCGTGCGTGTGGACGCGCTGGACGGCAAAATCAGCTGGCAGCACATCGAGAACGCGCAGGGCTGCAATGTGCGCTACGGCATTGCACCGGATAAGCTCTACCAGAGCTGGCTTGTCTATGATGCCGATGAGGTCACGCTTTCCACGCTGATGGCCGGGCAGACCTATTATGTCTGCGTGGACAGCTTCAACGAAAACGGCATCACAACGGGAAAAATCATCAAGATGGAGGGCTGAACCATGCCCACAAAGGCAGTCCAGCAGTTTATGCTGGGAACCGTTTTAAGCAACGAAAACGAGGCACGGCAGACGCTGGCTGCCATGAAGGCCGCAGGCTACGACGGCATTGAGCTGTGCGGGTTTATGATCCACCCCATCGGCTTTATGGTGCGGCTGCTGACCAAGGCGGCGGGTATGCCCGTGGGCAAGGGCGGCAATCTCGACTGGCACGCTTTGGTCAAAGAAGCGGGGCTGCAGGTCGTCAGCCTGCACACCGATTTGGGCAGTCTGGAGCGCGATGCCAAAGCGGTGGCGGACGAAGCCAAAAGCTTTGGCACTAAGTATGTCGTTATTACCGGAATGTATCGCTTTGATTACGGCGATGAAGCCACGATGCACGGCCTTGCCGCACGGCTGAACAAGGCGGGTGAGGCACTGAAGGCCGAGGGCGTGGAGCTTTTGTACCACAACCACAACTGTGAGCTGCGTCATGTCAACGCCGAAAAGCGTGCCTACGACATTTTGCTGGAGGAAACCGACCCGCAGTTCGTCAACTTTGAGTTTGACAGCTACTGGTTTACCGAGGGCGGCGCGAATGCCCTTGCATGGATGCAGCGTCTGGGAACCCGTATGAAACTGTGGCACATCAACGACCGCGGCACCCGCTTGACGGGCAGCGCCGTAACGCCGATTTTGAAAACCGACAGCATGGAACTGGGTACTGGCAATATGGATCTCGACAGCCTGATGGCACAGGCGCTTACTATCGGCGTAGATGCCGTGATTTTGGAAAGCCACCGCAACTGGGTGGATAACTCCCCCATAAAGAGTTTGCAACTCAGCGCCGAATATCTCAAACAGCATGGCTAAACCGCAATCCCCTGCCGAAAGGACAGGGGATTTGCTTTTCCTGCGTTGAAACTCGGTTTTTTGTGTGATATACTTAGGGCAGAAAATCGGAATTTATATATAAAGGAGAATATTGATGAAACTGTTTTTATGTTCGCACTTTTCAAGTGTAGGAAGTCTGATAAAGGAAGAAATTGAAAATAAAAAAAGTCGCATTTATTCCAACAGCTTCACTGCGTGAAGGCTACACCGGTTATGTCGGCTCGGCTCGAAAATTATTCAAAAAGTTGGGAGCAATCGTAACTGAAATTGATATTCAACGGAGGCTTATTCAACGATACAGTCTGTTTTTGA
>ENA-OPZM01000812-OPZM01000812.1-human-gut-metagenome-genome-assembly--contig:-NODE-812-length-12568-cov-1.796077_pt1 | contig 12568 bp, 17 predicted proteins | sample MGYA00242478_ERZ504493 | MGnify/ENA primary metagenome ERZ504493 (study PRJEB26092, sample SAMD00036227) | human gut metagenome | host: Homo sapiens | study: EMG produced TPA metagenomics assembly of...
GGGGAGATGACGGCAAGTGCCAGTGACAGCGTGGAGAGCAACGCGACGATGATGGCGATGGTGCGGTGGGAGAGGTGCTTCATCGGTCAACTCCTTGGGTTCTTTGGGCGGACGGCGTGGACGGAACAGTTGGGCGGGAAAGGTCGGTGTTGAGCCGATCGCTGGTGATGCGGCCATCGAGCAAGGTGACGATGCGGTCGGCGTATGAAGCCATCTGCGGGATCGTGTGTGACCAGCACGATGGTCTGGTTGAAGTCATGGGCGAATGCGCAGATCATCGTCATGACCTCGGTTTTGGTTTTGGAGTCAAGGTTGCCGGTCGGCTCATCGGCGAACACCACCTCGGGCTTGGTCACAAACGCCCGGGCGATGCCGACGCGCTGCTGTTGGCCTCCCGACATCTGGCGCGGGTAATGGCTGAGACGATGGCCGAGCCCGACTCGTTTGAGTACGCCACGCGCCGCACGTTCGCGCTGTTCCTTGGGCACGCCGCGGAACATCAGCGGCATTGCCACGTTTTCGAGCGCGGTCAGATTGGGCAGCAGGTTGTACGACTGGAATACGAACCAAGATGCTTCTGGCGGAAGGCCGCCAGCTCACGCTCGTCGAGTTTGCTGACGGGTACGCCGCCGATTCTCACGCCGCCGCGCGTCGGTTTTTCCATGCCGGCCAACTGGTTGAGCAGCGTGGATTTGCCGGAGCCGGATTCGCCGAAAATGCAGCAGATCTGGCCTTGCGGGATACTGAGATTGACACGGTCAAGCGCCACCACCGTCTCATCCTCGACGGGGTATTCCTTGCGTAGGTTTCTTACCTCGATGATTGCTCGTGGCACGGGCCTTCTTCCCTCGTTCGTCGCCATTGGCGGACGCGCGATAGCTGGTTATTATTCAGCACATCTCAAGTCAGAGTATAGCCGTTATGCAGGAGACGCACCCCTTAAGGGTGTTCCCGGATGGTGGTGATGAGCATGTGACTTCTAATCTCAAGGTCGACAGTTCAGGCTCCAGACGGACCCAGACCGGCATAATATTCAAAAGCCCCTGCCCCTCACAAACGATGAGGGACCAAGGGCTTATTACATCGTGACCCCGGACGGGCTCGAACCGTCGACCTTGAGATTAGAAGTCACATGCTCTATCCAGCTGAGCTACGGGGCCAAACTCGTGTAAGTCTAGCCGTAGGGGTGTAAAACACCTCGGCGTAACGTCGGCTTGCACCGGTACCATCGGCGATATGGGGACAACGGAGAGCAACGTAGATCACGCCGCATCGGGCCAGACCGTCGCAGGCGATAGCGGTGAGCTCACTTTCACATACGCACAGGGTCGTTTTGCCAGTGAAGGCAAGGATTGGGAAAGCCCGGTTGTGACCAACATGGCTGCATCCGTCTCTGCCGATGCCGGTAATGTCCCCGCCGGCAGCATCACCAACACCGGCACCAACAACACCTTCACCAGCACCACCGAATCGTCGCTTGCCACCCTGCTGTCCAACCAATGCCCGTTCGTTATCAAGGCCACCATTTTCGAGGGCAATGGCAAAAACGCCATTCGCGAACGTCACACATTCACCGGCTCGGTGCTGCGCCAGCTCGACCAAGCCAGCGCCCTGCTGAACGGCATCAACGAATCCGGCCAATACCCGGCCATAGCCCTGCGCGAAGCATTGGTCAACGCACTGGAACATCGCGATTACACGTACTCCGGCCCCACACTGATCAATATCTTCGATTCCCGCTTGGAAATCGTGTCGCTCGGCGGCCTGACCGATGGTTTGGAAATCAACGATCTACTCAACGGCGTATGCCAGCCACGCACCCCGCGTTTGGCTGAATTGTTCGCCGATTTGGGCCTCTGCGAGAACTGCGGTACCGGCATTCAACGCATTATGGACGCCTACGCGCAGAGCGCGGTCAGTCCGCAACTGCGCGTGGGCCCCACTTCGGTGGCAATGGTACTGCCTATCCCTGTATCGGCCGAGGCCGCGTCCTCGCATCGGACCGATGCCGATGCTTCCGCCGCGCCCAGCACCACTGACGAAGCACAGCATGCCAAAATGTACTCATTCCCCACGATTCAGCGCATGACGGATAACGCCGCAGATGCTTTGGCCGGCGCACGCATCATCGGCTGCGCGCCACTGCAGACGCTGATTCTCGGCAGTGGATTCGGCGAACGCCCGGACGGTGACGATCAGGCCAGTACCCGCCCGCTCGATACAGCGACGCTGGAACCGTCGCCTCAAACGTTGGAACAGTTCACGCTCAATTTCCTCGCGTTCCGCGGTGTGAAGCTCAGCCGTAAAACCATGCAGAAAGCGCTTGGCCTGAACAAGGATCAGATGACGCAGCTCTTGGACCAGCTGGAGTTGAGCGGCAAGATCGAACGTCATACGCACGCCAAGTCCACTACGTATTCGCTGGCACATGCTCAGGACGGTAGCGACCAGGGCGACAACGACCAAATCGTCAACAACCCAAGCAGCAACGACCAGAGCAATACAGCCCAAGGCACGATAAAGCAGCAGCTCAGTTCTCGAATACGCGATCGCGAATCATGCGACCGGATTCGTCGAGCGCGGTGGAGAAACGGCCGTAGTCGGACAGAATCACGCCCATGTACAGCATGTCCACGAGCGCGGTATCGGCCACGCGCGAGAAAAACGCATTGCCATAGATCGTGTGCGAGTCACGACCCGTCAGCAACGTCACGTCGGCCCAGCTGGCCAGCGGCGCGCCGATGGCATTGGTTATGGCGATGGTTTTCGCGCCATGCGATTTCGCCAATCGCAACGCTTTGACCGTATCCGCCGAACTACCCGAATGGGAGAAGGCGACGGCCACAGCGCCGTGGGCAGGTGCCCGGCACCGATCTGCTGCAGGTAAGCGTCGGTATTGAGACGGCATGTCAGTCCCAGGTAGCCGAGCTTGGTGAACAGATCCATCGCCGGTGTCAACGAGTTCTCCACGCCGAAAATATCGATGAACTCCGATTCGGCGAGTAGGGCGACCGCCTTGCGATAGGCCTTGGGTCCAACGCACTGTGCAGCTCATCGATCAGCGCCTTCGCGCCATAGGCCGCTTTGCCGGGAATCTCATCTTCGCCATCCCACGGATTCAGATCGAATCCAGCCAACGGATTGAAGGTCACTTTGTGCTCGGCGGCCGGATGGCGCAACACGTACCGCAGTTCACGGTAACCGCCGAAACCGAGCTTGCGGGCGAAACGAATCACCGTCGGCTGGCTGACGTGGGCGATGTCGGCCATCTGGCCGACGGTCAGGTCGGCCGCCTCCTCGATATGATCCCGAATATACTGGGCCACGGCGCGCTCCGCCGGACGCAGCGACGGATACACGTGGTCGATGCGCTCACGTATTCCCACCGAGGATTGCACAGCCGCGCTCCTAGTCGTCCGTATTTTCCATTCCTGTTTCGAGGGTACCGGCTGTATACCGGCGAACAGTCGACTTGGATTGACCGCAACATGAACGGTGAGCGAACTCTTCCGTTTACCTTTCCGCTCCATTCCCTCTACAATCAAAACCATGGTGCGGATTAGCGTGGGAAGCCCCACCCATCACACAAGCGGGCGGCTGTACGGCGTGTTCTTCGAGGACATCAACCATGGTGCGGATGGCGGGCTGAACGCAACATGGTGAACAACTACAGTTTTGACGGCGTCTATCTCGACCATCACACGTGGCGTATGGCCGGCGCCGAACGATGGCGTACACAGGCCGATTCCCTGCGTTTCTGGGATTTCATCAACTGTTCCGCCGCCAGCCTCGGCAGTGAGATACGCGGGATTCACGGTCAGCGGGTGACCACCGACTGCCCCGCCCGCCAATTCACGCACATAGCCGATACGCTCGCATCACGTCCGATGTTCCTTCCGAAACCGGCCCTGCATATCTGGAAAACCTCGGCTATAACGGAGGCGGCGACAACGGGGGCGAGCCCGCGTTCTCCATCGTCGCCGACCACACCTATTCCGTCAGTCTCGCGGTACGTCCGGTTCATGGGCGGGCCAAGCTGTCCGTCGGCGTGGTCGATAGGTACGGTCTGCCGCTCACCAGCACCACTCGATTGTCGTATATCGTGGACGCAGATCCGCTTGACGATACGGAAGAGACCGGTCTGAGGCAGGACGATGGTGCCAATGCGCAGGATTCCGGCGTTTCGATCAGTCCGGATTCGTCGGATGGTGCCATCGCCATCGGCCGTGACGGCTGGTACCGGTTCAACGCCGACGTAACCGGCCTGAACACCGATTACGGCAAGCTGCGTATCACCATTGACGCCGGCGAACGCACCACGTTCGATCTGGATCTGGTGCAGTTCATGGATGCGGACTATTGGGGCGCGGGCGACCCGAAATGGCGTTACGGCAAGCTGCGCCGCGATCTGGTGGAAACCATTCAGGCGTTGCATCCAGCGTTTCTGCGATTCCCCGGCGGCTGCATCGTCGAAGGTGTGACGCCCGGCAATGAATATCGCTGGAAGGATACCGTCGCTCCCTGGCCGCGCGACGCCAACAGTATTCGATGTGGTCGTTCAAGATGCCGGATGGTTCCAGCTATTCGCAGAGCTATCAGATCGGCTTCTACGAGTATTTCTGCCTGTGCGAGGACCTCAAGGCCAAGCCGCTGCCCACTCTGTTCGCCGGCATCGCATGCCAGTCGCCCGGCCGCGATCCGCACCACATGGATATCAATTCGGCCACCTTCCGCAACAATGTGATTCAGGACTACCTGGACCTCATCGAATTCGCGAATGGCGATCCGGAGTCCAGCTCGTGGGCCGCGGTCCGGCGTGATATGGGCCATCCTGAGCCGTTCGGCTTGGACATGATCGGCGTGGGCAACGAAAACTTCGGGGCTGACTACGTGGCCAAGTTTGACATGATCAGCGAGGCCATTCATGAACGATACCCGGATATGCTGTGTGTGATGAGCGCCGGACTGTTCCCTTCCAGCCGGCGATGAAGCGCAGCTGGGACCATGCGCGAGCGTTGGCCGCAACCGATTCCGGGGCACATGATTCCGCCACCGGTGACGCGATTATCGTCGACGAGCATTCCTACCACTCCCCCGAATGGTTTGCATCCCAGGCGTCACGATTCGACGCTTACCCGCGTTGTGGCGCCGGCGTCTATTTCGGCGAATATTCAGCCAACGGCTATTTTGCCGGCCAACCACAGACCGAACAAGGCGCGAACACGTGGAAGTCGGCACTCGGCGAGCCGCGTTCCTGACCGGCTGCGAGCGCAATTCCGACGTGGTGCGCATGACCTCCTATGCGCCGCTGCTCGCGCATATTCCGGCTAAGGGGTGGGCGCAGAATCTTATCGAATTCAATCCGGCGCATGTGAACCCCACGGTGAATTATGAGGTGGAGCGGCTGTTTTCCACGCATCTGGGCGACACGACATATGCCGTGTCCATCGAGCAGACCGCGTCACGCCCCGCCAAACATCTGTATGTCAGTGCCACCGGGCATGACGGGGATGACACCTGCCGTTACATCAAAATCGTCAATACCTCCGATTCCCCGGTGGATGTGACGTTGGAAATCGCGCGCGGACTGGCCGGGCTGGGCGCCTCGCCATCGCGACCGGTGCGTTTGGAGGTGACGACGTTAAGCGCCAGTCCGACGGCGAAAACCACTATCGGATACCGCGGCGAGGCTTCGGGGGCGATTGTGCCGGAACGTCGGGCTTACACATTGCCGTCGCCGTCTTCATTGCTGGCGATGAAGATCAAGCCGTACAGCGTCACGCTGGTGGCTTCGCGCTGATCGACATCGGCCATTAGGCCGATTCCTTTGCCGTTAGAATCACCCTCAAGGATGAGGGGGAATCGTGCAGATTCAGGGAATAATAGGGGCTATCCCCCATAGCGAATACAAGCACGGGAGGGCAGGATGGAAACCACGGCGGCCAGAAGACCGCCGGCCAACGATGAAGGAGTATGCGGTATGTTTATCAATCTGTTCCGCAGGCAGCGCCCTGCGCTCGCCCGGCTGGCCCGCAACTCCAACGCCTATCGTCAGCCGATGGTTGCGGCCGTATCATCGTCCGCAGTCGGCGTATCCAGCATCACCTCTGCAGCCAACACAGCCAACACAGACGGCGTATCCGGCGTATCCACGCTGGATGCCACCATCGGCCGCATCCACGACATCCCGCAGTCGGCCATGAGCCGACTGACCGGCTCCCCCACCGTATACGCGCGGTAGACCGGCCCAACCCACAACGGCGGCTCAGAGACTCGGCTCGATGATCCAGCTCAAGGTCAGCAATACGGCCAAAAACAGAACGTTGACGGCGGAGTAGACGGCCAGATACCGGCCTTTCTTGTGCGGGTATTGGCGCACGACGTTCTTGTAAGAAATAAGCGAGGCCATCGAGGCGATGAGCGTACCCATGCCGCCCAAATTGGTGCCAATGATCAGATCGCGCCATTGGTCGCAGAAGCCGGAAAGCAGAATCGTGGTGGGCACATTGCTGATGACCTGGCTGGAGCCGACCGCCACCTCCAGCGGATGGCCGCCGACCAGCGAGCGCGCCAGTTCGTAGAATTCGGGCACGCGCTTCATGTTGCCGATGAAGATGAAGAACATGCAGAAGGTGAGCGGCAGTCCCCAATCCACGTATTTGAATACGCGCCGATCGGTGAACAGGAACACGACGACCACGATCACGCACATCACCCACAGGGGAATCACGTCGGAGACGGCCAGTAGGCAGACGATGAACAGCAGCGAGTAGACGATGGTGCGCCAGCCGCCATAACCGGCGCCGTAGCCGGTGATACGAATCTCGTCGGGCTGGTGTTTGTTGCGCTCGGGAGCCAGCACGCCGGTTTCGAGGTCGCCCAGGTCGCCGACCGGTTTGCCGCCAAACACCACGGAAATCACGATGACCAGCAACACGGCCGCCGTGCCGGAATACGGTGCCATGATGCCGAGGAATTCCATGGTCGCATGCCGGTCAGGGCTTTGAGATACAGGTTTGTGCGCGTTGCCGATCGGGTGAGCATACTGCCCAGCGTTCGCGCCAATTGGTCATCAGCGTGACCACGAGGATGGTCTTATCCTCTTGCCCAGCCATGATGAGCACGGCCACCGCGAACGGCACAAACGTGACCAGCGCAACGTCATTGGTGATGAACATCGCGGAAAAGAACGTCAAAGCGACAAGCGTAATGACCAGTCCGCGCATGGTGCTGACCTTCTCCAGCAATCGCGAACCGATGATGCGGAACACGCCGATACGCTGGAATCCGCACACCACAATCATCAGGCAGATGAGCTGGCTGATGGTGCTGGCGTGAATGTAGCTTTTGTAATCGGCGTCCGGCGGCACAATGAAACACGAAATCAGGGCGAGTATTGCGGCGACGATGAGAATCGTCTCATTTTTGGCTACATTGATCAGCCAGCGTCGCATCCATTCCTCCGTGAATAACCCAATATCGCAACCATTCTATTTTACGCGCAGACCAGCATAAGGTACGTAGTCGCGTTGCGCTGGCGGACATGAGTTTTTGGACCGGTGCCGCACATCAGCCGCGCTCGTTTTTTTTATTTGGACAAGGAAACATTGAGTTTTGCATGTCTTCCATACAATGAACTGCCGCGCAATGCTGTGCCCGTATATACGGCTGCATCATTGTGTGGCAGGCCAGACACGAATACCGTACGTGACTGGCTCATACCAATGGAACATAGTTTCATTCGAGGAAGAGGAGCGATGAAGTTGCGTATTACCCCAGTATTCCCGGTCAAACGTTTCGCCGCCGTGTCTGCACAGAACGTGAAGAACGTGCAGTTCGATTACACGAACATGCCCACGTACAACACGATCACCAAGTAGCGCGCACTGCCGCACTGATCGGCGGCACTTGCCGCATACATGAATGGCCGGTGTGCTGCGGATTCCTTACCAAGAATCCGCAGCACACCGGCCATTATGATATATGCCGCAATACAGGGGGCAATCAGCCCTGCACCTTACCTCCTTGCGCGCTACGGTATCCGAAGTTCATCATCTCGCTGTTGTAGGCGACCACGCCACGGCCGACCGCCGGCAGAACGATCATGCCGCCATCGCATGATGCGCGGCGACTTCGTCCAAAGTGGCCGTCGCGGCATCCTCGACGTTCTCGCCGGAGAAACGCACACGATCCGACACCTGATGGGCGGCGACCACCTTGATGAACGCCTCGCCGATGCCGGTGCAGGACACCGCCACCGTGGACTGGTTGGCGAACGTGCCGCAACCAGGCAGCGGCGAATCACCCACACGACCGTGCATCTGGTTGGTGATGCCGCCAGTGGACGTGCCAGCGGCGATATTGCCCTCGGCATCGCGCGCCACGCACCGATGGTGCCATGCTTCTCCCACTCATCGCCACCGGACTGAGCCTCGGCCAAGGACTGACGACGCTGTTCGGTGATGAAGTACTCGTTGCTTTCGGTCGCGACGCCCCAATCGGCGATCTCGCATCGGTCGGGTCCGCGAACAGCACATGCTTGGTCTGCTCTTTGACGCACGCGCCGCATCGATCGGGTTCTTCACGGTGCTTACGCCGGTGACCGCACCGACCTCGCCATCGCCGGTCATCAGGCAGGCGTCCATCTGGCGATGCCATCGCTGGTCAGGGCGGCACCACGGCCGGCGTTGAATTCGGGAGCGTCTTCCATGACGTGGATGGCGGCGACCACAGCCTCATGCGCCGGTGCTCCGGATTCCAACAACTGGTATCCGGCATCGAGGGCGCGCTGCAGATCAAGTTCGACCTGGGCGATGCGTTCAGGCGTGCTGTGCTTGCCACGACTGCCCGCTCCGGCGTGAATGACAAGCGTGATGCCGGTTTCGCTGCCCGCCAGTTCAGTGGTCACCGGCGAAACGGAGGATGTGGTCATATCGTGTCCCTTTCTGGAGTCAGATGGATGTGCTGACGCCAACGTATCGTTGCTTCCGCATGTATGATAGCCGTTGATGGCCGCGACCGGTTCCGCATTTCGCATCATCGGCTCGCGATGGCGTGACTCGTTACTGCGCCACCTCGCCACTACGCCAGGGGCAATGCGATGCCGGCTCGATCGGCCAGGTCACGCAACGACCACGTGGTCTGCCCCGTTCGCCCGACAACGCTATGCGCATGCCACAGCGAACTGATGATGGCTTCCTCGCTTATTCATTCGTCGAATGCACCCATCGATGTGGGTATGCAGCCATCAAAAAAAACTCGACAACCGCAATGAGCCAGTCACTTGGCTACATCTGTGCTATCGTCTCGCCAATGATTCGAATGCCGGTATCAATGTCAGCAGCATCCGGGCGCACAAAGTTGAGACGGATGTGGGAATCATCCATTTCGTCAACGTCGAACACGCTGCCCGGCATGAACGTGACGCCTTGGGAACGGCAGGATTCCAATACATCCAGAGAGCGCACGCCGTCCGGTAAGGAAACCCAAATATAGTAGCCGCCTGCAGGCACGGTCCAATACACTTCATCCGGCGCATACCGCTCCAATGCTGCGATTGCTGCATCTCGTCGAATGCGGTAAGCCTTAATCAAACCGCGCAAATGTTCGGCGACGCGGCCTTCTTTAAGCAGTTCCAGGCAGATGCGCTGCGATGACGTGCTCGTATGCTGGTCGACCATGCGCCGCAGAGCCGCCAGCCGGTTAATCACATGCGGGTCGGCCACAACCCATCCGTGCGCAGGCCCGAAGTGACGGTTTTCGAGAACGTCGACAAATACATCACGTATCCCGCATTCTCCATGCCCTTAAGCGGTATGGGGCGATGTGCGTCGGACGATTCCCCGCCGTACCACAAATCGCCGTAAGCATCGTCTTCCACGATCAGACACTGATAGCGCCGCGCCACGTCGATGAGTTCGCTGCGTCGTTCGGGCGGCAGCGTGGTACCGGTGGGGTTTTGGAACGTCGGGACGGTGTAGATGAGCTTGGGCCGGAATCGCGCGCAATAGCCGTCCAACAGGTCTGTACGCATACCGTGCTCGTCCACTGGAACGCCGATGATGCGCGCATCCGCCGAGCGGAAGGTCTGCAATGCCGGGAAGAACGTGGATTGTTCGACCAGCACGCAGTCGCCAGGATTGACGAATGCACGCACGATAAGATCGATGCCTTGCTCGGAACCGGAAAGCACCATCACGTTTCGTACATCGCACTGCACGCCGCGTGTGCTCATATGCTCGGCAAGTAATGCGCGGAGTTCATCGAATCCTTCGATAGGCGATTCTGGCTGACCGTCGAATTCGCGCGACTCAAACGCTTCAATGCTCACTGAACGCAACAAATCGTCGGGAATATCCGCCGGATTAGGCGAGCCGGTGGCAAAGTCGATGATGGTATCGCCGCGTTGCGCCCGCTCGGCCGAGGCAATGTCGTGGTAGGTGAATCGGTTGGAATAGTCGGAGAACAACACCGACCACGGCGGCCGCACAACGCTCGGTTTCGGCTCCTCGTCAATCGGCTCATGTCTCACTACAGGAATCCGGGCAGTCTCAATATGCTGCAACGGCAGCACGAACGTGCCTTTGCCTACTTTGGAGGCGATGAGTCCTCATCTTTGAGTTGCTGATAGGCCTGTAATACCGTGGTGCGATTGACCTCGAGGCGTGAGGCCAACTCGCGTTCAGGCGGCAGACGATAGCCTCAGCCATTGCGCCGGAGACAATCTGTTCACGCAGCTCAGCAGCCAGCTGCCGGTACATCGGCACCGTGCTGCGCCGGTTCAGCGTGAACTGCATGGCAGATCGTCTCCTTGATTCGTCGGTCGAATACCAGTCTAACGGCAGACGAATCGGCTACAGCGACAGGAAGAGCTCGTGGATGCGGACGTCGTCCGTGAGTTCGGGATGGAAGGCGGTGGCGAGGATGTTGCCTTGGCGCAGGCCCACCACGTGACCATCGACTTCGGTTTCGACCGTAGCCTCGGGGCCGACCGACACCACGTAGGGTCCACGGATGAACACCAGCGGAAAGTCCGCGATGCGCTGTGGGTCGTCGGCTTGGCCGAAATCAGCGATGGCTTGGAAGCTGCCGAGCTGACGACCGTAAGCATTGCGGCGCACTACAGCGTCGAGCGCGCCGAAGTAGACGTTCTCATCATTGTCGAGCTTCTTGGCCAGCAGAATCATGCCAGCGCAGGTGCCAAGCACCGGTTTGCCGGCCTTGATGTGGGCGGCGATCGGCTCGAACAGGCCGGTGGAACGCAGGAGTTTGCCTTGCGTGGTGGATTCACCCGCCAGGCAGGATGACCCGGTCGATGGATTCATCGAAATCCTCGGCCGCGCGCAACAGCTTCCACGGGGCGCCGAGTTTGTCGAGCACCGCCGCATGTTCGGCGAACGCGCCCTGCACGGCCAGAATACCGGTCACGCCGTGCGTGGCGGTTTCGGCGTCTCCGGATTCTTCTTTGGAAATGTATTCAACAGCTACAACCATGTTGTCCTCTCCGGCTTCGACTCCCGTCACTCTCCGCGAGCGGCCATGATGGTCTGAATCTCGTCCTCGTTGATACCGACCATGGCTTCGCCTAGGTTTTCGGACAGCTTGGCGAGCAGATCGGCGTCCTGCCAGTTGGCGGTGGCCTTGACGATGGCGGCGGCGCGCTTGGCCGGATCGCCGGACTTGAAGATACCGGAGCCCACGAACACGCCTTCGGCACCGAGTTCCATCATCAGGGCGGCGTCGGCCGGGGTGGCCACACCACCGGCGGCGAAGTTCACGACGGGCAGACGGCCGTTGTCGTGCACGTACTTGGCCAGATCGTAGGGCACGGCCAGCTGCTTGGCGGCCTCGTAGACCTCGTCGTCGCGCAGGCCGACAAGTTCGCGGATCTGCTTGTTCATGGTGCGCATGTGGCGCACGGCCTGAATCACGTCGCCGGTGCCGGGCTCGCCCTTGGTGCGAATCATGGCTGCACCCTCGGCGATGCGGCGCAGCGCCTCGCCCAGGTTCTTCGCACCGCACACAAACGGCACATCGAACTGGTTCTTGTCGATGTGGTACACGTCGTCGGCCGGGGAAAGCACCTCGGATTCGTCGATGTAGTCGATTTCGATGGCCTGCAGAATGCGGCCTCGGCGATGTGTCCGATACGCACCTTGGCCATAACCGGAATGGACACGGCTTCCTGGATGCCCTTGATCATGGCCGGGTCGCTCATGCGGGAAACGCCGCCGGCGGCACGGATGTCGGCGGGGATGCGCTCGAGCGCCATCACCGCGCAGGCACCAGCGTCCTGAGCGATCTTCGCCTGCTCGGGCGTGGTGACGTCCATGATCACGCCGCCCTTGAGCATCTGGGCCAAATTACGGTTGAGTTCCGCACGATTCTGCGTCATGAGTTTCCCTTCGTTCGACGCTGCTTGGTATCGCGCTTCATTATTGAACGGAGTGGATTGCCCACCCAAACCAGTCCAATTTGGATGGGGCCAATTCGCAACTTCTGCACCCATCCAATCCAACCTCCACATGTTTATCTCTCCCATTTGGCATGTATCCCTGATTGTCAATCA
>ENA-OPZM01000813-OPZM01000813.1-human-gut-metagenome-genome-assembly--contig:-NODE-813-length-12561-cov-5.282371_pt1 | contig 12561 bp, 15 predicted proteins | sample MGYA00242478_ERZ504493 | MGnify/ENA primary metagenome ERZ504493 (study PRJEB26092, sample SAMD00036227) | human gut metagenome | host: Homo sapiens | study: EMG produced TPA metagenomics assembly of...
CGCCCCACGGTCTACATCGTGAGTGGCGAGGACGCGGCCGATCGCACCGCACGCAGCCTGGCCGCCTATGTGGGCCTGGCGCACGTGTGCCGTTTTCCCGAGCGCAAGGACTATCCGTGGCGCGAGCAGGCGCCCGACGATGCGTGGTGGCGCAGCGCTGCGAGGCTCTGGGGCGCATCGTGCGCGGGGACAACTGCATCATGGTTGCCTCGGCCCGTGCGCTGTTGCGCTGCGTGCCGCCGGTCGAGAGTCGCTATTGGGAGTCCACCACTTTCGCGGTGGGCGAGGAGATTCCTTTTGACGAGGTGCCGCAGCGCCTGGTGGGCATGGGCTACACCAATGCCGGCGCCGCCGACGCGCCCGGTCTGTTCCGCGTGCACGGCGACACCGTCGAGGTGTTCCCCGCACAGGAAAAGGCACCCGTGCGCATCGAGTTCTTTGGTGATGAGATCGACCGCATCCGCCGCATGGTGAGCTCCACGGGGCAGACCATCGGCAACGAGGACAGCATCGAAATCTTCCCCTGCCGCGAGCTGGCGCTCACCGACGAGGCCGTCCACAACATGCACGTGGCGCTCTACCGCGCCAGCCAGGACGACAGCAAGCTGGCGGCGCTGCTCGAGATGGTGGACGCGCGCATCGTCACGCCCGAGCTCGACCGCTTTTTGCCGGTTATGTACGGCCAGACCGTGAGCCCGCTGTCGCATGTGAGCGGCAAGGCACTCGTGTGCTGTCCGAGCCGCGCTCGCTGTTCGATGACTGCCTGCGCGCTTACGAGGATATCGAGGCCCGTGCCGGCGAGGCGGGGGTCGACCGTCTGGACGGCCTGTACGTGCGCGCCCAGCAGCTCGACTTTGGTGCCCAGCAGCGTCTGAACTACGTGAGCCTGATCCGTGCCGGCGGCGCGGTGACGGCCGAGCTCAAGATTGAGCAGCCTGCTATCGCAGGCTCGGACAACCGTTTTATGACGCGTATTCAGGAGGTCGTGGGCAAGCGCTATGCCTGCGTGTTTGCCATTCCCGACCGCGGTGCGCGCGAGTCGATGGAGCTTACCTTTGGCGATGAGGGTATTACCTTTGAGGAGTCGCTGACGGCCGCGCCCGAAAACGCCGGCGTTATCGGCGACCGCGTGCGCGTGGCGGCGGCGGATTCTGCCGACCGTGCTGTCCGCCAGGAGGCCCATGCTTCCATTCGGGAGCGTAAGGCCGACGCACCTCAACGCCCGCTCGCTCGAGGCGGGTGCCGCCCAGGGCTGCCGCCGGTGCGCCGTGCCCACCACTCTCGCGCGGACGCGTGACCTTTGTCGATGCCGCTCTGCCGCAGGGCGTGGTGGTGCCCGATGCCAACCTGGCCGTGTTCTCGATCGCCGACCTCACGCCCGCATGGATGCCAATTGCGCGCGCAGCCGCCGCAAGGTTGACATTACGCAGATCACCTTCCCGTTTAAGCCGGGCGACTACGTGGTGCACGCAACGCATGGCATCGCGCTCTTTAGCGAGATCGCGCGCCAGGAAGTGGGCGGCAAGGAACGCGACTACTTTTTGCTGGAATATGCCGACGGCGACAAGCTCTACGTGCCGCTCGAGCAGGTCGACCGCATCACGCGCTATGTTGGCCCCGACGGCGACAAGCCGCGCCTGACCAGGCTCAATACCGCCGACTGGACGCGTGCCACCAACAAGGCACGCAAGAACGCCAAAAAGCTGGCGTTTGACCTGGTCGATTTGTATACGCGCCGCTCGTCGATTACTGGTATCGCCTGCCCGCCCGATACGCCCGAGCAGATTGAGATGGAGGAGAGCTTCCCCTACGACGAGACGCGCGACCAGCTGGAGGCCATCGCCGACATCAAGGCCGACATGGAGGCGCCCAAGCCCATGGATCGCCTGCTCTGCGGCGACGTAGGCTTTGGCAAGACCGAGGTCGCCCTGCGCGCGGCGTTTAAGTGCGTGGACTCCGGCCGCCAGGTCATGGTGCTCTGCCCCACGACCATTCTGGCCCAGCAGCACTACGAGACATTCTTTGAGCGCTTTGCCCCGTTTGGCCTAGAGGTCGAGGTGCTCAGCCGCTTCCGCACGCCGGCGCAGCAAAAGCGCGCGCTCAAGGCGTTTGCCGAGGGCACGATCGACGTGCTCATTGGCACGCATCGCCTGCTCTCGGCCGATGTGAACCCCAAGAACCTGGCCTGGTGATCATCGACGAGGAGCAGCGCTTTGGCGTGCAGCACAAGGAGCAGCTCAAGAACCTGCGCGAGCAGATCGACGTGCTCACGCTTTCGGCAACGCCCATCCGCGTACCATGCAGATGGCGACGAGCGGCGTGCGCGACATGAGCCTTATCACCACGCCGCCGACCGGGCGCCGTCCCGTGATCGTGCACGTGGGGGAGTACGACCCCGACGTGGTGAGCGCGGCGATTCGCCTGGAGGTGGGTCGCGGCGGCCAGGTGTACTACGTATCCAACCGCGTCAAGACCATCGACGACGCCGTGGCGCGCGTGCACGAGGCCGCGCCCGAGGCGCGCGTGGGCGTGGCGCACGGCAAGATGAGCCCGCGCGAGGTCGAGGACGTGATGATCGAGTTCGCGACCAAAAAGATCGACGTGCTCATCGCCACGACCATCGTGGAGAGCGGCATCGACAACGCGACCGCCAACACACTGATCATCGAAGACTCGCAGCGTCTGGGTCTGGCACAGCTTTACCAGCTTAAGGGCCGCGTGGGCCGCTCGGCCACGCAGGCATACGCGTACTTTATGTTCCCCGGCGAGCTGCCACTTACCGAGGAGGCAACGGCACGCCTGACTGCACTTTCCGAGTTCCAGGACCTGGGCAGCGGCATGCGCATCGCCATGCGCGACCTGGAGATCCGCGGCGCCGGCTCGCTTATGGGCGCCGAGCAGCACGGCAACCTGTCGAGCGTGGGCTTTGACCTGTTTACGCAGATGCTGGGCCAGGCCGTGGCAGAGGCACGCGGTGACGACGATGCCGGCGTGGAGGCGGCGAGCGTGGGCATTAACCTGCCGGCCGACTACTTCTTGTCCGAGGAGTACCTGCCGGCGGTGGATCAGCGCGTGCTCGTGTACCGTAAGCTCGCAGCGGCCGAGGACCTGGAGAGCATCGATGAGGTGCAGGAAGAGACCGAGGCCGCGCATGGCGAGCTGCCGTTGGCGGGACTCAACCTGTTCAACCGCGCGCGCATCCGTATTCGCGGCGAGCGCCTGGGGCTCGAGAGCGTCACGCTCAGCGGTGGGCGTATCACGTTTTTGGGCGTCGACGTGCCCAAGAAGGTGGCCTTTGAACTAAAGACCCGCTATGGCGCGGTGAACTTTCCCAAGAGCCGCAAGCTGTCGGTGCCCTACAAGGCGGGCGCGGTGTGGGCAGCGGCCTGGGCCGCGGTCTCGACGCCAACGACGAGGCCGGTCCCGTGGCAGCAGCCCTCATGCTGCTGCAGCAGCTGGGTGCCAGCGATGATGAATAACAGGTAGGTGGCTTGGCGGGACAAGGATTCTTTGCCCCGCCACGTTGCAGGTTGAAAACTTCGCCCGATGGAAAGGAAAGCATGTTCGGGTACATCTACAAGAAAGACGCCGCCGCTATCGCGGTCGTTCTGTGCCTTTGTCTGGGCGTGGGCAGCTTCTTCGATTACCAGATCTCGAGCGCGCTGTTCAACATCGCCAGCATGTACGGCCGCTTTATCGAGGCCGCCGGCGAGCTGCCGTTTGAGCTGACGGCGAGCGTCGCAGGCGTTATGCTCGTACGCGCGGTGCGTCCCGACTCCAGGGGGAGCAAATGGCTCGCCGTGCTGGGCGTTCTGGTCAACGTGGGCCTGGTCGGCTACGAGATCGTTTCGTCCCTGCGGGTTGGCGGCAAACTCATCGTGGTTCAGTTGGTGCTGACGTTTGTGCTGGTCATCGCGGCCAACCTCATCGCCTATCGCCTTACGCGCGACACCGCGCCCGACGATCTCACGCGCTGGGCGTTGATGGTGCTTGCCGTGTGGGTCGCTCAGGCCATTATCCTCAACGTGATCGTCAAGCCGCTGTGGTCGCGCCCGCGCATGCGCGTGATCGAGGTCACGCCGGGGCTCAATTTTCAGCCGTGGTGGGTGATCGGCAACCCCGACAAGTGGGCCTATATCGCCGCCGGCGTGATCAAGGACGGCTTTAAGTCGTTTGCGAGCGGACACACGGCGCACGCGGCGATCGGCCTTATGCTCGCCGGGCTTCCCGCGGCGGCCTTTAAGGAAAAGCCGTCGCGCCGCCGCGTGGTCTTTTGGGTCGCCGCTGTGGTTGCAGCGCTCGTCGCCTTTGGTCGCATCGTGATCGGCGCACACTTTTTGAGTGACGTGAGCTGCGGCTTTGCCTTGGTGCTGGCGCTCGAGTGCCTTGCCGCGCGCATTGCCTATCCGGGCGGCGTACAATAGCCCCATCTGAATCATCGGGCTCGTGCCCGGCTAGAGAGGATTACCATGCTCGCGTTCAACAATGACTATTCTCACGGCGCACATCCGGCAGTGCTGCAGGCGCTCGTCGACACCAATATGGAGCCGCAGCCCGGCTACGGTACCGATGCGCACACCGAGCGTGCCAAGCAGCTCATTCGTGAGGCCTGTCAGGTACCCGATGCCGACGTGTTTTTTCTGGTGGGCGGCACACAGGCCAACGCGACGGTGATTGACATGCTGCTTGCGCCCTACGAGGGCGTCGTTGCAGCCGAGACCGGCCACGTTGCCTGCCACGAGGCGGGTGCCATCGAGTTTGGCGGCCACAAGGTGCTTACCATTCCCGGCTACGAGGGCAAGATGCATGCCGAGGATCTCGACAGCTATATCCAGGTGTTTTACGAAAACGAGAGCTACGAGCACACGGTGTTCCCAGGTGCCGTGTACGTGAGCCTATCGACCGAGTACGGCACGCTGTACTCCGCCGCCGAGCTTGCGGCGATTCATGCGGTGTGCCAGAAGCGCCAGATTCCGCTGTTTGTGGATGGCGCCCGTCTGGCCTATGCGCTGGCGGCCGATGAGTGCGACATTACCCTGCCCGAGCTGGCGCAGCTGTGCGACGTGTTCTACATTGGCGGCACCAAGTGCGGCGCGCTTTGCGGCGAGGCCGTGGTGTTTTGCGGCATGCACGCTCCGGCACACCCCATTCCGCGCATTAAGCAGCACGGAGCGCTGCTGGCCAAGGGCCGTCTGACGGGCGTTCAGTTTGAGGCGCTCTTTACCGACGGCCTGTATTTTGAGATTGGCCGCCAGGCGATTGAGACGGCGCAGGCGCTTCGTCGCGTGCTGCATGAGCGCGGCTACCAGTTCTTCTTGGAGACGCCCACCAACCAGCAGTTTGTGATTTTGCCCAACGAGGACATGGCCCGCATTCGCGAGCATGCTTCGATCGAGTACTGGGAAAAGTACGACGAGACCCACACCGTGGTGCGCTTTTGCACCAGCTGGGCCACGACACAGGAGGACATCGACGCGCTGGCGGCTGTCCTGTAGGTTGATGTAATGACGAGGGGCCGCCTTGCGCCTGGGTTTGGCGCAAGGCGGCCTTTGCTTTTGAGAGGGGCTGTATGGCCAAGATGTCCGAGCCGACGATTCGCCTGGCGACGCCCGATGATGCGCCGGCATTGCTTGCCATCTATGAGCCGTATGTGCGCCAGACGGCGATTACCTGCGAATACGAGGTGCCGAGCGTTGAGGAGTTCGCCGGGCGCATCGAGCGTACGCTCAAGCGCTATCCGTATCTGGTGATGGAGCTGGACGGCGTCCGGTAGGCTATGCCTATGCGAGTCCGCTCAACAGCCGCGAGGCATACGACTGGTCGGTCGAGACGTCGATTTACCTGGCACGCGACGTGCGCCACGGCGGGCTGGGCCGCAAGCTGCACGATGCGCTCAAGCGGTGCCTGATCGCGATGGGCATCACCAACATGTGCGCGCTCATCGCCGTGCCGCACGACAAGGACGACGAGTATCTAACGCACAACAGCCAGGACTTCCATGCCCATATGGGATATCGCTTGGTGGGTGCCTTCGACCGCTGTGCCCAAAAGTTCGGCCGCTGGTACGACATGTGCTGGATGGAGTTGGTCCTGGCCGAGCGCGTCCCTAACCAACCCAAACCAACCTGGTTCCCCGACCTCCTCGCCTAAAACCACCACAATGGGGACAGGCACCTTTGTGGTGGTTTCTCTCAAAACTCGGTCGTTTTTGGCGCGTTAACCTAAAAAACCACCACAAGTGCCTGTCCCCTTTGTGGTGGTTTTGGTGTTGGTTAGCCGATGGGCTCGGTGTATTTGGCACGGTCGGTGCGCTGGATGCGCTTGGAGACATGGAGCGGGCGGCCGTCGGTGTCGTAGACGTAGTCGGTGATTAGGATCAGCGCCTGCCCGCGCTCAACGTTGAGCAAAAACGCCTCGTTTTGCGAGGCATAGCACACCTCAAAGGTCTTATGTCCCTGTGCTGGCGCTCGATGGAATTCTTGGCGCAGCGTCGCGTAGAGCGAACCGTTGATATCGCGATCGATGAGCGTCTCGAAGCTTGGCGGCAGGTAGGTGGTCTCCAGGCACAGCGGCACGTCGTCCAGGTAGCGCAGGCGGACAAGTTTGACGAGCTTGCTGCCCACGGCGGCGTCAAAGAACTTAGCCATGCTGCCGGCCGCTTGGCAAAGCCCGAGTCCACGGTGCGCGTGGTGGGCTTCATGCCCTGACCTTCGACCTGCTTGGTATAGCTCGAAAACACCAGGTTGTTCTCGTGGAGCGCCGGCGTGTCGGCCACAAAGGCACCACGCCCGCGCTCGGTGCGAACCAGACCCTCATCAACGAGCACCTTAAGGGCATGGCGCACGGTGCTGCGCGACAGCCCCGATTCGTCCATGAGTTCCATCTCGGACGGCAGCTTGTCTCCGCGTGCGTAGATGCCGGCGGCGATGCGGTCGCGCAGCATGCCCGCCAAGTGCTCGTATTGGGCCAGTTTCTTTTTAGACGAAGCGTTCATGCGATCAACCTGTATCTAACTTGTATGCGAATCTAATCAAGCATGTATTCAATACAACAACAAAACCGCTGGTAGCCAATTATCAAAAATCGCATCAGCAAAATTTCTAAGATAAATATAGCATACAACTAGTCGACATAACCAAAACATGTATGTAACTTGTATGCCATCGAGAGCATCAAACGAGAAGAAAGGCTGATGCACGATGACTACTCAGGAACAGGTTAAGGACGTCGTCTCCCAGGTTTTGGCTGACAAGGCAGACAAGGGCGGCATCAAGCGCGTCGTGTGGATTGGCGCCGGTGGATCCAACGGCGGCAACTATCCTGCCCAGTACTTTATGGAGCACGAGGCCACGCAGGTCGTGAGCTCCAGCTACACCAGCAACGAGTTCGTGCACGCCACGCCTGCCTACGTCAACGAGAACACCCTGGCCGTCGTCGTGTCCATGCGCGGCACCAAGGAGACCATCGTCGCCGCCCAGGTCGCCAAGGATCACGGCGCCAGCACCATCGCCATCTATGTCGACGAGTCCGGCCTCACCGAAGTCTGCGACTACAAGATCCAGTATGACAGCCTGGCCGTCGATGAGTCCTGCATGGGCCGCACCAACTCCGCCGTCGTGACCATGATCGCCATGGAGCTTACGCAGCAGACCGAGGCTATGCCGAGTACGAGCCGCTATGGCCGCCTTCGACTTGGTCGACCCCATCTATCGCAAGGCTGTCGAGTACACCCGTCCGCTCGCTGCCAAGTGGGCCGAGCAGAACGCCGACAAGCCCTGCATCAACGTTATGGCTCAGGGCCCGCTCTTTGGTGCCGCCTACGTCTTTAGCATCTGCAACGTGCAGGAGATGCTGCAGATCGACTCCTGCACCATCAACACCTGCGACTTCTTCCACGGTCCCTTCGAGATCCTGGACAAGCGTACCTCGCTGTTCCAGCTCATCAGCGTCGGCCGCAGCCGCTGCAACGACGAGCGCGGCATTCGCTTTGTCAACCAGTACGGTGGTGAGCGCGTCTACCAGCTCGACGCCAAGGAGCTCGGCCTCAACGACATCAAGGACAGCGTGAGCGAGTACTTCAACCACCTGATCTTTGCGCCGATCCTCAACAACGTGTATATGCGCGCGCTTTCTGCCGTCACCCACAAGGACTACATGACGCGCCGCTACATGTGGAAGCTGGACTATTAGTTCCGCGGTTTAACCAAACCGCGGAACGGCTCGACGCTGCACGGGCCGCATTTGGGGCACTCATTGGGGACAGACTTAAATGCGTGCCCCGCAGAATGAGAGTGGATAATCTCCCGTTTTTGGCCTGTTTGGGGACTCAAAGTGGGAGATTATCCACTCTCGTCATTTTGCGGCACCTGGGTAGTCATTTAAGTACGTCCCCAATGAGTACCCAATGAGTGTGTGGGCGAGCGGATTTTCCCGCTCGCCGATTTGTGTCTTGAAAAATGTATATAACGACTATAACGTAGTGTGAAACATATTGGAAACAATACCGAGGAGGCTGCGTTGAAGAAAAGCAATCTGGCTATGTGCTGGTGCTGATCGCCGCGCTTATGTGGGGCAGCATCGGAATCTTTGTAAAAGGCATCTCGGCCCTGGGTGTTTCGTCTCAGAGCATGGCGGCCTTTCGCCTGTTGTCGGGTGCCGTCTTAATGGCTCCGGTCTTGGCGTTCATGGGTTGCCAGGGAGGTGCTCGTGAGGGAAAGGCATCGGGTCCCCTGGCACTGTTCAAGGCAAGTCCTAAAGAGCTTGTTCCTTGTGCGCTTCTTGGTATTATCGGCCTCGCCACCGCTAACACTCTTTATTACGAGTGCATGGGCGAGGTGGGCATGTCCACGGCCTCGGTACTGCTCTACACCTCGCCGGTGTTTGGCGTCATGCTCGGCCGCGTGCTTTATCGCGAGGATGTGACTCCCAACAAGCTCGTTGCCATCGCTTTTAATATCGGTGGCTGTGTACTCGCAGTGACCAATGGCGACCTTTCCGGTTTTCATTTTTCGGTTTGGGGCGTCACGTCGGGCGTGATCGCGGGCTTTTGTGGCGCGTCGCTCGCGGTGTTTAGCCGGATAGCAACCAAGACGGTCCACCCGCTGGCTGTCACGTTTTGGGGCCTTGTTTTTGGCGGTGCGGTTATGGCGGCTATCGCGGCTCCGTGGCCAGATGTCGCCGCGGCAATGTCGCCACAGCTGCTGCTGTTGTTCTTTGGTTTTGGACTCATCCCCACAGCCGTGGCCTATGTCTTATATATGCAGGGTCTGTCCATGGGGCTCGAGACGTCGAAAGTTCCCGTCGTAATGTCATTCGAGACGGTCGTCACCGTACTGCTGGGCATTGGTGTCTACGCCGAGCCCGCCGGCGCGATCAAGGTCCTGGGCATCGTGCTGGTGCTCGCGTCCATCCTGATCATGAACACCGACTTCTCCAGGCTGCGCAACAGCGTCATTGTCAAACGTATTGTCGAGAGCATGACCTTTAAGCCCAACGCGTGGTGGACCGAGAAATCGCAGGACATGGATCTGTTTAAGGAACGCACTGGCATCGCGCTGGAGCCCACCGTGCAGGAAAGCCCCTGGTATTTCGTGCGATAGAGGATTGTGCACGGCGTCTGGCCTGGGGTTATCCAGCCAGCGCCGGCCTATCCAGCCCCAACGTTTCAAGTACGTTAAACCCGTCAACGGTCGATTTTCACCCGCGAACGGTCTTTATACTAATTAGCAATATAAGCAACGTATAAGACGTTATAATGACCATAACGAAAAGGAGGAGGCAAGATGAATCAGATCATTCTCGCATCTCATGGCGGCCTGGCCGCAGGCGCCAAAGACACGCTCGAGATGGTTCTCGGCGACGTGTCGAACGTCCACGTCGTGTCGCTTGCTCGTGACGACAAGGAGCCCATCACCAACAAGGTGGACGCCATGATCGCCACGTTCAACGCGGACGACACCGTCTATGTGCTGACCGATATGCTCGGCAGCTCGGTCAACAACAGCATGGTCGAGCTTTCCAAGAACGGCACGAAGTTCACGGTTGTCAGCGGTTTCAATATTCCGCTGGCGCTGACGCTCGCTATGAGCCCCGCCCCCATCAAGGGTGCCGAGCTCGCGGCCTCATCAACGAGGCCCGCACCGGTCTGACCAACCCCAACGCACCGGTCGAGGCCGTCGCGGCTCCCGCCAAGAAGGCCAAGGCGTCCCGTCACAGCTCCGGTCCCGCCAAGATCGTCCTCGCACGTCTTGACTACCGTCTGCTGCACGGCCAGGTCGTCTTTACCTGGACCACCAAGGTTCAGGCCGAGCGCATCATCGTCGTCGACAACGCTGCCGCCAACGATGAGATCAAGAAGGGCGCTCTTAAGCTGGCCAAGCCCCAGGGCGTGCGCCTGAACGTCTTCACCGTCGAGCGTGCCCTCGCCAAGATGGACAAGCTCAACACCCTCGGCGAGCGCGTCATGTTTGTCTTTGGCAACACTGCCGAGATGCTGCAGTTCTGCCAGGCTACAAGCTCGACGCCATCAACCTGGGCGCCACCGCCAACCACGACGGTGCCGATCAGATTGGCGGCAAGGACAGCTCCGTCTTCCTCGACGCCACCCAGAAGGCCGACGTCAACCAGCTGCTCGACATGGGCATTAAGCTCTACGTCCAGCAGACCCCTACGTATCAGAGCGTCGACATCGACGCCAAGCTGTAATCAACCAGGCTTTTGCCTGACTGAAAGGAGAAGGGTATGAATACGTTCATCAGTGCGGTGCTCGTCGGCCTCGTCGGCGTGTTCTGCATGTGGGACTCCCGCCTGCTCGGTCGTCTTAACTTCGAGCAGCCCCTCGTTGGCGCTACGCTCGTCGGTCTGCTGCTGGGCGATGTGCCCACCGGTCTTGCCGTCGGTGCCGCCGTCGAGCTCGTGTCCATGGGCCTGGTGCAGGTCGGCGCCGCCGTTCCGCCCGATATGGTCCTGGGCGGCATCGTGGCCGCTGCCTTTGCGTGCCTGACCGATGCTTCCGCCGAGACCGCCATGACGATCGCCATCCCGGTCGCCGTCCTGGGTCAGCTCCTCGGCATCGTGTTCCGTTCCATCATCGCCGTCCTCACCCATGTGGCAGATAACGCGATTGATAACGGAAAGTTCAAGACCGCCTACCGTATGCACATCTGCGCCGCTCCGGTTTGTACGCCATCATGTACTTCCTGCCGATCTTCCTCGCCGTCTTTGTTGGCACCGACCTGGTTCAGGCCATCGTCAACATGGTTCCCGAGTGGCTGTCCACTGGTCTTAACGTTTCGACCAAGATCATGACCGCCTACGGCTTGGCCCTGCTGCTCACCATGATGATCAAGAAGGGTATGACTCCGTTCCTGTTCATCGGTTTCCTGCTCGCCGCTTACCTCAACCTGTCCGTCATCGCGGTCGCTCTGATCGGTGTGTGCCTGGCTGTCGTCTTCATGGGCTTCAAGTTCAACGGTTCCCATGCAGCCGCCGGTGTCGATTCCGACTACGATCCGCTCGAAGACGACGAAGACTAAGGAGGAACACACTATGGCAACCGCAACCAAGGACGTGTCCCTGAACAAGAAGGTCAGCCAGTTCTTCTGGCGCTCCTGGGCCATCCAGGCCTCTTGGAACTACGAGCGTCAGATGAACATGGGCTTCCTCTACGGCATGGTTCCCACGCTCGATCGCCTCTATCCGGATGAGTCCGACCCCAAGCAGCTCGCTGCTAAGAAAGAGGCTTACCACCGTCACATGGCGTTCTACAACTGCACCCCGCAGACGAGCGCTTTCATCCTGGGCCTCGCCGCCTCCATGGAGGAGGAGTACGCCAAGGATCCCGAGAACTTCGATCCCGATTCGATCAACGCGGTCAAGACCTCCCTCATGGGTCCGCTTTCCGGCATCGGTGACTCCTTCTTCCAGGGCACCATCCGCGTTATCGCCTTTGGCCTGGGCGTTCAGCTGGCTCAGCAGGGCTCCATCATGGGTCCGATCCTGGCCATGCTCATCTCCATCGTGCCCTCCGTGCTGATCACGTGGTTCGCAGCCAAGATCGGCTATCAGGGCGGCCACGAGTACCTGAGCAAGCTCCAGGGCGGCGACCTCATGGAGAAGCTCATGTATGTCTGCGGCATCGTGGTCTTATGTCCGTGGGCGGCATGATCGCTACGCTGATCGGCGCCACCACCCCGCTGCAGTTCGCTGAGGCACCGTCGTGATTCAGGACATCCTGGACGGCATGATGCCCCAGATGATCTCCCTTGGCCTCACCGGCCTTATGTACTGGCTCATCAAGAAGAACGTCAACTCCGGTTGCTTCTCGTGATCGCCATCGTGGGCGGCATCGCCCTCTCCGCGGCCGGCATCCTGGCCTAGTCGCGACCAAGCGTCTAACCGCTTTCCCCGGGGGCTGCCTGGCATCCCATACCCCAGGCAGCTTCCATCCCTAAATGTGTCAAAGGGATAGTCCTTTGTCACATCCTCAACGGGCCGGCGACTCGGTCCTAACTACGGTAACCCTGCGAGCGTCCGGCAATGTGACGCCGCAACAAATCGAAA
>ENA-OPZM01000814-OPZM01000814.1-human-gut-metagenome-genome-assembly--contig:-NODE-814-length-12558-cov-1.982624_pt1 | contig 12558 bp, 14 predicted proteins | sample MGYA00242478_ERZ504493 | MGnify/ENA primary metagenome ERZ504493 (study PRJEB26092, sample SAMD00036227) | human gut metagenome | host: Homo sapiens | study: EMG produced TPA metagenomics assembly of...
TCTTTTCTGTTATTTAACGTAAATCATTATTAGCATGTCATTTTTATTTTGCATAGATATTTTTTACAAATTTACAATTAAATATTGTATACAGTATTTTCAAAATCCATTATAGCAAGTATTTATCACGTATTTTGGCTCTCGTGTACAGTATGATATAATAGATAATAATTTAATTATTATACAGAAAAGATGTGTTATCATGAATAAATTACAAAATTATCTAAATGATTATGTACAAAAATTAGATGGAGATTGGTCTTATTTAATTTGCAATCTGCAAAAACCCCAAGAAACAATTTGCTTAAATGAACATCTCCTTCATAAATCAGCTAGTATGATTAAAGTTCTTATTTTAGCTACATTATGCGCTAGTGATTTAGATTTTAATGAAAAAATCTCTATTGATTATGTACCACATGTTGAAGGTGGTGGCGCATTACAAGAAATGGATAGTGATACAAAAGTCAGCATCAAAGCTCTTGCTAGTCTAATGATTGTCCTTAGTGATAATTTAGCTACAAATATTCTCATAAAAAAAATTAGGTATGCATAATATTCAAGCTTATGCTGATAAATTAAATTTAAAACAGACAAAAATTCAACGTTATATGATGGATTTTGAAGCAAGTAAGCAAGGTAGAGAAAATTATTTAACTGTAAATGATTACCATAAATTACTTTGTCATATCTATGATAATCGTCATTTAGCAAGGTTTAATATCGCATGGCAAATCTTAGCTCGCCAACAATTTAGAGACCGCATTCCTTATTATTGGGATGAAGATATTGTATTCCATCATAAAACAGGTATGCTTGATTTTGTCGAACATGATGGTGGTATTTTAGAAGCAGATTTTGGCACTTATAGTATTATTATTTTTGCTTCTAATTTAAAATCAAATGCTATCGGTGGTCGTGAAATGGGAAAATTAGGGCAATATATTTATAATTATCTAGCACAAAAATAAATTTGATTATCTAATCATTAAAGGACTGATTATATGTTTAAAATTATTTCACCTAAATTAATTTTAATTTCTATATTCATAGTATATAGTTTCCTCATCAGTGGTTGTAGTGATGAAGCTATGACTGATGATACTGTTCGCTATGCTTTAGAAAGCGAACCATCTACTTTAGACCCTGCTAAAAGTACAGCTCTCGCTGAATCAAATGTAGAACTTGCTTTATTTGAAGGTTTGACTCGTTTAGATGAACATGAACAACCTCAGCCAGCAGCAGCTAAAAGTTGGGATATTTCTCCAGACGGCACAGAATACACATTCCATTTGCGTGATAATCTTCTCTGGAATGATGGTACACCTCTTACTGCTCATGATTTTGAATATGCATGGAAACGCGTACTTGACCCTCAAACAGCTTCTGAAAATGCTTATATGATGTATCCATTAAATAATGGTGAAGCCTTTTTCAAACAAGAAGTATCTGCTGACCAAGTAGGGGTAAAAGCTTTAGATGATAAAACTTTATATGTAAAATTAAAAGCACCTATCACATATTTTTTAAATTTAACTGCCTTTCATGCTTATTATCCTGTACCACGTCATGTTGTTGAAAAAGACCCTGAAATCTGGGCAGCTAATGATAAAATTGTTTCTAATGGCCCTTTCGTTTTAACTCATTGGATACATTCTAATCAATTACAATTTGTCAAAAATGATAAATATTGGGATAAAGATAAAGTTAAACTTGAAAATATGCAATGGCCTATCAGTGAATCTCAATCCACTCGCGTTTCTATGGTAGAAAGTGGTCAAGCTAATATCACTGTAGAACCGCCAATCTCTGAACAAGAACGCTTGACTAAAGAAGGCTTATTCAAAATGAGTCCTTATTTAGGCTCTTATTATTATAGTTTCAATACGCAAAAAGCTCCATTTGATAATCCTCTAGTGCGTAAAGCTTTTTCTATGGCTGTGGATAGAGAAACACTTGTCAACAATGTAATTAAAGGTGGCAAAGAGCCAGCTTATGCTTGGGTTCCTCCTGGGCTTAATAATCCTATAACTAAACAAGATTTTCGCCGTGAAGGTGGCAATCTCGTAGAATACAATCCACAAAAAGCAAGAGAATTACTCAGTGAAGCCGGATATCCAAATGGCGAAGGTCTGCCTCCTATAACTATTTTATATAATACAAATGAAATGCATAAAGCTGTAGCTGAAGTAATCCAAGCTATGTGGAAAGAAAATTTAAACGTCAATGTAGAACTTTTAAATCAAGAATCAAAAGTGTATTTAGACGCTAGAAATACAGGAAATTTCCAAGTAGCTCGTGCTTCATGGATTGGAGATTATGCCGACCCTATGACTTTTATGGACGTATATCTTGATGAAAATAACGATGGTCAATATCACAATCCACTTTATAATGATTTAGTTCGTAAAGCTCAAAATACAAATAATCAAGAAATTCGCATGCAAGCAATGCATGAAGCTGAAAAAATCTTGATGGACGATGCTGTTGTATTACCGATTTATTACACTACTCAACCTTATATAGCTCAACCTTATGTAAAAAATTATCGCTGGTCAATATTAGGCACTATTGATTTTAAAGAAGCATATATCGAAAATTCCCTTGAAAAAGCTTCCGAAAAATAAATCTTATAAGTAAAACCATTATATATTTAAATATAATGGTTTTTTCTTTTATATTTTCAATAAAGTCAAAACATTTAATTGACTCATACTTATTCAAATGCTATTCTAATAATTAGATTTATTAATAATATTTATGAATAAAGGAGCTTCCTTTATGATGAAGACTCGCCACAAAGGTAAAATTCTTGGCATTGGTAGTTGTATTGGCATCATAGCGCCAGCTACTGCTTGTGCAGATTTTGATTATACTCCTGGCATTGAACTTTTACATCAATGGGGTTATAAAACAAAAATCTCTAAAACATTAAAAACAAATGAAGGTTATCTCGCAGGTTCTGATAAATTGCGAGCAAGTGAACTCAATAAATTTTTTGCTGATGATGAAGTTGATGCTATCTTATGTTTTGGTGGTGGCTATGGTTGTACACGTATTCTTGATTTATTAGATTACGATTTAATCCGCAAACATCCCAAATTATTAATAGGTTTTAGCGATATTACAGCTCTTCATACTGCTATTGGGCAAAATAGCCGACTTGTTACTATTCATGGACCTATGCTCAAAACTTTATCGCGAAAATCTACACAATATACGATTTCATCTTTTTGTCGTGGTCTTCGCATGTCTGTTCCTCTCGGTGCTTTTCCTTTACCTAAAAAACATGATTTGGAATCATTTTATCCAGGTAGAGCATTTGGTAAGTTAATCGGTGGCAATCTAAGCGTTATCACTTCTCTTTGCGGTACTCCTTATGAATTAAAAGGGGAAAATAGTATTTTATTCTTAGAAGATATCGGTGAAGATGCTTATGCTATTGACCGTATGCTTCGTCAACTTTGGCAAAACGGTTTATTAAAAGATATCAAAGGTTTAATCTTTGGTAATTTTTCTCATTGCCAACCAAATAAACAGGAACCTTATGAATTTACTGTTAAAGAAGTTTTAGAGCAGTATGCTAATTTAGCCAAAGTTCCTACAATTTATAATTTCCCAGCAGGACATGAACGCACAAATGCATTTTTGCCATTAGGTGTAAATGCTACTATTAATATTACTGACGATAATATTAATTTTTTCATTAGTGAAGCTCACTGTAAATTACGTTAATTCTATTAATTTCATCAATTAATTTTATTTTTAGAAAGATTTTATTTATGTACAAACAAGATTTAAAACAATTAGTCTGTCAAGAAATTGATAAACTCAAACCCGTCTTATCTAAACTTGCTGATTATCTTCATCAACATCCTGAAATCAGTATGCAAGAAATAAAAGCTGTAAATTATCTCAAAAAACTTTTAGAAGAATTTCAATTTATATTCACGCCTATTCTCAAAGACACATTTTCTACTGCTTTTATTGCTACTAAAGGAAATGGAGATAAAAAAATCGGCTTTTTAGCTGAATATGATGCCCTTCCTGATATCGGTCATGGCTGTGGTCATAATCTAATTTCTTTGATGAGTCTAGGGGCTGGATTAGCTTTCAATGCTGTAACAGATAAAATTGCCCAGACAGTAATCTTTGGCTGTCCTGCTGAAGAAACTATTGGCGCTAAATTAAATATTGCTGATAGTGGTTATTTTGATGATTTACAAGCATGCTTAATCATTCACCCTGATGATAAAACAACTATCGGTGGCACCTCTTTTGCCACTCACCCTTTAGAAATAACATTTCTAGGCAAAGAAGCTCATGTCGCTGACCCTGTATATCACGGTATTAATGCTTTAGATGCACTTGTAGATTTTTATCAAGAATTTAAAAAACTTAAACAAAGCTTCACTAAACCTAATATCATTGGCACAATTATCACAGATGGTGGCATAGCTCCTAATATCATTCCAGCTAAAGCTACACTAAGAGCTACTATTCGCAGTCTTGATACAGATTATTTAGAAGAAGTCATGCTTCCACAAAATAAAAAATAGCACAAAAAATAGCGCTAAAAACATCAAACACAGTTAAAAATGTATCACTATGAGCCACTTTATAAAAACTTGCGCAGTGATAAACTATTAAATCAATATTATCAAGAAAATTTCTCTCTACTTGGCGAAAAATATACTCTACTTCCTGATGATTTTGCTGATGGTTCTACTGATGTAGGCAATGTCAGTCATGTTACTAGAACTTGTCAACCTACTATTTGCATTGGCAATAATTTATTTGTTCACACTTTAGAATTTGCTAATGCCAGTGGTTCTGAATATGCGAAAAAACAAGCATTAATCGGTGCTAAAGCTATGGCAATGACTGCTATTGATGTGCTATTTGAAAAATAATCATATTTTGAGGTCTTATTCATTATGAAAATCATAAAAATTCAAATCGGTAAAGTCAAAATTCCCTTAAAAAAACCTTTTATAACAGCTCTGCGCCGTGTTGACTTTGCCGAAGATATCATCATAAAAATAATCACTGATACAGGCAATATAGGTTTTGGCAATGCTCCGCCAACTGCTGTCATCACTGGTGATAGTCAAGCGTCTGTAGTCTCTGCTATTCATGATATCATTGCACCTAAATTAATCGGCTTAGATATTTGCGAATTAGAAACCATCTGCAACCAAATCGATAAAGCGATGCTACATAATTCTTCTGCTAAAGCTGCTGTAGATATTGCTATTTATGATTTATTTGCTCAAATGTGTAATTTACCACTATATAAATTATTAGGTGGTTATCGCACAAATATAAAATCTGATTTAACCATCAGCTTACGTGAACCTGAAATCATGGCTCAAGATGCCATTGAAGCTGTAAATAATGGTTATACTGACTTAAAAATCAAAGTTGGCAATGACTCAGCTTTAGATTTTAAACGCATTATTGCCATTAGAAATGCTGTAGGCAATGAAATAAACATTCGCTAGATGCCAATCAAGGCTGGAAACCTAAAGAAGCGGTTCGCCTCATTCGCCAATTTGAAGATAAAAATTTAAATATTGAACTTATTGAACAACCTGTTATTGCTCATGATACTATAGGTCTAAAATTCGTAACAGATAATGTAGATACTCCTATCATGGCTGATGAAGCAGCTTTTGGCACATATGAAGTATTCGAACTGCTCGCTAAAAGAGCTTGCGATTTAATCAATATCAAACTCATGAAAGCTGGCGGTATCCATAATGCCCTAAAAATCGCTGATATGGCAAAAATATCTGATGTTGAATGTATGATGGGCTGTATGCTTGAGTCCAAAGTAGGAATTACAGCATCTGCTAGTTTAGCTGGTGGTAAATCCATCATTACCAAAGCCGATTTAGATGCTGCTGATTTACTTGCCACAGACCCTATAGTTGGCGGTATATCCTATAAACAAAATCATATCATTTTAAATGAAAATAATGGTCTTGGTATAACAGATATCAAAGACTGGGAATTTATCACTGAAATAAAATAAAGGCTAGAAAATTCTAGCCTTTTTTTGTATCTTTATAAAAAATCTCAATTAATAATTAAATTTTATTTTAATCTTTGCTATAATAAAATTGTTATGCATATAATAATTATCATTTAAGAGGTGTTTATATATGGCTAAAGAAAAAAAAAGATAAAAAAGCATTAAAAAATGCTAAAAAAGATATTTGGAATAATTATTCCGCTTCTGAAAAAAAAGCATTAGAGAAACTTTGCTTAAACTATCGTCATTTTTTAAGTAAATGCAAAACAGAACGTGAATGTGTAAAAGAAATTATTTTCCAAGCTCAAAGAGCTGGTTATAGAGATTTAAAAGATATCATCACTAATAAAGAAACACTTCAAGCTGGTGATAAAGTTTATTCCGTATGTATGAATAAATCTGTTGTATTATTCAATATCGGTTCTGAACCTATGGAAAATGGCATGAATATTCTAGGTGCTCATATCGATAGTCCTCGCCTTGATATCAAACAAAATCCACTTTATGAAGATGGTGGACTTGCTTATATGGATACACATTATTATGGTGGTATCAAAAAATATCAATGGGTTACTGTTCCACTTGCTATCCATGGTGTTGTAGCCAAAAAAGATGGAACTATTGTTGATATCAATATCGGTGAAGATGATAATGATCCTGTATTTTGCGTAACAGATTTATTAATTCATTTAGCACAAGAACAAATGCAAAAAAATGCTACTAAAGTCATTGAAGGTGAAAACCTCGATATCTTAGTTGGCTCTATTCCTCTTAATGGCGCTGAAAAAGATGCTGTAAAAGCAAATGTTTTAAAAATCGTTGGCAAAAAATACGGTATCGAAGAAGAAGATTTCCTCTCTGCTGAACTTGAAGTAGTTCCTGCTGGTCGTGCTAGAGAAGCTGGTTTTGACCGTAGTATGATCATCTCTTATGGTCAAGATGATAGAGTTTGCGCTTATACTTCTTTAGTAGCTATGCTTGAAACAAAAAATATGACTCGCACAGCTTGTTGTCTTCTCGTAGATAAAGAAGAAATCGGTTCTGTAGGTGCTACTGGTATGCAATCTCGCTTCTTTGAAAATGCAGTAGCTGAAGTTTTAAATTTACTCGGTCAATATAGCGATTTAACATTAAGACGTTGTCTTGCTAATTGCAAAATGTTATCCTCTGATGTAACTTCTGCATATGATGCTTTGTATAAAGGTTCTTTTGATATGAAAAATATCGCTTACCTTGGTCATGGTATGGCATTTAATAAATTCACAGGAGCTCGTGGAAAATCTGGCTCTAATGATGCTAATGCTGAATATCTCGGCAATATCCGTGCATCATGGAAAAAAATAATGTAGCTATTCAATTTTCTGAGCTTGGTCGTGTAGACTTAGGCGGTGGCGGAACAATCGCTTATATCATGGCTCTTTATGGTATGCAAGTAATAGATAGCGGTGTTGCTGTATTGAATATGCACTCCCCATGGGAGATCACTAGCAAAATCGATGTTTATGAAACTAAAAAAGGATATAGCGCTTTCTTAAAAGACGCTTAAAATAAAATGCCTTCTAAAGCTAAAAACTTTATGAAGCATTTTTATTATTTTTATACAACAGCTACTAAGGCATAAAACAACATAATATAATTTATACTCAAAGCATAAGGTAAAATTTTCTTGATAACTAAATTAGTATCCACATCTACATATTGCATCAAAGCTATATTTTGCACATCTAAAGGGTCCATCATTCTTCTCAAATTATTCAATGATAATAGTGCCATACCTAATACCATAGGGTTCATAGACGTTGAAGATATTATCACAGCACTTAGACCAGCCCCCATACCTTGCAAGTTGAAAGGCCCTTTATATAAAACAAGTGGTGATAATATCGTGAAAAATAATAGACATTGCGTTGGAGATTTCGGCATTAAATGCAATAATAACGGTGCCATTAAATCTACAACTTCTGGAGTCTTCACAGCATGCATAAAAATTCCCACACTTGATAATAAAATAATAACTCTCGTAGATTTATAAATACTAACTTTCAATAATTCCAACATATCCATAAATGGCTGTTTGGAGCCCATAGCTAAAAAGCCATAAGATAAAGCTAAAATTAAACCTGTTTCAATATTTAATTTAAAGCCAAAAACAGCTATAAACGGTATGAAAATAGTACATAGTCCCTGCCAATTTACTTTTATATTTTTCTGCTCATAATCTATGCTTTCAATATCTTTAACATATTTACTGTTCAAGAAAATATAAAAAACTAAAGCTATAACACCAACAACTGCATGATATAATAAAAATCTTTTACTTTATCAATATTCCATGACAATAAATTAGCGTACAAAATATGATATCCAGGATTTAAACAACTACCTATCGCACTAGATAATAACAACAACACGACTGAACCTTGCTTATTAAATCCTATTTTTAACAAAATAGGCATAAATATAATCGCAATCAAAATTATCGAACTAAAATTTGTTATTATACTAGAAACGATTATTGTCAAAATAGCTACTACCCATAAGATACCTTTTAAATTATTTTGCAAATACTTTAAACATAAATGATTTATACTCTCATCTAATTTAAATTCTACAATAAATATTGCTAGCATCACACTTAAAATATAAATAAACATCGGCTCAGCTAAAGTCGTAGCTCCTTTTACAATAACATAATCAGCAATGCTATATTCACTGCCTGTTATGGGAGTGCCAGCTAATATCGCTGTAACTATACCAAAAGCTGGCAAAGCACGTACAAATTCTACTTTTTTTGTTATTATTAAACCTACTGTCAACAAAAAATATTAAAAAAACTAAAATGGCTAATAATCCATAATCTTCCATGACACTATCACCCACTTTATATTTTATTTTTATTCATTAGCTTTATTTAGTTCATTTACTTTGGCAATAGTTTCTGGTGATACTACAATCTTGCAAGCACCAGCTTCCACTTCCATCAAATCGCCAGCTTGATACAATAAACCTATTGAACCATCATGACAAATAAAATAATTATGACTTACATATGGTATTCTTTTTGATAAATTAACACCATTATCCAAACCATCAACTGCATAAGCTTGGCTGTTATTCAAAGCATCTTGCAATTGTTCTAAATTGATATTTAGATATCTACTCATAGGTACACGTTCGCCAGTATGTTTATCATATGTGATAGTATAACCTTCTAATTCCATACTATTAGAGAATTTCTTTTTCTTATTCACATAAAACATCAAAGAAATAATATTATCATCTTCATATTTTTCATAATAAGTCATATCAACTTTGCTATATACATGTTTTTCGATCTTTTCTTTTTAAATCTTCAAGCTGTGCTTCAATATCTTCATTTATTTTGTCTTCAATCTTTTTATCCTCTATATCTACTACTGGATAAGCTAAACTATATGTTTGCTTTTTATCTCCCATATATTCACTAGACACTTGAGCTGTAGATATTGAGGGCAAAAAAACTAAGTAACGTACAAATTATACATATTTTGATTATATTATTCATAAAAAAACCTCCATTAGCTATTAATATCCACAAATTATTATTAATTATATCATAAATATTTAAGACTATCACAAAATAAAAACAGAGTATAACTTTTCTTTCGATAAGCTATACTCTGTTTTATTTATCTATCCTTAATAACCATTTACTACCACATCAACTTTTCCTGTATCTGGATTAATGATTAAACCATGTACGGGGATATCATTAGGAATTAATGGATTTTCATGTATACTTGCTACGCTTTTTTCCACATTATCCTTAGGATTGTGAAATGTATCAATCCATTGGGATAATTCATCTTTTATTTTATCAATAGCTTTTCCATCAATACCACGTTTTATCATAGTATCAATCAATTCTTCTGAAGTAGCTGTTGCCATACCACAACCATAATGACCAATAACCATAATTTCCTTGATATCAAATTGATAAATGCAAACTAACAAACTACGAATACATCATCAAATTTACTAGTTATTGTATTGCCTGCTGTTTTTATCATTTTGACTTCACCGCGACAAATACCAAGTGCTGGCTCTAACAATTCAACCAAGCGCGTATCCATACAACTAACAATAGCTAGATGTTTTTGTGGATATTTACTCCAAGTATTCACTTCTTGTGTATGTTCAAGATAAGCTTGATTTGCCTGTAAAACTTCATCTAAAAGCGTCATATATTTTCTTATCCAAGCTCCTTTTTATTTATTAATCTATAAATTATCCAATAGTAATAGTATAGGAAGCATCAAATTGCTTACTTGGTGCTAAATGCAATATACCTTTTTTATTGGAAAAATCTGTTTTTTGAGTGCTATCAGCTAAACCATACCATGGTTCAATGCATAAAAATGGTGCTTTCACTGGTTTTGTCCAAATACCGAGATATGGAAAACCTTTGAAATTAACTTTTACAAAATGATTATTTGCTGTATTAGTTAATTTCACTTCTTCAGAAAATAATTTTTTAAATACTAGAGCATCTTCAATAAATAAATCATGGTTTAAGCGCAATACTTTACCATAAACAAGCTTTACTGGAGCTACTCCACCATCAAATACTCCTGCAGAATTTATATGATAAGAAGTCAATGGATTAGCTTCTGTCTGTTCAAACTCGAGTTCATGTTCATCAAAAGAGCCTTCAACGCCGATTGGACAATTAAATGCAGGGTGAGCACCAATGGAAAAATACATATCTTCTTTTGTATCAAGATTTTCTACTTTCCATGAAACTTTTACTTCTGCAAAATTAATAGTATAGGTAACTGTCAATTTAAACTTAAATGGATACATTCTCAATGTATCTTCATTATAAGTCAATGTGTATTCCAAAGAATTTTCTGTCTGTCCACTAAACTCAAATTCTTTATCACGAGCAAAACCATGACCTGGCATACGATAAACAGTTCCATCATATTCATATTGACCATTTTTTAGTTTACCAACAATAGGAAATAAAATTGGTGCATGTCTTTGCCAATAATTAGGATCAGCCTGCCAAATATATTCAATACCTGTATCTTTAGCTATAAGGCTATGAATTTCAGCACCATGAGTATCTACAGTGAGGCGTAAAATATCATTTTCTAACGTTTTTAACATGAAAAAAACACCTTCTTATGTTTTATTTTTTATAACAAATCTCCCATGCGTTCTTGAGGTACTGTTAAATCTAAATGATTATCTAATGCTTCTAATACTTTTCCTTCAACAGTAAAGCGAACAGCTTTTATATCTTTGAATTCTGTTAAAGAATTTACAATAGAGCCAATCAACATTAATTCCCCAGTAGAACCACCTGTGAAATTTGTTTTAAATGCTTTATTAAAATCAACAGTGGCAATATTATTATTTACTTTAACTGATAAAACTTGTGTATCTTTTGGCATGATATAGATACCTTCTTTATCAGAAATAGGTCCATCTATTAATGCTTGTACAACAGCTTTGTATTTATCTTCACGATTTAAATTTATCTGTCTTTGTGTTGGAATTAATTTTTCACCATTAGCATCAGGGAAATAAATTGTAACACCAGATATTTTCTTTTCGTTTGCCTGTTCCATTATCATTTGCACTAGTGCTAGAAGAACTTCCTTCTTTGTTTACATTTTCCTGCACAGAGCTAGATGAACTTTTTTCTAAATTTGTACCTTGTTCTGTACAACCAGAAGTAATTGTTAAAATAGATATTGCTAAAACTGCTAATAAACCTTTTATAGATTTTATTTTTACTCTCATTATTTTTTCGCCTCTCAAATTATATTAATTAATTACTAAAATATTCGTTAATACCTTCTGCTATAGCTTTTGCCATTATTGTTTGCCATTCATCATCACTTAATAAAGCTTCTTCATCATAATTAGTGATAAAAGCTGTTTCAATGAGTACAGCTGGCATATAAGAATGTTTTACTACATAAAAATTACAAGTAGAAATGCCTCTATCACGCAAGCCATTAGCTTCAATCATTTTTTCTTGAATATTTTGTGCTAATCTTTGTCCTTGATAGCTAGAACCATAATAAAATGTCTGTGTGCCATTTGCAGCAGGATTTACAAAAGCATTGCAATGAATACTAACAAATATATCTGAATTTGCATTATTTCCTACATCAACACGTGCTTGTAATTCATTTCTTGCAGAAGCATTTGGACCATAAACATCGACATCACTATCTCTAGTCATAACCACTTTAGCTCCTGATTGATTTAAAATAGAAGCTACTTTTTGAGATATAACAAAAGCTCCCTCTTTTTCTGTATATCCATTAGGTCCTACAGCTCCAGAATCAGAACCGCCATGACCTGGGTCAATAGTAATTATTTTATTTTTTACATTACTCAAAGCTACATCACTAGCTACAGGAGTATTTACTACACTATTAAAAATGTCGATTGCTATACCTTTTTTACCTAAACTATATATTTTGTAATTATTATTTACTTCTTCTTGTAAATATATTTTTCCT
>ENA-OPZM01000815-OPZM01000815.1-human-gut-metagenome-genome-assembly--contig:-NODE-815-length-12539-cov-3.403400_pt1 | contig 12539 bp, 10 predicted proteins | sample MGYA00242478_ERZ504493 | MGnify/ENA primary metagenome ERZ504493 (study PRJEB26092, sample SAMD00036227) | human gut metagenome | host: Homo sapiens | study: EMG produced TPA metagenomics assembly of...
GGTTTATTTGTGAGTTTAGAAGACAAAGAGTTAATGCAGTTTAAGGTCGGTAAAAAAAGAACAGTATGCAGCTAGAATGGCTTTTTTTTATACCAGGTTTTGCCATTTCCACATGGGCGCCTATGATACCTATGATTAAAGAACGTTTACATATTGAAGCAGATATTTTGGGATTATTATTATTGTGCATAGGTATAAGTGCTTTTATTGTTATACCGATTGGCGGTCTTTTAGGCAAAAAATTTGGTTGTAAAAAAGTAATGGTTACTACAGGTAGTTTATTTGCGATAGTATTAGTAGCATTATCTTGTTTACCTAATGTTTGGTCATATGCTATTTGTTTGATTTTAGTAGGCGCGATTATGGGTTGTACAGAAGTTTGTATGAATATCAATGCTGTTGTTGTTGAAAAATTATCGCAAAAACGTATGATGTCTAGTATGCATGGTTTTTGGAGTGTTGGTTGTTTTTGTAGCGCTGGTTTATTTAGTATTTTAGCTAAGATGGGACTTGATGTATTTTTTATAGTAATTATTCATTGTTTAATAATTTTAGCTATTGTAATTTTCTTTGGCAGATATTTTTTAGATTATAAAAGTGCTAATAGTGAAAGTGCGATTGCTATTCCTAAAGGAATTGTTGTTTTATTCGGCATTTTAGCATGTGTGAGCTTTTTAGGCGAAGGTGCAATCATGGATTGGGGCGGTGTATTTTTAGCTGAGGTAAAAGATGTAGAATTATCTTTAGCTGGTGTAGGATATGCTGTTTTTTCTGTAGCAATGCTTATCATGCGTTTAATTGGGGATAAAGTAGTACAATTTTTAGGCGAGGAAAAAGCTGTAGTATTAGGAAGTAGTTTAGCGGGATTAGGATTTTTATGGATAATTATTATAGATAATTTCTATTTAATGTTGGTTGGTTTTATTTTACTTGGTTTAGGTGCTGCAAATATTGTGCCTGTATTATATAGTTTGTTGCAATATCAAAAAGATATGCCGATAAATGCTGCTGTTACAGCAGTAACTTGCATGGGATATACAGGCGTTATATTAGGGCCTGCTATCTTGGGATTTATCGCTCAAGGAATAGGAATTATATCCGTATTTTATTTATTGATGATTTTATTTATCGTGCAAGTTGTCATGGCAAAATATGTATTTAATAGATTAAAATGATTATAAGTAAGAAAAAGATATTCTAGTGAGAATATCTTTTTTTTATGTAAATTTATGTTGTTTTATATTGATTTATGTTAATTTATGACTTATAATAAGAAAAAGAAATTTGATTTTTGTTTATTGTATATTTAAATGAAATTTTGTGAAAAAAAGAACAATTAAATCATATATTATAAATGGAGGCATTTAAATGATTTGTAGAACAATATTAAATGAAACATCTTATTTTGGTAAAGGAGCAATAAAAGAAATTGCAAATGAAGTAATTAATCGTGGCTTAAAAAAAAGTTATGTTAGTTACAGATAAAGATTTACTTAAATTTAAAGTAGCTACAAAAGTATGTGATATTTTAGATGAAGCAAAAATAGATTATGAAATTTACGATAAAATAAAAGCTAATCCTACAATCAAAAATGTTACTGAAGGCGTGGATTTTTGTAAACAATGTGGTGCTGATGTAATTGTTGCTGTAGGTGGCGGTAGTGCTATTGATACAAGTAAAGCAATTGCTATCATTATGAAAAATCCAGAATTTGCTGATGTTAGAAGTCTAGAAGGTGCTTCACCAACTAAACATAAAGCAATGCCAATTATTGCCGTATCCACAACATCTGGTACAGCAGCAGAAGTAACTATCAATTATGTAATTACTGATGAAGAAAAAAATCGTAAATTTGTTTGTGCTGACCCACATGATATTCCAGTAGTGGCAATTATCGATCCAGATATGACTGCATCTATGCCACCAAAACTCTGTGCAGCAACAGGAATGGACGCACTTGTTCATGCTATCGAAGGTTATATCACTAAAGGTGCATGGGAATTAACAGATATGATGCATATAAAAGCTATTGAAATCATAGCTCGTTCTTTAAGAGATTCTGTTAAAGGTGATCCAGAAGGTAGAGCACAAATGGCTTTAGGTCAATATATTGCAGGAATGGGCTTTTCTAATGTTGGCTTAGGTATAGTACATTCTATGGCTCATCCATTGAGTGCAGTATATGACATTCCACATGGTGTTGCTTGTGCTATTTTATTAACACCAGTATTGAAATTTAATGCGCCATCAACAGCAGATAAATATCGTGATATCGCAGTAGCTATGGGAGTAAAAAATACAGAAGATATGAGTATTGAACAGGCTCGTCAGGCTTGTATTGAAGCCGTAGAAAAATTGAGTGTAGATGTGGGAATTCCTCAGAAATTGACTCAATTAGGTGTAAAAGAAGAAGACCTTCAATTTTTATCTGAATCTGCTTTTGTTGATGCATGCACACCAGGAAATCCAAGAGATGTAAGTGTAGAAGCTATTAAAGAAATTTATAAATCTATCATGTAATAAAATTTAAATTAAAAAAGATAGTTATAGGACTAAATTTTGTCTTATAACTATCTTTTTATTTTATATTTGATTTTAATTTAAGCTAAATGAAAAAGATTTTTTTGAGAGAAAATTACAAGTGTATCTTTTTCTTCTAGAATAGTATCGCCATCAGGTATGATATCTACGCCGTTTCGTTGAATTAAAACAACAAGTGAATCTTTTTTGATATCAATATCGCGAAGTTTTTTGCCAATGAATTCATTATTAGAATCAATATTTATTTCATTTAAAGTGATATTATCATTGCCCTGATAAGTTTTAGCGCAAATGATGAGTGTATCTCCATCACGCAAGAAGGTATCGCCTTTTGGCGTTATAGTGGCACCTTTTCTCAAGATAGCAGCAATCAATGTACCTGGGATAGAGCCGATATCGCGAATTTGTTTATTAATCCATGGGTGTGAATTATTTAATTCTAAACAAGTGAAATGGATATTATTTTCGTCAGTGTAATCATTGAAAGTTTTTAATACATTTTCGTGTTCATCAATCATATTTAGATGTTTTGAAGCGGATGGCAATAAAGCACCTTGGAATAATAAAGATAAAAGCACGACACAGAAGACGATGGAGAAAATTGAGTCATCAGCATAATTTGGTGATACGACAGCGACGATCGCAAAAACGATGGAAGCAGCTCCACGAAGACCAGCCCATGACATGATTAATTGTTGATTTAAAGGAGCTTTAAATGGAGATAATAATATTGCCATGGTTATAGGTCTAGCGATGAATGTAAGGAAAATAGCAATAAATAAAGCAGGGACAAAATAATATGGTAATTTTGAAGGAAATACTAATAAACCTAATAAGAAAAAGATGAGCATTTGCATCATGCCATTAAAGGCATCAAAGAAGTTTACGAGATTTTTCTTTTTTGGGATATTTTGATTACCTAAGATGATACCTGCAATATAAGTGCTTAAATAACCATTGCCATCAACTAGAGATGGGAGAGCATAAGCAGCTAAGGCAATAGCAACTAAAAAGATAGAGTCAAAACCATTTTCGCCGAATTGAACATTTTTTAATATCCAAGAAGCGATAAAAGCTAAGACGACACCGATGATAATTCCATAAGCAAATTGAGCAAAAATTAAATAGGAAATATCAAAAAAGTTTAAGCTGCTGCCAATGCTAGTTAATAAAATTATGGTCAGCATATAAGCACAAGGGTCATTACTACCACTTTCAATTTCTAGCATAGGAGCAGTACTGTATTTTAGATTTAATTTTTGTGAACGCAAAATAGAAAAGACAGAAGCGGCGTCAGTAGAACTAAGCACAGCACCGATTAATAATCCCTCAAGAGGGGGTAAACCTAATACTAAATGACAAAAAATACCAGTGAGTGCAGCTGTGATAAATACGCCAAAAGTACTCAGTAAAACAGCTTGTTTAGCTATAGGACGAGCAGTTTCCATTTTGTACCAAAGCCACCATAAAACATGATGAAAATGAGAGCGGCAGAACAGATTTTTTCAGCAAGAGAATAATCTTCAAAATGAATTTGAAATAAACCATCAGAGCCGAAGAGCATACCAAGACCAATGAAAAACACAAGTGTAGGTACGCCAAAACGAGTAGATAATTTACTTCCAATTACGCAAGCAATTAAGATAATTGCACTGATTAAAAGAAATAAAGTCATAAGTATAATCTATCCTTTTTATTATATTTATATATGAAAATTATCTCAAATAATCATGAAGATGTCAAAAAAGGCAATTCATCTTATTGAAAAATAAAATAAATTGCCTTTGTATATAATATTAAGCTTGTTCAGGAACTAAACCATTTTGATAAGCGAGCATTAAATGGTAGATATCATTTATTTGACATTGGATTTCTTCACCTAAATCAGTATCGGCAGTTGAAGAATGATAATTTTGTAATTCTAAAGTACAAGAAACGGACTCAATGTCTTGGTTGGCTTTTAAAGACTCTTTGATATTAGCACATGATTGATGTTCTAAAAGACGTAAACCACGTGAATTAGAAATTAGCGTATAACCAGCAATTCCTGTTTTTTTATGATAAGCTTTACAAAAACCACCATCAATGATGATTAATTTTCCATTTGCTTTTACAGGACTTTCTCCTTCTTTTACTTTTACAGGAACATGACCATTGATTATATGTCCACGTTTTGTTTTTAAGGAAAATTCTTCGAGTATCATATCGCAGATTTTTTCATCATTGCAATATTTATAATACGCATCAGAAGGTTCAATCCATGTATCCGTATTTTCAATAAACATACGTTCAAATGTTTTAAATTCTCTACCAGAAAATGGTGAATATCTGCCACACCAGAAATAATACATTAAGTCGATATTTTTTTGTTCATATAGACCAAGATATGCTTGGCGAATAGTTTTATCAACGAAATCTAAATAATTTTTTCCAGAATAATATTTGTTATTTAGATGAATACGCATGAAGCTACCATCATCATTTAGTGGTATACAACCATGATAGAGTAAATTGTTATTATATGCTTTATAGACGCTACCTTTTTGGTAAAGAAAATCAATGTGTTTGCGCAAGCGTACACTATCTAAAAATGCTGATTTTATATCAGATAAGACTTCAGCTTCTTCTAAAGATAATTCATAAGGATTTTGAGGATTTATTGTAGGGAAGGACGGGCTTTTTTATTGGATAAGATATATTATTTATTTTTATATGTTTAGAGGTGTAATCTATTTTATCTAATAAAAGACGACTATCCATTTGAAAATCTGGATTGCGTTTTATGAGTTGTCCTTCTAATTTAAATAAAATTATAGAGATAGTGCGTTGCATAGCGATTAATAGTGTTTTATTAGGATAGAGTTTGCTAGCTAGAGAAGATAGAGAGCGAAGGCTGATAGCATATCCTTTTTCTAAAACGGCAGTATTATTATAAGATAAACAGTTTCGCACTACTGTCGCTATACAAGCTTCATTACCACACATTGCACCCATCCATAAGATATCATGATTGCCCCATTGAATATCTACAGAATGATGTTGACGTAGCATATCTATGATAGAGTCAGGTCGTTGCCCTCGGTCATAAATATCGCCGACGATATGCAAATGAGCAACAGCTAGTTTTTTGATGAATTTTGTAAAGGCAATGATAAAATCTGTACCACTATTAATATTGATTAAAGTATTTAAGATAGTATTGAAATATACCTCTTGGAAAGTATCATCATTTGGTCTAGCTGTGAGCAATTCAAGAATGATGGTTTCATATCCTTTAGGCAGTAAATTTTTTAATTCTGATTGAGGATATTTATAAGACATCAATCTTGATAGACGCAATAAATAGATGAGATTTTGAGAATACCATTGAGTAGTGATTAATTTTTGTTTTTTTAAATTGAGTATTTTTTCTTTAGGATAATAAATTAAAGTACAAAATTCAGCTTTTTGTGAGGTGGACATTTCTTCAGAAAATAAATAATCTACTTTTTCTTTGATAACACCAGAGCAATTATTGAGAATATGGAAGAAGGACTCATATTCACCATGTAAATCACTCATAAAATGTTCTGTTGGTCGAGCTAAGTTTAAAATAGCTTTTAAGCGAATTAGCTCAGTTACAACAGATTGACGATTAGGGTATTTTTCTGACAATAAATAAAGATATTTGTATTTTTGTTTATTCTTATCCACAACAATACTCCTTTTTATAAGATGTGATATTAGTATTATATAATATTTTCATTTTTATGAAAATAAAGTTTTTTAGTATACGTTTACTAAAATAGAGAAATAACAATTGCGGAATAATTGATAAAATCTTATAATAGAATAGTTAATATTTAAATGAATTTGAATGATGTGAGGGATAATAATTGGGAAATGGAGATAAAAAAAATAAAAGCAGTTATGTAAAATATATCTTGATATTAGTAGTTGTTTTTATTTTATCTGGTATGGTAGGAGCTTTTTTTGCTAATGCGTTAGTTGATAATAAACCAGATTATAATGAAGATGATAAAAAAGGTATGTTAGTTGCAAAAGATAAGGCTACTGTAATGATTATGGGGGTAGATGAGCGCGCTGATGATGTGGGAAGAAGCGATACCCTAATGATAGCGACATTAGATCCAGATAAAAATCAAGCAGCATTGTTATCTGTACCTCGTGATACGCGTGTAAAAATAAAAGGTCATGGCTTTGATAAGATTAATGCCGCTTATGCCTATGGTGGTAGAAAATTAACTCAAGAAACCATTGAAAGTTTATTAAATACACATATTGATCATTATATAAAAATTAATGTACATGGTTTTACTAAAATTATTGATGCCTTAGGCGGTATTGATATTGATGTAGAAAAACGCATGTATTATGAAGACCCATGGGATGATGATGGCGGTTTATATATTGACCTTCAGCCAGGTATGCAACATATGGACGGCAAGACTGCGATAACATATGTGCGCTATCGTGATGAAGAGGGCGATATAGGTCGTATCAAACGTCAACAGAATTTCATGAAAGCAGTAATGGACAAATTAGTATCTCCAACAATTATTCCTAAATTGCCAGCTATTGTATCTGCTGTTTCTGATTCAGTGGAAACTGATATGTCAGTTAGTGAAATATTATCTTTCTTGGGAACACTTCAAGATGCGAAAGATAATGGATTAAAATCAGAAATGTTACCAGGTAAACCAGTATATATAGAAGGTATTAGTTATTGGGTACCAGATATCAGTAAGACAAGACAGATTTTAGCAAATACATTAGGCATAAAAATCAATCAATCAATTACAACATCTATTCATGAAGATAATATAGAATATGAAGAATCTATTCCTGATAATGCTGTAGAAGTAACAGAAAAAGAACGCATAAAAAGAGAAATTGCACAGGAACGTGAAGAAAGATTGCAACGACTTCGTGAAGAACAAGAAAAATCTATAAAACGATTTAAATCTGAAATAGATGAAGAACGACCACGAACAAATAGTAATCGAGAAAAAGTAGAAACTAGAGAAGAAACTCCAGTGGAAGATAATACAACAAAACAAAAAGAACCTGTGCCACAAACACCAACAAGAGATGTCCCAGCTATAGATATGAATACTACAGGTAAATCATAAATAAAAATACCGCAAATAGGATAAAAACTATTTGCGGTATTTTTTGTTAACGAAATAATAAATTTAAGATTAATGTTAAGATAATACTAATTAAAATAGAACTACCTAAAGGAAAATAAACGCCCCAATTACTACCTTCCCATTTAAAATCAAATGGCAATTTACCTAGAGGTAATAATTTTCCACCAAAATGGATTAATAGACCGATAATAACAAGAGCAATTCCTATATAGATGAGTATTTTTCCCATATCATACATAGCAAAATCCTTTTGTCTTATAAATTATTTATCGTCTTCTTTGATTTCAAAAGCGGCAAGAGCAGCTACTTTATCATTATTATCCATATTCATCATTTTTACGCCTTGAGTATTTCTGCCAATTACAGAAACTTCTTCAATATTTGAGCGAATGACGATACCTTCAGTAGAAATGAGCATGAATTCTTGTTGGCTATCTACAACTTTAATGCCGATTACAAAACCAGTTTTTTCAGTGACTTTGATATTGATAAGACCAATGCCACCGCGAGTTTGTGTGCGATATTCAGAAGTTGCAGTACGTTTGCCAAAGCCATGTTCAGTAACAGTTAAGACTTCGCAATCATCACGGATATTGTCCATGCCAATTACTGCATCTTCACCTTTTAATTTTATGCCAATGACACCGCGAGCAGTTCTACCCATAGGACGAACATCTTGTTCATTGAAGCAAATAGACATACCATCACGAGTACCGATGATGATTTGGCGATTACCATCAGTGAGTTTTACACCGATTAATTCATCATTTTCTTTTAAAGAAAGTGCGATAAGACCTGTCTTTTTGCGATTAGTATCAAATTCGCTAAGACCTGTCTTTTTAACGATACCATGACGAGTAGCCATAAATAAATATCTATCTTTAGAGAATTCCTTAATAGGAATGATAGCTGTGATAGTTTCTTCTTTTGCTAATGGTAAAAGATTTACAATGGCTGTGCCTTTTGCAGTTCTACCGGATTCAGGAATTTCATATCCTTTTAATTGATATACAAGTCCTTTATTAGTAAAGAATAAGATTGTATTGTGTGTAGATGTGATAATCATATTTTCAACATAATCTTCTTCTTTTGTACCCATGCCAGTAACGCCACGACCACCGCGTTTTTGATTGCGGTACGTAGTTACAGGGATACGTTTGATATAGTTATTATGTGTTAAAGTGATTACTACATCTTCTTCAGCAATTAAGTCTGCGATATCTACATCAGAACTATCATCTGTGATTTGAGTGCGACGAGCATCGCCGAATTTAGCTTTAACAGCAGAAAGTTCTTCTTTAATGATATCTAAGATTTTTTGTTCATCTGCTAAGATATTTTGTAAATCAGAGATATAATCTAAGATTTCAAGATATTCATTTTCGATTTTTTCGCGTTCAAGACCAGTTAAACGTTGTAATCTTAAATCCAAAATAGCTTGAGCTTGTTTTTCAGTAAGTGTATAGTCGCTCATTAAGATTTCTTTAGCGCTATCGCCATTTTTAGAATCACGAATAGTTTTAATGATTGGGTCTAAATGGTCAAGTGCAATAGTTAAGCCTTCTAAGATATGAGCACGAGCTTGAGCTTTTGTGAGTTCATACTGTGTACGACGGCGAATAACATCTTCTTGATGTTTGATATAGTAATGTAAAACTTGTTTCAAGTTGAGAATGCGAGGTCTGCCATCAACTAAAGCAAGCATAATTACACCGAAAGTTTCTTGTAATTGAGTATGTTGATATAATTGATTTAAAATAACTTCTGGATTTGCATCACGGCGTAAATCAATTACAATACTCATACCATTGCGGTCTGATTCGTCATTTAAATCAGTAATACCATCAATTGTTTTATCACGAACAAGTTCAGCAATGCGTTCTACAAGACGAGCTTTATTTACTTGATATGGTAATTCAGTTACAGTGATACGTGGTTTACCATTTGGCAAAGTAGTAATTTCTGTGCAAGCACGCATTTTTACTGCACCACGACCTGTTTTATAAGCAGAAATAATGCCATCACGACCCATAATCATTGCTCCAGTTGGGAAATCTGGACCTTTGATAGTTTGCATTAATTCTTCAACAGTAATTTCAGGGTTATCAATCATCTGTAAAACGCCATCAATTACTTCGTTTAAATTATGTGGTGGTATATTAGTTGCCATACCAACGGCAATACCAGAAGAACCATTTACTAAGAGATTTGGTATTTTAGATGGTAATACAGATGGTTCTTGTAGGGATTCATCATAGTTTGGTGTGAAATCCACTGTTTTTTTATCGATGTCTTGGAGCATTAATTCTGCAATTTTTGACATACGAACTTCTGTATAACGCATAGCAGCAGCAGAGTCGCCATCAATAGAACCAAAGTTTCCATGACCATCAGCTAATACATAACGGCAAGAGAAATCTTGAGCCATACGAACAATAGTACCATAAACGGAAATATCACCATGTGGATGATATTTACCTAGTACTTCCCCGACGATACGAGCAGATTTTTTATATGGTTTATTAGAGCCCATACCAGCTTCTTGCATAGCATACAAAATACGGCGATGAACTGGTTTTAAACCATCACGTACATCAGGTAACGCACGCATAACAATTACACTCATAGCATAATCAATATATGAGTTTTTCATTTCATCTTCAAGATTTACAGGGAGAATTTTTCCTGTATTTATAGTTTCTGTCACATTCTCACCTCAATTTTAATCTACGGTCAAAATATGACCGAAATAACAAATTACGACAATCATCTTAACTAATATATTTTATCATTTTTAGCGAAAAAAGTCTATGATATAAGGCTTTAGGGCTATATTAGATAAAAAATCAGTTGTTAAATAATGAATGTTAGATAACAACTGATAAAAATTTTTATAAATTTTTTAATGCTTCTTTATAACGAGAAGAAACTCTGTGAGAGTCTCTTATTTTTTGACAAGTCATTTTAAAAACATCTTTAGATAATGACTGTGTTTGCAAAAAAATTAAGCCTTTGTCTGGATAATACGAAAAATATTTACTAAAAGCCCATGCTTTAGCCATATTTACACTATAGGAAATATCTTTTGTGTTATAGACTAATTGAAGTGTATTGTCAGCAAAATCTTCTGTTAGATAATAGTCTAATAACATCACAATGGCAAAACGCAATTCATATTCATTAGGGCTGTTTAAATAATTTTTTATAAAAGATAGATATAAATCTTTATCTTTAGTTTTTAATTGGAAACTAGCGCAAAAACTATCGCAAATAGACCAATTATTTATCTTAGGTAAGAAATTTTTGAATTAATTTTTTGTTTTGCATTTATATCAATAGGAGCATAAGCAATGACAAAGCCTTCAAGCATGATTTGTTCAAAATATTCATTGGTATTTTGCTTTAAAAATTCTTGCCAATTATTTTTTACTAGGTTTTTAGCAATTTTTCGCAATTGTGGTAAACGTATACCGATAATTTTTATATTTTCTCTATCAATATTTTTAGGCAATAATTTTTGTACAAATTGAGCATAATTTTTATCTTGATAGGAGAATAATATTTGTAAAATATCGTTATTTTTCTGCATAAAAAACTAACCTTCAATTACATGAGTATATAAAAATCCTTCACGCATACCAGCATCTTTATAAGTTATTGCTGTAGCATGGATTAATTTAGCGATTTCATTAGCTATGACCATGCCAGGAATGATAGTATGCAAACGGTCAGGTACGGTTTTTAATAAAGTTGTGATATCTTTATCTGTTAATTTATGCCCACGAGTGAAATGAGAAATCATTTCAGGAATTTTGTCAGCAGGTATAGTTTCATTTGCATCATCTTGAGCGTACATTTCGTTATATAAAGCTCTAGCTCCTTTACATGTACCGCCAATGCCACAGATTTCAGCATGGGAAATATCTTTAAATTCAGGTGCTGTATCAATAATAGCATGAACTTCTTTTATCATTTGTGCGATTTCTTCTTCGCTAGGTAAAAAGTCAGTCGCATATTTTGTATGGAGAGCTAAAGAGCCGATAGGCAAGCTAGTTTTTTGGATAATTTTATTATCAGCAAAACGAATGAGTTCTGTACTAGCACCGCCGATATCAATGATAAAACCATCATGATAATCAAGTTCATGTGTAGCAGCGATAAAATCATAAGTTGCTTCCTCATCACCAGAGATGATATGCAAGTCAATACCAGTGCGAGCAATGATTTCAGCGACAGCTTCTTTACTATTTTGAGCATTGCGAAGTGCAGCTGTAGTGAAAGCACTTACATTTTCAATATTAAAAGAAGTCAAGAAAGATTTAAAACTATTTAAAATCTCGCAAGCTTTATCAATACCAGCTTGTTCCATGACATTATCCTTAACATAACTTGCTAAACCTACAGTATATTTGCGTTTATGAATAAGATTTAACTTATTATCCAAGATTTCATAAATAGCCATACGAATAGTAGTAGAACCAATGTCAATAACTGTATATAACATAAAAATATACCCTCCCAAAAGTTAGTATTCATTTTTCTTTTAAATAAAAAGAAAAACGAATCAAAAAGAAAATATACCCGCAATATTGATTTATCTTTGTCAATAGCTTTCAGCTACCGTAAAAGTCTGCTAATGCGGGAAAGTTTGGTATTATATTAATAATACGTAATATTATTTTCCGCATTATAAATTTTTAGTGGTAACCTTTAGGTTATTGAAAATAATTGTCGCTGAATACGGTTTTAGTCTGAATGTTTGAGCGAAGCGAGTTTCTAAGCGTTGTATGAAGCGAAAAATTTATTTTCAAAGCTAAAAAATTTATCTGCGGTGATTTTCTTTG
>ENA-OPZM01000817-OPZM01000817.1-human-gut-metagenome-genome-assembly--contig:-NODE-817-length-12495-cov-6.561045_pt1 | contig 12495 bp, 13 predicted proteins | sample MGYA00242478_ERZ504493 | MGnify/ENA primary metagenome ERZ504493 (study PRJEB26092, sample SAMD00036227) | human gut metagenome | host: Homo sapiens | study: EMG produced TPA metagenomics assembly of...
CCACCCGGCCATGTAGCCCTCGGAACGCGGGTCCGTGGCGTCGAGGAGGAGGACGGCCAGGCCGCCGCCCACGTACTCCCCGGCCACGAGGGCGAGGCGGACCGCCTCGCCCATGGAGTCGAACTCGACCGTGACCATGCGGCTACCTCCTCCTGACGGCGCTGAGCGGCTTCGGGGAGAAGTGCTCGTCGCGCTCGACGGCAGCGAACCCCATCTGGCGGTTCAGCTCGGCCATCTCCTTGATGCTGAAGTAGCCGAGCTCGTCGTCGTAGCCCTCGACGAGGCCGAACGCCTCGTCCGTGCCGTCGAACTCGAGCAGCCACCAGTCCCATCCGTTCACGCACGAGAAGTAGTGGGCGTAGACCGTGGGGTCCTCCGCCCCGTCCTGCCCATAGAGCCCCGGCACCGTCTTGGCGATTTCCACGGTCATCAGCTGCTGCATGTCTTCCTCCGTTCCGGGCACGTGGCCCTCAACATCTCGCCCCTGCGGGCAAAGCCGAATGGCGACGCCGCGCGTCGTCGTCGCTTTGCTCCCTGCAAAGCCGCACCGGAGTGAAGACGGGTCAAGGGAGGTCCATGACGACCTCCACCAACCGGAGCGGAGCGGAGGTTTGTGCGGGGTCTCATGGGCCCCCTTGACGCGGCGTAGCGGAGGTGCCACCCGGCCGCGGAGCCGTGGCCGATTCACGGCGGACGCCGGCAGCCCGCGTCCAACATCGATACCATTTAAGGCCCTATTTACTTTTTGAAAGGAGTCGCATGGAACTCGAAGACATCATTTACGAGCTCACTTGCCTTCATGAGTCGATGCTTTTCTGCTGCGAGGACCGATTCGGTAAGGAGGACCCGGTCTTCGCGCATTACTGCATGGCGCTGGGGAGGATCGTCAGGGACCTCGAAGAAACCGAGCGGCGCATTCGGACCGAAACGGCCAGTGCTAAATCACGTCAATAAGAAACGCCCCGGCAATTTACTGCCGGGGCGTTTTTTAGAGCTCGATCTCCGCGATTATTTTTTTCATCTCGAGGCCCATCCGAGCTGCTCCTCGATGTACCCCGGCCATGCGTCCTGGTGGCCCTTGATGGGGTGGCCCGCCTTGTAGAAGCGCAGCCCCGATGCCTTTTTCGCATCGAAGGGTGCCGCCGTCAGCCCGAGGTGCTCCTCGAAGACCCCGCTGTTGGCGATGGCGCGGTGCCCGATCTCCTTGTCGTCGTCCACGTACAGCTCGATGCCCGTGCGGCCCCTTTGCGTATCGATGAGCAGGGCGAGATGGTATGCCGAGACCCCCAGGCGAAGCGTCGACCAATGGTCCTTGCTGGGCTTCTGCGGGCTGAACTCCTTGAGGAACTCCGGATGGCCGCCCGCCACATCGCGGTAGGCCGTCCAGTACGCCAGCTTGACCTTTTCGGTCTCGCTGAGCCCCTCGGAGAGCTTCACGGTCTTGGTCCACTCGTTCGGCTGCTCGACCACGCCGAAGCGCGGGGCGGGCAGGGAGTCCCCGATCTTCCAGAGCTCGACCTCGACCAGGAAGAACCCGAAGTCGCTGTCGGTGTGCTGGTTGAGCCACTCGATGGCCTGGCGGTGCTCGTCGCGGGCGCGCGCCACGACCCAGATGACGACCTCGGCGCCCTTGCCGGCGGCGTACGTGATCACCTTGCGAGATGGTCGTGGTTGGTGTCCTCGAGCTGGTTCTCGATGATCACCTTGCGGCCCGTACCGGACTCCTGCGCGTAGATGTCCACGTTGAACGATCCGACCGAGGACTCCGTCTCTATGAGCTCGAGCTCGATTCCGACCGCCGTCCCGAGGGTTGCGAGGTTCTGCTCCTCGGCCAGCCACTTGGTGAAGTCGTGGGCCTCATGCGGCCACACCTCGCGCAGGGGGACCTTATGGATGGTGTCCAGGTTATAGGTCTTCATCCGCCGCCCTCTCGACCGATAATCCAGTGCCGTTGTAGAGCCTCTCGCCGTCAAACGAACGCAGCAGGAGCCCACGACGTTCGTCGACGTCCTTCAGCTCGCACGGATACACGAATAGCAAAATGTTTTGTCGGTACTTGTAGTCAGCGTAGACATCCGGATCGCCCAATCGCGTAGGTATGGACGCGATATCGTCCGCCATACGCTCACTTGACCCCACGTATATTCCGAGATAGTCGCTGAAGTTCTTATCGTGGTCATGCCTGCGGTATGTCGCGATGAGATAGCAGCCGGGCATATCGTAGCCGTTGAACGCAGCTTCGGAGGCTTTGACCTGCTGGCAGATGAACTCGTGCAGGGGCATCACCGTCGACGCGCCTTCAAATATTGATTGCCTGGCGGCATCGATCTTCTTGCGAGCCTCCGCGGCGGCCCTTGAGTCCTGGAACGCCTTCGTGGCATCCCCCAACGCGCCGGCTGCCGCGCCGACGCCTTCCGCCGCCGCACCAAATCCCTTGCCGATGCCGTCGGCAACAGCACGCGCGCCGTTGGTTGCCCCGTCGGCAGCGCTTTTCACGGCTCCATCGACATCGAAACCGAGCTGCTTTGCCCCATCGACAACCCCGGCGGCGGCTAAAACCCCCGCTGCAAGATTCACCGTGTCTTTTACGGTTTTCAAATTGACGGCCATATCGAGCCTTCCCTTCTATTCCGCCTTGCCAAATCGGTTCATGACCTCAAGCAACTCGCCCGTCGTGACGATTGTTGCCTGCGAGTTGCCGCTGAAAACTGCGTCGAGCTTGCTTCGTCCCACGTTGTCGCCTATTGCGAGGTACTTCGTGCTCTGCGCGGGCTTGCCATCGGTCGCTTTCATCCCGCATTCCTTAAGTGCGGCAAGGATCTCATCGCGATTGTAGCCCGGAGTAACGCCGGATACCTTCACCTTGAGTCCGACCGGATCAGTGATTTCGCCCGGATCGCCCCTGTGGCCCGCCTCCTCGGCTTTCGCCAAAACCTCTTCGATGGTTTCCTGCGACCCGTTCACCAGTCCCAAACCCGTGAAAACACGCTTGCGGCCATGATGGGAGGAGGCATTCGGAGCCCAAACGGCGGGCTCGAGCGCACCGAACTCGCCGGCCAGCCCACGGAAAACCCCAAGGCACGCCTCGGCGTCGCTCATGGCATCGTGGTGGCTATCAAGATGCACGCCGTAATGCTCGCAGAGGTCGACAAGCGCTCCGGGCAGACCCTTCTGCTTCGCCACCAGCATCGTATCGATTACTTCGATCTCGGGCATTTCGATGTCGTAGGCAGCCAGACTCTTCTTGATGTGGTGGATGTCGGTGCCGTTGGCGTTATGCGCGACCAGGATGTAGTCTCGCAGCAAATCCGCCAGACCGGCATCCTCCCAGAAGCGGACAAAGGTCGGCATGTCGTCCAGTGAGTCCCAATCGATTTCCAGATGAGACCTACTCCACCAACCAATCTCGCTCTCAGGATTGATCACCCGGCAAACCGGGTCGCCCAGGCAGTTTCCCTCAAGATCCGTGAGGATATAAGCGACCTGGCATATCCTCTGCTGGGGATTCGCCGTCTCGCTGTCCCAGAAGATATATCCCTTTTTCGCCATACGGCTTCCTTTCCCTTAAAACAAACTGTTATCCCATTCGGTGCCTGGGTTATCGTCCCGACACGGGAAAGGAACAGCGCGTAGAAGGGGTCGTTCTTGAGATAGTAAACGCAGGCCGCCTCGTACTTGTCGCCCTTCTCCTTGGTCGTTGCCGACCCGTTGACGATAGGGTCAAGGGCATCGTAGACGGTCTTCATATAGCGACTCCCTTGTTGTTATTCAGACGTCACTATTTTAGCTAAGGACCGCCGGGACTCCTCCCAATTGGAGTTTATCGGTCGATAAGTCAAGCCGACCGGTCCGCGATTATCAATGGTTTATCTGCTTCACATAATAAATTGACTCAGGATTCACCCGCAATTCACCCGCAAGGTAAACCGATAAAGAAAAAGCTCGGAAGCAATTTTGCTTCCGAGCTGCAAGTTCTTGGTCGCGGGGGCAGGATTTGAACCTACGACCTCCGGGTTATGAGCCCGGCGAGCTACCAGACTGCTCCACCCCGCAATGTCTGGGCGCCTCATGTGCGCAAGAAAGAATATTACGTGGGAGTTCGGTAAACGGCAAGGAAAATCTCGTAGAGCATAATTCCTTCATATTTAAACCCCTCAGCCATATCACCGTGAACAAATCGCAGCCTAGCGCCGTCGGCGGCGCGTATACAATGGTGCGCGTCCTTTTACGCCGACACCTGGAGTAGACATGCTGCTCGCTATCGATATGGGAAACACGCAGACGGCCATGGGTCTGTTTGACGGAAACGAGCTGGTGCAGTCGTGGCGCATGCCCACCGACCGCTCCTATACCGCCGACGAGATCCATGTGCGCCTGATGGGTTTCTTTAAGATGTACGGCCTTTCGCTCGACGCGGTCGACGCAATCGCCTTTGCGGGCGTGGTGCCGCAGCTCTCGCGCGAGTGGCACGCCGTGGCCGACCGCATTGCCGCGGACGCCATCGTCATCGGGCCGCAGACGGCCGCCGTAACCAAGCTGCGCGCGGCGCGCCCCCAGGCCGTAGGTGCCGATCGCGTCGCCAACGCCGTTGCGGCCGAGACTTTCTACGGCGCGCCGGCGATCGTGGTGGACTTTGGCACCGCGACCAATATCGACGTCATCGATAAGGACGGTTATTACATTGGCGGAGCGATCGCGCCGGGCATCCGCATCTCCATGGACGCGCTTGCCGCCCGTGCCGCCAAGCTCGCCAGCGTTCCGCTCGAGGCGCCGGAGCACGCCATCGGCCGCGATACCGAGGAGTGCATCAAAGGTCGGCGCCGTAACGGGCGCCGCCGCCATGGCCGAGGCTTGGTCGCGCGCATGAAGCGCGAGCTGGGCCGCGAGGACGCCACCGTTATCGCCACGGGCGGTCTCGCCGGCATCGTCGCCGATTCGACCGATGCCTTCGACGTGGTCGACGGACAGCTCACCATCAAGGGCATCTGCGAAATCTACCGCCGCATGCAGGAGCTGGGGTAAGACGGGGCTTAAGTCGAGCACGCCCGATGTCACAGCCCCGCAAACGTTCGCCAAGCCTATTCCTCAAAATCGAAATTTTTTCGATTTTGAGGAATAGGACCGAGATGCCGCTCCACAGTCACGCAAAAGCCCTCCCGGGCGCAGTTCACAGGCCGAGGAGGGCTTCGTTGTCATTGTTATCTATGGACGCGGACGCCTCGCGCTACAGCCCGCGAATGCGTACGGCCTCGGGCGGAAACTCCTGCTCGCCGGCATCGGTCTTGATGGTCGCACGACCCAGATGTCCAGGCCCGCAAATACACCAACAGCAAGCGGCAAGCCGCTGGGCGACACCGCCGCAACTTGGCGACCCAGCAGCGGCACCATGTCGAAGTACTCGCCCAACACGGGGGCCAGCGGACCTGCGGCGCCCTGCGGCGTATTGGCAACAGCCGCCCAGGCGTCCACACGGTCAGCACGGCGGCAGACAACTCCTCGACCAGCGCTTCGTCGGCCGCATCCACACCGAGCTCGCTCAATGCCGAACGCTCAATATCCACCGTCACGGCACCGAACATGCCCGCAGCACCGGCGCCGCCGTTGACGGTGACGCGCGCGAACGACGTCTCAAACACAGGCGCACCGCACACGATGTCACTCGGCCACTGGATGCCCACCTTGCCGGCAAGGCCCAGGCCCGGCGTCGACGCCGTGCCCGCGAGCGCGTCCATCATGCCCATCGCCGCCACAACGGCAGGCCGTGGAAGCATGCATATTCACGTCCGGGCGCACGACCAGCGAAAACGTCAACGACGCCTCGCCCGCGCTCCAAGCGCACCAGCCCGCGGACACACCCTCGCGACCCGCGTCGCGCGCGGCGTCAAGCTCGGTGCCGGCGGCTACAACATTCATCTCAATCATCTACATACGCCCCAATTCGCCCACGATATGGCCCACGCGGTCCTCGGGCTCCTTGACCTCGACACCGTTGTAGCGGAAGAACCGCGCCGGGTCGTGCATCAGATCCTCGAGCGGCACCAGTACAAAGTCGCGCTCGCCAATGAGTGGATGCGGCAGGCGCAGCTTTTTGCCGCCATGGATCTCGCCGTCCATCCACAGCAGGTCCAGGTCGATGGTGCGCGGACCGTTGACCTTGGCCTTCTTGGAGCGGTCGCGCCCCAGCTCAGCCTCGATCTTCATAAGCTCGTCGAGCAGCACCAGCGGCGCCAGCTCGGTCTTGATCTCGATGACGGCGTTGGCAAACGCATCTTGGCGCGTCTCGTAGGCCGGCTCGCTCTCGTAGATGCGCGAGCAGTTGGACACGCAGGTGAGCGGAATCTCGGCGATCATGTCGCGTGCGGCGCGGATGTTGTCGCAACGATGCCCCAGGTTGGAGCCCACGGCCACAAACGCACGGCGCGGCTGCGGCTTGGCGACAGCCAGTAGCCGTTCAGGAAGTGCGCAAAGCCAGTGACGTCGTGCACGCGCACGATGTTGGCACCGGCCTGGATAGCGCCCAGCATACGCCAAACGTGGCGGCATCGCGCGCGGCGGCCTCGGTCACGCCCGAGACGGCGCCCACAAAACGCTTGCGCGACACGGCGCACATGAGCGGATAGCCCAGCGACGCCATCTTGGCGGTCTCACGCTGGATGACGATATCCTCGTTGGCCGTCTTGCCAAAGCCCGGGCCGGGATCGATGCAGATGCGGTCGCGCGACACGCCGGCATGGATGAGCGTGCGGGCCTGGTCGGACAGAAAGCCCATGACACGGCGCATGATGGGCGCCGAATCAGGCAGGGTAAAGCGGCGGAGCTGCGAGGTGGGCACGTAGGCTTCCTCGCGGCGGGCACTGCGGCGCATCATGCTGCCAGGTGGTCATTGGGCTCCGGCGCGGGCTCAGGGGTCGCGACGGCCTCGGCGACAGGGATAGCCTGCTCGGCGGCCGGTGCCTCCTGCTTCTGCTCGTCCGTAGGCTCGGGTGCAGGCTCCGGATCGCGAACGGCAGCGAGGGCTGCACCACGCCACCCGGGAGCTTTGCCTCCGTCTTGGGCTCGCCCAGCAACTTGCCACGGCGACGGCGGGCAGGCTTCTCGGCCTCGCGCGCAGCTCGGCGGCCGCCTCGCGCGCCTTTTCGGCAACAAACGCCGCGGCCGAGGTATCGAGCTGCACCGTTGCATGCGCGCGCGTAGGCGCCGCGACCTCACCGGCATGCATCACGATGACGCCGCAGGTGCTCGTCGCGACAAACTCGACCATCTTGGGGTCGGTGAAGCCCGTCACGTCGTTGACGATCGAGGCGCCGCAGCGCACGGCCGCCTTGGCAACCGCCACGTGGCGCGTGTCGATCGAGACGATGGCACCCTCTTTGGCCAGCGCGCGTACCACGGGCAGCACGCGGCGAGCTCCTCGTCGGGGTTGACCGGGGTAAAGCCAGGACGCGTGGACTCGCCGCCCACGTCGATGATGTCGGCACCGGCGTCGAGCATCGCCAGGCCGTACTCGATGGCGGCATCCGGGTCGAAGTGCTCACCGCCATCGCTAAACGAATCGGGCGTCACGTTGAGGACGCCATGATGCGCGGGCGGTCAAAGCTGAGCTCGTACTTTCCGCACCGCCATGTCTTGCTATCGTTCGCCATGAACATCCTCCTAAAATGCCCGCGCCGCCGCGCTTGGCGCTGGCGGCGGGGTCGCTTTGCAATCAGTCTTTTCTAATTGTATCCGCGTACACGGGGCTAGAACGCAAACGCGGCCGCGATGTCGCAAGAAATCAGCAGGTCGGCATTTGCATCCTGATCGGTAGGCGCCAAATTGCAAATGGCCAGCGTATCGCCAGTAAAGTAACGCGTAAGGCCTGCCGCCGGATACACCACGAGCGAGGTCCCGCCCACAATGAGGGCATCGGCCGCGGCGATGGCGGCAACGGCACCGGTCAACACACGCTCGTCGAGCGGCTCTTCGTAGAGCACCACATCGGGCTTGATGCGACCACCGCACGCGGGGCACACGGGCACGCCCGCGGCGTCCTCGTGCTCGCGCGAGCAAATCCATTCGGCACTATAGAGCGCTCCGCACGACTGGCAAATGTTGCGATGGACCGATCCGTGCAACTCAAACACGCGCTGCGAGCCCGCCATCTGATGCAAGCCGTCGATGTTTTGCGTCACCACGGCATCAAGCTTGCCGGCGCGCTCCAGCTCGGCCAGCTTGGTGTGGCAGCGGTTGGGCTTGGCGCTAAGCGCGATCATCTTGGTGCGATAGAAGTCAAAGAACTCGGCCGGATGCGCCTCATAAAAGCTATGCGAGAGCATGGTCTCGGGCGGATAGGCAAACTGCTGGTGATACAGGCCATCCACGCTGCGAAAATCGGGGATGCCACTCGCCGTGGAAACACCCGCGCCGCCAAAGAAGACCACGCGCTTGTGGGTGCCGAACAGCTCCGCCAGCGCGGCGGAGGCCTGTTTGGGGTCCGATATTGCCTGCGTCATATATGTCCTCCGTCCGTGTCTCCGGGACGGCGGCGTTCGCACTATCACTCGCGGACTCCACCCCGCCCCTGTTGCGCTAATCTTAAGCCTGCCAACCCCGTCGAAAGGACACCATGCCTCAGACTTACACTTTCGCCTCGTGGAACGTCAACGGCCTGCGCGCCGTGCTCAAAAAGGACCCGAGCTTTATCCAGATCGCGCAAGAACTCGACGTCGGTATCCTGGCGCTGCAAGAGACCAAGCTGCAAGAGGGCCAGGTCGATATTGACCTGCCCGGCTATCACCAAACCTGGAGCTACGCCGAGCGTAAAGGCTATTCGGGCACCGCAGTCTTTAGCCGCCAGGAACCGCTGCGCGTGCTACGCGCCAACGCACTGCTGCCCTACGCCGCGAAGGCGAGGCTGCCGAGCTCGTCGCCCAAGCCGCGACCGAGGGCCGCGTCTGCGCGCTCGAGTTCGACAAGTTTTGGTTTGTCGACGTCTATCGCCCACGCCCAAAATGAACTCGCCCCGCATCGACGTGCGCATGGCGTGGGACGACGCCTACCGCGGCTTTTTGAACGCGCTCGAGCGCGAGACCGGCAAACCCGTCGTGACCTGCGGCGACTTTAACGTGGCGCACGAGGAGATCGACCTTAAGAACCCCAAGTCCAACCGCGGCAACGCAGGCTTTTCGGACGAGGAGCGCGGCAAGTTTACCGAGCTGCTCGACGCCGGTTTTACCGATACCTGGCGCGCGGCAAACCCCGACGTCGAGGCGTCTACAGCTGGTGGAGCTATCGCTTTAATGCCCGCAAGAACAACGCCGGCTGGCGCATCGACTACTTCCTGGTAAGCGACGCAATCGCCGACAACGTACGCGACACCGGCATCCGCGGCGACATCTTCGGCAGCGACCACTGCCCCGTCACCCTTACGTTGGAGCTCTAGCTCCAGCTGCCCCCGGAGACGAAGGAAAACGGATCATTTTGGGCCTCGTGAGGGTGTCCGCGTGACCATCCGCCACGAAACACGCCCATCTACTACGTTTAAGCCACCACCCTCAACCACAGCGAACAACGCAAAATGAAAACCGCAGGTAGAAAGCCTGCGGTTTTTCATAAAACGCGGTCATGGTCGGGAGTATCAAGCTAAACGTAGTAGATGGGCCAGTTTCGTGGCAAGCGCCGTCAACTGATTCCCTGGGGACATCTGGGGACGGAAGAAAATGGATCAATTTGGCTCTCTGAGGGCCACGATGCCCGTCATATCAGCCGGCCATTCCAAAACTATGCCGGTTTACGGGGCTGAATCGCGAACCCCCAACCATACGCAATTCCGAGATAATAAAACCGCAGGTGAACGGCTTACTCTATTTCGAAAAAAGCCGGCATGGTCTGCCTGCGCCAATCTAGCCCCGTAAACCGGCATAGTTTTGAAATGACACTTCGGCAGTATTGATTCCCGCCCCGACGCAACCAGCCCTACAGCCTGTATTTCACGACGACACGGTTAATGCGACGGCACCAAGGCTTGTACAAGGCGGCCAAAAACACGCAGGTCGCAAGGCCGTGCGTAATATCGAACGGCACTGCCGTGGCAAGACGCGCCACGGCACCCGCCCAAGTAAGCGGCTGTACAAAACCAATGATGTCATATGCGTTGATCACGACGCCATAGAGCAGGCCCGACGCAAAGCCGTACGCCAGCAGTGCTGGCATGCGCACGGTGCCGTCGACGCGGTCGAACGCACCCGCATACGCTAGCGCGCCGCCAACATAGCCAACCAGCCCCCAGGCATACATCTGCCACGGCGTCCACATGCCCTGTCCAAAAAAGAAATTACTGGTCAGTGCCGCCAGCGCTCCAACCATAAAGCCGTTGCGGCGTCCGAGCGTCGCCCCTGCGATGATGGCGATGGCGCTCACCGGTTTAAAGTCGGGAATGGGGCCAAACAGAATACGCCCCGCCGCAGCCAACGCCGCCAGAACCAGCGTGGGCATAATCTGGCGCAGTCCCGGGCGCGACGCCTCGTAACCCGCAAAGAACAGCGCGAGCACCAGCGCCACCACGACAAGCATGGCAAGTGCCGCCTGTTCAACGCCCGCCAGCAACGCCGCAGCCATCACGGCTGGCACCGCCAGCAGCAGCGGTATCTCCAGTTTTGCGAGTAGGCGCACGATGCGATAATCCGCCATCCCATCACGCCCTATAAAACACGTTGTCGGCAAAGAAGTCGGTCGGCGGCTCCATGCAGGCGATCTCGCCATCAAACATCATGGAAATGTCATCGGCAACCTGCTCGGCAAAGTCCAGGTCGTGCGTCGCCATGACGACGGTGCCGCCAGCCTGCGCATGGTCGCGCAGGCGCGGGCGATGATGCGGCGGCTGGCCAGGTCCAAACCTTGGTGGCTCATCGAGCAATAGCAGTTCGGGGCCGATCAACAGCAGCTTTGCCAACGCAAGCAGCTGACGCTGTCCGCCCGAAAGATCGTACGGATGGCGCCCATCCAGACCCGACAGCCCCAAGCTCGCCGCACGCTCCCGCGCCAAGTTCTCGTCATATCCGCAGGTCGAGGCCCATTCCATCAGCTCATCGCGAACCGTCTCGGCAACCAGCAATGCTTTGGGGTTCTGAGGCAGCAGCGCCGCCGAGGCCGCTCCGCGCACCATGCGACCGCGCTGCAGCTTGGCGGTCTTCGCCAGCACCGAGAGCATCGTCGACTTACCGCATCCGTTGCCGCCCACGATCGCATGCACCGCACCGGCCGAAAACGCCACGTCGAGCCCGCGCAGAACCCAACCGCCCGCGCGATCGTAGCGAAACCAGCTCCCTGCCAGGGTGGTAGCCGACCCGCCGTGCATTTTTTGGAGTATTCTGCTCCCATCCGTGCGCGGGAAGCTTCCGAGCCGTTCTCGAGCGACGTTTGCGCCACAAATTCGGACGATTTGTCCAATTCCGAACTTTTTTTCGCGCTCGATACGTCCCCGGGCGGCTCCAGAGAGCCCAAATTGTCCTCACGCCTGCTGAATACTCCGTTTTTTGCACATCGGACGGCACCCCACCCCAACATGTCGTCGGAAAACAGCGATTCTCGACGCCCCAAAGAAGCCATATCCGCCACCTCGCGCACGCGACCGTCCTCAATCCGGTACGCACACGTCGCATACTCGAGCATTGGGCGCGGTTGATGCGTAGCCACAACAACCGTGCAGCCCAGCTCGCGATTCACACGAAACAGCGCGTGCAGAAAATTCTTCTCGGCAACGGGATCGAGCTGAGACGTGGGCTCGTCGAGTAGCAGCACACGCGGACACAGCGCCAGGACGGCGGCAAGCGACAGCAGCTGCTTGCGGCCGCCCGAAAGCGTATCGGTATCGCGATGAAGCCAGTCCTCCAGACCAAAGAAATAGCTGGTCTCAGCTACGCGACGGCGCATCTCATCACGTGCTAGCCCCAAGTTTTCCAGGCCAAACGCCATCTCGTGCCACACGGTTTCGCACACGATCTGGTTCTCGGGATCCTGGAACACATAGCTCACGCGCTCCGCCGATGCCCGCACGTCCATGTCGGCAACGTTCTCGCCCAGCACGCGCGCATCACCAGTGCGCTCGCCCGCCGGAGCGATCTCGGGCTTGAGCAGCGACAGCAGCGTCGACTTACCCGAACCGGTACCGCCAACAAGCAGCGCAAATGCACCTTGGGGAACACGCCAATCAAGCCCCTCGAGCACCGGTGCCTCGGCCCCGGGATAGGCAAAACTAAGGCCCTGCACCTCAATCGCCGGAATATCCGGGCCGCACGCCGCGCCGACACCGGGCCCCTATCCAACCGAGCCATCAGCCAAACCTCTTCTCATCAATCGCATGAAACGCGCAAGGCAGCACCATCCAGCAGCGTACACGACATAGCCCGGCCACGCGCCGGCACCGAGAGCTGCGGATAAAACGAATACTGCGTCGTCGCGGTCCACGCCCACCCGCCACCGCGGCAGCACCAAGCCAGCGCGAGCCCGACCAGCGCG
>ENA-OPZM01000818-OPZM01000818.1-human-gut-metagenome-genome-assembly--contig:-NODE-818-length-12479-cov-2.025907_pt1 | contig 12479 bp, 18 predicted proteins | sample MGYA00242478_ERZ504493 | MGnify/ENA primary metagenome ERZ504493 (study PRJEB26092, sample SAMD00036227) | human gut metagenome | host: Homo sapiens | study: EMG produced TPA metagenomics assembly of...
GGAATGGACAGAACACCTGCAAGCACAAGAATGATGATCATTCCTGTATACAGAAGCCAGCTCCATGTAACTGTGATAAAGGCACTGTTCTGATCAAAGAACCAGTTTTTCATAAATGGTTTCCCGGTTACTGTTTTTACAAAAGAATTGATAATACCATACTGCGCATTAAATACATTCAAGAAAATAACAGCCAGTGCCGCTGCAGATACCACATTCGGGATCATATAGATAGTTCTGAGGACTTTCCAACCTTTTTTTCTTTTTGAAAGCATAAACGCGATCACAGTTCCTAGCATCACATGCACAACAGACTGAAGCACAACCCAAATTCCCGTATTCTTCAGTGCTGTAAGCATTCGTGCGTCGTTCCGGAAAGCATTGATATAATTATCCAGTCCAATAAATTTAAATACACCGCCTGCTTTCCATTCAAAAAATGAACTTCCAAACACCATACACATCGGAGCCAGGTAAATCAATGCAAAAAGGAGCAGACACGGCAAAAGAAAGCTTGCCAGTTTCCATTTTTTAACTTTCATTTCTCATCTCTCCTGTTTCAGTCTGTTCTTAACCTCCGGCGACTTCAGAAGAAGGTATGTCCTGCCGAAGCCGCGGAAATCATATAATTATCAGTTTTTCTGTGCAGCGTCTGTAAGAGCCTGTGCGAACTCTTCCGGAGTAATTTCACCCTGCGCAAGAAGCGGATACTGAATACTGATCTCATCCACTACATTTGCATACCAAAGGCTCTGGAAATCATTAATACTGTGCGCTGCTTTATCGCCGTTTGCGATGACTTCATTTACAAGTGGCTTTACATTATCAGATATAAGACCCTCCATTAGCCGGAATATCGCCTGTTAATTTCAAGCATTTTTAAGCTGGCTCTCCTCATTTGTGAGGAATTTTACAAATGTAAGAGTTGCATCCAGTGTTTTCTCATCCTTGGAAGCAACATTAAAGCCAATTTTTCCACTGTTATACATAACATCACCAGGATACATTGCAGTACCGACTTTATCTGCAAATCCATCTTCAACCATAGAAGTATCATAGAAATCGCTAATCATCCAAGGACCATTTGCAATGATAGCTGTCTGTCCCATAAAGAAGTTGCTTGCAGCATTCTCATATTTTCCACCAACTGCATCCGGAGTTGTATATTTCTGAAACATAGTCTGAATCCTGGTTGCTGCATCGATAAATTCTTTTGTATTATAATCTGTCGGGAGCATTGTATTCATAAACTGTTCTCCCTCATCGCTCTCACCAATCATAGCACCAAGCATCAGTGAAGTTACCCAACCGGAATCGGCGGTATCCATGGAAAGTGGTGTAATGCCTGCATCCACAAGCTTGTCACACTGCTCAAAGAACTCGTCCCATGTCTTTGCCGGTTTCTCAATTCCTGCCTGAGCAAAGAGATCTTTGTTGTAGAAGTATCCTATTACCTGTCTGGTATAAGGAATTCCATAAATCTTACCATCGCGGGAGTTTACATCCCAACATGTATCAGTTGCAAGTTTTTTCCAGTCATCATCTACATAATCAGTAAGGTCGACAAGTTGATCCTTCATTGAATCAATCAGATTATATCCACCTGTGCTGAATGTATCTGGAAGAGAATTGGAAGAATACAGAACTTTCAGCTTATCCACATAGTTCTGATCACCTGCGATTTCTTCCACATTGACCTTGATACTGTCACCGTACTCCTCATTAAAAGCTTCCAGACGATCCTGGAACCATTCTGTATTAACACTGACACCAACCCAGGATGTAGGAAATGTGATTTCTGTCACATCATCCGCTTTACTGTTGTGGCCATGCCTCCTGCCATGGATAATGCTGTCACTGCTGACAATACTGTGGCCATCACCTTTTTTGTTTTCATATTAATTGCCTCCTTTTATTTGATTTATAAAATTTCATCTTCAACCTTTGACAGATCCAGCTACCATACTGGTAGTAACCTGTTCCTGCAGCAATACATAGATTACAATGCTTGGTAGAATTACCATAGTCAATGCCGCAAACATCGCCGTATAGTTAAACGAAAACTGAGATGTGAAATAATTCAGAGCAAGAGGAAGGGTTCTTACTTCTGTGCTCTTGGTAAGAACGAGTCCGAACATGAACTCATTCCATGACGTCAGGAACTGTAAAATTGCCCCTGTTGCAAGTCCTGATTTAGCCAGCGGAAATACAATTACAAAGAATGTCCGATAAAACCCGGCTCCGTCAATATAGGCAGCTTCTTCCAGTTCCTTGGGGATGCCCTGAAAATAGCTTTTGAATACAAAAAGTGAAGTAGGAAGTCCCAGTGCCGCATACACAAGTACAAGCCCTGACCTTGTATCAAACAATCCGATTCCCATCATGATCTTATAGATTGGCATCAGAAGTGCCGAAGTAGGTACAAGAAGAGACGCAGATAAAAGCAGTGTGATAAAGGTACTTCCCTTAAACGTATATCTGGCCAACACATAGGCAGCCATGGAAACAATCAGGATATTTAGCAGGGTACTTGTAAAAGAAATCACAACACTGTTTCCATAAAACTTAAAAATTGGAGCCAAGTCCAATGCAGCCTTATACCCATCAAAGCTTAATGATGTAGGCAGTGCAAATGCAGATGATAGGATCTCCTTATTGGATTTAAAGGATGACATCACGATCCATACCAATGGTCCTACTGAGATCAGTGCCATAAATCCCAGGAAAACAAATCTAAATATTCTCCAAAGAATATCTTTAAAGCTCTTCTCCCCATTTTATATTTCCTCCCTTCTGAGTACAGTTCCTCTTTCCAATAATTTATAGGGTAGTGTATACTCTATATTTTCTTCTCTGTTTCTACTTTTGTTACACAAAATCTCAAGAGTCCATTCCACCATCTTATCCAGGGGCTGATAAATCGTAGTAAGTTTAGGAACCACCCGCTCTGATATACTTAATCCATCGAATCCCAAAACGGATACATCTTCCGGAACCTTCAGGCCATGTTCATTTAACGCTGTAATTGCTCCTACCGCAGTCTCATCGGAAAAAGCAAATACTGCAGTGAACTTCTTTTTCTTTCGCAATGCACTGTTCATAGATCGATAGCCTTTTTCGAAGGTAAGCTGACCGTATTCTGCCATGTCATCACTGAACATAAGTCCATATTCCTCCATTGCCTTCTTACAGCCAACTAACCGCTGGAATCCTGACTGATGCTTGTAAGAAAGATCAGTCAAAATCAGTATCTTCCTGTGTCCCATTTCAAGAAGATATTTCATTCCCTCGTAAGCAGCCATCATATCATTAATGTGTACCATATCGCATCTGCTGTCAAAAGCTGCGCCTCCCAGCATAACCACTTTGATATTCTTTGCCCGGATATATCGTATCACCTCACGGTCAATCTCCTCCTCCAGATAAATAACTCCCATCACATACAATTCCTTCAGGATACTCTTATAACTGTCATCTCCCGGAAATGTAGGAAGAAATATCACTCTACATTTGTATTTTGGCATCTGCCGGATAATCTCCTTTATGGATTCACTGAAATATCCAAATTCCAGATTAGGAATCAGAACTACGATCACACCATCTGACTTACGCGTTGGATGATTTGGCACATAACCAACCGTATTAGCTGCCTCCTCAATTCTTCTGGATAATTCATCACTCACCACATTCTGTCCTGAAAAATATCTTGAAACAGTTGCTGGAGACACATTGTGCCATTTGTGCAATCTTTCTGATTGTACCTGCCATTGTCTCATCTCCTTATGTGATTTTTCTTATTATTTGAAATTTATTTTTTATTTCTTTTGGTATTTTACACGATTTAATACCGTCATCTATATTTTTGATTGTACAAAGTCCCAAATAAAATGTCAATCTTGTTTCATGTGTTTCATCTTGGTTTCATATGTTTCACTAAAAAAAGATGGAACAATCCGGACATTTTCCTGACCATTCCATCTTTTATATATCTTTACTCCATAATCCTCATCAGAATATCTTCAGAATATCATTATACATAACTATAACCATCAACGCCATCAAAAGCATCAGTCCCGCAAAATGGATCATGCCTTCTACCTGACGGTTTACCGGTTTTCTCCGGATCGCTTCTGTCACCAGAAATACCAGCCTCCCTCCATCCAGCGCAGGAAGAGGAAGAAGGTTCATCACTCCCAGGTTTGCAGAAAGAAGGACTGCCATATTCAACAAATTCATCCAGACCATCAGCGTTCCCTCACTTTTGGACTGTTCGTAAGTGTCGCCAATGGCATCCACAACACCCACAGGACCACTTAAGTCTTTCATTCCAAGGTTACCGGTCACAAGCTCTTTCAGGCTTAAGATCGTAGTACGGATCATGTATTTTACTTCCACAGCACCATATTTCAGAACATTAAAGCCGGAAGTTTTTTCACTGTATGTGTTATATCCAAAACCGGAAACCGGTGTTCTGTATTCCCTTGCGTTATCTCTGCCTCATATTCCAGTCCGTTACGCTCATAGGTGATCGTCACAGGTTCATTGGATAACGGATGCTCCTCGATGTATTTTTTCATATGCATTTCCGTCCGGAACCTCCATACCATTGATCTTCGTGATCACATCACCGGCTTCCAGACCTGCTTCTTCCAATGGCATTCCCTTGATCAGTGATTCCACAGTCATGGAATTTACATCAGAACGATTAAAGCCAAGAAGATACCGCACATTTATATCTGGTTTATAGGAAATCTCCAGTTTCTTTCCATCACGTTTTACTTTCAGCCGAATAGTATCTCCCTCTTTCAGTTCATTGAGATACGAATATACATAGAGATCTTTCCCCAGATCAATATGGTAGCCTGATATTCCGTGATCACATCACCCTTTTTCAATCCTGCCTTATCCGCAGCAGAATTTTGGGTTACTTCTAATACGGTTGCCGGATCATAGCCCATACAGCCCACAATGATCACAGACAAAATAAATGCCAGAAGAAAATTAAATACCGGACCGGCAGCAACCACTGCGATCCTGCCCCACACAGGAGCAGAATTAAAGGTTCCCGGACTGTCATCTTCCGCATCCTCTCCGGCCATGGCACAGGAGCCTCCAAGAGGAAACAATTTCACAGAATAACGTGTACCACCCTTTACTGTACTTATGATCCTGGGTCCCATACCAAGAGAAAATTCCAATACCTCGATGTGATTCTTTTTTGCCAGAAGAAAATGTCCCAGCTCATGGATCAGTATCACAACGCTGAAAATAATTACAGCAATCACAAATCTCAATTTACCACCTGCTTTCGATCCACTGATAAGTATCCTGCTCTACAGAAAGGATCTCATCCAGATCCGGATGTGCGATTTTTTTATGTCTTTCCATAGACTGTGCAATAATCTCATAAATATCCAGAAAACCGATCTTTTCCTCAAGGAATTTCTTTACTGCAAGCTCATTGGCTGCATTAAAGACAGTCGGCATACTTCCGCCTCCCGGGACGCCTGGATCGCCATAGGCAGTCCCCGGAATGTCTCCATATCCGGAACCTCAAATGTGATCTCATGAAGCTTTGTGAAGTCAAGGCGATCTCCGTCCAGATATCGTCTGTGTGGATAGTACAAAGCGTACTGGATCGGAAGTCTCATATCCGGAGTTCCAAGCTGTGCCATGATCGCACCATCTTTAAACTCCACCATGGAATGATGATACTCTGTGGCTGCACCACCACCTGAATATGATCCAGATCCATGTCAAACAACCATTTGGCTTCCATAACTTCCAGCCCTTTGTTTACCAGGGTTGCAGAATCTACGGTGATCTTTCGTCCCATTACCCAGTTTGGATGCTTCAGAGTATCTGCAACAGTGACCTTTCGCAGCTCTTCTGTGGTACGTCCGCGGAAGGGGCCACCGGATGCCGTGATCAGAAGCTTGTGAATCTCTTTGTTTTCTTCTCCGTGGATAGCCTGGAAAATAGCACTGTGTTCACTATCTACCGGAAGGATAGATACGCCATACTTTTTGCCATCGGCATGATCAGATGACCGGCTGTGACAAGGGTTTCCTTATTTGCCAGGCAATGTCCTTTCCGGCACGGATTCCTCCATCGTAGGACGGATTCCGATCATTCCCACGATCGCAGTGACAAGAATTTCTGATTCCGGCATGGACGCAAGCTCCAGAAGTCCCTCCATTCCGCTGACTACCTTCGTATCCGTGTCCGCAATACGCGTTTTCAGATCCTGGGCTGATTTTTCATCCCAGACTGCTGCCAGAAGTGGATGAAACTCCCGGATCTGCTCTTCCAGTTTCTCCACACTTTTGCCTGCACTGACTGCAACAACACGAATATCTTCGTTTTTTCTTGCCACATCCAGTGTCTGGGTCCCGATGGAGCCGGTAGAACCTAAGATTGCAATATTCTTCATTTCAATGTCTCCTAAATTCCAAGAATCGTTTTTGCAAGATAGTAAATAACAGGGGCTGTGATGATCACACTGTCAAAACGGTCCAGGATTCCTCCATGGCCCGGGATCAGCTTTCCATAGTCCTTGATGTTCTGGTTTCTTTTGATCGCAGATGCAGCCAGATCACCCACCATGGAAATCAGAGCTCCAACTGCGCAGATCAAGGCATACTCAGCCATTTTTCCCTGTGTTGCCGCTGCATAGATCACTCCAAGAAGCGCCGCTCCCGCAACGCCTCCTACAGCTCCCTCGATGGATTTTTTCGGGCTTAAAACCGGCGCCATTTTATGCTTTCCGATAAGCATTCCCACACAGTAAGCACAGGTGTCACATCCCCAGGAGCACAGGAATATCAGCCAGACCAGGAATTTTCCATCCGGAAGGCTTCTGGTAAGATAGATAAAGGAAAGCATCACAGCAACATATATAACTCCAAAAAATGCTGCCATCACCTGTTCCGCATGATATTTCGGATAACCGAATACGTAAACAAACAGGATCAGAATCATACTGATGATGATCGCCATAGTTCCGTAATTTCCGAAATCAGCTTTCATGGCAATATAATAAAGCACTGCTCCAAGATATCCTACAAGTTCCAGCACGGTAACATGCTCATCACTTACCTTCATTACCTTGTAAAGTTCTCTCATTCCGATCAATGAAACAGCCAGAAGTGTAAAAAATAAGATCCAGCTTCCGGAAATGATAGTTGCAAGGGCAATAATGACAAGGACGATACCACTTATCAGTCTTGTCTTAAACATGATCTACTCCTCCTTGACGCCACCGTAGCGTCTGTCTCTCTGATTGTATTTCTCGATGGCTTTGATCAGCTCTTCTTTATTGAAATCCGGCCATGCAACCGGTGTAAAATAAAACTCGGAATAGGCAAGCTGCCAGAGCAGAAAATTGGAAAGCCGCTGCTCCCCGCTTGTACGGATCAAAAGATCCGGATCCGGTACACCTGCAGTATCCAGATAGCTCTCAATAGTATCTTCTGTAATGCTGTCCGGCTCAACTTTTCCGTCTTTTACATCCTGTGCCATCCTCTGCATTCCACGGCGGATCTCATCACGCTTCCGTAATTTAATGCCAACTGAAAATAAATACCGTCAAAATCTTTGGAATATTCCTCTAATTCCCGGACACTCTTCTGGATATCCGGTGCAAAGGCAGTAATATCTCCGATGACTTTCATCTTCATATTATTTTTCTTGGAAATCTTGATACATTTCTTAAGATAACCACGAAACAGTTTCATCAGTGCCTCCACTTCTTCTCTGGATCGTTTCCAGTTTTCTGTGGAAAAAGCGTAGACCGTAAGATATTTCACACCAAGGTCTTTGATATCATAACAAATGTTTTCCAGATTGGCACATCCCTTTACATGTCCGTAGGTTCTCGGCATTCCACGTTCCTTTGCCCAGCGTCCGTTTCCGTCCAGAATGATCGCGATATGATTTGGTACGTTCATAAATCTCCTCCATACAGAAAGAGAGCTTCTTCAAAGAAGCCCTCTCTATCCTCGTATTTCTTACACTTATACAGTCAGAATCTCTTTAGACTTGTTCTCGATCGCCTTGTCAACTTCCTTGATGTACTTATCTGTAAGTTTCTGAATCTGATCCTCAAGCTCTTTGATCTCATCCTCAGAAACATCCTGTTTTGCAAGCTTCTTAAATGCATCGTTGGCATCACGACGGATATTTCTTACTGCAACCTTGGCACCCTCACCTTTTTTCTTAACGTCCTTCACCAGCTCTTTACGACGCTCCTCGGTAAGCTCCGGGAAAACAAGGCGGATCATTTTTCCATCGTTGCTCGGGTTTAATCCCAGATCAGAGCAAAGGATCGCTTTTTCAATCGCTTTGATCATGCTGGATTCCCACGGTTGGATCTGGATCATACGTGCCTCCGGTACAGAAATGTTTGCAACCTGCTGGAGCGGAGTTGGTGCTCCATAATAATCTACGGTAAGTTTGTCAAGAATATGCGGGTTTGCACGGCCGGCTCTGATGGTTGTCAGCTCACTCTCCAAAGCATTCAGTGTTTTTCCCATTTTTGTTTCGTATGCCTGAATTCTCTCATCCATTTCACATATCTCCCTGTATGGTTATTTTTTATTATTCCCTTTTGATCACACGGTTACCTTTGTTCCGGAGAACTTGCCATGTACGGTATTGACGATGCTGTCCTTTTCATCAAGGCCGAATACCAGCATCGGCATCTTCTGCTCCATACACATGATGGAAGCGGTAAGATCCATAGCTGCCAGCTTCTTTGCAACTACTTCATCAATGGAAATCTCATCATACTTCTTGGCATCCGGATTTACCTTCGGATCACTGTCATAGATTCCGTCAACAGCCTTGGCAAGAAGAATGGCATCTGCGCCGATCTCAACAGCACGAAGTACAGTAGCTGTATCTGTAGAGAAATACGGATGGCCGGTACCACCTGCAAAGAATACAACCTTTCCTTCTGCGAAGCTCTCCTCTACCGCATCCTTGGAATAAAGTGTGGTAAATGCGCCACATACAAACGGGGTGAACACCTCTGTCTTAAGTCCCACATATCTGCAGATGTCAGACACATAGATACAGTTCATGATAGTAGCAAGCATGCCGATCTGATCTGCCTTGCTTCTGTCCATGGCTCCGCTGGTACGTCCTCTCCAGAAATTTCCGCCTCCGATCACGATACCAACCTGAAGTCCTTCATCCACTATAGTCTTGATCTGTTTGGCAACCTCTGTAACAGTTGCTTCATCAAAGCCTCTCTTCTGCTCTCCTGCAAGAGCCTCTCCGCTTAATTTCAGTAACACTCTTTTCATATGTTTATTCTCCTTTACCATACGCCGGATACAACTTCATTGCCGTCATCATCAAAAGTTGTGGATACCGTAAACGTATCATAATAATAATAACCTGTCTTACCGGACTCCGGCTCGTCCTCATAATCACTACCATTGGGCTGCCGCATGCATTCTCAAGTTCAGACATGGGCCGACCAATATATCTTGCTGCTACAGATGACGGATCATCCTCGCCGGATGGTGCTTCCGTAGGATCCGGTGCATCAGAAGAATCAGAGGAAGCCGGTGCAGATGTTGGATGATCCGGTGTGGATGTGGAGTCCGAAATGCCGGACGAACTGCTGTCTGTACTGCCTCCATTATTATCAGAGTTCTTCGGAGTCGGAGTCACGACCGTACTGTCCGAAGAATCTGTACTGTCACTGTCACTTTCATCCTCAATGCCAAGCCTTGCCTTTACATCCTTCAGGGTAGACACCTCTTTGGTGCTTCCGCTCGCCAGATATGTAGCATATGGGATTCCGTCTTCACCCTCACCATCCATACAAAGACTCAGCTGTGAGATTGTCAGAAGCGGCAGCTGGCGGAAGAAACATTCATTCTGATCTTCGTCAGAAAATGTGATTCTTACATCAAAACTTGTTGCTGTATCCCCGTTATCATCCTTCTGGCTCTTCTCCATATAATAAACAGCCTTGTCGTTGGAAGCCAGTGTGAATTTACCATTTACAAGATCACTTCCCCAGGTCTCATCACTGTCATCGCCATCATCTCTGGTAGGACGGACATAAATTGCAGAAATCGTGGAGTTCATCTTGTTGGTAAATACAATACTGGTAGTGGTCTCACTCTTGGTTCCCATTACATTTTTGATATTTGCTGTTTCATCAGTAGAGGTCTGCATCTCCACCACATCCGTTTTTGCAGCTTTCGTTACCGTCGGGGTTGCCGTTGCCTCCACCTTTTGCTCCGGTGCCACAGAGTTCTTCTTTCCGCAACCGGCTGCAAGCATGCTCGCTGCAAGAATTCCGGCAAGAATCAAATAGCGTTTTTTCATTATATCTCCTCCATATTAAATGGTCTTATTCGCTGTCAGTTTTTCCTTTTCTATTATTACAGAGTATCACTTTCTTGTCAACCTGACCGTTCTGAATTTCACAGAATCTTTAGATATTTTGTTACTGTTCATTCCGTTCTCAGCAACACGCTTCGCGATGCACAGAATTTATGCTGATCGCATAATTCGCGCGGTACGTCTTGATGTTTCTAATTGGAACAGCTGAGGTCAGAATCCGTTTTCCCTTCGCTGCCTGCGCATATCACGGCGCATTTTCGCAGCTTCATTCCGGGCTTTTTTCCGCTTCTGTGGTAATGATCAGTTCCGGTACCTGGATCGGTTTCTGGTCTTCATCTACAGCCACCATCACAAAAAATGCCCGGTTTACAGTATGACGCATGCCATCCGGCCGTTCCACATACGTATCGATCTCAACCTCCATGGAAGTTCTTCCCACATCAGTCACATATCCCTTAAGTACTACGATCTCTCCCTCATAGATCGCATGCTTGAACTGAAGATTGTCCACTGCCGCAGTTACTACCCGATATGTCTCCGCATGACGCATAGCTACCACTCCGGCAACCTCATCCAGCCACTGCATCAGCGCTCCGCCAAAAAGTCTTCCGCCTCCGTTCAGATGCTGCTGCATGATCAGATGAACCTGCTCCGTCATTGATGCTTCTACCGTTTTTTTACGTCTGTCCTGTACCTCTGTCATTTCTCATTCCCCGCATTTTATCATACTTTTATTTTTTCGGTTGAAATCAGCTGATCAATAAAGATTTTTTACTTTAAGTCCCGCTCCGCTTCTCTTCTCTGATCCTTCTTTGCAATATCCTGGCGCTTGTCGTAAAGCTTTTTACCACGTGCCATGCCAATCTCTATTTTTACCAGACTGTCCTTGAAATAAACCTTCAGTGGTACCAAAGTCAGTCCTTTTTCCTTTAATTTAGCTTCGATCTTATTGATCTCGTAGCGATGCAGCAGAAGCTTACGCACACGAAGAGGATCTTTGTTAAAAATATTTCCTTTCTCATAAGGAGTGATATGCATTCCATATACATAAACTTCTCCGTTTTCCACACGGACAAAGGCCTCCTTGATGCTGCATTTACCGGAACGTAAGGATTTCACCTCGGTTCCTGCAAGTGCGATCCCGGCCTCATAAGTATCCTCGATAAAATAATCATGAAAAGCCTTTTTATTATTTGCGATCAGTTTCATTCCTGTTTTTTTTGCCATTTCGCGCTCCCTCAGTCTTCCTCAGCCAGGACAAAATCCACGGTTTTCAGCATTTTATCCGCATCTGCCACACGGACACGGACCTTCTGCCAAGGCGGAAGATCCTTCCTGTCATGTCTCCCCGCAGTTCATATGCATCCTGGTCAAATACATAATAGTCATCTCGTAATGTATTGATATGGATCAGTCCTTCCACGGTATTCGGAAGCTCCACATAAAGTCCCCATCCTGTAACGCCGGAAATGATCCCCTCATACTCCTCTCCAAGATGATAGGACATATACTCTGCTTTCTTCAGCTTATCGGATTCTCTTTCCGCTTCGTCTGCACGCCGTTCGCATACACTGGACTGGCGTGCCACTTCATCCAGGATTTCCTTGTAATGCTCGGTACGTCCTTCCCTTACCAGTCGGCCTCTCAGACGGTCATGGATGATCCTGTGGATCTGAAGATCCGGATATCTTCGGATCGGAGAAGTAAAGTGGCAGTAATACTTCGCTGCAAGTCCGAAATGTCCGCTGCATTCCGTAGTATATTTTGCCTGTTTCATGGTACGCAAGGTCAGGCGGCTGATCTGTGCCTCATTGGGCATTCCCTCAATACTTTCCAGGATCTCCTGGATCTCACCAGGCGTGATCTCCTGTCCGGATTTCTGTATGTTGACTCCTTCATTATGAAGAAGCATCAGAAGACTTTCAATCTTTTCCGGATCCGGATTTTCATGAGTTCTGTATACAAAAGGATAATCTCCGGTGCAGTATTCCTGTGCAACTGTTTCATTGGCAAGAAGCATAAATCCTACAATGATCCTGGTTGCCACATTGGCCTCATAAGGCTGCACATCAATAGCTCTTCCTGCAGCATTCAGATGATCTTACTCTCCGGAA
>ENA-OPZM01000819-OPZM01000819.1-human-gut-metagenome-genome-assembly--contig:-NODE-819-length-12474-cov-3.361545_pt1 | contig 12474 bp, 15 predicted proteins | sample MGYA00242478_ERZ504493 | MGnify/ENA primary metagenome ERZ504493 (study PRJEB26092, sample SAMD00036227) | human gut metagenome | host: Homo sapiens | study: EMG produced TPA metagenomics assembly of...
GGATAGGTTTGCATTAGGTTTTACACCCCTGTTTCCATCCCGTTTAAAGCAAAATGATGGGGCAGCAGGCGCTTGGGTCCTGCTGCCCACGATTTGCCCTAAACGGCAAAAGTAGATAGTTAAGTAAGTGTGCCACATTTGCCGCCCGCACCCCTGACACAGGGAACACAACAGGCAGGGTGTTGGCACACCCGTTCACTGACTCCGCCGGAGTCTTACTGCTTACAACTCCGGCTCGGTCACCCCCTCTGACGCTGGAGGCCGCTGGCGTATCATTGTAGCCTTTCCCGCCGCAATTGTGGTCAGCCAGACCAGCCCGTCGGGCCTGCCGGAAAAGGAACGTACCTGTTATGCTGGGTATTCAGTTGTCAAGGTGCTGGGCAATCATAATTGACTACCAAGCAAAATCGGTCAAAATTGTCTCAAGGATTTTCTTTATTTCATCAGGGACATACAGCAACGCTCTATGTAATGCGAGTGCCTGAACAGGAGTCATGTACATTTTCTTGAACAAGTGGTATCCGTCTGGTAGGGAAAGGCCTCCATTTCGGCCCCGGGCTATTTTTATTGGATAGTCCTCGTTTAATGTTGCTATGTCCCTGCTGATAGTATCTGTTGAAACATGGAATTCTATTGAAAGATGCTCCATCGTATCTTTCCGGCGCTTATCTAACAAGCGAATTATTTTCTTTTGTCGCTCGTTAGATGTCATCTTTGAAATTCCTTCCGAATTTGCTTTGCACTTATAATATCGCAAATACCCCGCAACTTTTGCGGAGTTAAACTTTAAATCCGTTCGAATTTTATCTAGATCACTATAATTTATAAATATATGAATTTCTGCTTGTTGGTTCATGTGTTTGCCCGTCAGCATTTTCTGCTGGCATTCTGATGCCACCTCACGATGGATGCCCTTGCCTTCGGCTAGCGCTTCCTACTGCTAAGCGCGTAGCATCCTTTCGCCAGTTGTTGCCCAACCGAGCGCACAAAAAAAGCCCGCCGCATTTTGAGATGCGACGGGCTTAGAGCTGCAGCGTGAGATTATTTTTTCTCCTGAGAATTTGTCAGAGGCTTTTCGGGCCGGTGTGGCTGATAATTCCAAAACATATTACACGGTTCATTGGCTTCTTTTCGAATTGATGCCTGAACTACTGCACGCAAGTTTTTGTGTAAAAGACTTTCTTTTGCTTTCAAGGTAAAGACCTTCCTTCCAGTTTGATTTGGTTTTATTTGATTCCAACTCCAATTTTAGCCAAAACCAGTAGAAGAGCATCCGCAGCTGCAGCTACAATCCAGACAGTGCTGTACAATGGTTTCAGCAACAAAAGGGGTGGAACAATCAAGCAATATAATACAAGTCTTTTGCGTACCGCTATTTTCATGTCCTGCAACTCTTCGTTGCTGCAATGAATCGCCGAGTTATTGCAAGGAGCAAGTGTTAAAATTAGCGTAACAGAGACAATAAACAGCGTAATTACAGCTGCTATCGTAGAAGATTGCAGTCGGTCAATCAGATATAAGCAGGCATATTCACAAAATAAAGAGGTGATAAAGCAGGAAAACACTGTTGGCATATGAAGCCATTTGTCTTTTCTCGTAAAAATGCCAACCCAAAATTCAAAAGAATCACTTGCGGTAACGGCGCAACAAGTGTTCCAAAGCAAACGAGAATAAAGAAACCTCCAAAGTTCATGAATTTTCGTTGTAGCGAGTATGCCATCCAATCGCGTTGACTTTCTTCAATGAGTTCGCTTTGTATACACTTCTCCACGATTCTTTCGATGATTCCTTCCATATGCAGAACCTCTGTAAATCAGAACTATCTTTATTAAAACAGAGTTTTCATCTTTTTCATCATTTTTGTAGTGAAACAGTAGTTTTTTGTCATGAAATCAGAGTATTCGGCAGCTCTGTTGCAAATTCGAACCAGCCGTTTTCATAATCCATAGCGTAAAGCGTGTGGTACTTTTCCAATGTAGTATGTACATTTTGCAAACCATACCCATGAAAAGATGGATTTTCCTTGGTTGATGCCGGCAATTGATTTGCAATCATATTTACCGGCAAAGATTTATTACGGACAGCATAAAACAGTTCATCTTCTTCAAGAAGTGCCTGCACATAAATTTGCCGGTCCGTTTCCGGCAGTTTTTCGCACGCTTCAATCGCGTTATCCAGTGTGTTGCTGATTACAACCGTCAAATCCACCATGTCAATCTTTATGGGAGATAAATCGTTCACACTGAACTGTATATCAATTTTACGATTTTTTGCAACAAGTGCCTTTTGATTCAGAAGTGCATCCAGTGCTGCATGGTGGGTATTGACGAGCAGGATGCGTTCGTTTTGTTTCGATTGTAGGCTATGGATATAGGTTTGTATTGTGTTGATATCTCTGTTTTGTTGCATCAGCATTCCGTCTAACGTACTCAGATGAGCTAGAAAATCATGTGTCAGTTACGTTGCTGAGCATATGCGGCACTCAATGCTTCGATGCTCTCTTGCTGTGCTTTTGATTTGGCTTGTAGGCTGATTGCTTCTTCACGGAAGTTGGCGTTTTGTTCCATCCAGCTGATTAAAAGTAACGCTGCTATCTGCATTACGGTAATAAATGTGGCACAGACACATAGCGGCTGAATTGATATTTGACCCTGCTGAAAGCAACTTCCGAAAAAGAAAATAAGCAAAACGCTCGCAAGGGAAAGCACTGCAGGAATGGTGTACCATTTGAAATTGGTTGCTTGACTTAATTTTCCATTTCGCGCCTTTGCCTGTAAAAAGCATACTGCTATTATTACACCATGCAAAAGAGAACTTTGAAAAAAACTATTACCAAAAACTATATTGCCCTGCGCCTCGGATATCAGAAGCAAAAGCGTATACCAACAGTTATCCATACAGCATATTGTCGCATAGAAAATAATCGAAATGTACAAGCTAAATATTCCATTGCTGGTATATAAAAGCCTATGCAGGGAAAAAAATAAGGCAAGTACAATAACAATTTTTGAATAGTTTGGCATTGTCGTAGCAGCAAAATTCAGAAGCGTCGCATTCAGAAAAGCAACAGCCGTTACAGTAATCCAATGAACCACACGGTTTCTCTTTCTTGCTGAAAATGCATCAAATAGCAAAATTGCCGAAAAGCACTCCATCCAAGTCCACAAGTAGGTCAAGAAATAATCGCTCAATGTGCATTCCCCCAGTTTTTGTTCTTCCAACTCAGATACTGGACTTTCATTTGTGAGTACCGCTTCTGACTTACCGATAACTCTTTTCCATCGAAGAGAACAACTCTGTCATAATTGAATTTTTTGATGTATGCCATATTGACCAGATAGCTTTTCTGAATTCTGAGGAATCCGTCTCCTTCCAATTCCGCCGCTAAGTCTTCCATTTTTCCATAAAAGCGGTCTGGTACCTGCATAGGCTTTACTGTGTACAAATATATAACTCTTTGATTACTTTCCAAGTAGAGAATATCTTTGTAGGGAATGTTAAATGACTCTGTGCTAGCTGAAAAGCGCAGAACTTTATCATCACGCGGCAATTCTGCCAATGCATCCCGGAAATAGTTGGCCAGCTTTTGCTCCAGTTCCTGCTTGAGAAGGTATCGGAACGCCCGGACTTCATACCCTTCCATCGAAAATTCCGGGTAATTTGTCACAAAAACAATTACCGTATCCAGATGTAATTCCCGCACACGGCGTGCAATGTCCATGCCGCTGCGTTCATCCATGTCGATGTCCAAGAACATGATGTGATACTGTGATAATTGCCGGTCCGTTATCTCGGCGGGATTCGAGCTTTTTGTTATGCAAATGGACGCTCCGGGCGGTACCGGCTGGCCAGCAACCGCGTCTGATATTCTCTGCAAAAAATCCTTGTCGTCATCGCAAAGTAAAATATTAATCTTCATGCGTGTATCCTTATCGTTGTTTCGCCGTAGTAGACGTCCCTCTTTGCCATTCAACATACGTTTAATTCTCCCGAAAGTCAAGTATTTTCTTAAAATAACACTTATAGTGTAATATTATATTGCTTTTACACCGTTTGGCAAGCCAAATCATTTGAAATTGAATTACCCTAAGAAGAAAATTCATTGATAAAGCAAGCTGGACAAAGACATGAAAGATACCGAGCGTCACAACTATATTGGAGATCACATTCGTAAACTGCGAGAAGAAAAAGGCTGGACACAACAAGTATTAGGCAAAAAGTTGGGCAAGAAGACTTCCACTATCAGTGCCTATGAAACGAATGCCAAGCTTCCGTCTGTCGACTGCCTTATTGAAATGGCCGAATTGTTCGATGTATCGCTTGACACACTGGTTTATGGGGATCGTTCAAATTTGATTTCTGTTCGTGCCTTGCGGCCAGAGCAAAAAGAACTGATTTCGGAGCTTACGCACGTTTTTTCGGCAAGGCACACAACCGCTGAACAAAGACTTGGCTTGCTCAGCAAGATTGTTAGCCACTTATCGCAATAATTTAGAATTCCCATTTTGTGGGCCTTTTGATTTTTCCTGCCCCGGCTTAGCAGCGGGGCAGTTTGTTTTACTCGTGTTTTATGACAAGTAACTCGGATTTTGTGTCAATTTTGTGGAAATGAAGATTTTCTTGTGGTATCTTGAAGTCAAGATAAATAGGCGCTCCCGTTACCTAGATTGAAAAGTTCTATATGTATGTAAGCGTCGGTGCACAGGCGCTTGTAATTGTCCGAATATCAACCCTATTAAATCCATTAGATTGGAGGCTTATCAAATGTCAACGATGAAGAAACGCATCCCCATGTTCCTGCTCGCTCTTGCTATGATGGTAGCTATGGCACTCCCCACCTTTGCAGCCAGCTATCGTCCCAACGCACAATTTGGCTATCTGCTGAACATCAACGGTTCGACAGGGTCCGCTTACCAGGGGCGTGCATTGAACCTGATGAAAACCGACACGATGGGAAGAGATCAGAATTTCATCATCGGAACTCGCAAGGGCTACACCGGTTACTACATGATGGTTACCGCAAATGTCAATTATGCCGTAAATCGTTCTGATAATGGTGGCCGTGCAATTATTTGGCCTCTTTCTACGGGCTCTGCTGATTCGCGCCTGGCTGACAATAGCGAATCCGTAATTCGTTTGTACACTTCTCGGGAGCTTTTAACCGCCCGTGAGCCTGTTGGCGACTGGAGTACCGTCTATTTCGGTGGCAGCGGCATTTCTGTTTGGGTGCGCGTCCACTAACCTTCCGGCGCAATTTCAGATTCCCCTATGATAGACATTCAAAAGTAAGTTCATACGGGATTTGATTGCTATTAGACCAGCGCAAGTGAAACACTAATGACCTGTCAAAGACATCGTCTCAAAGCACAGTGTTGCACTTGCGTTGGTTTATTTGCATTTTTCAACTTTTGTAAAGAAAGGTTTTAAGGAAACATGAAATTTACTTATAAGTTGTTGTCTTTAGGTTTGGCCATCGCCTGCCTTAGTGGATGCAACGCGGCCAACACTGAAATCGCATCCTCGTCAGCCGCCACTGCCACAGTGGACCCCGCTACTGACTCTACAGAAGTTCCTGCTTCCAACAATGTTTTCACATCCGCAGGAGACGGTTTATATGTTACCACTGACTCCGGAATCTATGAACTGCAAACAGTGTTTCCGGACTCTGCAAACATATTTTATACTGATGCCAATACAAAGGAACGCATTTTTCTATGTGCGAACCCCAATTGTACACATGCAGATGAAAGCTGCCCCAGTTACATAGCTACACCTTCAGCGATGTTTCCGCCCATGCTTTTGCGTGTTGGCGATCAGCTTTTGGTCGTCTTTACTGAAACCACCGACTCCAGTAACCCGCATGGGATGCTGATGAATATGGATGGTTCCAATCGTCGAACCGTATTTGAACTCGCATCCAATCAATATATGCAAGGCGGCTTTTGTACCTCTGGAAATGATCTCTATTTTGATCTTTACGAGATTGATGATAGCGGGAACGTCACATATCAGCTGTGGTATGTGAGCTTCGAGAATGGAACTTCTGAAAAAGTGATGGACTTGGGATCCGATAGCGACCACTATTCTTTGTGCGATGGTGTAAACAATGAACTGTGCTTTAATCATCTTTCTTCCGACGGAATCAGTTATTGCATGTATGATCCGCAAAGCAAAACAATGTCCGATCCGTTTTTTGTTGACAGTAGCTCGAGCGGGAATTCGATGATTCAAGACGGATACCTCTTTGTCCTCGACGAGCAGGCGAACTCTGTCCAAAGAATCCGTTTATCTGATAAAGAGCAAGCAAGTGCTTCTTTTACAGTAAAAGAAGGCTTCGGCGCCCCAAGTATGCGGTATCTATTTGATGGGAATTTAATGATTACCGAAGCACAAACGCTGGCAGCAGATATACCGACCGATGGCTCGTATGATATGTGTTCTTATATTCTGGATTTTGACACACGTAATTGTACAGAATTTACATTGCAAACCCCATACAATAATCGTCCGGTATATGTGTTGACAACCATTGGTGACACTTGTTATGTTGCCACAGATTATAAAACGTATACTCCTACCTCTGTCTCTGAAGACGGTACAGTTTCAAACTTCGATTATGTTGCTAACATATACGCCTTCATTACAAAGCAGGATTATATAAATTCAAATCAAAACGGTTACTTAATGGTTAAAGACGCATTCGAATAATTCTACCTATTGTTAAAACTTCATGGGTAAATTGGGATTGTAATTATGAGCCGTACATTTACACTTGATTCAATTCACAAGACATATATTTCGCAAATTTCCCTGTTTACATTTAAGAAAAATGCACAGCCACAAGTGAAAAAAGCCTTGTCAGGGGTATCAATTACACTAACGCCGGGGCTTTACGGATTGCTTGGGCCAAATGGGGCGGGAAAGTCTACTTTGATTCACATTATCACAGGCACACTTGCTCCTGACTCTGGCGAGGTCCTCTGGTGCGGCAAGCTGCAATGGGTATCGCCTTCCGCCGCATTCTTGGTTATATGCCGCAGCAGCAAGGACTGTATGATAGCTACACCGGCCGCCGGTTCCTTGCCTACATGGCTGCCCTGAAAGAAATTCCTCGAAAAGCTGTTGCAGCGAGGTAGATCGCGTAGCAGCCGCCGTAAATTTGACCGCCGAGTTGGACAAGCGTCTTTCTGCTTATTCCGGCGGCATGAAGCAACGCCTGCTGTTGGCATCCGCCCTGCTTGGGGATCCGAAGTTGTTGATTTTGGATGAGCCAACAGCGGGCCTTGACCCGAAAGAGCGTGTTCGCCTGCGTGAATTGCTGGCAGATATGGCAAAGGATCGAATCATCCTTGTGGCAACGCACGTTGTTTCGGACGTGGAAACGGTGGCAACCAAGGTCATTCTGCTGCGTGCGGGCAAAATTGTGGATGCCGCGCCCGTGCCGGAGCTGATTGAAAAATACGCGCCCGGCCAAGGGCTGGAAGATGTGTACCTGAACGTGTTTGGTGAGGGAGATGGTAAATGAGCCTGTTTTTTGCTGAACTCCGCAAAGTTTGGGGCGGCAGAGTGTTCCCGGCTCTGTTGGCTATACTGGCGGCCTCCAATCTCCTACTGCTGTGGATAGGTACTCGCCCCACAGCCAAGCAGCCTCCTGCATCAGCCTATCGCGCAGTAGGCGCCGAGCTTTCCGATAAAACCATGGAAGAAAAGGGAGCCTATCTTCACAATAAATACACTGAGATAGAAAGCCTTGTAAAAATCGGGCAGTATTATCGGGAACTGGCTTACGGCGGCTATGGGCTCACTCAGTATCGGCAGGACAATGCCGCCATGTTCGATGCCTATGAACAAGAGTACACGGATAAGACCTATACTCTGTTTACGGATAACTTGAACACAGAGTACCGCCTGTTCAGCCAGCTGCAAAGCGAGTATGACACCGTGGCTGCTTACAACGACTTCTTGGATGGTGTTCAAACCAAAGCCGCCCAACTGTCCGGCATCTCAATTTTTCAAAATGACCGTACCGGGTACGATTTAAAAAACATAGAACTGACCGCGCAGGTTTATGCCGGGCTGACAGATACGCCTATAGAGTATTACCCGCAAAAGGCTTGTACACGGCCATCAGCTATGCATTCACGGATCTTATCCTGTTGGCGGCTATGCTGCTGCTTGCGCTGATTCTTGTACGCCAAGAGCGCGACAGCGGCTTGTTGAGTTTAATTCGCAGTCTTCCCGGTGGGCGGCTGAAAACGGCCATTGCAAAGCTGGCGGCATTTGCTGCCAGCTTATTGGTCGTTCTGATGGTGCTGTATGGGGTCAATCTTGCATACTGTTCGGCATTGTTCAGCCTTGGCCCCATGAGCCGCACGATTCAAAGTGTTCCCGCATTGATGCGCTGCACCATGCAGATTACAGTTGGGCAATACCTACTTCGGTTTTTACTCGCAAAGTGGGCCGGTGCGTTTGTGATGGGGCTGTGGGTTATGCTGGCTGCCCTTATCGCCAAACGCGCTGCCGCCGGGTGGGTTGGCGCCTTGGCCCTGCCTTTGGCAATGTATGGTATCCGTACCGCGATTCCTGCCACGAGCCATTTGAATGTCATAAAGTATGCCAATATGGTAAGCCTGCTGCAGACCAACGAGCTGCTGGGAAACTACCGGAATCTTTTCTGGTTTGGTAATCCTGTCAGCCTGCCGTTGGTCGAATGGTTGACGGCAGCCGTTTTTGGCGGCAGCTTGTTTGTGGCATTCTGTACGGTATTTGCCAAGGCACAGCTACTGCCGGCTGCCAAGCACAGCTTTGCACTTCCGTTTTCCCGTAAAACGCGTGCGACCTCTGTTACCCATGAAGAGGGCAGAAAGTTATTGCTGATGAATGGAGCGCAGTATTCTTGGCAGCGTTTCTGGTGTTTGGAATCTATCAGGGCGTGACGGCGGAGAGCTACATAGACGCGGACGAAATTTACTATGCCTATTATATGAAGCACATTTCCGGCCCGTGGAGCGAAGAAAGCCGCGACTGGATACGAAATCAGCGTAACGAGTTTATTCCCATGCTGGAGACACAGAAGCGTGTCAACAGCGGCGAATTGAGCAGTGATGCGTTGCTGGCCTACAGTTCACTGCAGCAGAAATATTCTGTCTATCAGCGTGTAGTGCAGTCCAACATCAATTACTATCTGAAAGAGAATCCCGGTGCATGGCTTGTCTATGAAACCGGATATAAAAAGCTGTTCGGCTTTACCGGCACCGGCGATGTACAGGATACACTTCTGGCGGGGCTGCTGTGTGCGCTGTGCTTCAGCGGCCTGTTTGCATGGAACGCAAAGGCGGCATGGATGAGATTCTGGCCTGCACACCATTGGGCCGCAAATACACTGTAAAGGCAAAGCTGCGGCAAAGTACCGCCGTGGCAGCGGTTATATCGTTCGGAACCGTTCTGCCTCATCTGTGGCAGGTGCTGCGTGACTATGGCCTTCCCTCTTTGCTGGGACCTGCGATGAGTATCTCCGACTTGCAGGCTGTACCCAAGTTTATAACCCTGTCGGATTTGCTGATTTTCTGGTTAATCTGTCGTTTCGCGGCCTGCCTCTGCATGAGCCGGATTACCTTATGGCTGGGACAGAAATTGGGGAATTTGCTGACTGCGCTCTTTATCAGCGCAGTTGCCTATTGCCTGCCCGCGCTGCTGAGCCTTTCCGGAATGAAAAATGGTATCGAGTGGCTGGGTTTCTATCCCCTATTTCATGCTGCGGCTCTTTGGCAAAACCAAGGCTATAACGCCAACGGAGAAAGCTACAACGCAATGTGGATTCCGATTTTTCTGGTATGCGCAGCATTCTTTCTCGCATGGGCAATCGGACAGGCTCTTATGGATGACTATGATATGATAGGGGTTCCGGATGAGGTACTATAAAAATCTTTCCATAGATGAATCTAACTGTACCGTTAAAAAAGAGGGCCAGTCGATTCACCTGACTGCCATGGAGTATCAGCTGTTTGTCACATTGCTCGACCATTCCGGGCGTGTCTGCTCCCGAAATCTTCTGCTGTCATCCGCTTGGCATATCACAACTCCGATTCAGACACGGACGGTCGATGTACATATCGCGAAATTACGGAAGAAGCTGGACTTGGGGCAAAATGATTTGAAAACCGTAACGAGGCAGGGGTATGCACTCTCGGGGTGAAAGGCCGCGAATGACAGATTGACAACGAAAAATCTCTCCAATCGTATTTATACATTCTAACTCGTGAGCGAACAATTGACTTCCTTCGAAAATGGGAGCGCCGCCGAGGTGCTCTGTCTGATTATGAAAATTACTCCGCCATCTTCGACAATTTTAAAGAGCCGGAGGAAATCGCATTAACAAATCTACAGTTAGACAAAGCGGTCAGCATTCTTTCTGATATGCCTTTAATTTACCGCCGAACATTGGTTCTGAGAGTAAAAGGGTACTCTATTCGTGAAATTGCGAAAATTACAAATTCAAGTGAATCAAACGTTAAAACCCGCATACACCGAGCACGCGCCATCTTACTCAAATCGTTCGACACTTAATAAAAAATATTTTTGAAGCTGGTTTACATTTACAGATGATTTTTCTCTTTCCCCTTTCAGGAGGGGAAGAAGAAAATGGAATCATCTCTTTATACTTGCATTCAGGATATTCAAAATGGTGACCGTGAGCAGGCACTCGCTCTTTTGGAGAAATTTTCTCCTCTGCTCAAGAAATATGCATTCTTCATGCAATCAGAGGATGCGTTGCCGGATTTTCAATGTTTCTTACTTGCGTTTTCCAAGAATTTACAACTCGACAAGTTGACCATGAGCACAGATGGTGCTATTATTAGCTATATCAACAAGGCAATATATCATCATTATATCGCACTTTCTAAAGCGAAGCGCCATCAGCTTCCCACTGTTTCGATTGAAAGCCAAACTGACTATGATCCTTTGCAGTTTGACACTACGTTCAGCGAATCCGATACATACAATAACCTCTTGCTGCTTGATCTTAAACGTGCGCTAAGTACCGAAGAGTATCATGTCATTTATGACCATTACTTCCGTCAATACAGTATTCAAGAAATTGCCGCCAGAGATAACAAGTCTCGGCAGGCCATAAACAAATGTAAAAAGACAGCAATCATAAAATTGAGACGCTATTTTGGCGTCACGTCATAGCTGTCAACAATTCTCTTTAAAGTTTCTTTCCGCTTTTTCATAAATAGTTTTGAAAGAGCACCTTGGTATCTTCTATTAATTTTTTTCAACTCATACGACTATATGGAGGCTTGCTATGAAAAAAAAGATTTATTTGTTAGCTGGTACATTATTTGTTCTTTCTCTTTGTTCATGCTCCATTCAAATTTTCACTGACGGCAAGCATCAGGAATCATCTTCTGCAACTACGAGCAGTTCTTCCAGTGAGGGTAATTCTTCTGAAGCTCCATCAACTCCAGAAATTTCCAACCGTTCGGACATTTCTATCAGCGACTCTACAGCGGATTCTCCGAGTGCAACTCCTGATGTAATTTCATCGTCTACATCTTCGTCTGACTCAAACGAATCTCCTTCCGACACGCAGGTTTCCCCCCGACACTTATACTCTTACACGCTATGATTCTATTTATGACGTTCCTTATGCAAAATTAGATTATAAAAGTTATGTTGAGGAAGATGGAGATAGTGGTCATTACACTTTAACAAAAGATGGAATTCCTTGGGTGGGCACCCTGGCACAGATCAATTTGGAGATATTTGCTTTAGCGATGGGCGCAATCTTTATATCCAATGCTTCTTGTCGTATAACGATACCTTGTCTACCGATTTCCGATGGTTCTGTGTAAACTTTAATCACTTTGATGATGAAGATTCTTATTTTTTGCCTGACGAGACAATGAACAAGCTTTTTACCGGAGCCGATGGCGAGACACTCTACACCGATGATGGTTATCAATACAAATTAAGTACTATGCCTTGGTGTCAAGATGGCACTTGCAAGAGATAGAAAATGTGCATATAATATGCCCTACTATTCTTTTATACACTAAATATCGTTCAAAGCGCCGATTTAATGACGCTTCTCTAAATATTTCTACGCAAAAACTCCCCGCTTGTTAGGTGTTCCACCTACAAGCGGGGAGTTTTCTACCTATTTGTATTTAGGCTTTAGTTAGGAATACGGATACGATCTACGCCCAGCGTCACATGGCTAGTCTGCATAGCTTCAAGAATAGTGACCCGACGGCCTCCGTAGAGCCAGAATTTCTATTGTACGGATCAAGGACCTTAATGCCTGCAGTTGCCCAAGTGCCGCCACTTTCACCAGTCAGTTCATATGCAACGAACCAGTGCTGACGACTACCGGAGCCAACTGCATGACAGGCAACCGGAATATGATTCTTGACATAAGAGCGAATCTTCTCAATCGTTTGTGCCTCATTCAGGCTTGCCAGAGAAATG
>ENA-OPZM01000820-OPZM01000820.1-human-gut-metagenome-genome-assembly--contig:-NODE-820-length-12462-cov-1.542602_pt1 | contig 12462 bp, 16 predicted proteins | sample MGYA00242478_ERZ504493 | MGnify/ENA primary metagenome ERZ504493 (study PRJEB26092, sample SAMD00036227) | human gut metagenome | host: Homo sapiens | study: EMG produced TPA metagenomics assembly of...
CCTTCGGCATAATGAGTGTTTGACCGGCTTCAAGATAGAAGACATCGTCAGCTACTGTGAAACGTCCTTTTCCCTCAAGAACGGTTTACCATTGCATCGCCACCGGCTGCGTGGGTTGAAATCCTCTTCTCCTTTGTCGAAAGAGAAAATTGTCATGCTGACATAATCGTTTTGAACAAGAGTTTTACTGACTACCTGTCCCTCCTGGTACTCAACCAGATCCTTGAGATTTAACATTGTCTGTTTTTCAATATTCTTATACATCTTTGTTCTCCTTTATTATTCAATAATATTTCCATCAATAGATATTGTTACTACTTGCCATGGAAGGAATTTACCACTTGCCTGAATCGCTTTTTTAGCAGCTATTTCAAGTCCACCACAGCAAGGAACTTCCATGCGTACTATGGTGACACTGGAAATATCATTATTCCTGATTATTTCCGTAAGTTTTTCGCTGTAATCAATATCATCCAGCTTAGGGCAACCTATTAGAGTTGTTTTGCCCTTAATAAAATCCTTGTGGAAAGCAGCGTATGAATAGGCAGTACAGTCAGCTGCTATCAAAAGCTTAGCGCCATTGAAGTAAGGTGCTTGAATAGGAGCAAGCTTAATCTGAACAGGCCAGTTAGTAAGCATAGATACTGACTCACAAGCTGCTGTATTTTCAGATGCATTATGAGCTGATTGCCTGTTCATCTGGCGCATTGTGGAACCAGGACAACTGTGTGGAAGTTGCACTTTGCTTTCCTGCATTATCGCCTGTTTTCTCTTTTTATTTTCTTCTACAGCGGCCTCATCATAAGCCGCAGCTTCCCTGGTTTCAAAAGATATTGCTTCCGGTAGGGCAGTTTGGAAGGCAATCCCCCATGCCGTCACAATAATCATCGCGGATAAGTTTTGCTTTGCCATCAATAATGGCAATTGCACTTTCATGGCAGGCTTCAGCACACAAGCCGCATCCGTTACATTTTTCTTCATCGATATGAATAATCTGTCGAATCATTTTAAACCTCCATTTGATTTAATGAATTAATTAAATCTGTATATGAATCTAAGGAGAGCTCGTAGCCAAAGAAGGATATAGCTTTGTAAATTTCTTCTGGTAGCTCTGTTTTTCCAGATTTATTGAGTCTTATTACCAACTTCACTGTTTCGGCGATAAGGTCTTCCTTTATTGTCTTAAGCTCATGGTTCTGAAGAAATTTTGTCATGTCATAATTAGATGTGTTGCCACATGGAGTGGGACAAGTCTCACAGTTTGGAGAAATGGTATATTTGTCTTTTATGATTGCAGTTACGATTGTATCTTCGTCAGTTGATGAATAGCAGTTAAGCAATGCGTTCATAACAACTGAGTCGGTTTGTTCGGTTTTACCGTTGTTTCCAATGGCACCAGCGAGTCCAACTAAGGCACTTATTATTTTCTCGTTCATTTTTTTATTGTCTCCTTGACTTCTTGAGGCTATGATACTATGATTCAAACAAAAAGTATGTGGTTATAACCACGAAAGTGAGAAAAATATGGATTTTGATTTTTTGTCTAAGACGGTACTATTTAAGGGATGTACAGATGAAGAAATAAAGCACATGCTTATTTGTCTAAAGAATAAGATAAAAAAGTTTGATAAGGATGAGTATATCTACAATGTAGGAGAGATAGTTACAGATGTATGCCTGATTCTTTCGGGATCAGTTCAAATCGGAAATGTAGATGTGGTTGGTAACAAAAGTATTCTTGGAGTAGTAAGGCAAGGAGATATTTTTGCGGAAAGCTATGCCTGTATTCCTAATCAGCCTATTTTGGTAGATGTAAAAACCTGTGAAGCTACTGAAATTCTCTTCATAAACGTACCTGCTTTGTTTGTGGAAAGTAATTCATGCGGGCATGGAGCAAAACTTATTCAAAATCTCTTGCGTGTGAGTTCCAGGAAGAACATAAATCTTTCTATGAGAATTTTTCATTCTGCATCAAAGACAATCAGGGGAAGACTTATTTCTTATTTTTCGGAACAGGTTTCAGTGCAGGGGACGAACAATATAAAAATACCTCTTGATCGCCAGCAATTAGCAGATTATCTGGGAGTAGAAAGAACAGCTCTTTCAAAGGAACTGGGGAAGATGAGGGATGATGGACTACTGACATTTCATAAAAATGAGTTCCACGTTGTAACTGGAGAGGGAAAGTGAAATTGAAATTTACCATCTTTTCAAAAAATGCTTACGAAGAAAATTTTTTTTGTGTTAGAATGCTCTCAGTAATGAGTAGCAGATAAGCGTAAGTCCAATTATGGACCTGCGCTTTTTTGTTGCTCATTTTCATTTTATGGAAAAGGAGCGTTCTTATTATGAAAGAATTGGATTTAGGTACTGGAAACATTGGGAGTCTAATAAAAAGATACTCTATCCCATGTGTTATAAGCATGGTAGTAGCTGCACTGTATAATATCGTTGACCAGATATTTATAGGCTGGAGCATATGGAAATGCTGCAACAAACATAGTGTATCCATTTACAGTACTTGCACTTGGATTAGCATTGCTTGTCGGAGATGGAGCTGCGGCAGGATTTAGCATTGCTCTTGGAAAAGGGGATAAGAAACAGGCAAATAAAAATGTTGGAAATGGTCTTGTGATTTTATTCTGTTTGGCATTGGGTCTTTGTGCAATTGGATTTATATGCCAAACTCAGATTTTGGGATTATTTGGTGGCAATCCTGCTGAAGCCGAGTGCTATGGTTATGCAACGGATTATTTCAAAATCATTTGTGCAGATATTCCATTCTATATGATTGGTCAGGGATTAAATGGTTCCATTAGAGCTGATGGATCACCTAAGTTTGCGATGGCATGTACACTTGCCGGTGCAATTACTAACTTGATTTTTGATCCAGTGTTGATTTTTGGTTTTAACATGGGAGTAAAGGGTGCCGCTATAGCAACAATTATGGGACAGATTCTTACCTTTGCTATGAGTGTATTTATCTTTCAATAGCTAAGAACTTTACGATTGGTAAAGAAGCAATTAAACTCGATGGGAAAACATCAGCAAGTATTGTGTCTGTTGGCATGGCATCATTAATTGTTCAGCTTTCTATCGTAATTATAATTGCAGTAAATAATAATCTTCTTACTAAGTATGGATATGATACATTTGCAAGCACAGGTGAAGCGTTCGGTGCAGTAGTTCTTCTGGATGAAGCTACTGCTTCTCTGGATGTGGAAAATGAAACCCTGATACAGACAGCCCTTTCCCGTCTGATCGCAGATAAAACGGTTCTGGTCATCGCCCACAGGATGCGTACCGTAGCCGGAGCAGATAAGATCGTTGTCCTTTCTGATGGCACCGTGGCAGAAGAAGGATCGCCAAAGGAACTGGCAGAAAAAATGGTGTAGTATGCTAATATGGTAAAACTACAGGCAGAAAATCAGAGCTGGAAACTTGAGTGAAGAAGCCTCTGAAAAATATCTTATAGGAATTGAAAGAGCAATTTGAGTAGAAAAAGATTTTTAAATCTGTTAAAATAAATAAAAAAGATTAGAGATAACTAACCCGAAGAGGCAGATTATGAACAAATCAACAATCAAAAAGAATTCATTACAGGAAACATTGATCATTCCACTATACGCCCGATGGCTTTGTTCTCGGAAATTTCCGGATTGTTTCAGGATCAAACAGCCGGGGAGTTGATTAAAAAAAGTGGATTATGACTTTTCTGCATTAGAAAAACAATCGGAAAGTATCATGCATAGCTTTGGTGCATTGGAAGTAGCCATGCGCCAAAATGACCTTGCGTGGGAGATACGGGACTATCTCTATCAACATCCAAACGCCGCAGTCATTAATCTTGGCTGCGGAGTTGAACAACACCGGACGAATGTGACGCAACGGTAGTGCCATATCTGGAATATTGACCTGCCGGATGTGATTGCGCTGCGGAATCAATTGCTTCCTGCCGGAGAGCGGGAAGAAAATCTGGCTTGTGATTTAACAGATCATGAGCTGGATGAAAGCTGTACGGTTGATCCTGAGAATGGTGCAGTACTGTTTGCCGCCGGCGTATTCTACTATTTTACTACAAACCAGATGAAGCAGTTGGTTAAGGCAATGGCCGAACACTTTCCGGGAGGACGTCTGGTTTTTGATGCAGCAGGCAAAACCGCTGTCAAACTAATGCTGAAAACCTGGGTAAAACAGGCGGGGATCAAGGATGTCGGTGCATATTTCTCCGTAAAGGATGCCAAAGGAGAGCTGGAGAGCTGGTCACCATTGCTCTCTGTTTCCAGCTGCGGGTATATGCAGGGCTATCAGAAACTGGAGGGATCGGGGGTAAGATCCATTCACCGCCTTCTGGCTAAAATCGCCGACGGACCGCTGCATTTGCAGATTGTGCGAGTGCGTTTTAAGGAGGAATCTGGATGAACTGGATGCGAACGATATTAGACGGATTTGCCATGGCAGCCTATTTTAATTTGTTTGCTGCTGCCGTAGCACTGTACAATCCCAGACTGATGTTTCCCAGCTACCCGCCTGCCATTATCAGGAGTGCGCCGGAACCGCCCTCAAAAGCGGAGAATCGCTTTTACTGGCTATGGGTTCAAAGTGTGGATGAAAAGCTACGCATTGCCGGAGCATCTGTTGCAATGGCCATTGCTCCTGTGTCCCTTGATGGCGGCGGTGCAGGAGGGATAGGAGTATTGTTGATGAGATTATTAATATAGAGGAGATAATGTAATGAACAAGAAAGAATTAAAACAGGAGAATATTCGACTTGGAACTCACGGGGAAGACTACGGAAGCTGGATGTCCAATCCCGTGTTCTATATTATCGGCGGCATCACGGCTCTGGCCGTGGTTTTGGCCGTACTCTCTTTTTCGGTGTTCCACATCACGGTTCTCGGTGTTCTGTTCTCTGTTGTTGCGGCGGCGCTGATGGCCCTGCTGGTCTGGATCACATGGATCAGGCGCCAGTATGCCTTTGGCGGCGGCGGAATCATGGAACAGGTTCATAGGGTTGTTCTCTCCCATCTGGACTATGATGGGCAGGGAAAGATTTTGGAAGTAGGCTGCGGCTCCGGAGCACTGGTAATCCGTGCGGCTCTGACATGGCCGAAAGCAAAAGTGATCGGTGTTGATTACTGGGGCGCTGTGTACAATTACAGCAAAGCACTCTGCGAGAAGAATGCTGCCAGTGAGGGCGTGGCTTCCCGCTGTGTATTTCAGCACGGTGATGCAAAGCAGCTGGATTTTCCCGATGAGAGCTTTGATGTAGTCATCAGCAACTATGTCTATCACAATGTTATGGGTGCTGATATGCAGAAACTGCTGCTGGAAAGCCTGCGGGTATTGAAAAAAGGCGGTGTTTTTGCACTCAACGATGATATGAAGCCAAAGCTGTACGGTGATATGGAAGATTTTGCGCAGAAACTGAGGGATATGGGGTATCAGGATGTTCGTCTCATTGATACTGCACAAGAGGCGTTCGGCTCACACCGCCGAGCAGCTATGATGATGCTGGGATCTTCCAGACTCCTGGTAGGCCGGAAATAATCTCACTATAAAGGAGGACTGGTTATGCAAACATTAGGAGTCGTGGAGGATACCCTGTTTGTCCCTATGCTGGCAGAATCTATGCCAGTGAGCATTGCCCGCAAATTTTATATGATAAAAAAGCATTGGAATTGAAAAATAAGCTGCCCTCGGACTTGATTGAGCAGAATAAGCAGAACCAGTATACCCTTTTGGCCTCTGCTTCCCGGTCTGCTAATATGGATCGGATTATTCGGTCTTTTCTGGAACGCAGACCGGACGGTGTGATTGTCCAACTGGGCTGTGGTCTGGAGACAACCTATCACCGATGTGATAACGGAAAGACACACTGGTATGCCGTGGATCTGCCTCATGTCATTGACTACCGGAGGGAACTGCTCCCGGAATTGGAACGAGAAACCTATCTTGCAGGAGATGCCTTTTCCGAAGACTGGATCAGACAAGTTCGTACAGAATTTCCCGATGCTCCTATTCTCGTTACTGCAGGTGGATTATTCCATTATTTTGAGGAAAATAAGGTCATTTCCCTTTTGCGTATGATAGGACAGTCTGGAAATATGGAAGTTGTTTTTGATACGGTGAACAAAAGAGGCATGACCATGATGAAGAAAAAATATATGAAACAGGTCGGCCATGCCGATGCACAGATGTTCTTTTATGTGGATTCAGCGGAAGAACTGGCAGCAAAGATCAGGGGTAATGTGAAGGTGATTGCGGAGGAACCTTATTATCGTTACATTCCTAAAAACGGCTTAAAGCTCTCCACAAAGGTCAGTATGGCGGTTTCTGATCAATTCAAAATGGTAAAGATGATTTGCTTAAAAACCTAAGATTTTTTAACACAAAATAATTTTTGCAAGTGCAAAGAAATAAATCAACGCTTGAGAAAGGAGTAAATAATATTTGATATACAATAATCATTATCTTAATAAGAAAATAAATCGATAGAGTCGGGAATCCATGCTTGAATGGAGTCCCGGCTCTGTTATTTTGTGCGGCAAATAATTATATCCATGTCAGTGACAGACGGAAAGAGATAAGGTATAATAATCGCAGAAGAGTACAATAAGTGGCGGTATTTGATATTGAGAATATTGTTTATGCATTGAAGGGAGAAGAGAGGAAATACGAATGAGCTATAAACATGAATGGGTTCTGATAGAGGCAACAGACGATATTGATGAGATGGAACACAGAGAGCCTACGGAAGAGTTTCTCTTCTATCGTGCGGTGGCCACTGGTGATATTGACAAGGTGAAACAGAATTGTGAACAGGAAAGGTTTATGTCTGATAAAGGAGTGGGGATACTTTCTAAAGATCCGGTGACAAACCTTAAGTATCATTTTGTAATCACGACCGCCATGATTACCAGAATGTGCAGGGAACACGGAATGGAACTGGAACAGGCTTTTCGCCTGAGCGATTTTTATATTCAGAAGTTGGATGATATCAATACAGAAGAAGAGGTACACAGGCTTCATGATGCGATGGTGATGGATTATGCAGAAAAAATGCGGAAATATTTCCGAAGCGATACCAATTCAAAGCATATTAATGCCTGTAAGGAATACATATATTCGCATATTAAAGAAAGGATCACAATAGAGGATCTCGCAGATGTACTGGGTGTATCTGCAAGCTATTTATCTAGGCTCTTTAAAAAAGAAGTAGGCGTATCTGTCAGCTCATATATTCGGAAAAGAAAGATTGAAATGGCAAAAAACCTGTTGAGGTTCAGTGACTATTCCATGATCGAGATAGCAAACCGGCTGTTCTTTTCCTCTCAAAGTCATTTTATTCAACAGTTTCGTGAAGTGGAGGGAATTACGCCAAAGAAATATCGGATGAGTATTATATGGTCCAGTGGATCTGGAAGAAGTATCAAAGACAGAATAAAGAGGTTATATGTATAATGGAGGGAAGCCGGGATGCAGCAGTATCCCGGCTTCATTATGAAAAGCTATAAAGTAAGCAAAATGTCATTCTGAGGTTCCAGAAGTTTTTCAGGAATGTAGTTATCTGTAAGTTCCTGGCCATTCAACAGCAGGCGTGTAAAACCGGATTCCCGGTGCTCCGGGTTTTCTACACGGATGTGCAAATGTCTGCCCCGGAAGTCCTTTTCAAGCTCAAAGGAGGACCAGGATTTTGGAATTGCCGGTGCGATTCGTAGTCCTTCCAGATCTGACGCAGACCTAGAATACCTTCTACACAGCCGACCATTACAGTGGAAGCGGTTCCTGTCAGCCAGTGGACGTGAGAACGGCCAAAATGTACGCTGGCTCGGCCTTCGGTGAACTGGCCGTAGCAGTAAGGTCCAGTTGCCGAATCTCTGCCCGGTCATTCTGGCAGAAGGAGCATTTTCCAGGAAGTAGTTAAATGCACGTTCTCCATGCCCGCGGAGAGCTTCTGCAAGGATCAGCCATCCTTGTGACTGAGAGAAGATGCCGGCGTTTTCTTTGGTACCTTGATTATAGATCACTGCGAGAGCGCCGGTAAAGGCGTGTTCATGATACGGAGGATCCATCAGGATCGCGCCATATTCTGTGTTCAGCCGGTTATATACATTTTCCAGAGCGGCATCTGCCTGGGCATCATTTGCAAAACGGCTGATGACAGACCAGCTCTGAGGATTCAGCCACATGTTGGCCTCCGGATCTTCCGGTGCGCCGATACGTTCGCCTGTTTCTGTGTACCCCCGGATAAATCTGTCTGTATCCCAGCAGAGAGTCTGAATCTTTTCTTTCATATCTTTAATCTGGTCATCAAGCCACAGACTGTATTCCGTGTCGTTTTTGTACACCGCGAATTCCTTTGAAATTAATAACGCATAATAGAACTGCATTGCTACAAATGTAGATTCCCCATCTGCTCCAAGTCTGAGACAGTCGTTCCAGTCGGCATAGAGTCCTGCAGGCATGCCGTGAGGTCCCAGATGATCCAGTGAGAACTGAATGGCTCTCTTCAGATGTTCGTATACGGTACCTTCATCCTGGTTTGCGAAAGGAATGATCTCATTCAGAAATGCCGTATTACCGGTTTCGGCAATATATTTGTATACAGTTGGGAAGAGCCAGAGAGCATCGTCTGCCCGATAGGCAGGATGTCCGGTTGCCTGTACGTAGGAAGCATCATCCGGCGTATCTTCATGTCCCGGATTGTGATGGAATTTTACAAGTGGAAGTCCGCCGCCGTTATCGACTTGAGCAGAAAGCATAAAACGGATTTTGTCACAGGCCATTTCAGGATCCAGATGAATGATTCCCTGGATATCCTGGACGGTGTCCCGGTAACCATATCCGTTTCTAAGTCCGCAATATACGAAAGATGCGGCCCTTGACCAGACAAAGGTGATAAAGCAGTTGTAGCATTCCATGTGTTAATCATCGTATTGAATGCCGGGTCAGGGGTATGGATCTGAAGGTGATCCAGTTTTTCATACCAGTCTTCTTTTAATGCGTCGATTTCCGCTTCAAGTTGCACAGATGGATCCGTATATGAGGAAAGGATTCTGGCGGCTTCATCGGAAGATTTCATGCCCAGAATAAAGAGTATGGTCTTAGATTCTTCCGGAGCAAGGGAGACGGTACAGGAAAGAGCGCCACAGGAATTTCCGTTGTTACTAAGCGTATTTTCCAGTTGGCCGGAAGTGACGCCGACAGGGTCGCCATATCCGTGATAGGGGCCAAGGAAAGCGCTTTTATCTCCGCAGTAGGAAGATACTTCCCTTCCGGCCAGACCGAAGAACCGCTCGGTGACCTGTTTGTCATCTACTTTTTCATCGTCATGCAAGGCGTCAAGATTACCGTGAATCTGCTGTATAATCCGGTTTCCCTCGAAGAGGTGCGGGTGATGAACAGAGAATACTGGAGATTCACTGATCCTGTTCATAATTACTGTGATTGGTAAATTCCGCATATCCGGTCAGTGTAAGATTTCGTGTTGCTTCGGAACAGTTCTTCACTGTAAGAGCCCAGACTTCGTATGTTTCTCCCAGGGGGACATAGTAACATGCCTCGGAATGGATGCCGGAATAGTCGGCAAGCATCCGCGTATAGCCCATCCCGTGGCAGCATTTGCTCTGGTAATGCTCCAGGTCTTTACCAACCGGTTGCCAGGAGGCAGACCAGTAATCGCGGGAATCATTATCCCGAATATAGAGGTAGCGCCCCGGCTGATCAAACTGATTAAAGATATAGCGAAGGATCCGTCCGTTGGCACCGGATTTGGCGAAGCTATAGCCACCAGCGTTATTGGAAATGATCGCACCAATACTGGGGAGAACCAAGATAGTTTACCCAGGGAGCGGGGTGTCCGGGCGATCGATCACGTATTCTCTGTTTTTGTCGTCAAAATATCCATATTTCATATTATTATACCTGTCCTTTTTTAAACTAAGTGAATTACAATGTGATTGTTCCGGGAAGGAAGAGCTATAATGGTTTCCCGCGACAACACTGTATAGTTTGGGCTGTCGATTTTCAGGTACTCCTGATTGCACGTTGCAGAACCTGTTATGTAGTTTCCGTATTCTTTGTGCTCCGAATTAATATAGGTGACGGTGAACTCTTTGCCTGCAAAAGTCAGCTGTACGGAGCTGTTCCGGTTTCGTCGAACTGTTCTGCGGTCAGTTTTGGCTCCATCAGAAGATTTCCTGCTTCACCGCGGACGCCGAACACCTGCGTGATCATGGTCAGCATGAACCAGCTGGCGGCACCAGTAAGGTAATGATACATTCCCCGGCCATCAGAACGGAAATATTCCGGAATACCAGGATAGATATGACTGGTGTCAAAATCCAGAGCCGTATCGGCGAGTGTGCGCAGTGCTTTCCAGCCTTCCCGGGCAAAACCGCGCTGATAAAGTGCGTATGCGAACATCACCGTCATATGGGAAAAGACCGCGCCATTTTCTTTTTCTCCATAGGCGAAGCCGAACATACGCCCCATGTCAAATTTCAGTTCCTGAAAATCGGTATTCAGACGGTAACCTCCGATGTCTTTTCGGTACAGATATCTGTCAGCGCCGGTAACGATTTGCCGGATCTGCTGTGGAGACGCCACTTGTCCCATGATGGCGAACACCTGTCCGGTGAGCATCATGCGGACATCTCCCGGTTTTTTCGAGTATCGTTCTACAGCCTGTCCATGATTGTCGTAATAACTGTTGAACCAGCCCTCATTTTCCTGTCCGCAGATCCACTCCTGATTCCGGATATGTTCGGTCAGCCATTCGGCTTTCAGTTCCAGATCGGATGCTAGTGATGCGTAGGAGATAAGGAAACGTTGACCGCTGATAGTATGACGGCAACTTTTGACATATTTATGGAGAATCTCTGATTTTCTGGAAATGCTGTCATACAGCGCGCGATCATGGCCAAGAAGAATCTGGATCTCATACAGAAGTTCGGTTTCGCTCTGGCCGGAGTATGCTTCCAGGAGTCGTATCATACGTGCCAGATTACGCAGGTTGCCGGCATAAGCACAGGTAAAGGCCACGCTTTCTCCGCGGTCCGGCGCCATATCCAGGGCGTCATTCCAGTCGGCGTCACGGAGCCGGTAGATATTATGCTCACCTATTTCGTAGAAGGCGCTCAGCTGCTGGATGAGCAGATGTTCCAGAATGCTTCCTTTATAGATGACATCGGCTGAGTCATCTGCTTGTTTCCCTGTTCTGAAGACCACAGTTGATCCCGAAGCCTGCCGCGTTCTGTCTGTGCATCTTTAAAATAAGGAACTTTCCGGTTAAGGATATCAATATCACCTGTCTGATCGATATACAGCTGGGTAGTGATCAAAGGCCAGAGAGCATGGTCCATCCAGACACGGGTGATGTTGTTGCGGTCAGCGATAAAGTTGCCTTCTCCATTTCCAATGATAGTGGCATTGGTTCCATCGATCCGGACGCCTCCGTAATTATTCTCAATCATTTTACCTACGTTCTGCGGATCCATGAGGAGAAGAGACAGGCAGTCCTGCCAGAGATCCCTCCATCCCCGTCCACCGCGGCCGTAATCATGGTGCGGAAGGAGGAACATCCGTAGATCCTGCGCAGATAAGGCTGGAAGCAGACCCATTTCATAAACATATCCTGGTCCGGGTTCCCGGTATGGAATGTAACGTTTACCTTTTCTGCCCAGTATCGGATGGTTTCGTCCAAAGCAGCCTGTATCTTTTCGACAGATGAATATTCTTCATATATTTTCCGGATTTCATCCCGGTCTGTATCGGCGCCCAGTAATATGGCGTATTGGATTCCCTGTCCTGGGTCAAGGGAGATCTCCGGGAAAGCAAAAGCGCCGATGGCTTCTTTGCCGGCGACAGAAGTTCCGCAGGGAACACCGTTAAAGGACTCATAGACAGCACGCGGATGAGTGTAACTTCCCCCTTCTCCGATAAATTTTTCTACAGTGGGATAAAATCTTTCCGGCTTTTGTCCAAGGGAACTGAAACCATATACATAGTAAACGGTGTGGTTCTTACGATGTCCCCGCTCATCGAAGGACATGGTAGGCAGACTGTGATTCCGTTTGCTTCTGTTTCGATTCGGTGGAGCATGGAAGTGACATTTCTATGATCTCTTAGATTGTCAGCGCTTCTGCCGTAGATGGGAATTGCGGCATATGGAGTGAGATTCTGCACTTTCTCGGATTGGTTCTGTATGGCAATATGCATGATCTCCACGTTATTGTTCCAGGGAACAAAAGAAACGATTCTTAATTTCAGCGCCGGGGCAGAAGAGGTCCGTTCCAGGCAGTGCCACATGAAGCCGGCGTGTAAAATACATTTTTCCTGATCAGGTGTGAATTTTCTACTTTCCTGTTCATCAGAGGCGCCTGTAATGGAAGTAATTCTGCCGTCGTCAGATTTCAGCCAGAAATTCCTGGTGGCGCGGTTGCTGTGCAGGTTTTCTGA
>ENA-OPZM01000821-OPZM01000821.1-human-gut-metagenome-genome-assembly--contig:-NODE-821-length-12452-cov-3.452252_pt1 | contig 12452 bp, 17 predicted proteins | sample MGYA00242478_ERZ504493 | MGnify/ENA primary metagenome ERZ504493 (study PRJEB26092, sample SAMD00036227) | human gut metagenome | host: Homo sapiens | study: EMG produced TPA metagenomics assembly of...
CTATAACGAGACCCGCAAGCTGGTGGTGGAGAACCCCGAAGCGGGGTGCGGTACTTCCTGGTCAAGCCCAGCGACGTTGCATTTATGTAGAGCACGGCGCTGCCGACATTGGCATTGTGGGCAAGGATATCCTGACCGAATCCGGTGCCGATGTGTACGAGCTGCTGGATACCGGCATGGGCAAGTGCCGCATGTGCGTGGCAGGCCCCAGGAACTTTGTGGACGATGAAAGCCGCGCCCTGCGCGTTGCCACCAAGTTTGTGAACATTGCCCGCGCCCATTATGAGAGCATTGGCCGCGATATTGACATCATCAAGCTGAACGGCTCCATTGAGCTGGCTCCCATCCTGGGGCTTTCGGATGTGATCGTGGATATTGTGGAGACCGGCACCACCCTGAAAGAAAACAATCTGGCCGTACTGGAAGAGTTCATGCCCATTTCGGCACGGTTCATTGCCAACAAAGCCAGCTACAAATTCAAGTACGCGCAGCTGACCGAACTGCTGAACAAGATGAAGGAGGCGCTTGCCAAATGATCCGCATTTTTGAGTTTGACGCTTTGAAGCCTGAAGAAATCCTGAACCGTGATATCCGTGCGGAAGCCAGCGTGGAAGCAACCGTGGATGCCATTATCGCCGATGTGCGCGCCCGCGGTGATGCCGCCCTGAAAGATTACGCTCTGAAATTTGACCACGCCCAGCTGGACGAGCTGCGGGTGAGCCAGGCGGAAATTGACGAAGCCTTTGAAGCCGCCGGTGAGGATTTTGTGACTACCCTGAAGATGGCCGCCGCCAACATCCGCGCCTTCCATGAGCACCAGGTCCACAAGAACTTTGTGATGAACGATACCCCCGGCATTGTGCTGGGCCAGAAATATACCCCGATTGAAAAAGCCGGTGTGTATGTGCCGGGCGGTACCGCCGCTTACCCCAGCACCGTACTGATGGATGTGATCCCCGCCAAGGTGGCCGGTGTGAAGGAGATCGTGATGACCACCCCCGCCGGGCCGGATGGCAAGGTGAATCCCTCCATCCTGGCTGCTGCGGTGATTGCCGGTATTGACAAGATCTTCAAGACCGGCGGTGCCCAGGCCGTGGCCGCGCTGGCTTACGGCACCGAGAGCATTCCCGCGGTGGATAAGATCGTCGGCCCCGGCAATATTTACGTTGCCACCGCCAAGCGCAAAGTGTTCGGCAAGGTTGGCATTGATATGATCGCCGGGCCTTCGGAGATTCTGGTGCTGGCGGATGGCAGCTGCAACCCCGCCTGGGTGGCAGCTGACCTGCTGAGCCAAGCCGAGCATGACAAGCTGGCCAGCCCCGTGCTGGTAACGGACAGCGCCGAGCTGGCCAAGGCCGTACAAGCCGAGCTGGAAGTGCAGATCCCACAGCTGCCCCGCGCCGCCATCGCCCGCGCCAGCGTAGACACCAACGGCAAGATCATTGTGACGGACGATATGAACAAGGCCATTGACGCCGTGAACATCATTGCCCCGGAGCATTTGGAAATTTGTGTGGACGACCCGTTCGCCGTTTTGAACAGCGTAAAGAACGCGGGCAGCATTTTCCTGGGCAAGAATGTGCCGGAAGCACTGGGCGATTATTTTGCCGGCCCCAACCACACCCTGCCCACCAGCGGCACGGCACGTTTTTCCAGCCCGCTGGGCGTGGACGATTTTGTGAAAAAGTCCAGTTTCATTTATTACACCCGCGATGCCCTGGGCAAAGTTCAATCTCGCATTGCCGATTTTGCCGAGCATGAGGCCTGCACGCCCACGCCAAGAGCGTTACCATCCGTTTTGAAGACCAGTGAAGGATGGGGTACCGGAGCGGAAGGCCAACCGTTTAGCAACATATAATTACAGCCAATCCGGTGTGTATTTCATTACGATTTGTTCCAAAAACAAGCGTTGCACCTTTGGAACGATTGTAGGGGGGCGGCGTCCCCGACGCCCCGCGAACCCGATTGTCACCAACCGGTAAAATTGTTGCACGGCAGTTGGGGAATATGATTGCATTTTATCCCCATGTGCGGATTGAAAAATATGTTGTAATGCCCAATCACATTCATTTATTGATTGCCATTCAGCAAGGCCCATCCGGGGCGTCGAGGACGCCGCCCCCTACATCCGCCCGCGCAAGCCAGGTCATCCCGATGTTTATCTCCACTTTGAAACGGCTGACCAACAAAACTGCCGGGCATGCACTCTGGCAGCGCGGATATTACGACCACATCATCCGCTCCCCGGACGATTACAACACCATCTGGCACTACATCGACACCAACCCCGCCAAATGGGCGCAGGATACACTTTATGTCACGGACTTTCCTGATCCGGTGCGGCGGCCCGGCTGCTGCACCAACAAAGAGGTGACCCAAATGAGCCGTTATTTTACCAAAACGCTGGCTGCGCTGGAGCCTTATACCCCCGGCGAGCAGCTGAAACTGCCTGACCTTGTCAAGCTGAACGCCAACGAAAACCCCTACCCGCCTGCCCCCGGCGTGGCGGCGGCGGTGGCCGGAGCAGTGCCGGGGCTGCGGCTGTATTCCGATTTGACCGAAGCCGCGCTCTGCGCCGCCATTGCCCGCCACTGCGGCGTGCAGCCGGAAAATATTTTGTGCGGCAACGGCAGCGATGAAAACCTGCTGCTGGCGCTGCGCGCTTTCTGCGATGAACCCACCCGCTGGCATTTGCCGATATCACCTACAGCTTTTACCCGGTTTTGTGCGATTTGTTGCACATTCCGCAGCATGTGATCCTGGTGGAGGAAGATTTCTCGCTGGATTTGAGCAAGTACCACGGCCTGAATGAGACCATCGTGATTGCCAACCCCAACGCCCCCACCACCCTGCTGCAGCCGGTGGCCGCCATTGAGGAAGTGGTGCGCACAACCCCGACAGCATTGTGATTGTGGACGAGGCGTACATTGATTTTGCCGGGCCAAACGCCAGCTGCGTTCCGCTGACCAAGAAATATGACAATGTGATTGTGGTGCAGACCTTCTCCAAATCCCACAATCTGGCCGGTGCCGCGTGGCTTCTGCGTGGCAAACCCGGAGCTGATTGCCGATATGAACCGCATCAAGTTCAGCTACAGCCCATACAACGTCAATTCCCTCTCCCAGGCTGCCGCCGTGGCCGCCATGGAGGATGAGAATTACTTCCGTGATACGGTGGGCAAGATCTGCGCCACCCGCGCCGACACAATGACCAAGCTGCGGGAGCGCGGCTTTACCGGGCCGGATTCCGCCACCAACTTTTTGTTCGTTACCACCAGCCGCATGCCCTGCAAACAGATTTTTGAGCGCCTGCGGCAAAAAGGCGTGCTGATCCGCTATTTCAGCGCCCCGCGCCTTTCCGATTATCTGCGCATCACCATCGGTACCCCGGAACAGATGCAGCGATTCTTTGAGGAGCTGGATTTGATTTTGGGGTAAAGTGGCATGGGGACGGAATTACCAGACCGCAAAGGGAACCGGTTAAAGGGGTATGATTACAGTGCCCGCGGCGTGTATTTTGTTACCATATGCACCCAAAACCGTGTATGTAACCTTGGTTCAGTTGTAGGGGCCGATGCTCGCATCGGCCCGCATGACGGGCTCAACCCTGATGTGCATATTGAATTATCACCGCTGGGCCGCATTGCTGAACAGGCATTATTGCAAATGGATGGTTTGCTGCATTATGTAATTATGCCAAACCATATTCATTTTTGGTGGGCATCCAACCCAAAGCGGACGGGACGATGCAAGCATCGTCCCCTACAAATATTTCCCAGATTGTCCGCATTTTCAAAGGGCGCGTTGCTCACAGGGCCGGGCATTCCGTATTCCAACGCTCTTTCTACGACCACATCATCCGCACTGAAACCGATTACTGGGCCATTGTGCAATACATTGACGAAAACCCGCTCAAATGGGTTTTGGACCCACTGTATCAGGAGGGAACACCATGAACCTGTATGACAGAATTAAACCCGGCAAACGGCGGCGTGGCTGGGGCGGGGCGGTGTTCCTGGCGGCGGCCTGTGTGGTTCTGGTAATCTGCATTGGCACCATTGGCTGGGCGGCGCGTTACCACCAGCGCTACCGCAGGTTTTCCACTGATTTTGCCGCCAGTGTGGAAAACGCGGGCAAGATCGGCGCTGCGCTGACCCGCAACGGCGAAACCTCCTCCCTGGACCGGATGCCAGCAGCCGGTTATGCCGGTTGATCTGCGCCGCCGGGGCGGGCAAAGTGCAGCCAAGCTGCCCGCAGGGGGAGCCGCTCACCGTCCGCTACCACAGCGGTGCGGTGCTGGACTTGTGGGAAGTGGAAATACCCGAAGAGACCGCCAAAAACCCCACCGGCGTTTTTGTGCGTTATACCTTTGCCGATGGAACGGTTTACCAATATGACACGGACCAGATCCAAATGAATGAGGTCCGGCTGGCCTTGGGGCTACATTAACCCCAGGTATTAAGAGGGGCGCTGCAACAGCAGCATACAAAAAGGGGGAACGTATATGATCGCAATTATTGATTACGGCGTGGGCAACTTGTTCAGTCTGGCTTCCAGCCTGAAAAGCCTGGGACTGGAAACCAAAGTGACCCGCGACGCTGCCGCCATCCGCGCGGCGGACCACATCATTCTGCCCGGTGTGGGCGCGTTTGCCGATGCCATGGCCAAGCTGGAAGCCACCGGCCTGGTGCCCGTTATCAAGCAGGAAGTGGAGCACAAACCGCTTTTGGGCATCTGCCTGGGCATGCAGCTGCTGTTTGAAAAAAGCTATGAGTACGGCGAACACACCGGCCTTGGCCTGATTCCCGGCGAAGTGTGCCCGCTGGCAGACGATTTGAAAGACCCCAGCCTGAAAGTGCCGCACATCGGCTGGAACCGGCTGGACATTGTGCCGGGGCGGGAAAACGACCCGCTGTTCAAGTACACCAAGCCCGGTGAGTATGTGTATTATGTGCACAGCTTTTACGCCAAAAACTGTGCCGCCAACACGCTGGCTGCCAGTGAGTACAGCATCCCGGTAACGGGCGCTGTGAAAAACGGCTTGGTATACGGCACGCAGTTCCACCCCGAAAAATCCGGCGATACCGGCCTGCGCATGCTGCGGGCCTTTGCAGAATTGTGAGGTGCAGCCATGAAGTTATATCCTGCCATTGATCTGCGCGGCGGGCAGGCCGTGCGCCTGTACCAGGGCGATTACGACAGATGACCGTTTACAATGCAGACCCCGCCGCCCAGGCACGGGAGTTTATTGCCGCCGGGGCCAAGTACCTGCATGTGGTGGACTTGGACGGCGCCAAGGATGACACCACCGCCAACATGACCACCATTGCCGCCATTGCTAAGCAGGGCGGGCTGTTTATCGAGGTCGGCGGCGGCATCCGTGACGAAGCCCGCATTGAACAGTATCTTTCCCTCGGCGTGGGGCGCTGCATCCTGGGCACCATTGCCGTAAAGGATTTTGATTTTACCGCCCGCATGGCGCAGAAATACGGCCCCAAAATTGCCGTTGGCGTGGACATGCGCGATGGCCTTGTGGCTGTGAACGGCTGGAAAGAAGTCACCCCCGAACCGGGCGTTGCTTTCTGCCGCCGCTGTGCCGAAGCTGGCGTGCAGGCGCTCATCGCCACCGATATTTCCCGCGACGGCACAATGCAGGGCACCAACATGGACCTGTACCGTGAGCTGTTGCAGATTTCCGGCCTGGAAATCACGGCATCCGGCGGCATTGCCCGCATGGAAGAGCTGGCGGAGCTGCAGGCCATGGCTGCCACGCCGCAATTTTGGGCAAATCCATCTACACCGGCGCCATCGACCTCAAACAGGCTGTGGCACTGTATCAGGAATAAGGGGGCTGGGCGCATGATTACCAAACGCATTATCCCGTGCTTGGATGTAAAAGACGGCCGTGTGGTCAAGGGTGTCAACTTTGCCGGATTACAGGATATGGCCGACCCGGTCGAGATGGCCCGCTATTACAACGCGGCCGGGGCTGATGAGCTGGTGTTTTATGATATCACCGCCAGCGTGGAGGGCCGCACGATTTTTACCGATATTCTGCGCCGCGTTGCCAGCGAAATTTTTATCCCGCTGACGGTCGGCGGCGGCATCGGTAGCCTGGAAGATTTTGACCGGGTGCTGAAATGCGGTGCCGACAAAGTAAGTGTCAACTCCGGTGCCATCAAGAACCCGGCCATTATTTCCGCCGCTGCCCAGCGTTACGGCAATCAGTGCGTGGTGCTTTCTGCGGACATCAAGCGGTGGATGGCAAGTTCAAGCTGTTCACCAAAGGCGGGCGCGAAAACACCGGCATTGACGCGCTGGACTGGCTGGAGCATGGCGTGAAAAACGGCGCGGGCGAGCTGGTTGTCAACTCGATTGACACGGACGGCGTAAAGAACGGCTTTGACCTGGAGCTGCTGGACGCCGTGGCCCAGCGCTGTGCTGTACCCATCATCGCTTCCGGCGGTGCTGGCAAGATGGATGACTTCAAGGAGCTGTTCTTGAACCACCCCCGCGTGGACGCCGGGCTGGCAGCCTCCATCTTCCACACGAAGCAGGTGGACATCCGCGATTTGAAGCTTTACCTGCGTGAAAACGGCGTGGAGATGCGGGTATAACAGGCAAAAGCAGCCCATATAATTGGGGCTTGCCAAACAACGCAAAACACGCTAAACTATACTTATAATTTTTTACTGAGAATGGGGAATCTTTTGGGAATCCGGCTGTGCGGTTCGCATGAATCTGCGGCCCGGCAGAGTGTCCCCAGCCTTTCGCCGTTTTAGATAAGGAGTTCACCATGGAAATCACCGAAAATTCCAAAACTCTGAAATTTGATGCCAACGGCTGATTCCGGCCATTGTGCAGGATCACTACACCAAAGAGGTTCTGACCCTGGCTTATATGAACGCCGAAACCCTGGCTTTGACGATTGCCGAGGGCCGCACGGTGTTCTGGTCCCGCAGCCGCCAGGAGATCTGGCGCAAGGGCGAAACCAGCGGCAATGTGCAGCGCGTGGTTTCCATCACCGCAGACTGCGATAAGGACGCTTTGGTCGTGGATGTCATCAAGAGCGGCCCCGCCTGCCACACCGGCGCGGAAAGCTGCTTCTTTAACCCGGTCTATGTTTCCGATGAGCTGAAGCAGTTCACCTGGCAGGGGCTGTATGAGCTGATCGAAGGCCGCAAGACCAACCCCAAAGAGGGCAGCTACACCACCTACCTGTTTGACAAGGGGCTGGAAAAGATTCTGAAAAAGGTCGGCGAAGAATCCACCGAAGTGATCATTGCAGGCAGCAAGCGCGACAAAGAGGAAACCGTTTATGAGATCAGCGACCTTGCCTACCATGTGATGGTTTTGATGATTGAACTTGGCATTTCCGTAGAAGACATCACCAAAGAGCTGGAAAAGCGCCATGTTATTGACCATAAAGTGAAACAGGAGAGGATGCAGTAATGGCTAAAGAGTATCTGCTCAGTTCGGTTCATGTTCACACCAAGCTGTGTGACGGCAAAAACACCCCGGAGGAGCTTGCCCTGAGCGCCTGGAAAGCCGGGCTGAAAACGCTGGGCTTCTCTGGCCACAGCCACACCCCGCACGACATTGAGTATTGCATGACCAATGCACGCACCCAGCTGTACCGCGCCCAGGTAGCCAAGCTGAAAGAGCGCTATGCCGGCAAGCTGGACATTTTGTGCGGCCTGGAATGGGATCTGTACAGCGATGACGACCCGGCTGCCTATGATTACTGGATCGGCAGCGCCCATTATGTCAAGGGCCCCAAGACCGGCAAATATTACGAGATTGACTGGCGCGAAGCGGACCTGGCTGCCTGCATCCAGGACGACTTTGACGGCGACGGCCTTGCTGTGGTGGAAACGTATTTTGCCAACGTAGCTGCAGTTGCTGCCAAAAAGCCCACCATCCTGGGGCATTTTGACCTGATTAAAAAGGTGAACGGCAACGGCAAGTTTTTTGATGAATCCGACCCGCGCTACACCGCCGCTGCCCACAAGGCACTGGAAGCCGCTGCACAGGCTGGCTGCGTGCTGGAAGTGAATACCAGCTCGGTTTATCGCGGCTTCCGCGAGGATTACTTTCCCTCCCCGGCCATCCTGAAAGAATGGCTGACCATGGACGGCAATGTGACCATTACCGCCGATGCCCACGAAGCCAAGGCCCTGACCTTTGGCTTTGAGGAAGCCGCCGCACAGCTGAAGGAACTGGCTATACCCGTGTTCTGGTGCTGGGCAAGGACGGTTTTGCCCCCTGTGAGCTGTAAAACGCAAAACACACCGCATTTTGCCGGGTGCGCACTTGCCGCACCCGGCTTTTGCTGTTATAATGGGAAAAAGCGTTTTTTCGGGAAAGTCGGAAAGCCATATATGTTGCCCGTAACCCGTAGGGGCACGCGGCATAGTTCAGGGTGAAATATGCCGCAAAGCCTAACACGCGGGACGATGCCGAGCATCGTCCCCTACAAATTGTTTGCAACGTTTATTGCGAGTATTTACGTTTTTCCCCGGCGGGTCAGTGACCCCGCCCTACATATAAATTTATCATTCATTCCAATTTCTAATTTCTCATTCCTAATTCCTAATTAACTCCTCCCTCCTAACCCCTGACTAACACGAAAGGTGTACACTAATTTATGAACTTCACTGAACTTTCTTCCTCCGTGCGGCCGGAGATCATCCGGCAACACAGGCAATGGGATATACCGAGATGACCGAAATCCAGCAGAAGGCCATTCCCCTGATGCTGGCCGGGCATGATATGATTGCCAAGGCCCCCACCGGCACCGGCAAAACCGTTGCGTTCGGCATTCCCATTCTGCAAAAGGCCGCTGGTTTCCCGGCAGGTGCGCCCAAGGCCGTTGTGCTCAGCCCCACGCGTGAGCTGGCACAGCAGATTGCACAGGATCTGACGAACCTGGCGCAGTTCCTGCCGGAGATCCGCGTGGTGTGCGTGTACGGCGGTGCCGGGCTGGAAAAGCAGCAGAAACAGCTGAAAGCCGGCTGCCAGATCGTGGTTGCCACCCCCGGCCGCCTGATGGACCACTACCGCCACCATGCGCTGGATCTTTCGCAGGTGACGACCATTGTGCTGGACGAAGCCGACGAAATGCTGAACATGGGCTTTTACAAGGATGTGCGCGGCATCATTGACCTGCTGAAAAGCAGAGAGTCCCTATCCATGTTCAGCGCCACCATCAGCCGCGAGGTACTGGATATCGGCTGGCTGTACCAGCACAACGCCGCCGAAGTAGACGTTCAGCCGGTGCAGGAATCCAGCCCCAAAATTGCCCAGTACAAGCTGCTGACCACCGGCCGCGACAAGCTGGCTGACCTGGCCAGATCATCATCAGCAAGGATTACAAGCGCGTAATGGTGTTTTGCAACACCAAGTACAACACCGGCATGCTGGCAAACCAGCTGGCCCGGCTGCATTTTAATGTAGACTGCTGCATGGCGATTTGAGCCAGGCGGAACGCAACCGCATCATGCAGCGCTTTAAGGCCGGCGAGATCAATGTGCTGGTTGCCACCGATGTGGCCGCCCGCGGCATCGATGTTTCGGATGTGACGCCGTCATCAACTATGATGTGCCCGAAGAGAACGAGCATTACACCCACCGCATCGGCCGCACCGGCCGCGCCAAGCGCGAAGGCGCCAGCTACCTGTTCTATACCAAGGACGAGCAGAAGCGCGTGGACACCCTGCTGCGCCTGACCCGCAATACGGATGACTGCCGCAGCGTGCATTTTGACTTCAACCATGAAAAACTGGTGGTGGAAGAAAAGCAGAACGTGGATAAGTTCAACATCAAGTGCTATTTCTGATCTTATTTCTGCCAATATAAAATAACGTGGGGCGGTGCTTGTGCATCGTCCCACGTTTTGTACCTTTTTGTCGGCCAGCCCCGTGCGCGCTTTCTATCCGGCGCTGGGGCAGCCGCTGCAAAGGCGAAGCACACCGGAACACACCACGCTCTTTGCACAAGATAGGCCATAAACAAAGGACCAAAGCCGCACGCTTTTCAGCTAATGGCTTTGGTCCTTTTCAATTCTATTGTCGCCGGGTATCCGATTCCGGGGTTGGGGCGTTACTCGGTTTTGCTGCAGGCAGGGTAAAGGTGAAGCGGCACCATTTGCCCATCTCGCTTTCGGCCTTGATCTGGCCGCCGGACAGGGTGATCAGCACCTTGCAGATATGCAACCCCAGGCCGCTGCCGCGGGTGTTCAGGCCGCGGGAGCGGTCCTCCTTATAAAAGCGTTCAAACACAAAGGCAGGGCATCCGGCGCAATGCCGTCGCCGGTGTTCTCGATGGTCACCCGCACCATGTCGTTTTCCTGCTGGATATCAAACTTGATGACGCCATCCGGCGGGGTAAACTTGATGGCGTTATCCACAATGTTGTAGACCACTTGATGGATAAAGTCCGGGTCGGCATACACCATGGTGCCCGTGGGGCCAAGGCCCTGGATATCGATCTTGCCATCCTCAATGCGGCGCTCATCCGAAAGCACCACGTCCGTAACGGTGGACCAGATATCGTAATTTTTGGGAGTACCTTTCACCTCGCCGGATTCCAGTTTGGTGATATCCAGCATGTTCTGCACCAGCCGGGCCAAGCGGCCGGTTTCCTGCGATACCACGCCAAGATAATGCTTGTACTCGCTTTCCGGGATGGTGCCGTCCAGCATGCCGTCAATAAAGCCCTTGATGCTGGTCATGGGGGTGCGCAGTTCATGGGCAATGTTGCCCATAAACTGCCCGCGGGAGTTATCAATGTTTTGCAGGCGGCCCGCCATGTTGTTAAAGGTCGTGGCAAAATCCGCCAGCTCCTGACAGCCAGTTACGGGGGCGCGTGCGGTGAAATCGCCGCCGCCCAGCCGTTTGGCGGCCTGGCTGATCTGTTCGATCGGCCAGGTAATGCGCCGCGCCAGCACCATGCACAAAATGCCGCAGACAATCAGGATGACCGCCGAGGACAGCAAGAACATCGTCAGGATGGAGCGGATATAGACCGCCAGCGCATGTACCGGTGTTGCAGCAAACAAATAACCCTCGCTGCCGCCAAGATTCACGCGGCGGCCCGCAATATAATACTTATCGTGCAGGGTATCGTCCATGGTACCCATAAGAAAGATATCCTTGCCGCTGTCCATCTCTTCCTGCAAGTTCTGCGGGATCTTTGCACTTTCGGCTACATCTTTGCCGGTGTGCATCAGGATGTTGCCATCCCGGTCTGCCACAAACACAAGTGCGTCCGATGATGTATTGAACAGTTCAAAGCCGGTCTTGGCTCGCTCCACCAACTCATTGTCCCCGCCGGGCAGGGTCACAATGTTTCCTTCCGAAGCATAGGTCTCCGCCATGGCAGTAGCACCGTCCAGCACGGCAGTCAGGGAACTTTTGCGCTCCTGGGCAAAGTACGCGCAGGAAAGCCCCGTTTGCAGCATGCACATCAACACCAGCGCCACCAGCAGCAGCGAGGCAAAGGTTGCAAACACTTCCCCGCTTACGCTGCGCAGCGGGGCTGCCCCGTTATTCTCTTCTTTTTTGGCGCGGCACATTATTCTTTAACCTCAAACTTGTAACCAACGCCCCACACGGTTTTCAGGTTCCACTGTTCCGAGGCTCCCTCCAGCTTTTCGCGCAGGCGCTTAACATGGACGTCGATGGTGCGGGAGTCGCCATAATATTCAAAGCCCCACACTTCGTCCAGCAGCTGGTCACGCGTATAGACCCGGTTGGGGTGCCCAGCCAGGCAGGCCAGCAGTTCCAACTCTTTGGGCGGCGCATCCACCACTTTACCCTTCACTTTCAGCTCATAGCGGTTCATATCCAGGTGCAGGTTGTCAAAGTCATAAACGCCTTTGTTTTCTTCGTCCTTGCTGCCGCAGCGGCGCAGAACAGCCTTGATACGGGCCGTCACTTCCTTGGTTTCAAAAGGCTTTACGATGTAATCATCCGCACCCAGTTCCAGGCCCAGAACCTTATCATAGGTTTCGCCCTTTGCCGTCAGCATAATGATGGGGGTCTGGTTGTTCTGGCGGATCTTGCGGCAGACTTCCCACCATCAATGCCGGGCATCATCACATCCAACAACACAAGGTCCGGGTGCAGCTTATCAAATTCCTGCAGTGCAGCAGTGCCATCATTGGCAATGGTCACACCGTATCCCTCTTTGACCAGGTACAGGCGCAGCAGTTCACAGATGTTTTTATCATCATCCACAACCAGAATTTTCTCATTTGACATGGGTTTTATGCCCTCCTACTCTATGGCAACACCGCACAATTCCCGCCTGACGGCTTAAGCACCACTCCGGCGGCTGCGGCACGGCATCTGCGTTGCCAAAATGCTCGATAATGTCGGGTTGCGGTACCCGCATCGTGCTTCGGGGGCAAAAGCCCCTCGCACTCTGCGACCGCTGCCCCTGCTTCGGTTCG
>ENA-OPZM01000822-OPZM01000822.1-human-gut-metagenome-genome-assembly--contig:-NODE-822-length-12444-cov-2.312251_pt1 | contig 12444 bp, 10 predicted proteins | sample MGYA00242478_ERZ504493 | MGnify/ENA primary metagenome ERZ504493 (study PRJEB26092, sample SAMD00036227) | human gut metagenome | host: Homo sapiens | study: EMG produced TPA metagenomics assembly of...
CAGCCAGGCGATGCGGCCGACGGCGTGAAATCGACCGAGTTCATCACCGGCTTGCCGTTCACGACGGCCGGCAGTCCCTTGACGATCTCCGTTGGTCATGTCCTTGAGCTTGTCCGGTCCGATGATCTGGCATATCGTGCCGACCGCGCCCAGCACGAGCGCAATGATGATGACGGGCAGGTAGTTGCGGCAGTAGTGGACGAGCTTGCCCATCACGTTGCCGAAATTGGCAGCTTTTCGACCGTGCGGCCGCCGCCCATTGGTCCTCTTGGTCCTGGCATTTGTTACTCCTTAAAAGTCCGTATTGATCTCACGCGGTCAGTTCCGACTGACTGAGCTGGGATTCGGCGATCTGACGGTAGACATCGCAGGTGTCGAGCAGTTCCTGATGGGTGCCTTGGCCGACGACCTTGCCGTCATCGAGCACGATGATGCGGTCGGCGTTCATGATCGTGCCGATGCGCTGGGCGACGATGAGCTTGGTGGATCCCTTGGCTTCTTTGGCGAGTGCGTCGCGAACTTCGCGGTCGGTCTTGAAGTCGAGCGCGGAGAACGAGTCGTCGAAGATCAGGATTTCGGGGTGGCGGTAGACGGCGCGCGCGATTGACAGGCGCTGCTTCTGGCCGCCGGAGACGTTGGACCCGCCTTGTGCGATCGGGGCGGTGTATGTGCCGTCCATGCGCTCGACGAACTCGGTGGCCTGAGCGACGCCGGCCGCCGCCTTGACCCGGTTCATCTGTTCAGCCGGCATTGCGGCACCTTCCGCTCTCTTGCCCGCGGCGATGAGTTCGGCTTCGCGTTTGCGGCCGGCCGGAGTGGAGGTGTCGGCCATTTCGACGTCCGCGGAGCTTGCCCCGTTCACGTTGTCGCCGTAGCTCACGTTGGATGCGACCGTGCCCTTGAACAGCACGGACTGCTGCGGCACGTAGCCGATCTTGTCGCGCAGGGCCTTCAGGTCGTAGTCGCGCACGTCCACGCCGTCGACCAACACCTGGCCTTGGCTGGTGTCATAGAAGCGCGGCACGAGATTGATAAGAGACGACTTGCCGGAGCCGGTGGAGCCGATGAACGCCACCGTCTGGCCCTGCTCGGCGGTGAAGTTGATGCCTTCCAGCATCGCCTCGCGCGAATCCGGGTAGGTGAAGCTGACGTTGCGGAATTCCACGGTGCCCCTCTGGCCGGTTTTGGCCACGTCGGCGGCGGTTTTGGTGCCGTTCTCGACGATTGGCTCAGTGTCGAGTACCTCCATGATGCGCTGCGCGGACACGTCGGCGCGCGGCCAGAGCACGAACACCATGCTCATGAGCAGGAAGCTCATGATGACCTGCACGGAGTAGTTGGAGAACACCACCATGTTGGAGAACACGGTGAGCTTGTCCTTGAGCCCGGCGGCATCGATCAGGTAGGTACCGATCCAGTAGACGGCAAGCATCAGACCGTTCATGATGGTGTTCATCAGCGGCATCATGAACGCCATGACGCGGTTGGTGAACAGCTGGGTGTCGGTGAGGTCCTTGTTGGCCTTGGTGAATTTGGCTTCCTGGTAGTCCTCGGCGTTGTAGGCGCGCACCACACGCAGGCCGGTGAGGTTCTCGCGGGCCACGAGGTTGATGTTGTCGGTCAGGGCCTGCATGGCCTTGAATTTCGGCATGACCATGGCCATCATGATGACGATGGCCGCCAGCAGAATCACTACGGCGATTCCGGTGGCGAGCGTCCATTCGAAGCCTTCGCCGGCGATCTTGCACACGGCCCATACTGCCATAATCGGCGATTTGACGATGAGCTGCAGACCCATGGTGATGAACATCTGCACCTGCGTGACGTCGTTGGTGGAGCGGGTGATGAGGCTGGCGGTGGAGAACTTGCTCATTTCGGCCGGGCCGAAGGACTCGACCTTGCGGAATTCGAGCGAGCGCAGACGCTGGGTGAACGAGGCCGCCACGCGCGCAGCGATGTAGCCGGTGATGATGGCACACGCCGCGGATCCGAGCGAGATGAGCAGCATCTTGCCGCCGGCAATCCAAATGTCCTTCATGTGGCTGCCCGGCGTTTCGACCAGCGTGGTGATGTCTGACATATAGTCGGGCAGTTTCAGGTCGAAGTAGACCTGCCCGACGATGGTCACCAGAGCGATGAGCATCTGACCGATCTCCGCTTTGGAGAGGTATTTCATGATGCGAAGCATTGGTTTCCCCTTGTGTTGGTTGGGTTGGTTATTGGTTATTGACGATTGGTTCTTAAGTTGGCTGGGTTATCGGCGATTATCGGTTCACGATGTCTTAATAGTTTCTATTGTTTGATTACTTACACTGTGAGATATTACGCGCACTTCTGCATGTTCGCTGTGAGCGTCCTCAATTAGCCTTGCCGATTAGTTCTCCGCGCGCTTAGCTGCCATGTGTTCAGCCACGCGCTTGCCCCGCTCCACGAATGCCTCACGCACCTGTTCAGCAGTCGGCCGAGGCTGTCCCGGATGGCAAATCGACATATATGTGGTGAACTCAGACACCAGGTCAACGAATTCGCGCGTGCGCCGCTCCCCCATTTGCGAGAAAATCCAGCAAATCGCGGAACGCATTTCCTCTATCATCCGATGAGACTGCTCGCGCCCGGAATCAGTAAGATTCACGCGAATGATGCGCCGATCTTTGGGGTCAATGTCACGCGTGACCCAGCCCTTCTTCTCCAGAGACGACAGCACGGTGGAGATACGTCCGGAGCTTGCTTGCAGCGCCGATGCCAATTGCGATGGCGTTTGCGTCCCCTTCATGGACAGCTCCCGGAGCACGAACTGCTCACCATGGGCTCCACGAGTGAATTCCCTCTGCATTGTCGAACGATTGCCCCACACGCTGGCATACAGTTCACTAACTGCTTCCTGCTCAAATCCCATAAGAGCACCATCATTCCCATTCGCCACACGGCAGAGCACCGCAAACACCCCAAGAATATCTCACACCGTAAACAATTCATTACTAGAAACTATTTTTGGAACGCATAATGCACACACTCCACGCTCTTTGATATTCTGAAAGCCGCATAGATATTCACTTCGGGGCGTCGTCTAAGAATATTTGCTGGGCCAACGGTAGCGACGTTGGCATTGTGCTCCATGAGGTATCTGGTCGAAAAGGCGGACGAAGACAGACCAGTTGGGCGGAGCGCGCCCATACCTCAAAACCATTGCAATTATTGGCTTTGACCATTTTTCGTGGAGTCACGAAAATGGTCATGAAAAACATAAGGACACACCCATGAACCGCGACGAAATCACACGCAAAACCAGCGAACTCAGCACTATCGCACACACCACCGAGGACTCCAAAGTTGAGTATTGGTATGCACGCGAGCTAATGACCTATATGGGGTACGACAGATGGGAAAACTTCAGCAAAGCTATTACACGAGCCAAGCAAGCTTGCGACAATTCCGGCGTATCCGTTGAATCCCATTTCCGTGACACTACGCGAGACGTGACTCTCGGCAGCGGTGCCACCCGCTCCATCGCGGACGTCAAGCTCACCCGATACGCTGCTATCTCATTGCTCAAAACGGTGATCCGAAGAAAGAAGAAGTGGCACTTCTCCAGAGCTACTTTGCCGTTCAGACTCGCAAAACGGAAATCATTGAGCAACGCATGGGAGAAATCAGCCGGCTCGCCGGCCGAGAGGCCCTTGCCACTGCAGAGAAGAAACTCTATCCGTATACCCAAATCACACACAACAAAACCGCACAAGAGCACATGTACACGCCCAACCACGCCGCAGAACGCCGGCAAGGATGTGATACAGGCCACAGAAAGCGTTGTACCGCCTAGGCAATGCAACAATTGTCCGCTATGCTCTGAAGGCAGATGGCGGCACGGATGCCATCCAAAGAGGGGGTATGACCATGATTCGGGGTATGAACCTATGCAGCATCGCCGGCTGCACGCACGAAGCAGAAGAAGCGGGCATGTGCAACATGCATTTCACATCGGCGCTGGTTCACGGAGCGCTGCACTACACTGCGGGCGGACGTCCGTCGCACTGCTGAGCGCAACAACAAAGCAAAACAACCAGTAACGCTCAACGGCTTCCACATGTTCATGCTCTAATTGCATGTACTTGCAGACACAATGGCCGTCTGAGCCAGCTGCCCTCGCATGGAGCAGCTGGCTCAGACCGGCCATTATTGTTGCTTTGTACTGTTTGCACTGTATTGCGCCTGCATTGCGCAAGCTCGGGCGCACTCGCTGAGTGGCGTGAATCGCAGATTGCTCAATAGCAACGCAATCCACGCCACTCAGCAGTTGCCATGGTTATGCGCGGCGTTTGCGGATGACGAGCAAGGCACCAGCGCAGCTGTCAGCACCACAACCACGACCGCAATGGCAGCCACGGCAACACCCGTATTCGAAAGGGGCGCAGCGCCATTAGCAGCCGGCTTATTCGTGGCAGTGTTACCGGGCTTAGCAGTGTTGCCAGGATTGTTGGTATCGCCGGGCTTCTGCTCTCCAGGGCCGGGAGTGACCTCCGTGGCCCGTGACCGTGACTTCGAACGTCGCGTTCACGCCACGATAAGAGACGGTGATGGTCTTCGTGCCTGCGGTGGCAGAATCAAAGCCAGTGAACTTCAAATCACCATCAGTTGGATCAATCAGCTTGCGCAGCGTTTCGGTATCGCCGACTTTGTAAATGGCGGATACCTTCACATCGGCAGCGTTGAACTTATCGCCTACCTGATAGGAATCCTTGGTCACTTCCACAGCAAGCTCGGCCAACTGAGGCAGTTCGCCGAATGTCACTGTGTAGGTTTCCGCCGTGCCATCCTCAGCAGTTACAGTCACCGTGGCCACGCCGCTGTTCTCGGTCGAAGCCTGCTCCACCTGCACCGTAGCCTTCGCGTCAGCAGCAGTCGCCTCCACCGTCGGGTAAGAAGCAGCGTCTCCGGCCAGCGCACCGGCATATTCGGTGATATCCGCGGAGAATCCGTCAACCGTCTTGCCATCCACAGTCAGATCAGCAAGATTGGCGTTACTAGACGGCTGCGGCTTTGGCGTTGCTTCACCTTCGGCGATGCGTACTTCAGCGATCTTGCATAGTCATTGCCATCGGCGTAGGTGAAGTTGAGGCGAATGCCTTGGTGGCGGGCAGAGCGCTCACATCGGCTTCCGTCACGGCTCCAGCAGCACCATTCACAGTGACTGCCGGCAGCGTGGCATCAGTCCACGTGGCGTTGTCTTCAGCTAGGTACGATACAGTGAAGCTCTTCGGAGCGGCCTCGCCCTTGGCCTTATCCACCGCAACGCTGAGCTTGCCCAGCTGATATGCCTTATCGAAGGTGTAGCTGAGCCACGGCGAGGTGTCGCCGGTGCCCCAGTTCGACCAGTTGGTGCTCAGATTGTTGTCGCAAGTCAGGTCGGCCGTAGAAGCGGAGGCCCAGCTGCTGGCCGGCTCATACTTCGAGGCTGCGGCGGACGAGCAGAACAACCGGGCAAGGTTGCTTTCCACAGTCACGGTGAACGTGGCGGTTACTGAAGAATCAGCGACAAGACGCACCGTCACGGTTTGCTCGCCCAATTTGGTGGTGTCGAAGCCTTCCAGCGTGTATTCGCTTGGCTCCAGCACACGCGTTTTGCCATTGGTGAGCGTGGCGGTAACCGTCACGTCCCGAAGCGCGAGCATCTGCCCTTGGCGATAGTGGCTTCAGGTCCTTAGCGCGATGGACTCCACAGCAGCAGTCTGCGAACCGAACGCAGTGCCGTTGAAGGCCACGGTGAATGCGCCGGCATTGCTGTTCGACGTGGCGAAAGCACCGGCATCGAGCCCGGTTACGTCCGCACCGGTCAGCGTTACCGTAGCGACATCCTGCCATTCATCGTTCGCGGAAGCACGCCAGTAGCCTTTCAGGGTATCGGTTGCGGCGCGCTCCAGCTTGAGTTGCACTTGGTCGCCGAAGCCGGCACCAACATGCGATGTTTCCTTATCGATGTAGCCATCGGCATTGGAATCGTACTGCATGTAAATGCCGCTTGGGCTGGCAAGTAACGTGGCATATCCCTTGCCGCCGTTAGCGTCAGCAAGACCGTTACGAACCACCAGGCCGGCACGCGGATCGCCATTACCGCCCAAGTCGAGCGGCTTGACCGTGGTTTCCAACGTTTCGTTCACGTCCAGAGCATCAGCTGGTACACCGCGCTGCCCTCGTTGCGATCCGTCCAGACACCACGATTGGCGTTGTCCGTAACGGTGAAGTCATAGGTACCGCCGGATGCGGCGACCTGGCACGCGCTGCCGCCCTTCCAATGGGCTTCCTTCCAACTTCCGGAAATCGGGTTGGAGCAGGAAACGTCGATGGTTCTGCGGAATGTGCGGCCCGGGTTGAAGTTGCTGCTCTCGGCAAGAGTGCCTGTAATGGTGTAGGTTCCCGGCACATTGAATGCGTAGGTGCTGCCGGCAGCCTTGGTCGACTTGCTGACTGCCGTACCGCCTTCCACATTCCATGTCACCTTGGTAGCAATGGTATCGTCGCCTTCCTTGACGTTGACGGTGTCCGGCAGAGTAACGGTTCCGCCCGTGTTCACGGTCTTCGGGAGATCATCGCCGGTTTCCACAGTCCAGTTGACCAGCTTGCCCTTGGCGCTACCATGGTTGTCCCAATAGTTCAGATCCCAGCCGTCGGGCTCGCCTTCTTGAGCAGGATTATGCATTTCGATGGTGCCGTTCTCACCGATGGTCAGCGGCAGCCAAACATAGGTGGAATCGGCTTTACCGGAATCCCAACGGTCACCAAGGTAGATGAAGTGACCTTTCTCCTGGTCTACTGCGAGCACACTAGCCGACTGCGAACCGAATGTGGTGCCGCGGGTATCGCCCACAGACAACAGACCATCCGCGCCTTCCGGCATGTTGTTGTACACGTGTTCTCGTTGGCATCGTCCTTTTCCACGCCACGGGTCCAGCTTCCCAGCATGGAGTCGGCGGTGTAGTAGGTCTGCTTGTTCGGGTCCCAGCCGGTTGCACCAGATGCGATGATGTTGTAACGCCCGTCATATTGGAATACGGCAGGAGCTTCCAGCGAACCATTTTGTTTGACGATTTGGAAATCTTCGCCACGCACCGGGGCATCCGTAGTACCGTCTGCAAGAATGTATGGGTACTGCCCGTCAGCAGAGTACTGCTTTTGTCCCTCGGACTGGTCCACATTCGTGGTCTTGACTACATTGGTGTAATCATCGTTAAGCTTGGCGATATACAGCGTGGCATTGGCTTCGGAAGAATACAGTACATAGGCACTGTCGTCCTTCGGATCCACGAACACAGTCATATCGCGGCTGTCACCGTTCTCACCCCAGCTGGGGTTACCTGCGGCTTCTTTCCAATTGTTCTGGTTAGGCAAACGATAGGCGCCCACCATAGTGAACGGGCCCGCCGGATTGTCGGAAACAGCCACGCCCGCAAGTGCACGTGCATAGTTGGAACCGCCCGGCGTGGTGCTTCCATCGGAATGCCACCACAGCACGTATTGCTTGTTCTTCTTGTTGTAGATGATCTTCGGACGCTCGAAAATGCCCTGTACGGAATCAACCGCGCCATCACCATCCTGATCGGGGTTGGTGTTGAGGTACGGGAAGATTGCGTCGGCCTTGGCAGCGTCCACACTGCCGTCGGACTTGGTCAGGTTGTAGGCCTTGTCGAAGTAGGCGTAATCGGCATTGCTCTTATCCGTCAACTGAGATTTGCTGGTCACCGCACGCAGCGCCACACCAAGATCGGTCCAGTTGTATAGATCTGTCGACATATAAGCATGGACACCGGGGCTGTTGTCGTAACCGTTAGAACGGTCTTCGCCATACCAGTAGTAGGCGTCGCCGACCTTGACCACTTGGCCACCGTGCGCTTGGATGTGTGTGCCGCCATTATCATTGGCGTTCTTGGCATACCAATATGGCTGGAAGTAATCGCTAGCGTTCTTGCCCGGATCGCTGTGGGCTGGAACTTGGTGTATGTCGCACTTGGCCGATGGTAGCAGGTATCCACACCTGCCGCACTGGCACTTGCAGCGGCCAGCCCGCATGACAATAGCGTTGCCGCGGCGGTAATTGCCGCGATAAGAGCGCCCTTGCCTTATTGTTTATCTTCATTGATTTGGTTCCTTGATTGATGATAACGGTTTTTTGAACAAACAGTTATGTCGCTATCCGCGAAGCCAGAAAAGGTTCGACAAATCAATATACCGATACTGAAAACTCAGTATTCAACTTGTCGGACCAATTATGGTCAAAGAGCGGAGGAGCCGGCCGGCAATAGTCAATATTGCCGGCTTGTTCCTTCACCCATTACTGCGCGAGGGTGCTATGCACGCTTGCGCAGCATGAACAGTGCACCCGCGGCAGCGGCCAGCAGAGCGACAGCGCCAGCGATGGCGGCAACACTGGAACCGGTGTTGGCCACCGTGTTCTTGTTGCCGTTGCCGGTGGCACCGGGCTTGTTGGTGTTGCCGGGCTTCTGTTCTTCAGGGCCAGGGGCGACTGCGTTGGCCTTGACCGTGACGTTGAAGGTCGCGGTCACACCACGGTAGGAGACGGTAATCGCCTTCTTGCCTGCGGTGGTGGAGTCGAACGAGCCAATCGCAAGCTGCGGGTCGTCAAGAGCGACCGGCACTTCCTTGGTCTTGTCGCCACTCTGATAGACGGCAGTAACCTTCAGACCGGCGGTATCGAGCTTGTCGCCGATGGCGTACTCGATCTTCGTGGGTCCGGTCACCTTGAGCGAAGCCAAAGTGAAGGCTTTGAAGGTCACCGTGTAGGTCTTCGTCTCAGACTCGTCGGCTGAGGTCACCGTAATGGTGGCCTTGCCGCCAAGCTTGCCATTCTCAACCGCGTCGCCAGTCACCTTGACGGTGGCGGCATTGTCGGCGGCGAAGGCCTGCAGCACCGGGTTTGCCTCAGCACCGAACGGAAGATCAACTGTGTAGTCGGTCTTATCAGCAGCGAAGCCCTTGATGGTCTCGCCGTCAAGACGCAGGTCGCCCAGCGTGGCATCGGATGCCGGCTGCGGGGTGAGTACCGTGCTGTCTTGTGCGAACACCTGAATTTCGGCCACGTTGATGTACACCTTGGTGTCCTGCAACGTGTTGGTCAGGCGGATGGCCTTGGCCTTTACCGGGGTGTCGAGCACGAAGTCAACGGTCGGGGTGTCGGCGGCGGTGATGCCGTCGGAGCCAGAGCCGGCATCGCCGGCCTGTGTCTTCCAGCCATCCTTGGTACCGACTTCATGCCATTCGCCAGCCTCATTCTGGTATTCCAGCGTCTGGCTCTTCGGCCAAGACGCACGACCATCGTAGTAGAAGAAGGTCTTCACTTCGGTGATGGTCTGAGCTTCGTCGAAGGTGAACGTGGCGACCGGGTCCACCGTCGAGGCGGTGGAAGCCCAAGTGGACCAACCCTTTGACGTAGTGTCACCATCGATGGCCTTGGAAGCGGAGGCACCCTCCTGGAAGTTCACCGAGAAGTTCGTGCCAGAGGCCGCGGCGATGTTCTTCGCAGCACCCTGAACCGGCGTCACGAATGCCTGAATTTCGGTGGCGTTCATGTAGTCGTTGTTCACGGTGTTCACAATGCGCATCTTCGTGGCATTCACTGTGCCTTATCGGCCTTGAACGTCACCGTCTGGCCTGCGGCAGGCTTAACATCGCTACCGAATTGCATCCACGTCTCGCCATCAGTGGTGTACTCGGCCTTGGCGGAAGCCGGAGCCTTGTCACCATACGTAATGGTCACGCTGCTAAGCTCACACTCAGAGCCGAAGTCAATCGTGGCGGTCGGGCTGGCGGAATAGTCACCAGCAGAGTTCCACGTCACCCAGGCTTCAGCTGACGTGTCACCATCGGTGAGCTTCTTCCACTGATCGCCCTTGCTGTATTCCGTCTGCTGGTTGGTCACGGTCAGGTTGGAAGCAGTGTCGGCCACATTCTCAGGCGTGGCGGCGGTGACATAGATCGCGCCCTTCAGTGCAATCGTGGTCGCGTCGTCCAGCTGGTAAGTACCGGTCACGGCAATGTTGTCGCCAGCCTTGGCATCGGCGAGCTTGGTATCAAGCCCATCGAAGTTCCACGTAACCTTAGCCGCATCGCCCTCGAATGCAGGCGATGCCTTGACGTGTAGGTACACCGGCGCAGCTCAAGCGCGGCCTTCGCCTCGCTCGCACTGGTGCCGGCCAGCACTGTAGCCGATACCGGATCGGAAACGGTGAGCGCGCAACGTAGACCGTAGCGGTGACGTTGAACTCGTTGCCGTACACATCGGTGGCGGTAGCGGTGGCTTCGTAGGCGCCTTCCTTGGCCACATCGACCTTGGAAGTATCCCAGTTGGCAACCGTGGCCTTGCCTTCGCCCCAGGTGTAGTAGAGCGTGACTTCGACCGGAAGCACGGCCTTCTCGTTAACGGCGGTCTGCACGTTCACGGTCTTCTGGCTGGTCGGCGTTACATTGCGCAGAGTCCATGTCTGGTTGGCGGACGGCGAAGTGCCGCTCGGTGACTGCCACAAGCCAACCTTCGTGCCGACTGTGGTACCAGAGTTATCCACATCAAGGTTCGTCTTAGTCGCGGCATTGAGCAGCTGGTAGGTCGAACCATCGGAAGTGTTGAGAATCCACTTGGCAGCCGGGTCGGATTTAGCGGCCCCAACCGTTTCGTTGGAAAGCGCGTTCGTGCCATCCTTGGACACCAGCACCTTGCTCGCGTCTAATACTACATAAGCCTTGAGATCAGGCGCTCGGAGTCGGTGGGCTGCTCGATCTGGGTAAAGGTCCAAGTCTGCTTCTTGGCGTTCTCGGCATCGGAAGCGACGTTGGCCAGGGACAGCGCGGAATCACCAGAAGTGGTATCAGCCACGGCCTTGCCGGACTGCTTACCAACGAGCTGGTAAGTATCGCCGGTCTCGACGGCAGCATCCTTAGCGTAGCCGGTCACGCCAGTGAGCTGGATGGAGGCGATAGAACGGGCGGGCACAGTGACCGTAGCGGTCTTGGCAGCTTGTCAATCACCACAGAGCCTTCAGCTTGCTTGACGTTGCTGGTCTTGGCGAAGACTTCCGGAGTGGCGGAATCGACACCCGCGTTCTTGTCTTCGGCAGAGGTTTCGGTGGTCAGGTAGAGCTCACCGTAAGCGTTGTCGGCAATCTCGCCGTACTTCGACAGGTCGATGACGAAGGTCTGGTCAGAGGTGCCGGAGTTGCGGTGGATGACGGTCTGTGTCTTGCCATCGTCGGAGGTGGCAGTCATGTTGTTGTCCTCATCGTTGTTGGCGATGACCTTGTCGCCCGCGTGGATGAAGTGGGTGATGGCCTTGACGCCGTTGTACTTGGCGTTTGCAATAACCGTGCACGGTTCAAGTCCATCGGTGGTACCGCCGTTGTTGTTCACGCGGCGCTCGGAGTAGAGCTTGCCGTCCATGCCAGCCACGGTGCAGTCGAAGTCGATGAGCACGGTGCCCCAGTTGGTGTTCTCACCGGCCGGATTCACATTCGAGCCCATCTGCATGTTGTAGAGGTCCTCGACCACCTGCCAGAAGGTGAAGTCCTTGGACTGCAGGCGGGTGACGTTGGAGCTGATCTTGCTCATCATGCCCAGCGCGTTGTCGAAACCGTACGGGTTGTAGGAGCCAGACTGCCAGGAGCCGTCCACCTCGCTCATCGACAGCTTCTTGCCGTCTGCCTGAGCGATATCGCGCGACTGCATCTGGTTGCTGTCGGAGTAGGCGTGAACGTTGTACTGGCCGATAAGGTCCTTGATCGCCTGCGGGTACTGGTTGTACGACTTGACGAAGTCGGCGGAGTTCGTGGCATCGGTGGCTGCGATGATGGTGTCATCATTGTCCTTGAGCGCCTCAGCGAGTGCGGTAATCGTCTGCTGCTGCTGGGCGTTGCTGACATGCATACCCTCCTGCGGCTTCTTCAGCGCGTTGGAGTATGGGGTGACGGACCTATCTTTGTCGGAGTAGTACTTATCCCAGTAGTTGTTAATGAGCTTGGTGTTGTCATCACTCTCATCGGTGTACTTCGAAGCCATGTCGCCCGGAGTGCCCCAGTAACTGGTCTCGGACTCGTTGAACGGCTCGACCGTGTCACGTTTGCGCCAAGCTTTCGAGGTGCTCGACGTTCTTGGCCATGTACTGAGCGAATTTCTCAGGGTTTGCAAGATTATTGCTACCGGAGTTGCGTCCACCAGTGGCGTAACCGCTGTTGGTCAGGAACCACGGAGCGGAGTTGGCGAAGGCCTCTACGTCGGTGATGTCAGGGTTATCGCCGGTGGCACCGCGCTCAATCCACCAGTCTTGGGCGGCGGACTTGGAGAAGTCATACTGGTTGTCTCAGTCGGGTCGAATGCCGCAGCCAGCTTGTCTTTGTCGGCCTGCTTGGTGGTTACGCCATTGCCATACGTGCCGGAGCCGGTGGCGTC
>ENA-OPZM01000823-OPZM01000823.1-human-gut-metagenome-genome-assembly--contig:-NODE-823-length-12426-cov-3.201073_pt1 | contig 12426 bp, 19 predicted proteins | sample MGYA00242478_ERZ504493 | MGnify/ENA primary metagenome ERZ504493 (study PRJEB26092, sample SAMD00036227) | human gut metagenome | host: Homo sapiens | study: EMG produced TPA metagenomics assembly of...
GCTAATGCCTGAGCAGCTTTTATTTATATCTGTCAGTCCTCATACCCTTCCAGGAAAGAATGTTTCACACCATCTTTCTTGTATGCGATAACTGTATGAAGATTAACATTTTTCCACACTTCGGAAAATATTACTTTCTATATGAGGATTTACTTTCTTAAGTTCTGCAATCAGATTCTTGATCTCCATTCTCTTGGAAACACTGGTACCATCTGTCCGGCAGGTAGTACAGGTATCGGTAAATTTACATGCACACTGGATAAAATGAAGGTCATTATAATCTCTCCAGTGTTTGATATCTGCCTCCCGAATCAGATACATGGGACGGATCAGCTGCATTCCTTCAAAGTTTGTACTGTGGAGCTTCGGCATCATAGTCTGTACCTGCGCTCCGTAAAGCATTCCCATCAGGATCGTCTCGATCACATCATCATAGTGATGTCCAAGAGCAATCTTGTTGCAGCCAAGCTCCTTTGCCTTGCTGTAAAGATAACCCCTTCTCATACGAGCGCAGAGATAACATGGGGATTTTTCTATATTATAAACCGCATCGAAGATCTCAGTCTCAAACACTGTGATCGGAATCCCGAGAAGCCTGGCATTGTGCTCGATCACCGCACGGTTTGCCTCATTATATCCCGGATCCATCACAAGAAACACCAGCTCAAAGGGAAACTTGTTATGACGCTTCAGTTCCTGGAACAGTTTGGCCATCAGCATGGAATCCTTACCACCGGAAATACAGACTGCTATCTTATCTCCCGGCTTCACCAGCTCATAATCGTTGATTCCCCTGGCAAATCTGGAAAACAACTGCTTATGGAACTTTTTGCGGATACTCAGCTCGATATCCTTCCTCCGCTGTTCCATTGCTTCATTTTCCTCTTCTTCACTGTTCTCTTTACCGGATTCTTTCTGCATCTGCTGAAAAAGCCATCCTGTATATCCGCCTTTCAGACTCAGTGCGGGAATTCCTTTTTTCCGGAGCATCTCTGCACCTTCCTGGCTGAAAAGCCTCTTGTACAGTAAAGGACCGGTATCCTTATCCCCCTTCAGTTCTTCTGCCCGCTCTTCCAGTTCCTGTTCCGGAACAGAGATTGCTCCGGATCATTCCATATTCTACAGTTACTTTATCACGGGTATCTACCAGGAGATATTTTTCCCGTTCCTTCTCTATTTCATCAAAAGAAATCTCCAATGTTTCTTCACTCATGCTGTTTTTATTCCTTTCCTTACAGCTCCTCCCTGATCGTGCCGTCACAGGCAATGGTCACTACCTGCCATGGAATCATCTTTCCGCTGCGCTCCATGGCGCGGATCACTGCATTTTCGATACCTCCGCAGCAGGGAACTTCCATACGGACAATACGGATACTCCGGATGGAATTATTCCGTATGATCTCTGTAAGCTTATCCGCGTAATCTCCCTCATCCAGTTTGGGGCAACCGATCAGCGTCACATGATCTTTCATGAATTTCTCGTGAAAATCTGCATAAGCGTAGGCCGTGCAGTCCGCTGCGATCAGAAGCTGTGCATTTTCAAAATACGGTGCATTGACAGGAACCAGTTTGATCTGTACCGGCCACTGGGCAAGACGGCTTATCTGTTCTCCTATATTCCGGGGAACTTCTTTCTTCTCTGCCTGCACCGGCGGTTTCTGTTTCTTTTTCAGACTTCTTGCCATACTTCCGGGACACACGTGTGGCATCCCTTCTGGCATCGAAACCTCTGTTTTCTTAAGCTTCATTCTTTTTTCCACTGCCTCCGCATCATAATCTGCGGCTTCCCGCTCTATAATACGGATCGCATCGGCAGGGCAGGCCGGAAGACAGTCTCCCAGTCCGTCACAGTAATCATCCCGTATCAGTTTCGCCTTGCCATCTATCATGGCAATAGCCCCTTCGTGGCAGGCAGCTGCACAGGCACCGCAGCCGTTGCATTTCTCTTCCTCAATGTGTACGATCTTTCTTATCATGATATCATCTCTCCCTGATTTTTATATTTCTGCAAATGTTTTTTTGTTTTCACTGACATCATACAAAAATCCCGGAGATTCTTCGGTAACATATGTTACCTTACAGATATAACTCCATTTTTTCCTGATCTTTCACAAGGATCTGACGCCTGTCAAGTTCCAGGATTCCTTCTTCCTGCATCTTTCCCAGCTCTCTGGAAAGAGACGGCCTGGTGATGTTTAAATGATCCGCCATCTCTTCTCTGGACAGGTTCATATGGATCTTCCCTTCACTGTCCTGGCATTCCACAAGAAAACGGACGATCCTCTCACGGAGACTGCCACTTCCCAGGATCCGAAGCTTCTGGTTCATATTGTAAGCCTTCCCGGCAAAAACCTCAAGAAGATTTTCCCGCAGTTTCCGGCTTAAACTATTTTCTTCCCTGTACGTAAAGATCCTGCTGCTCATGATCAGGACAGAAGTCTGCGTCAGCGTCTCCACATACATATCATAGGAAGATTTTCCCATAAAGGCATAAACCTCCCCAAACAAAGCACCCGGATCTTCCAGTTGAGCCAGAAGGATCCTTTTCCGGAAAATGTTTCTTTGGCAATGATCACACTTCCGCTAAGAAGCATATAAACCGAATCCGGCCGGTCTGTTTCCTGAAAGATCCGCTTCCCTCTGGAATAAGTCCGTACCGTTCCTTCCCGCTCCATGAGGCTTAGTAGCTCTGTTTCTTCCAGATTTCTGCAGAGCCGGCTTTTTCTTAAAACTGCCATCCACTCTTCTCTTTTTTTTTCTTTCCACTTTTTCACCTCATCTCTGTACAGGTTTTTACCATATTTCTGCAATCTCTGTCAACTCCTGCGAACTTCATAAGACCCCAGCCTGTACTTTTTTCTGAAAATCAGTTATAATATTTTTTTGTTTGTAAAAAAATTCTACCAAGGAGGATACCGGAAATGAAAACACAGAATCAGACTATGCTTTCTGAGAATACACTGACATCCCGGCCCACAGATATTATCGCGGGATTTCCTGTACGTCCCGGTTTTTTTGAATTAAATGGCGCTACTCCTCTTTCCAACGGAGTCAACTTTACCGCACATACCCGTCACGGTACATCCTGCGAACTTCTTCTTTTCCACTCCGGAGAAGAGGAACCTTTCGCAGTTCTTCCTTTTCCCAATGCCTGTCGTATCGGTGATGTATATTCCATGGTCGTTATGGGACTGGACATCGAAGATCTGGAATACGGCTACCGCATTGACGGCCCTTATGAACCGGAAAAAGGCCATATCTTCGATAAAACAAAAGTTCTTCTGGACCTTATGCCAAGCAGTTGCCGGACAGCGTGAATGGGGCCAGCAAAAGATCGGAAGCTATCATGCCCGTGTGGTACGTGATTCCTTTGACTGGGAAGACATGCCGCAGTCCACCCGTAAGATCAGTGACCTGATCATCTATGAGCTTCACGTCCGCGGCTTTACACAGGATTCTTCTTCCGGTGTTATGCACCCGGGAACCTTTGCCGGTCTTCGTGAAAAGATCCCTTATCTCAAGGAACTGGGGATCAACGCCGTAGAGCTGATGCCGATCTTCGAGTTCGACGAGAATATGAATGCCCGTACTGTAAATGGCAAACGGCTTCTGGAATACTGGGGATACAATTCTGTCAACTTCTTTTCTCCAAACACCAGCTATGCTTCCAAGCCGGAGCATAACTGTGAGGGAACTGAGCTGAAAGAGCTGATCCGTGAGCTCCACGAAAATGGCATCGAAGTAATTCTTGATGTTGTATTCAATCATACCGCCGAAGGAAACGAGCTGGGAAAAACCTTCTGCTTTAAGGGCTTTGACAATAAGGTTTATTATATGCTGACTCCAGAGGGAAATTACTACAATTTCAGCGGATGTGGAAATACTCTGAACTGTAACCATCCCATTGTACGTCAGATGATCCTTGAATGCTTACGTTACTGGACCATCAACTACCGTGTGGACGGCTTCCGCTTCGATCTTGCCAGCATTCTCGGACGCCATGAGGACGGTTCTCCACTTAACAATCCGCCCCTTCTGGAGCTTCTCGCTTACGATCCGGTCCTTAGAAATGTCAAACTGATCGCAGAAGCCTGGGATGCCGGCGGGCTGTATCAGGTTGGTTCTTTCCCTGCCAGCCGCAGATGCTGAATGGAATGGCCGTTACCGTGACTGCTCCGTTCCTTCCTGAAGGGAGATTTCTGGAATGCCTGGGACGCTGCATGGAGTATTTCCGGTTCCGGTGATCTGTACGGAGGCTTTTATTCTGATCATAATGACAATTATGCAGGATACAATTCCTGTGTCAATTTCCTTACCTGCCACGATGGCTTCACCATGTATGATCTTTATTCCTACAATGAGAAACACAACGAAGCAAACGGCTGGAACAATACTGACGGTTCCAACGACAACCGCAGCTGGAACTGTGGTGAAGAAGGTGACTCCACCAACCCGGAAGTTCTTTCTCTCCGCTTCCGCATGATCCGCAATGCCTGTGCAGTTCTCATGTCCAGCCGTGGAACTCCGATGTTCCTTGCAGGTGACGAATTCGGAAACACCAAACACGGAAATAACAACACTTACTGTCAGGATAACGAAACTTCCTGGATCAACTGGCATCTTCTTGAGAAAAATCATGATCTTTTCGAATTTTTCAAATTTATGATCCAGTTCCGAAAAAATCATCCGGTTATCTCCCGTAAGCTTCCAAATGCAGTGTGCGGTATGGAAAATATCCACACCCACAACGTTGATGCAAAGGATGTGACGATTCCACGAGACGCACACACCTTCGCTGTAAGTTTTGCAGGCTATGACAAGCGCAAAGGTGCCGACGATCTGATCTACATTGTCATCAATGCATACTGGAAGATGTAACGGTTACACTTCCGGAGCTTACACGTCCTGGCGCATGGTATCTCTGTGTCAATACTTTTGGCGACGGAGAAGGTCGTTATTTCTATGAAGAAGGCCAGGAACCACGCATTGAGCACGATTTCTGCATGCGTCCAAGATCGGTAGCAATCTTTACAGGGCGCAATTATTAATCAGGGTATTCTCATCAAACAGAAATGGGGTATTGTATAATGGAACTGAAAAACAGAACTCTGTCCAATTTCGCAGAGCTTGTAAAAACAGGAGAATGCAAAAAATTCCGCGGACGCTTAAAAACAGGCATTGACCTCGGTACTGCCAACACCGTTCTTGCTGTCGTTGACCGGAACAACCGTCCTATCGCCGGAATTTCCGCACCTTCCCATGCCATCCAGGATGGCGTGATCGTCAATTACTATGAATCCGTCCAGCTTGTGACAAAGCTAAAAAATGAACTGGAGGAAAAACTTGGCACAGAACTTCTCTACGGTGCCGCTGCCATTCCTCCCGGAGTTTCCGAAGGCAGCATCAAAAGCATCGGCTATGTTCTGGAAGGTGCCGGTTTTGAAGTTACCAATATCGTGGATGAACCTACTGCTGCCGCTGCTGTCCTTAAGATCACAGACGGCGCAGTTGTGGATGTGGGCGGTGGCACCACCGGCATCAGTATCTTAAAAGATGGGAAAGTCATCTACACAGACGATGAAGCTACCGGAGGCAGCCACATGACCATGACGGTAGCCGGTCACTATAGGATTCCTTACGAAGAAGCCGAAGTTTTAAAAACCACTCCGGAAAAAGAAGAGGTAATTTTTCCTGTCATCAAAGCTACCGTAGAAAAAATGGCTGTGATCACTGAGAAATTTTTAAACGGATATCAGGTTCCTGCCGTTTATGTTGTAGGCGGATCTTCCATGTTTAAAGAATTTACCACTGTTTTCGAGAAGAAACTGAAACTCCCGGTATACAGACCGGTGCATCCTCTTCTCGTCACACCACTGGGTATTGCATATCACTGCGAACTCCCAAAAGCCTAAATTTTTTTCATATCGTGCACAGACAAAGCAGGCAGTTCCTGCAGGATCTTTTTCTGATTCCGCAGGACTGCCTGTATATTATTTCACAATTTTTATTTGCCAGATATTTTTTCATGGTATCGGAAACTTCCGAACCATCCAGTGGTTTGATCAGATGCTCATTCATTCCGGCCGCCAGGCTTTTTTCTATATCTTCTTCAAAAGCATTGGCACTCATGCTATGATCGGTACTGCAAGCCCGTCTGCCCGGTTGGAACTTCGGATTTGTCTGGCTGCCTCCAGTCCATCCATGATCGGCATCATAATATCCATCAGGATAATATCATAAAATCCGATTTTGAATTTCATGAACATGTCCACAGCTTCCTGGCCATTTGTGGCAGTATAGACTTCCACTTCCTCCTGCTCCAAATAAAATTTTGAAATTTCCATATTCAGATTATTATCTTCTACCAGAAGAGCTTTTACTCCTTTCAGTGATACGGGCTCCTCTGTTTTTTTCCGGATAACAGGATCCGGATCGATCTTAAACGGAAGAAGGATCGTATATTTCGTTCCCTCATTCACTTTACTCTCCACCTTTATCCTGCCACCCATCCGCTCCACCATCTGTTTCACGATAGCCAATCCTAAACCAACTCCATTGATGCTGTCAAGAGATGTATTATTTTTCTGAGCGTATGGTTCAAAAGCACGTTTAAGAAATTCCTCATCCATTCTAATTCCGGTATCTGCGTTTATATTCATAACCATATCCGCTTCGTTCACCATTTTCACCGGTAATATGGTAGGAATCCGGATACCAGCCTACCCTGACTGTTTTCGATTCTGTATCTGTCTTCGTTTCCGAAGCAGCCACAGGAACCGAAAGCACTGTAAAGGTTATCAGCAGACATAACACCATCACCACATATCTGCATAAATTTCCCCTGTTCTTAATCATACTTTTCCCTCGATAATATTGTATTTTTTGTCAGGCTCTCCCGCCGTTTCGTTTCCCCGGACGGGTTCTGCGGTTTTCCAGGAGGCAGACGACCTCCACCGAATCGGTAACAGGGAACATGTCAACCGGCTGCATCTTTTTCACCAGGTAATCCCTCTTTGTGAGATATACAAGATCCCTGTCCAGGTTTCCGGATTACAGGATACATAAACAATTTTCTCAGGAGAAAGACTCAAAAGAGAATGCAGGAATTTGCGGTCACTTCCCGCACGTGGAGGATCCATAAGGACAACATCAACTTTTTCCCCCTCTGCTGCCATACCTTCCATAAACCAGCCGGCATCCCCCGGAACAAAACGGACATTCCGGATCCTGTTCTCCCTGGCATTCATTCTGGCATCACGGATGGCGTCTCGGTTCAGCTCCACGCCAATGACATCCCTGGCATTTCTGGAAGCAATGATCCCAATGGTACCTGTACCACAGTAGGCATCGATCACCCGCTCTTTACCTGTCATTGCCGCAAACTCCATGGCCTTTCCGTAAAGAACTTCCGTCTGCACAGGATTTACCTGATAAAAAGAAGACGGGGAAATGCGGAAGCTCAGTCCCATAAGACGGTCTTTGATAAATCCCGGTCCGTAAAGTACAATATTCCGGTCTCCGAGAACCATGCTGGTCTGTCTGTCATTGACATTGAGGACCACTGTTGTGATCTCCGGATGCTCCTTGCGGAGAGCCTTTACAAAGTTATTCTTGGATGGAAAGATCGGTGAAACCGTAACCAGGACCACCATAATCTCGCCTGTGGAAAAACCTCTCCGCACCAGTACATGGCGTAGGAGTCCGTATCCGGTATCCTCATCATAAGTCTTGATCTTAAAAGATTTCAGCATGCCACGGATGGTACGGATGATCTCCTGGCTCTTTTTGTCCTCGATCATACAGTCATCCACAGAAACGATCCTGTGGCTCTTCTCCTCATAGATACCGGAGGTCACATTCCCTTTCCGGTCGCGGCCAAACGCCGCATGCACTTTATTTCTGTAATAATAAGGATCTTCCATTCCGATGATCGGCTCAACTTTACCGAATTTCTTCAGAAGGCCCTCTGTAATTTTCTGTTTCTTGCGAAGCTGATCCTGATAAGGTACTCCCTGATAACGGCAGCCGCCGCATTTCTTCGCAACTGAACAGACAGTCTCTTTCTGTTCCATTTTTATCTCTCCTCTTTTATGGGCACAAAAAAGATGTTCCCAGTTATTTTCACTGAGAACATCTTATCAGACCTTTTCTTTTTTTACAAGAAAATCCTTGGCCTACTCCTGATACGGTTCATTAAATACAAGAATATGTCTCTTCACATTCTCGTAAGTACTGTACCATAGCCTCATTGAGGTCAAAGAAATTATGCTTGTCTGTTGACTCCATATATTTCTCCACATGAGCTGTCAGGCTGTTAAAGCTTGCTGTGGCAATATTCACTTTACGGATGCCAAGAGAGATCGCCCTCTGGAAATCTTTATCAGTGATACCACTGCCGCCATGAAGAACCAGCGGAATATCCACTTTCTCATGGATCTTCTCCAATACATCAAAAGCAAGCGTCGGCGCTACCGGATAATTACCATGGGCATTACCGATGGCAACTGCAAGTGCATCAATACCTGTCTCTCTTGCGTAAACGACCGCATCATCCGGATCTGTGCAGCGGATACCGTGGTCACAGCTCCATCCTCACTTCCGCCCACAAGTCCAAGCTCAGCCTCAACTGTAGCACCGTATTTACGTGCTTTCTCCACAACGGCCTTTACTCTGGCGATATTTTCCTCAAAAGGAAGCGTAGACGCATCCAGCATAACCGATGTAAATCCAAGCTCCAGAGCCTTGTCAACCGTCTCAAAAGTAAGACCGTGATCCAGATGGACAGCCACATCCACCTTAGCCTCCTTTGCAGCCTGTACCATCATCGGTCCCATCAGGTGAAGCGGAGAATTTTTCAAACGCACCTCCGCGATCTGAAGGATGATCGGCGTATCCAGTTCTTCTGCTGCACGGATCGCACCTCTTACCATTTCCATATTACCAACACTGAAAGCACCGCAGCCAATATTTTTCTCTTCGGCACGTCTCAGCAGATCTTTCATTTTCACAAGTGCCATGATTTGGCCCTCCTGTCCTGTTTATCGTACACTGTTTGCATCTTCTTACAGAAAAAGCGGTGTCAAAGCACTACTGGCTGATACCGCTTTTTCTATGCAAAGCGGACATCTTTATTCCGCTTAACTGTACATCAGCATGCACCTATTTCCCTGTCGTAATTATAAGCCTGTCTTCTCAGCAATGAATTTTCTTGCACGGATCGCATACTCAAGCGGATTAGCCTTAGCCGGATCCTGCTCAGCCTCAACAACCATATATCCTTCGTAGCCTGCATCCTCGAGAACCTTGAAGATCGGATCATAGTTGATGCATCCATCTCCCGGAATCGTGAAGGCACCGGCTCTTACGCCTGCAAGGAAGCTCATATTTTCTTTCTTAACCTGCTCAACAACCTCCGGACGGATATCCTTCAGATGAACATGTTTGATCCTGTGAACATATTTCTTTACAACCTCAAGAGGATCCTCTCCACAGTATGTAAAGTGACCGGTATCAAAAAGAAGACTTACATATTCAGGATCTGTATTCTCCATCATACGGTCAACCTCAGCAAGGCTCTGTACAACAGTGCCCATATGATGATGGAAAGTAAGGCAATGCCATACTCCTCTTTTGCGATCTTACCGAGCTTGTTCATGCCTGTGCAGAAGGTATCCCACTCTTCGTCATTCATCTCATATTTATGTCCGAAAACCGGAGTATCCATCTGACCCTGAACACTGTGGCTCTGCTCAGATGCGCCGATCACTTTCGCACCCATAGCTTTCAGGAAAGTAAGCTGTGCACGAAACTCCTTCTCAACCTCCTCAAACGGTTTGGTGATCAGGAAGCTTGAGAACCACTGATTACAGATCTCAACACCACGAAGCTCAAGAGCCTTCTTAAGAACCTCAGGATCCTTCGGATACTTGTTACCAACCTCGGAGCCTGTAAAACCGGCAAGAGCCATCTCACTGACACACTGCTCAAAAGTATTCTCTTTGCCAAGATCTGGCATATCATCATTTGTCCATGCAATTGGTGCAATACCAAGCTTTACTTTATTCTTATCAAACATTGGTCAATTCTCCTTTTTATTTGAATTATTCCATAATCTCAGAAATCTTAACCGGTCTGTGCTCCTCGCTGGATTTCTTAGCTGCAAGACCCATTAATACCGGTTTCAGACCATCATAAACATTAAGAGGTGTCTCTTTGTCATTAACGATCGCATCAATAAATGCTGCAACCTCTTTACCATAAGCATCCATGTATCTCTCAAGGAAGAAGAACATCGGCTTCTCACCTGTAACACCCTCAGCATTGCTGATCACTGTGGAAGACTGGCTGTCATTGGAAATAGCAGCCATACCATCAGAACCGAAAACCTCGGCTCTCTGATCATAGCCATAGGAAGCTCTTCTGCAGTTATCGATAACAGCAATAGCGCCATTCTCCATCTGAAGAGTGATAACAGCTGTATCAACATCCCCGGCCTCACCAATAGCCGGATCAACCAAATTTGCGCTCTGAACATAAACCTCTGTAGCATCACAGCCTGCAAGATAACGGACCATATCGAAATCATGAATTGTCATATCCAGGAACATGCCACCGGAAACCTTAACATAATCAATGCTAGGCGGCTCAGGATCGCGGGAAGTGATCTTGATGATCTCAGGTTTACCAACCTTACCAGCTGCAACAGCCTGCTGAAGAGACTCAAAGTTATGGTCGAATCTTCTGTTAAAACCAACCTGATATTTCAGATTTGTGCCCTCAAGAGCATCGATAACCTCTTTGATCTTGGCGATGTCATGATCGATCGGTTTCTCACAGAAAACATGCTTGCCAGCCTTGATAGCCTCTACAGAAATCGGAGAATGAGTATCTGTAGAAGAACAGATCAGAACTGCGGAAATCTCAGGATCATTGATGATCTCCTTATAATCCTTAGTCGTGTGCTCAACACCCATGCTCTTAGCCCATGCAGCAGTCTCATCATTTAAGAAAGGATCTGCAACCGTCTTGATCATCGCATCCGGCACCCTTGTTGTGATACTGGTGATATGAACTCTACCAATTCTACCTGCTCCGATAATACCAACTTTAATCATAGTTTGATCTCCTTTTGATTTATTTTCCCAATGTAATCTCTTTGCGTGTCCGAACACGCTCTTTATGCTTAATATAATATCATCGCAACACACAAATCGCAACCCCTAATATTGTACAATATTACCATCTTTTTTCTATTAAAAATGACGAGAACTATTTTTAGCCACAATATGTAATATTTTTAGGTCAACTTCACCGAAAACATCTCCAACACATCCCCATACAATCACCCTAATCATCCCACGCCCCACCACCAAGCATCCAGCGCAGCATCACAGCTCACATTCCTCCAAGCATCCAGCGCAGCATCACACCCCACCACCTCCAAGCATCCAGCGCAGCGCCGATGCCCCCAACTCTCCCGGCAAACAGGCGCAAACTCAGCCCTTGCAGTCGTCCAGCGCAGCGCTGAGACCCACACCCTATCGTCAAACGACATTTTTTCTCGCTGGAAGCACCAGCCGCGGAAGGGGATGCTGTCTGGCTCTGCTTCTGCAGGAGGGGAGCTGATTCTTGGACGGCGGAAATCTGCGTTGTTTTTCAAAAGTCCGCTGTCTGAGCGGCAGCAGACCGCGAGTTCGGACTTTTGAAAAACGCTTTTAGCAGATTTCCGGCGTCTAGAAGCCAGCCCCCGACGAAGCCGCAGACCAGACAGCATCCCCTTCCGCGGCGTCCCTCCGCACAAAAAAGGAGACACCCCCACTTCAGTGTCTCCCTTCCGGAATCGTATACTCATTCCTTATATATATTTCCGTAAAAATCTTCTCCCTCTCCGGCTTTTCCCCGTTAAACAGCAGCCGGAACAAAATCATCACCGGCTCATACCCTTGTATCCTGCATCCTGCCCGATCAGAAAATGAATAAATCCTTCTCTCATCAGCTCATAATTCCGCCCCATAAAATCATTGGCAACCATCTTCACCTGACCAGCTTTCCCTTCTCCGGCAATCGCCTCACACACCCCCTCCTCACCATGAGAAGTAAGATATATCCCGTCAAGATCCGGAACCTCCTTAAATATCCCTTCCGTAATCTCCCTGGCCCGGCCATTCTCCTCAAAGCAATACTCCGGCCCAATGATCTCAATCCCTGGATACTTACGCACCATTCCTCACGGAATCCAGTCACTCTGCTGCTCAGAGAAGTATTGGTACTATAGCCGGAAATCACAGCAACCTTTCCTTTTCCACCGGTCAGTTCCCCCATAAGCCCGCAGCCGCACGACCACACTGCACACCGTTCTGCCCTACAAAGCAAAGCCTTTTCGTATCCTCCACATCCGAAGTAAACGTCACCACCGGGATCCGAAGT
>ENA-OPZM01000824-OPZM01000824.1-human-gut-metagenome-genome-assembly--contig:-NODE-824-length-12418-cov-3.913758_pt1 | contig 12418 bp, 17 predicted proteins | sample MGYA00242478_ERZ504493 | MGnify/ENA primary metagenome ERZ504493 (study PRJEB26092, sample SAMD00036227) | human gut metagenome | host: Homo sapiens | study: EMG produced TPA metagenomics assembly of...
CGAGTGGGTCAAGTGGCGTATTGAGTCCACGCGTCGCCGCATTAACTTTGACCTGGGCAAAAAGTCCGAGCGCCTGCACCTGCTGCACGGCCTCGAGGCCATCTTGCTCGATATCGACAAGGCGATCGCCATCATCCGTGGCACCAAGCTCGAGGCCGAGGTCGTGCCCAACCTTATGAAGGGTTTCGACATCGACGAGACCCAGGCCGAGTTTGTTGCCGAGCTTAAACTCCGCAACATCAACGAGGAGTACATCCTCAACCGCACCAAGGACATCGCCAAGCTAGAGGGTGAGATTGCCGAGCTTGAGGAGATTCTCTCCAGCGAGGAGAACATCAAGAAGGTCATCAGCGACGAGCTGGCCGCAGTCAACAAGAAGTACGTGATGCCGCGCCGCACGGGCAGGATCGAGCCCCATGAGGTTATCGAAGTAAGCTTGGAGCCCGAGGTCGAGGAGTACCCGGTCACCATCATGCTCTCGCGCGATGGCTACCTTAAGAAGATGACAGACCGCGTGCTCAAGAAGGCGACCACGCTCAAGTACAAGGACGGCGACAAACCCTTTATCGAGTTTCCGTCCTCCAACACCCACGAATTGCTGGTCTTTACCAACAAGAGCCAGGTGTACAAGTGCAAGGTTGCGGCGTTTGAGGACACCAAGTCGGCCCAGCTGGCTCGTACCTGCCGACCGATCTTGAGATGGAACCCGACGAGAGTGTCATCTGGGTCATCGACCCCGAGGACTACAAGGCCGACGTGTTGTTCGTCTTTGAGAACGGCCGTGTGGTGCGCGTCGCGCTTTCTGGATACGTCACCAAAACCAACCGCAAGCGCCTCAAGAACGCCATCTACGGTGGCAGCAAGCTGCTGTATGCCAGGTGCTCAAGGAGGACCGCGACATCGCGCTGGTCTCGAGCGACTATCGCCTGATGAACTTCAACACGTCGCTGCTCAAGACCAAGACGACCACCAACACGCAGGCGTCCAGGCCTTTACGGCAAGAAGGGCCGCTCGGTCACCACCGTCGGCACGACCGAGGAAATCCTTGGCGCCGGCGTCTCGGCCGAGAAGTTCACCGCGCAGAGCCTGCCCTCTGCCGGTGCCCTCATGAAGGAAAACGACATGCCGAGTTTGTTTGACTAAAACAACGGTGACTAAACCGTCATGGTTTTACAAAGCAGCGGGGCCCGGAACGCAGTAAACGCTGTGCCCTGGGCCCCATGCATTACAGCAGTATCATCCCTATAGACAAAATGCCGCATAAAGTGGAACAGACATAAGCCCATCATTCATTCCAAAGGCTTAGTCGATAGCCTGATAAGGCGCACGCCCGGATGGGTCTTTTTAAGTGAGGACAGGCTTCGAGATCTTGTGTTCTCTCCCGCCTTGACTTCAACCGCAGACAAGCATCCCTGCTTCTCTACTACAAAGTCGATTTCCGCACGATTATCTCGCGCCCAATAATGCAGCGGATAGCCCATGGCTGAAAGCTGTTGGGCGACGTAGTTTTCGGTAAGTGCACCCATGAATGTGCCGCCGATGCCGGCAAGAATATCGGCGCGTTGAGCACCGGCCTTGGAGACGAGCAGCCCTGTATCCGCCTGATAGATTTTAAAAGCAGAAGGGTTAACGAAGGCCTCTAAAGGGCTTTCGATCTTCCCAACTAGCTGCAGCGCGCCACCGTACCCGACAATACAAGCCAGTCGAGAGCATCTCCAAAGAGAGACGCATTGCCCCCCGCTCGCACTACCTTGTATTGAAATTTACGATTCTCTTTGGCAAGCTGCTGTGGAATGGAATCGAAGCACGCACGCGTCTTTGCGCTCAAGCGCTCATCAGCATATTTATTAGTGTCGGCGGAGTATCCGTCGAGAATAATCCGATGCTTTTCGGCCACATCAATGATTGACTGATCATCGATATACGTTTGGACCGCCTCGGGCATTCCGCCAACAACAAGATACTGTCGATAGAGCCAAGCGCCTTTTCATGAAGGCTTGGCGCGAGAGGACCCATTAACTCGAATGACGAGCGTATCTCGTCGACCAGCTGATCGTGCCCCATCGCCCAGAGAAACTCCTCGAAATCGAGTGGAGTCATCTCAATCAAGTCGGTCTTTCCAACGGGGAACGAATACGACTGATGGTTAATGGCAACCCCAAGAAGCGACCCAGCAGCCGCAACGTAATACTCGGGAGCATCTTCGCAAAAGTATTTAAGGGAAGTGAGCGCTTCCTCGCATGCCTGGATCTCATCAATGAACAGTAAGGTTTTGCCAGGCACGATACGCTGTCCCGTACGAGCCTCGATCGCGCGTACAATCGAATGAGGGTCAAGACCGCCCGAAAAATCCGCTCGCGCCGACCGGTCATTCTCAAGATTAACGTAGACAACCGATTCGAAAAGACCCTGGGCGTACGTTCTGAGCAAATAGGTCTTGCCACACTGGCGCACGCCTTTGACCAGCAAAGGTTTTCTATCGGCTCTGTCTCGCCATTCCCTAAGGAGCTCGTCTGCCTTGCGACGCATGCGCAACCTTCCTCATGAACTTCTGTTTGACAATATTTTAACGCGAATTAATTTGTTTTCAGTTATTTTTCTGCGTTTAAAAATTGTTCTATACGGCACTTGAGGGAATGCGCCCCTATCTCTCGGTAAGGACAGCAAGCATTTCCACCAACACCGATTGCCATGCGCTCTTCTTGCCCTTAGGCGAGCTTGCGAGCGAGCTCTCGCACCTCTTCCAGCTTGGGCGAGGAGGCCATGCTGTCGCGCTCGGTCATACCGCTGATGGTGACAATGCCCTGGTCCTCCCACTTGCAGTATGCGCACGTGGACTTGTACATGGCGATCGCCGCATCATAGACGCCCTCGCTGTGGCTATCGAGCAAAAGGGCCGTCTTGGTGAACGGGAAGCCCGTAGCACCGAAGGCGTACAGGCGGTCGATGACAGCCTTCTCCTGCGCGGTGATATCGAACCAGTAGATAGGCGAGGCAAAGACGACCATATCTGCGTCTTTCAGCGACTCGATCACGTTGACCATGTCATCCTTCTGCACGCAAGTGCCTCGTGGGCGAAGCAATACTGACACCCCAGGCAACCAGCGATTTTCTTGCTGGCAACGCGGACGACCTCGACCGTATTGCCGCTCTCGCGCGCGGTCTCGGCAAACGCCTCAACCATGGTGTCGGTATTGGCGCCCTTGCGCGGGCTACCACTCAATACAACGATTTTCATAAGAATCTCCCTTCTTCATGCCGCAGGCGCACGATGATTCGGGACAGGTTTTCGTTAGCACCCTCGTAGCGGTTCTCCGCCCCCCCAAGCGATGTGTCCGCTACGAAACAATCGTCTTGTAATAAGCGCCGAAGTCTGCGAGCGAGTCCAAGATGGGCATCATCTGGCGGCCGAGCTCGGTAAGGCCATACTCAACGCGGGGAGGATTCTCGCCATAGTCATGGCGAAAGACCAGCCATCATCTCCATCTGCCGCAGCTGTCGGTAAGCACCTTCTGAGAGATCCCCTCCAGGTTGCGGCGCAACTCGTTGAAACGCCAAGGGCGTACGCGTAAATTACGAATAATGAGCAGTTTCCACTTGCCGCCAATGAGCGCTACCGCCGTTGCGACCGGACACTCCGGAAGCTCCTCTTTCGCCATCATGGGAGACCCAACCTCCTTGACCATACCGGTTTCACAAAAAGGCACGCAGTTACAAATATGTGCGTACTCGTATTTGCATGCGCTTTCGCGTTGAATATATCTCACGCAGGAGATGCCTGCAAGGTAAATCAACCCCAAGAGAGGAACCATTATGGCTAATTATGCAAAGACCCACATCGGCAATGAGAGCCGCGTTGAGCTGCACGAGGTGCTCGGGCTTACCGGGGCAGAGGTGAGTATCAACAGTCTTCCCGCCGGCGCTGGCGTTCCGTTCGTCCATGCACACAAGGAAAACGAGGAGATCTATGGCGTGCTCGAGGGCGCAGGCTCGGTCACGATCGACGATGAGGATATCGAGCTTGCGGCCGGCGACTGGCTGCGCATTTCCCCCGCTGCGCATCGTCAGTTCCGCGCCGCGTCCGACTCGGGGATCACATACGTCTGCATTCAGGTCAAGCAGGGATCCCTCGATGCCTTCACGGCCGACGACGCCATCATGTTCTAATTCGCGATTAATCTGCAAGGGGCCGATACCGCCCGCATGCCCCCTTCGGAATAGGCGCTGAGCAGTTCCTGGGCGTGGGCGAACTCGGGCCCTCGCCTCCAACCGAGCAGGCGGTTGACCGCGAGATTTCCCTGGACGTTGTGGACGAAGATCAGATAGGCGTCCTCGCACGAAAGCCCGGTCTCCTCCATGATCGAGGGAACCATCTGCTCGGCGCCGCGCTCGACGACGCGCTGTGCCACCCGGGCGTACGCGTCGTCATCCGAGTAGAGCAGATAATAGTCATCGTTTGCCGGCGGACGCTGGCAGAGGGCACCCGCCTCCGTTCCCTCGAGCGGCGGCACCGCCGCCAAGGCCTCGTCGATAAGCGCGTCGAGCAGGGCGAACTTGTCCTCGTAGTGCAGATAGAACGTGCCACGGTTGATATCGGCGCGGCGGCAGATATCCGCTACCGTCATCTTCGCGAAGCCGACCTCGGCCAGCAGCGCGAAGAACGCCTCCCGTATGACCGAGAGTGTATAGCGTCGGCGACGATCGATCTTCCCCGCTTCCATTACCCCTCCAATTGCAACGCTCGACAATGCCCGGCAAACGCTCGTTTATCGACAGCAGGCCGAAGCTGTTCATTGCTCTTAAGCAAATCGACATGGATACTTTTTATAGGCACGTGTTTATAATAGCTGAAAGAAGGTATCCAGTGACCCTGTACGAGCAGCTCGTTATCGAGCTCACCAACCAATCGTTTTCCCTTCAGGCCGCCTACCGCAGCGGCGGCACGCCCTATGAGCTGAGTGACCGCGAGCCCGAGCCCTACGACCAGCAAATCGAGGACTTCGCCCGCATGATCGAGGAAGCCGATTGCGTGCTGGCGGGCGGGGCCTCCGGGCTCTCCGCGGCGGGCGGCGGCGACTTCTACTACGAGGACAACGCGACCTATCGCAAGCATTTCGGCAAATTCGCCGAGCGTTACGGTTTCAAGGGCGCTTTCGAGGGGTCGTTCTACCGCTGGCCCACCGCCGAGGCGCGCTGGGGATACCTCGCCACCTTCCTCGACACCACGCTCAACGCCCCGCTGCGCAAGCCCTACAGGGACCTCGACGCCATTCTCGCCGAGAAGGATTTCTTCATGCTCACCACCAACCAGGACACGCAGTTTGTGAAGCTCTATCCCTGGGAGAAAGTGGCAGAGATCCAAGGCGACCACCGCTTCTTTCAGTGCTCCCGCTGTTGCACCGACGCGGTGTGGGATGCGGTCGAGCCGGTCTCCAACATGGTAGAGGCCATGGGAGACGGCCTTGAGGTTCCGACAGAGCTCGTGCCGCGCTGCCCGCACTGCGGGGCAGAGGCGTTCCCCTGGGTTCGCGGCTACGGCAACTTCCTGCAGGGCGAACTCTACGAGGAGCAGTACCGCAAGGTGTCCGACTGGCTCGACGCGCACGCACGGCAGAGGATCCTCTTCCTCGAGCTGGGTGTGGGCCGCATGACGCCCGCGTTTATCCAGGAGCCGTTCTGGGCCCTCACGGCGCAGTTGCCGCAGGCCAGCTACATCGCCGTAAACAACAAGACGCAGTTTCTCCCCCGCGCGATCGAGGATCGGGGGCTCGCCGTTCGCGCCGACATCGCCGACGTGCTTGCCGACGTGCGCAAGACGCTGGGGAGGTAGCGCATGGAGACGGCGAAAGCAGTTCGCATAGGCAGGGCGCTAGCCGAAGCGGATCTTGTCATCATCGGCGCTAGCAACGGACTCGACATGGCGGAGGGGCTCAACCTTTTCTGCGCCGATGCTCATTTCCAAGAGGCGTACGGGGACCTCGCCCAGGCAGACGGCATCGGCTGCATACTGCAGGGGCTTGCCTCCCCGGATGCCAGCGTGCGACGCCGATGGGCCGAGCGGTTTCATCAAAAGGAATATCTCGAATATGAGCCCAGCCCGCTCATGAACGAGCTGCGGCGTCTTACAGAGCACGCTGACACCTTCGTGATCACGTGCAATATCGACGGGCACTTCGTACGCGCAGGGTTCAACGAGAACCGCGTGCTCGAGACGGAGGGGGGCATACGCACGTCGATCGACGAGCGGCGTCTCGCCCATCCAGACGCCCTCGCCACGGCCCAGCTCGAGGAGCTCGAGCGCCTTGTGCAAGCCCATCGCAGCGGCAGGGTCGCCATCCTCGAACTTGGCGTGGGACTGCGCAACGGCATCATAAAGCACATGCTCGCCCAGATCGCGAACGTCTGCGAGCACGCCACCTACATCGTGTTCAACTACAGCCAGGCCATGGCGCCCGACGCCTCGTGCGAGACGATTCTCGTTGACGGCGATATGACCCCGGCTTTCGAGGAGATTGCCCAATGCCGTCTCTAGAGAGGGAAGCGTATAGGCTTCGAAGCCTTATCGACGATGCCGACGCCATCATCGTCGGCATCGGCTCGGGCATGTCAAGCGCCGCCGGGTTCAACCATTACAACCGCGCAGGCATGGCGCGCGCCGGAATGACGGACTGGCAGCAAGCCTTTGGCTTCAAGAGTCTTTTTGACGGCTTTTACCACCTCTACCCCAGCCTCGAGCAGCGATGGGCATACTATGCGCGATACATCGACTTCATGCTGCGCGAGCCGACCTCGCAGCCCTATCTCGACCTACGGTCCCTCATCGGCCATAAGGATACTTCATCCTGAGCACCAATGTGGACACCCAAGTCGAGAAGACGTTTCCCACCGAGAGGATCTGCAACTATCAGGGAAGCTTCGCGCACCTTCAGTGCAAGCAGCCATGCTGCGACGAGCTCTTCGACGCGAGCCCCTACGTCGAGCGCATGCTCGCGGGCATGGCGGGGTTCGAGGTCCTCAGCGAGGATGTCCCCCGATGCCCGCACTGCGGCTGGCAGCTTGTGCCGTGGGTGCGCGACGACACGTTTCTGCAGGGTGCGGCCTGGCGCGAGAGCCTCGGACGATACGAGCGCTTCGTGCGCGAGCGCAGCGATCGCCGCGTGCTGTTGCTGGAGCTCGGCGTGGGCGAGATGACCCCCGGCATCATCACGCTCCCGTTCTGGAGCATGACCGCGAAGCTGCCGGATGCGCACCTGTTGAGCGTCAACATCTCGAACGGCTCGGCTCCGTTGCAGCTTGGAAGCAAGGCAGGGGCGATCCAGGCCGATTTGGGCGCCCTGCTCTCGGTGGCGCGGGCAGGTGGCGAGTAACGCGGAGCGGTAGACGCGCAATGAGGTTTTAGCCGCAGCCTCCGAACGAGAGGGCTCGGAGGCTGGTATTCCTGAATCGCAGGTCACGATGGGTTATCGGAATCGCGAAGAGCGGATACCGCCAGTAAGCCCCCTTCGGAATAGGCGTTGAGCAGCTCCTGGGCATGGGCGAACTCGGGGCCTCGTCTCCAGCCGAGCAGGCGGTTGACGGCCAGATCGCCCTGGACGTTGTGGACGAAGAGCAGGAAGGCGTCTTCGCGTGAAAGCCTGTTTTCTCCATGACCCAGGGAACCATCTGCTCCGCTCCGCGTTCTATGACGCGCTGGGCTACGCGAGCGTATGAGTCGCTGTCCGAATAAAGCAGGCGATAATCGTCGTCTGCCGACGGACGCTGGCAAAGCGTTGCCGATTCAACCCCCTCAAGCGGGGAGCCGCTGCCAATGCCTCGTCGATAAGCGCATCGAGCAGCGCGTACTTATCCTCGCAATGCAGATAGAACGTTCCCCGGTTGATCTCGGCGCGGCGGCAGATGTCCGCCACCGTCATCTTCGCGAAGCCGACCTCGGCCAGCAGCGCGAAGAACGCCTCCTGTATGACCGAGAGGGTGTAGCGCCGCCGGCGGTCGATCTTGGTTTCTCCCATCGCCTCTCCAATCTGAGTCGTTTGACAATGTCCAGTAGCTGTTCGTTTATCGACAGGTGCACGCGTTTGTTCATTGCCCCTGCGAAAATCAACAAGGATACTGTTTATAGACACCTGTTTTTTATAGCTGAAAGGGAGCACGGATGACCCTGTGCGAGAAGCTCGGCATCGGGCTTGTCAGCCGATCGTTTTCCCATCGGGCCGTCTATCGAAACGGCGGCACGTCATACGATTTGAGCGATTGCGAGCCTGCTGCTTGCAAGCAAGATATCGAGCTTTTGCCCGCAAGGTGGGGAAGGCTGATTGCGTGTTTACGGGAGAGGCAGGTAGGCAGGCGTTATGAGCATCTGCATCAAAAATCAGATTCAGAATATGAATATCGTCATCGGCTGCACGGTGGGGTGTCCATATTGCTATGCCCGTAACAATGTGAAACGTTGGCATATGATTGACGACTTCGCTGATCCTGCGTTCTTCCCGAGCAAGCTCAAGATGATGGAAAAGAAACGCCCGCAGAACTTTCTCCTTACCGGCATGAGCGATCTCTCCGGGTGGAAGCTGGAATGGCGAGACGAGGTATTTGCAAAGATCCATGAGAATCCACAGCATCAGTTCCTGTTCCTGACCAAGAGACCCGATTTGCTGGATTTAGATACCGACCTGGAAAACGCATGGTTCGGCGTTACGGTGACGAGGAAAGCGGAGCTGTGGCGTATCGACGCCCTTCGGAAAAACGTCAAAGCAAATCACTTCTTCGTTTCTTTTGAGCCGCTATTCGACGATCCCGGTACGGTCGACCTTTCCGGAATCAACTGGATCGTCGTCGGTACCATGACCGGGGCGCAGAGCAGGAAGGTTCATACGGAACCGGAGTGGGCATGGTCTTTGACGGACCAGGCGCACGCGCTTGGCATTCCAATGTTTATGAAGGAAGACCTCGTCTCTGTCATAGGGGACGAAAACATGATTCAGGAATTGCCGGAAGAATTCGAAAGAGTGCTGGAGGTGCAGAGAACATGGCGGAAGTGATCGATGGAATCCTCATCAATGAGGTGGAAGCAAAGAACATCATGACCAAGTCCAGCCTGCCGGTAGGCGGCTACTCGGTCAATCCCTATGTAGGCTGCACGCATGCCTGCAAGTATTGCTATGCCTCCTTTATGAAGCGCTTTACCGGACACAAGGAGGAATGGGGCACCTTTCTTGATGTGAAGCATTGGCCGGAAATCAAGAATCCGAAGAAATACGCTGGACAGCGGGTGGTTATCGGTTCTGTGACGGACGGCTACAATCCACAGGAGGAGCGATTCGGGAATACCAGGAAACTCCTGGAGCAGCTGATTGGCAGCGATGCAGATATTCTGATCTGCACAAAGTCCGATCTTGTGGTACGGGATATCGATCTGCTGAAGAAGCTTGGACGAGTGACCGTTTCATGGTCGATCAACACGCTGGATGAGAACTTCAAGAACGATATGGACTCCGCGCCGAGCATCGAGCGTCGCATCGCTGCTATGAAGCAGGTGTATGACGAAGGTATCCGTACGGTCTGCTTCGTGTCCCCGGTATTTCCCGGCATCACGGATTTTGAGATGATTTTTGAGCGAGTAAAGGATCGGTGCGATTTGTTTTGGCTCGAAAATCTCAATCTTCGGGGTGGTTTCAAAAAAGCGATCCTGGATTATATCGCCGAGAAACACCCCGATCTCGTACCGCTTTACGATGAGATCTATAACAAGCGCAACCGTAGCTATTTTGAAGCGCTTGAAGTAAAAGCCGAGGAAATGGCCAAGAAGTACGATTGCCCCTTTGTGGACAACGAAATGCCTTATGGCAGAGTCCCCCAGGGCATCCGGTGATCGTGGACTACTTCTATCACGAGGAAGTCCGAGGGTCGGATAATAGCGGAAAAAGAAATCGTTAAACGGAAACCGACGACGATTCGCTCGAGCGATTAGCGTCCACGCGTGGCTTCTGCCGATTGGCGCAACGGGCGACGGATTAAGGGATCGTTCGGGCGGATGATCCCGCTGCAGTACAGGCGGTCGCTCAATTTGGCGGCATGAGCGTTTCGCACGGAAAACCAGTATCCCTGTGCCGAGTTTAAACGTAGCGAATACAATGGGCACTGAGCATCAATCGAAAGTGGTCGATGGAGATGGATATGCAACTGGCAACCGAGCGGCTGATACTGCGCCCGTGGGCCGAAACGGACGCAGAGGACCTGTACAGATACGCGAAGGACGACAGGGTGGGGCCGATTGCCGGCTGGCCGCCTCACTCGAGCGTTGACGACAGCGCCGAAATCATCCGCACCGTGTTTTCCGCGCCGGAGACGTACGCCGTTTGCCTGAAGGAAGACAACAGGGCCATCGGAAGCATAGGGTTGATGATTGGCGCGCGGTCCGACAAGGAGATTCCGGACACTGAGGGAGAAATAGGCTACTGGATCGGTGTCCCGTTCTGGGGCAAGGGGCTGATACCGGAGGCGGTTCGAGAGCTCGTCCGCCATGGTTTCGAGGACTTGAAACTGGACAAAATCTGGTGCGGGTATTTCGACGGGAACGAGAAATCGAAACGCGTTCAGGAAAAATGCGGCTTTGTTTGGCACCACACCCGCAAGGACGTCTGCTGCGAGCTGATGGGCGACATCCGTACAGAACAGATCACTTGCCTGACGAGAAGTGATTGGCTGAGTCAGTCTAAAGCTTGATATGCAACATGGGTTCTGCGAGCAGCTCGCAAACCCCAGGTCGCAAGTCTTCGTCAGCGGTGAGCAAAGTGAGTGGTCTCAGGTGGCTTGCCTATGGGCTGGCGCGCAGGCTGGGGCTTCGCCATTGGAGCGATCGTTTCATGTACTAGCCTTTTCGCACAGCCCATGATTTAAAAATAATTGGTTTTCCGCAAGCAAGGCTTCCAAGTGCCAGGGACGTTTTCCCCGGCTTTTTCTTATCCAGTTGAGCGCACTTGCCGTCCAGGTCGTCAGATAACGAAGGCAAGCAGCATAGTCATTGGGATCGTTCTTAAATGACTAGTCGTTAAAGAACGTCCCCGACCACTAACTATCGCAAGTGACGAAATCGGGCAGGCGGATGCACGAGATAAAGTTGAAGTCGTCTTTCCTCGTGTAATCGATCTCGCCATCGACGCGGTCTTGCCACCAGAAGCCCTCGAGCGGCGGCACGACGAAGTCGAAATAGCCTTCGATTTCCCGCAGGCCCTTCTTCGACCTCTTGATGGCATAGGCAACGCCGTAGAGCAGCGGCAACGCGCTCTGCTACGCGCCGCCTTCGGCATTGGGATCGCCCTTGCCCCGCACGGCAACGTAGCTCATAGACGGAACGATCAGAATGCTCGGCTTGTCAGGCGGTTTGCCCGCGATGTTGTAGCGCACCGTAGACGCTGATGGAGATGGCTGCGCGCAGGCACGAGTGCGCCGCCGCACCTCATGGCCTGTTTCTCGGGTATTTGGGGCGCGCGGCGTTCAAAAATGCGGAGCGACTCCGCATGGCTCGAGACTGAGCCGAGGTGCCCTACTTCTCGCCCTCCAGCAGCCCCACGATACGGTCGATGTCGACGGCAAAGCGAGGCCTTCCCTCGCGCTCGTAGCGATCGAGGTATGCCTGGCACTCGGAGACAATGCGCTTGGTGTTGCCGTCGATGATGTGCTGGAGCGTCTCGTAGTAGGCCGAGCCCTCGGTCCTGAAGCGGCGCTGCCCCTACAGGTGAGCGATACTCTACGCCTTGCGGCACCCCGTCGCCCACGGAGGTTAAACGTGCACGTAAGCCGTACTCTGAAAGCCGCGGCTTCCGGCAAGTAGTTTTTACCACGAAAACTCGCCTTAGATGCGTGTAGCTCTCAAAATAACACTCGCCGAGCCGTTACTTAACCGCCGACCTCGCTTGATGCAGAGGACATTGGGGCAACGATAATGCGGATGAGTGCCGTGGATTCAAGTGGGCCTCGTGCCGTCCTTTCTGCGTTCATGCGCCCGTCTTCATTGCCTGAACTAAATTCCCCAAATAGAGCGTTATGGAGCGCATCGCGGCGTTACATGAAGAAGCCCCAGATAGCCAATTCTACCTGGGGCTTCATTGCTATTCACTACCTTTTGTGACGTGCCGTTTTAGACCCTCGGCTACTCCCACTCGATGGCGTCGGTTCTGCCGTCCCGTCATTCCAGTTACACCCAGTTTCGGCATCGACACGGAACGCGTGCCGCCGAATGACGCGATGTCGCGTTTCGTCGGCTTCGGGGACAAAAGTTGGGACAACCTCAAAAAACTTTTTTCGAACTCAGGCTTTGAGTTTTTATTTTTGTCCCAAGGGGCACGGAGAGCCGCCTTTGGAGCTCGATATGCCGAAAACGCCCGTTTAGCGAAACTTCAACCGCCTTTGAGCCTGCAAG
>ENA-OPZM01000825-OPZM01000825.1-human-gut-metagenome-genome-assembly--contig:-NODE-825-length-12414-cov-2.450802_pt1 | contig 12414 bp, 17 predicted proteins | sample MGYA00242478_ERZ504493 | MGnify/ENA primary metagenome ERZ504493 (study PRJEB26092, sample SAMD00036227) | human gut metagenome | host: Homo sapiens | study: EMG produced TPA metagenomics assembly of...
TGGACATTTGCGGACGGTGTACTTGATAAAATTGTGGCAACATCTCAATCACGTGGTTACTTCTCAGGAAATGATTACATTCTTGAAAAAGTTAATATCATTAATGGAAATGGTTACTACAATATGTTCAAGGCTGACGGAACATACCTTTTCTCAATTAACTGTAAAACAGGTTACTTTGTTGGGAATGCTTCTGGTAATTCGGATGCACTTGATTATTAAAAACAAAATGCTCTCTCCTTACGGAGGGCATTTTTTATTTGATAAATAAAAGTAATGAAAACTGATTGAAAAAAGTTTCAAAAAATTGACAGAAAATATTGTAAGCGCTATAATCAAGTTAACTTAAAGATAAGGGGTGATATTATGGTAAAAGTCGCTATTGTTACAGGTGCAGGCCAAGGAATTGGCTTTGCTATTGCAAAACGTCTGCATGACGATGGTTTTAAGGTGGGAATCCTTGATTACAATCAAGAAACAGCTGAAAAGGCTGTTCAGGAAATTTCTCCAACAGATGCCTTTGCTGTGGTTGCAGATGTGTCAAAACGTGACGAAGTAGCAAAAGCTTTCGCAAAAGTTGTTGAACACTTTGGAGATTTATCAGTTGTGGTTAATAACGCTGGCGTAGCTCCAACGACACCTTTGGATACGATTACCGAGGAAGTGTTTGAACGTACTTTTGCCATTAATGTCGGAGGTACGATTTGGGGAGCCCAAGCAGCTTTGGCAGAGTTCAAAAAATTAGGACACGGTGGTAAGATTATTAATGCAACTTCACAAGCAGGTGTTGTTGGTAATCCTAACTTGACTGTTTACGGTGGTAGTAAATTTGCGGTGCGTGGCATCACACAAACCTTAGCACGTGATTTAGCTAAGGATGGCATTACAGTAAATGCTTACGCACCTAGAATTGTTAAAACACCAATGATGTTTGACATTGCGCATGAAGTCGGTAAAAATGCTGGTAAAGATGATGAATGGGGAATGCAAACTTTTGCAAAGGACATCACTTTAAAACGTTTGTCAGAACCAGAAGACGTTGCAAAAGCTGTTAGCTTTTTAGCAGGACCTGATTCCGATTACATTACAGGTCAAACAATCATTGTTGATTGCGGTATGCAGTTTCATTAATCGATGAATAAAAGGCAAGGAGAAATGCTTCTCTTTGCCTTTTGTTATTAAAAAAGCCAGCTAAGCTGACTTTAATATTTAGATGACATGACGTTCAAATGGGTCGTCTGAAATACCGTCTTTTAAGATTAATTTTGCCCATTCTTTAGCGGTAAAAAGGCTATGGTCTTTATAGTTGCCGCAAGATTCAATGGTTGTTCCTGGAACATCTTCCCATGATGTTACGTTGGCAATTTCTTCTAAACTTGATTTGATAACTTTTGCGATTTCAGTTGTATTGTATTTCCCCCACATAATCAAATGGAAACCAGTACGGCAACCAAACGGAGAGCAGTCAATCATTCCGTCAATTCGTTCACGAATAAGTTTAGCAAGCAAGTGTTCGATAGTATGTAAACCAGCTGTTGGAATAGCATTTTCGTTAGGTTGCACAAGACGAATATCAAAGTTTGAAATAACATCGCCTAGAGGTCCAGCTTCTTCTGAAATAAGGCGGACGTAAGGGGCTTTAACGATAGTGTGGTCAAGTTCAAAACTTTCCACAGTAACTTCTTTTTTAGACATAGTACACTCCTTTTTTGTTCCTTGTAAATATCATAACACAAATTTTAGTAAAACGCTTTACAATTTTAAATTGTGAAAAAGCTTATTTTATGATAAACTTAAAAGTAGCTTTCTATAGATGAAATCTAAAATTTTTATTGAGGTAAAAACATGCCAAATATTATTATCTTGATTGTTTTTGCCCTCATTGGTTTGATAGTTGGTTATGCGTTGATTTCAGTTAGACTTAAGTCTGCGAAAGAAGCGGCAGAACTCACTCTTTTAAATGCAGAACAAGACGCTGTTAATCTACGTGGTCAAGCGGAGTTAGAAGCTGAGCAAATCAGAAAAACAGCCGAACGAGAAAGTAAATCATATCGTAAAGAATTACTAATCGAGGCAAAAGAAGAGGCTAGAAAATATCGTGAAGAGATTGAAAAAGAATTTAAATCTGAAAGGCAAGAGTTAAAACAAATGGAAACTCGTTTGACAGAACGAGCTTCTTCTCTTGACCGCAAGGATGAAAACCTAACCAGCAAGGAAAAAGTGTTGGATAGTAAAGAACAAAGTCTAACCGATAAATCTAGACACATTAATGAGCGTGAAAAACAAATCGGAGAACTAGAAGAACAGAAAAAAGCAGAACTTGAACGTGTAGCGCTCATGACGATTGCTGAAGCGCGTGAAATTATTTTAACGGAAACAGAAACTAATTTGACGCACGAAATTGCTACTCGTATCAAAGATGCTGAACGTGAAGTCCGAGATAAATCTAGCAAACTTGCTAAAAATATTCTCGCGCAAGCTATGCAACGTATGGCAGGTGAATATGTTACTGAACAAACTATTACAACAGTTCACTTACCAGACGATAGCATGAAAGGTCGTATCATTGGACGTGAAGGACGTAATATCCGCACACTTGAAAGTTTGACAGGAATTGACGTTATCATTGATGATACCCCTGAAGTTGTTGTTCTTTCAGGATTTGATCCGATTCGTCGTGAAATCGCTCGAATGACTTTGGAAGCTTTGATTCAGGACGGACGTATTCACCCAGCTCGTATCGAGGAATTGGTTGAAAAAAATCGTTTGGAAATGGATAACCGTATTCGTGAATATGGTGAGGCTGCTGCATTTGAAATTGGAGCCCTTAACTTGCACCCTGATTTGATTAAAATCATGGGACGCCTGCAATTTAGAACATCATACGGTCAAAACGTCTTACGTCATTCTGTCGAAGTTGGTAAGATGGCAGGTATTCTCGCAGGGGAACTTGGAGAAAACGTAACACTTGCTCGTCGTGCCGGTTTCTTGCATGATATGGGGAAAGCCGTTGACCGTGAGGTTGAGGGAAGCCACGTTGAAATCGGAACGGAACTTGCTCATAAATACAAGGAAAATCCGATTGTCGTTAATGCCATTGCTAGTCACCACGGTGATGTAGAACCGGAAAGTGTTATCGCTGTGATTGTTGCAGCTGCAGATGCGCTTAGCTCAGCTCGTCCAGGTGCTCGTAACGAATCAATGGAAAATTACATCAAACGCCTTCGTGATTTGGAAGAAATTGCCACAAGCTTTGAAGGTGTCCAAAATAGCTATGCTTTGCAAGCAGGACGTGAAATTCGTATCATGGTGCAACCAACTAAAGTTTCTGATGATGAGGTAACAATCTTAGCTCACAAAGTTCGTGAAAAAATTGAAGGTAATCTTGATTACCCGGTAACATTAAAGTTACCGTTATTCGTGAACTTCGTGCAGTTGATTATGCAAAATAAAACAATTTTTAAAGGAGGTGCTAATCTTAGCGCTTCTTTTTTAATCGATATTTATTTACTAAGAAATAGTTGCTGAAATTACTAGAACTTAAGTAGAATGTCTAACTAAGATTTAAACAGCATTTTTTATGCGGAAAGAGCCACGGAAGCTTTTAAAATTCCTTGAAAAATGGCTATGTTTTTGATACACTAGTTTGTAGTCTAATTGATAAAAAGCAAGTCTTAACTTGTAGTCTATAATAAGGAGAGTGGCATGACCGAACGTGGTTTGTTAATTGTTTTCTCAGGACCTTCTGGGGTTGGTAAGGGAACAGTTCGCCAAGAAATTTTTTCAACACCGGATCATAAATTTGAATATTCCGTTTCTATGACAACACGCCAAAAACGGCCAGGAGAAGTCGATGGCGTTGATTATTTCTTCCGAACTCGTGAAGAATTTGAGGAGCTTATTAAAAATGGTCAAATGTTGGAATATGCTGAATACGTAGGAAACTACTATGGCACACCACTGACTTATGTTAATGAAACTCTTGATAAGGGGATTGACGTGTTCCTTGAAATCGAAGTGCAAGGAGCGCTTCAAGTTAAGAAGAAAGTTCCAGATGGGGTGTTTATTTTCTTAACGCCACCTGATTTGGACGAATTAAAAGATCGTTTGGTAGGACGTGGTACAGATAGCGAGGAAGTTATCCGCCAACGTATCGAACGTGCTAAAGAAGAGATCGCTTTGATGCGTGAGTATGATTATGCTGTTGTTAACGATGAAGTGCCTTTGGCAGCTGAACGCGTTAAGCGCATTATCGAGGCAGAACATTTCCGTGTTGATCGTGTTATCGGACGATATAACGACATGATTAAAGATATTGATTAAAAAAGAGAAAAGAGAAAAAACTATGATGTTAAAACCTTCTATCGATACTTTGCTTGATAAAGTACCTTCAAAATATTCACTTTGCATTCTTCAAGCCAAACGTGCTCACGAACTTGAAGCAGGTGCTAAACCAACTCAAGAATCAAATCTGTAAAAGCAACTTTACAAGCACTTGAAGAAATTGAGTCTGGTAATGTTGTGATTCACCCAGACCCAGAAGCTAAACGCACAGCTGTTCTTGCTCGTATCGAAGCAGAACGTCTAGTTAAAGAAGAAGAAGAACGTAAAATCAAAGAACAAATCGCTAAAGAAAAAGAAGAAGGAGAAAAAATCTAAGGTGTTTTATCTTAGATTTTTCTTGTAATAAATCATTGTGATAAGCTAGACAAACATTGGTCGCTATCATGATTATTCTTCTTTTTCATGGATAGCTAAGGACTAGATAGAAAGGAAATTTATGGTAAAAATTGCTCAGGTCATCGTTGATGTCCCACTTATGCAAACAGATAAACCTTTCTCTTACATCATTCCGAAAGATGTTGAAGACCAAGTGACCATCGGTTCACGAGTTCATGTCCCTTTTGGACGTGGTAATCGGCTTTTGCAAGGCTTTGTTGTCGGTTTTTCTGATACTTTTGATAATACTGTGACTGACTTAAAAGCTATTAGTGAAGTTTTGGATTTTGAGCCTGTGTTGAATGTAGAACAGCTAGAATTGGCAGAGCAGATGCGTCATACCGTGTTTTCTTATAAAATTTCCATTCTGAAATCGATGATTCCTAATCTGCTGAATTCGCAGTATGATAAACGTTTAACGCCTACAGAAAGCTTATCTAGCGAAGAACGTTTGGCATTGTTTGGTGAGAAAGAGAGCCGACTTTATTCGTCATTCACTGAGGAAGAAGCGAAAAAAGTCGCTCGCTTGGTTCAAGCAGGAAAAATTACCGTTGATTATTTAGCTAAAGATAAGAAAAATATCAAAACGGAAAAATATTATTACATTCAAGCTGAAAAAATGGCTGCCGCAGACATCTCCAATCGTGCTAAAAAAAGATTGGAATTACGTGATTATTTGTTAGAGCATCCTGAAGAAGGAAGACTGTCAGATTTGCATCATCTTTTTTCACGTGATGTTGTCAAATTTTTTTGTGGATAATCAGTTGATAACTGTCCTTGAAAGAGAGAAAAAACGTTCAGACGCTTATTTTGATGTAGCAACAACAGATTTTCTTGATTTAAATGCTGAACAAGCGGCTGTCGTTGAACAAGTAACTAGCCAAATTGCTCAGGAAAGTAATCCGTTTTTACTGGAAGGTGTGACAGGTTCAGGAAAAACTGAAGTTTATCTGCATATCATTGACAAGGTTTTGAAACTCGGTAAAACAGCCATTGTCTTGGTGCCTGAAATTTCTTTGACACCACAAATGACCAATCGTTTTATTTCACGTTTCGGCAAGCAAGTGGCTATCATGCACTCTGCTTTGTCAGACGGTGAAAAGTTTGACGAATGGCGAAAAATCAAGTCTGGACAAGCACGTGTCGTTGTTGGGGCACGCTCTGCCATTTTTGTTCCTATTGAAAATATTGGTGCCATTATCATTGACGAGGAACATGAGGCGACTTACAAGCAAGAATCCAATCCGCGCTACCATGCGCGTGATGTGGCTTTGCTTCGTGCTAAATACCATAAAGCTGTGTTGTTAATGGGCTCTGCAACACCAAGTATCGAAAGCCGTGCTCGGGCTAGTCGAGGTGTTTACCAATTCCTACAATTGACACATCGTGCTAATCCTATGGCAAAGATCCAAAAGTTGAAATTATCGATTTTCGCGATTATGTCGGGCAGCAAGAGGTTAGCAACTTTACTCCGTATCTCTTAGAAAAAATTGCTGACCGCTTAGAAAAAAATGAGCAAGTCGTGCTCATGCTCAATCGTCGTGGTTACTCTAGTTTTATCATGTGCCGTGATTGTGGCTATGTTGATGAATGTCCAAATTGCGACATTTCCTTGACGCTGCATATGGATACCAAAACCATGAATTGTCATTATTGTGGTTTTGAAAAATCCATTCCACACACTTGTCCGAATTGTCATAGCCGTAGTATTCGGTATTATGGAACAGGAACACAGAAGGCTTATGATGAACTCGTGGAAGTTTTTTCACAAGCTCGTATTTTACGAATGGACGTTGATACCACACGTCAAAAAGGGGCTCATCAACGTATTTTGGATAAGTTTGGCAACCATGAACCGATATTTTACTTGGCACACAAATGATTGCTAAGGGACTTGATTTCCCAAATGTTACTTTGGTAGGAGTTTTAAATGCGGATACGTCTTTAAATTTACCTGATTTTCGTTCTTCTGAACGCACATTCCAATTGTTGACACAAGTTGCAGGGCGTGCAGGACGTGCAGAAAAAGAAGGTGAGGTTCTTATCCAGACTTACAATCCACAGCACTATGCTATTCAGCTAGCACAAAAGCAAGACTACGAGGCATTTTACGCTTATGAAATGGGAATCCGTAGGCAATTAGCTTATCCGCCTTATTATTTCACGGTCGGATTGACCTTATCACATAAAGATGAGCAGACCGTTGTCCGTAAATCATTTGAACTCTTGCAATTATTGCGCCAGCAATTATCAGATAAAATCAAAATTCTCGGTCCGACACCAAAACCGATTGCCAGAACGCATAATCTTTATCATTATCAAATTATCGTTAAATATCGCTTTGAGGACAATTTAGAGAATGTCTTGAACCAGATTTTAGATCTGACACAATTACCAGAAAATAAAGATTTACGCTTAGTCATTGACTATGAGCCACAAAATTTCATGTAGCGGATGACTATGCTATAATAGAGAAAATTTAAGTAAGAAAATCCTTTGAGAGGAACTGAAATGACAAAATTAATTTTTATGGGAACACCTGATTTTTCAGCGGCTGTTCTAAAAGGTTTGCTAGATGATAGCAACTACGACGTCCTAGCGGTGGTAACGCAACCTGACCGTGCTGTTGGACGCAAAAAAGAAATCAAAATGACACCTGTTAAGGAAGTTGCATTAGCACATAATTTACCAGTTTATCAACCTGAAAAAATGTCTGGTTCAGAAGAAATGGCAGAGCTGATGACTTTGGGTGCTGATGGCATTGTGACAGCTGCGTTTGGTCAATTTTTACCAACCAAATTGCTTGATTCTGTTGATTTTGCGGTCAATGTTCATGCTTCGCTTCTTCCCAAATACCGTGGCGGTGCACCAATTCACTATGCAATCATTAACGGAGAAGAAGAAGCTGGCGTGACAATCATGGAAATGGTTAAGAAAATGGATGCTGGTGATATGATTGCCAAGCTTCAACACCGATTACTGACGATGATAATGTTGGAACAATGTTTGAAAAATTGGCTGTTATTGGACGTGATTTGTTGTTAAAAACATTACCAGATTACATTGCAGGCAATATTAAACCAGAACCGCAAGACGAAAGTAAAGCCACTTTCTCACCAAATATTACACCAGAAGAAGAACGCATTGACTGGAATAAATCAGCACGTGATGTCTTTAATCACATTCGTGGCTTGTCCCCATGGCCAGTAGCTCATACCCTTCTTGACGGCAAACGTTTCAAGATTTATGAAGCTACTTTAGCTGAAGGTCACGGAAAACCAGGTGAAATTATCGAAAAAGGTAAGAAATCACTTGTCGTAGCAACAGGTGACGGGGCAATTTCGCTTAAAACAGTGCAACCAGCTGGGAAGCCACGCATGAATATTGTTGATTTCCTTAATGGTGTAGGACGTAAGCTCGAAGTAGGTGACCTTATTGGCGAATGATTGGAAAAATCAGGCACGTGGTTTAGCGCTTCTTGTCCTTGAAAATGTCTTTGAAGACGGAGCTTATTCTAATATTGCTCTTAATCAAGAATTAAGCCATACGACATTATTGCCAAAAGATAAGTCTTTAGTGACAGAAATCGTTTATGGAACAGTTGCACGAAAAATTACCTTAGAATGGTATCTTGCTCATTACATTAAAGACCGTGATAAGTTAGATTTTTGGGTTTATTACCTATTAATGTTGAGCCTTTATCAGCTCTTGTATCTTGATAAAATTCCTGCCCACGCTGTGGTAAATGACGCGGTTAACATTGCTAAAAATCGTGGTAACAAAAAAGGTGCAGAAAAATTTGTCAACGCTGTTCTAAGACGTTTTACCAAGGAAGAATTACCAAATCCTGAAACGATTAAACGTAAGAATAAACGTTACTCTGTTCTTTATTCATTGCCAGTTTGGTTAGTCAAAAAATTAATTGATCAATTCGGCGAAGAACGCGCGGTAGCTATTATGCAAAGCCTTTTTGTCCGCAATAAGGCAAGTATTCGTGTGACAAATCTTGATAAATTAGCTGATATTAAAGCTGCGACTGGTGCAGAGCAATCTATCTTATCGCCAGTTGGTTTGGTGAAAACATCAGGACATTTTGCTGGGACAGATTATTTTGCTAATGGTAATATCACAATTCAAGATGAATCTAGTCAACTAGTTGCTCCAACGCTCAATATTCAAGGAAATGAAGACATTTTAGATGCCTGCGCTGCCCCAGGTGGCAAGACAACTCATATGGCTTCGTATTTAAAAGAAGGACACATCACAGCGCTCGATTTATATGACCATAAATTAACGCTTGTCATGGATAATGCCAAGCGTCTGCGTGTCGCTGATAAAATCAGCACACAAAAAATGGACGCCACAACCGTTCATGAGCATTTTGCACCAGATTCTTTTGATAAGATTTTGGTAGATGCCCCTTGCTCAGGAATCGGCTTAATCCGCCGTAAACCGGACATTAAGTACAATAAAGAAAATCAAGATTTCTCAGCTCTGCAAGAAATTCAACTGCAAATACTTGATAGCGTTTGTCAAACGTTGCGTAAAGGTGGTATAATAACTTATAGCACTTGTACAATTTTTGATGAGGAAAATTTCCAAGTTATTCATAAATTTTTAGAAACTCATCCAAATTTTGAACAAGTAAAACTGAGTCATACGCAAGAAGATATTGTTAGAGATGGATGTATTACAATTACCCCAGAACAATATCAGACAGACGGGTTCTTTATAGGACAAGTCAAACGTATCTTGTAATCTCAAGGAGGAAACTGACACAGTCAGAAGAAAAACTATGAAAATTTCACTTGTAACTGATATCGGACAAAAACGTTCAAACAATCAGGATTTTATTAACAAATTTGATAATAAAACGGCATTACTTTGGTTATTTTAGCAGATGGCATGGGTGGTCATCGTGCAGGAAATATTGCTAGCGAAATGACTGTTACAGATCTTGGACGTGAGTGGATTAATACCGATTACACTGAGTTAAGTCAGATTCGTGATTGGCTTTTAGTGACATTAGAAGCTGAAAATCGCAAAGTCTATGAACTCGGTCAAACTGATGAGTATAAAGGTATGGGAACAACAGTAGAAGCTTGGCAATTGTTGATAACAATGTCATCTATGCTCACGTTGGGGATTCACGCATTGGTTTGCTCCACCAAGGAGAATACCAATTGTTGACAAGTGATCACTCTTTAGTTAATGAACTGGTAAAAGCTGGTCAGTTGACTGAAGAGGAAGCTGCAAATCATCCTCAAAAAAATATCATTACACAGTCTATTGGACAAGCAAATCCTGTTGAGCCAGATTTAGGTGTTCAGGTACTTGAAGAAAATGACTATCTTATTATTAACAGTGATGGTTTAACTAATATGATTACCAATGACGAAATTGTTAGCATTTTAAGTCAAGATAAAAATCTTGATGACAAGAACAATGAATTGGTTACTCTTGCTAACGAACGTGGAGGTCTTGATAACATTACCATTGCTTTAATCCACGCCGAAAGTGAGGAAGCTTAATGATTCAGATTGGCAAATTATTTGCTGGTCGTTATCGGATCCTCAAATCTATCGGACGGGGTGGAATGGCAGATGTTTATCTGGCAAAAGATCTCATTCTTGATAATGAAGAAGTGGCCATTAAGGTGCTTCGGACGAATTATCAGACTGATCAAATTGCCGTAGCGCGTTTCCAACGGGAAGCGCGTGCCATGGCAGAACTGAACCATCCAAATATCGTCTCGATTCGTGATATTGGAGAAGAAGACGGACAGCAATTCTTAGTAATGGAATATGTTGATGGATCGGACTTGAAAAAATACATTCAAGATCATGCTCCGCTTTCTAATAATGAAGTTGTTAGAATCATGGAAGAAGTCTTATCTGCGATGACTTTGGCGCATCAACAAGGGATTGTTCACCGTGATTTAAAACCACAAAATATCTTATTAACCAAAGATGGAACTGTTAAAGTTACTGACTTTGGTATCGCCGTAGCCTTTGCCGAAACAAGTTTAACGCAAACCAATTCAATGCTAGGTAGTGTGCATTATTTATCGCCTGAACAAGCACGTGGTTCAAAAGCGACTGTTCAAAGTGATATTTACGCTATGGGGATTATGTTGTTTGAAATGTTAACAGGTCACATCCCATATGATGGCGATTCAGCTGTTACCATTGCGCTTCAACATTTCCAAAAACCACTTCCTTCTATCATTGATGAGAATAAGAATGTTCCACAAGCACTAGAAAATGTTGTTATCAAGGCGACTGCAAAACGTTTAAGTGACCGTTATGCGTCAACTTTTGAAATGAGTCGTGATTTGATGACGGCACTTTCTTACAACCGTAGCCGTGAACCTAAACTTGTTTTTGAAGATACTGAAAATACAAAGACACTTCCAAAGGTAACAACATCAACATCTGTTCCTTCAACGACAGAACAACTCTTGAAGAAACAAAAAGCAGCTAAAGAAGATAAAGTAGCAACAGAAAACCAAGCGACTAAAGCTAAAACAAAGAAGAAAAAATCACGTCGTATGTTCGGCACGTTAATGAAAATCTTTTTTGCAGTTGTGATTGTAGCTATTGCTATCTTTACTTACTTGACGTTGACCTCACCATCAACCGTGAGTGTTCCAGATGTTGCTGGCTCTAGTTTATCAGAAGCAAAAAACAACGATAAAATCATCAGGTCTTAAAGTTGGAACCGTTCATAAAGTATCAAGTGATACCGTTGAGAGTGGTTACGTTATTAAGACAAGTCCAACTGCTGGTTCATCGAAAAAAGAAGGGTCATCAATTGATATTTACGTATCAAAAGGCTCATCAGGATTCAAGATAAAAGACTATACAGGTCAAGATTATCAAACAGCCGTTAAAGATTTGGTTAATAATTACGGTGTTTCAGAGTCGCAAATTGAGATTGAAGAAGTCTCAACGTCAGACTATGACGAAGGTGTTATCATCAGTCAAACGCCTAGTGAAGGTGAAACCTTTAAGGTAAGTGGTGATGATAAGATTACCTTTAAAGTAGCCACAGAAAGTACAGTGACAATGCCGAATTTGACAGGCTATACTTATTCAGAAGCTATTGCTGCCTTAACAGCTCTAGGCGTGTCAAGTTCACATATTACGGTTTATCAAGCCGACCCAAATTCTTCTACGGGTTATGTGCAAGTAAGCTCACCATCTTCAACAGCAACTATCACTGCTCAAACACCTTACTATGGTGAAACGTTAAGTGGTAACGTGATACTTTACCTAGCAGCTGATGAAGAAGAAAGCTCACAGGCGCCATCGTCATCAAGTTCAGAACCCTCTGAATCAAAAGAATCAAGTTCATCAAGTAGCAGTACGGATGATAGTAGCTCATCAACAGAATCAAGTAATGAACAATAACTTAAAAGTCCAGGATAACTTCCTGGACTTTTAAGTTATAACCTGCAATTTTGGTAGCTTTTTGGTAAAATACAGAAAAAGAAAGGGTATTGATATGAGGAAAGTTCAGTTTTTTTGTCATCGTAGAAACGATTTTGCTTGTGATGGGTTTGATGACTATCATGGCAAATAATCTATCAAGTTTTATTCTTATTCTTGTTTTGATTTTGTTGGCGCTACGATTTTATGATCAAGATAAACGGAATAATTTTTTATTGACCATTGGTCTTGTTCTTTTATTTTT
>ENA-OPZM01000826-OPZM01000826.1-human-gut-metagenome-genome-assembly--contig:-NODE-826-length-12403-cov-7.264744_pt1 | contig 12403 bp, 11 predicted proteins | sample MGYA00242478_ERZ504493 | MGnify/ENA primary metagenome ERZ504493 (study PRJEB26092, sample SAMD00036227) | human gut metagenome | host: Homo sapiens | study: EMG produced TPA metagenomics assembly of...
CTCGATGCGCTCGCGCATGGAGGCGAGCCCCATGCCTCCGCGGCGCCGCGGCTGCTTGCTTGGACCCCGCCCGTGCCATCGTCGGTAACGATGAGCTGGTAAAAACGACGGATGCTCCATGCATCGTACAGTGACAGCATGGGCGCAAGCGTGGCGCATGGTGTTGGAGAGCGCCTCGCGTAGGACCGCCGCAAAGCAGTTGGCGACGTTTGCGGGTGCATGCTCGGCCATAACTTCAAGCTCAATCTGCGGACCGCCGTCCGAGCGCGCGCCTTCGACAATGCGTTCGAGCTGCACGGAAAGGTCGACGGCGTTGTCGTTGAGCGCATGGACGCTGGTGCGCACAAGCTGGAGCGCCTCGTCAACCGTGCGTTTGACGTCGGCGAAATCGGCGGCAACCCTGGGCTCGTCGGCGTGCACGACGCGCAGGGCCTCGGTCTGCAGCGAGCGCGCGTGAGCTGGTGGCCGACGTTATCGTGGATCTCGCGCGCGATACGGGCGCGTTCGGCGAGTGTCGCGAGCTCGACTTCGTAGTCCTGGCGATCGGCAAGGTCGCGGTTGCGCGCTTCGAGCGCGAGAGCTCGTTCCTGCAGCTCGTCGCGGATGCGGCGCATGCGCTGCTGCTCGCGCTCCAACTGGGCGGTACGTAGCGATAACAAGGTGGCGGCAACTGAAAGGATGGCGGTCAGTAGAAGCGTTCGGGCGGTGAGCGCGTCGGCGCGTAGGTCCGCGACGAGTGCGAAGACAAAGGCGACGCCAATGCCCAACGCGACCCAAACGTGTTCACGGCGCACGCGCCGCGCAATGTCATAGAGGGCGAGAGGCGCAAACGGCACAAACGGCGGCGCAAAGACGGCCGCGATGATGTAAGCGTAACTCGCGGCCTTGCTTACACGGCGTGTGCGTTCCCCCTTTGCGACCTCGGCCAGCGAGGTGGCGATAACGCCAAGGCAAAACGCCGCGACCAGGCGAGCGTCCACAGCAAGGCCCGTGCGGCCGCAATGCAGCACGCCAGAACGATCGATTTGTCGAAAAGCCTGTTCATACGGGTATTGTACGCGAAGCCGCGCGTGGTGGAGGGGCCGCCTGCGCAACCGTGACATTCCTCCCGCGCGGCAAAGCGGGGGCGTCGGCGGGCTGCACGGTCAAGCCCCGCACTCGTGACAAAGCTCACTGGCGCGCGCGGCGACTCCTGCGATGATGCAATCGTACCGGGCCACAATCAACAGGAGGGCCGCCTCATGACAGACATCGTCCACGTCGAAAACCTCGTCAAGCGCTACGACGATCTTATCGCGCTCGATCACTTTAACCTGAGCATCGCCCCCGGCGAGATCTTTGGCCTGCTGGGCCCCAACGGCTCGGGCAAGACCACGTCCATCAACTGTATTCTGCAGCTGCTTGCCTACGACAAAGGCACCATCGAGCTGTTCGGCGAACCCATGACGCCCGCCCGCTACGACCTCAAGCGCCGCATCGGCGTGGTGCCGCAGCAGGTGGCGGTGTTCGACGAGCTCACGGTGCGCGAGAACATCGACTATTTCTGCAGCCTCTACGTTAACGACCGCAAGCGCCGCCGTGCGCTGGTGGACGAGGCAATTGACTTTGTCGGGCTGGGCGACTTTACCAAGTTTCGCCCCGGCAAGCTCTCGGGTGGCCTGGCGCGTCGCCTCAACATTGCCTGCGGCATCGCGCACAAGCCCGAGCTCATCTTCTTTGATGAGCCCACGGTGGCGGTCGACCCGCAGAGCCGCAACGCCATCCTGGAGGCATCTGCCGCCTGCGCGACGAGGGCGCCACGGTGTGTATACCAGCCATTACATGGAGGAAGTCGAGCAGATTTGCAGCCGCATCATGATCATGGACGGCGGGCGCGTGCTGGCGCAGGGCACCAACGACGAGCTCAAGCGCATGATTCAGATGGGCGAGCGCGTGACCGTCGAGGTCGGCGCTGTCGAGCCCGCTACGGTCGAGCGACTGCGCGCCCTCGAGCACGTGCTTTCGGTCGAGCTGTCCGGCGGCGAGCTCGTCTGCACCTGCGAAGCGAGTCCGCACAATCTGGTCGACATCCTTGACACGCTGCGCGCTGCTGACGTGGCACTCGGCCGCGTGTGGAGCGAGCCGCCGACCCTCAACGACGTGTTCCTCGAGATCACCGGCCGCGAGCTGCGCGACTAGGGGGCAGCCATGTTCAACACCATCATCACCACGGTCAAGACCCTGCTGCGCCGGCCGAGCACGTGGGTCTGGGGCGCTCTCTTTCCCATCGCGCTTTCCACGATGTTCATGTTTATGTTTGCGAATCTGAGCTCCGACGGCACGGTCGACCCGGTGCCGGTGGCCGTCGTAGCGGATGAGGCCTGGGACGCCTCGACCTTTAAGGACGTGGCGACGTCGCTCGACGAGGAAAGCGACGACCAACTGCTCGAGATCCACGAGTACGAAGACTTGGCCGCCGCCCGCAAGGCGCTTAAGGCCGGCGAGGTCGCGGGCATCTATACGGTCGACGACGCGGGCACGCCCAAACTCACGCTGCTATCGAGTTATGACGGCTCGCGTGCGTCGTCGGTGCTCACCGATCGCAGCATCCTGGAGACGGTGGCAAGCTCGTATACACAAAATGCCGAGCTCATGTCCCAAATTGCCCAGGACAACCCAGCGGCGCTCGCCGACCCGGAGGCGGTTGCGCGCGCCCTGTCGCTCGAGGGCGGCACCCGTCGCGTGAGCCTGACGCGTACCACGCCCGATGGCACGGTCATCTACTACTATGCGCTCTTTGGTCTGGTGGCGATGATGTCTGCCGAGTTTGCCGCCTTGAGCGTCGTCGATCTGCAGCCCAATCTGTCCGGCCTTGGCGCACGTCGCTGCGTGGGTGGTCTTTCCAAAACGGCGTCACTGGCCGGTATCTTTGTGGGCTCGTGGCTGGTCTCCTTTGCCTCGATGGCGATTGCGATTGGCTACGTGCGCCTGGTCGTGGGCATCGACTTTGGCGGGCGCGAGGGGCTGTGTCTGGTGGGCGGCGCCGCTTCCGCGCTTGCCGCCACGGGCTTGGGACTCTTTGTGGGCACGCTTCCCGTTAAGGGCGGCAAGGCGTCCAAGTCCGGCATCCTCACGGGCTTTGCCACCACGTGCGCCCTGTTCGCCGGCCTCTACGGCGAGCCGGCGATGGCGCTTGCCGACGACGTTGCCCGCGCCTGCCCGGCCGAGTGCTGGCTCAACCCCGTCAAGCTTATCTGCGACATGTTCAATCGCCTGTATTTCTTTGAGGACCTGGGCCCCTTTGCCGTTCGCGCCGGCGCGCTCGTCCTGATGGCGCTGCTGTTCGTTGCCGCCGCCACGCTGATCTTTGGAAGGAGCCGCTATGAGCACCTTTAAGACCGCGCTTCGCATGGCGCTGGCGCACCCGTTCTACCTGCTCATCTATACGGTGTTCATCTCGCTCATGGGCGTATTCATCGCGGCATCGGTGAGCTGGAACTCGTCGCAGCTCACCGAGTACAAGCCTATGATGCCAACGTGATCGTGGTCGATCGCGACGACAGCGACCTTTCGCGTGCGCTTACCAAGCATCTGGTTCGCGCTTTGAGCTGGTCACGGGCGTCGACGACGATACGTACGACCTTGCGGACGCGCTTTCCAAGAGCAACAGCGCCAAGGGTAGTGCCGACTGCGTGTTCTTTATCCCGGAGGGTTTGAGGGCGACCTCGTTGCGGCCGCCCGCGCGGGGGAGTCCCTGCCCAAGCTCGACGTGACCTACGGTGCCGGCACCATGGCGGCGGCGCTTTCGTCTGCCGAGGCCTCGCGCTGGATCTCGCTTGCGGGCGCTGCGGCCGCACTTGAGCCCGCCGCCTCCAACGGTGACGTTGCCAAGGCCGCCGATCATGCGGCCGCGAAGCGTGCCAAGGTCGAGATCGAGCAGGTCAAGGTTGACTCGACTGCCGCCGCCACGCTCGAGTCGTACTTCAACTTGGCGCGTACGCGATTATCTCGTCGGTCATCGTGTCGGTGGGGCTGGTGTTCTCGGGCATGAACGAGCCCGAGCGCGTGCGTCGTATGGATGCCGGCCCAATCTCCGAGCGCCAGCGTTCGCTTGCCGTGTTTGCGGCCGCCGCCGTACTCACCGTCTGCATCTGGTTTGTGTCGAGCATGATGGGCGTCGTGGGCTTTGCCGGCGCGGTCGCCGAGGTCGGCGTGGGGCGTGTGTGCCTGGCACTGGCGGCGACGTTTGCCTGGCGTGCACGCCGCTGGCCGTTGGCTTTGCGCTTTCGAGTCTGGGTGCGCGCGAGGAGTTGCTCAACGGTGTGGGCAACCTGCTCGGCATGCTCATGACGTTTTTGGGTGGCGCCTGGATGCCGCTGTCGCTCATGGGCTCGGCCGTGCAGACCGTGGCGCATTTTGTGCCGACGTTTTGGGTGAACGACGCGATCGGCAAGGTGCTCGCCGCGGACCTGACGTCCACCGTGCTGGGCGACATCGCCTGCGACCTAGCGTCACAGTGCTCTTTGCCGCGGCCATCACCGCCGTAGGCCTGGCCCTCGCACACGCCAAATTCCGCGTCTAGCCACCTAGTCATTTAAGAGCGTCCCCAATGACCAGTCTGAAATAAATCCCAGGCCTCGCTCCAAAATAGTTCGCCAAGGTTTACTATTACGCTCATAAAGTAGTATGAGGCTAACAATGGGGGATAGCATGGCGACGAAGCAAGCTACGTCCAGGTCAAGGGGCTCAAGAAGCACTACGGCGATGGAGATGCGCGCCTGACGGTGCTCGACGGCATCGACACGTCCATCAATCGCGGTGAGATCTGCGTCATGCTGGGGCCCTCGGGTTCGGGCAAGTCGACGTTTCTTAACCTGATCGGCGGCTTGGAGGATGCCGACGCCGGCTCTATTCTGGTGGACGGCTGCGACCTCACCACGCTCAAGCCCGCCGACCTGGGTGAGTACCGCCGCCGCGAGCTGGGCTTTGTCTTCCAGTTCTACAACCTGGTGCCCGATCTCACCATCAAGGAGAACATCGAGGTCACGGCGCACCTGTCCAAAAACCCGCTCAATGTCGACGACCTGCTGCGTTCGCTGGGTCTCTACGAGCACCGCAACAAGTTCCCGCGCCAGGTCTCGGGCGGCCAGCAGCAGCGCTGTGCCATCGGCCGCGCACTCGTCAAAAACCCGGGCCTGCTGCTGTGCGACGAGCCCACGGGCGCGCTTGACTACAAGACGTCCAAGGAAATCTTGCAGCTCATGGAGGATGTCAACCGCACCTACGGCTGCACCATCATCATTGTCACCCACAATGCCGCCATCGCGCGCATGGCCAATCGCGTGCTGCGCCTGCGCGACGGGCGCATCGTCGAGGATGAGCTCAACGAGTCGCCCGTCGCGGCCGCCGAGCTCGATTGGTAGGCGGCGCCATGACACCTCTCACAAAACGTCTCCCGCGCGAGCTGCGCCGCAATATCGGCAAGTACCTGGGCATCTTTTTGCTTATGTGCGGAAGCATCGCCCTTACCTCGGGCTTTTTGCTCGCAGCGCATTCCATCGGTTGCCTTATCGACGACATGCGCGATGCGTACACGATTGAGGACGGCCGCGTGACCACCTCTTTCGAGGCCACCAAAGACCAGCTCAAGCAGCCGAGGGTGCAGCCGGCGACGTCGGCGGCGTCACGCTCTACAAGAACTTCTCCATCGACGCCATCATCAAAAAGGCGTCCGGCGACGACGGCACCAAGCGCACGCTGCGCACCTATGCGCACCGCACCAAGGTCGATATCGCGTCCTACTGTGAGGGCAAGGAGCCCAAGACGGACGATGAGGTGGCAATCGACCGTGTCTTTGCCACCAATAACAACCTGTCCGTGGGCGATAAGGTCGAGCTCGAGGGTCGCACCTACACCATCTGCGGCATCATGACTCAACCCGATAGCCAGGCGCTGTTCCTCAACAACTCCGACTTTACGGTGAACACCATCACCTATGGCGTGGCCGAGGTCACCGACGCTGGCTTTGCCGCGCTCGAGGACGTCGGCGGCGCGCCCGCCTACACCTACTCCTTTACCTTTACCGATCGCGACCTCTCCACTGCGGACCGCATCGATGCGGAGCAGGATATGGTCGAGGCGCTGACCGATGCCGATACGCGCGTGGACGATCTGATCGACGCCGATTCCAACCAGGGTATTGGCTACGCGCGCGACGACGTGGACGGCGACTCTATGATGTGGATGACGCTGCTCGACATCATCATCGTGATCATGGCGTTCGTCTTTGTGGTCCTTACCGACGCCACCATCGAGGAGGAGAGCGCCATCATTGGCACACTGCTCGCCAGCGGCTATCGCCGTCGCGAGATCGTGCTGCACTACCTTGCGCTTCCCGCCATCGTGGGCGTGCTCGCAGCGCTTTTGGGCACTGCGCTCGGCGTTGTGTTCTTTACCGAGCCCATGCGCAGCCTCTATTACGGTTCGTATAGCCTGCCGCCCTTCCAGGTGTACTGGAGCTGGGAGATCTTTGTGAAGTGCGCCGTGGTTCCCGCCGCCGCGCTCATCCTCATCACGCTGGTGGGCCTGCTTCGCAAAATGGGCAAGACGCCGTTGCAATTCCTTCGTCACGAGGCGAGCGGCAAATCGGGTACCAAGTGCGGCCTGCAGCTGCCGGAGCGCATGGGTTTTGTCTCGCGCTTCCGCCTGCGTATCTTCCTGCGCAACCTGGGCAACTTCGCCACGCTCTTCGTGGGCATTGCATTTGCGTCGCTGCTGATGCTTTTTGGCCTGGCGATTCTGCCCACGATGACGCACTACGCGGACAACCTGAAGACGAGCCTGGTCGCCGAGCACCAGTACACGCTCAAGGCGCCGCTGGAGCTCGAGGGCACCGCCGAGGAGCGCGAGCAGTGGTCGGCACTCGAGCGCTTGCAGTCGGTTGACGCGCGCTGCTAACCGCTGCCCAGGATGCCGATGACGAGCTTGACGACGCGGCCGATGCGGCGCAGACGCAGCCGATGCCGCGACCGCATCTCCGTCTGCCGAGAGCCTGACTGCGGCGCAGGATGCGCTTGCCAAGGTCCAGGACAAGAAGGATGCGCTTTATGCGCGCCTCGATGATCTTGCCGATGCCCTCGGCTGCAACCGTGATGAGGCTATCGACCTGATCGACAAAGCCTCCAAGATTGACACTGACAACGACGATATCCACCCGGTCAATACGACCGACAACGGCGCGGGCGCAATCGCACAGGCTGAGAAATACGCCGTTTACCAGCTGCAATACGACCGCGGCGATGGAAATGGCGAGGAGACGATTTCCGTCTACGGCATTTCAACCGATTCGCGCTATTGGAAAGACCTCAACGTCGGCGATGGGCGCATCGTCTTTGGCGGCGGTCTGCTCGATAAGTTTGGCTGGAGCGAGGGTCAGAAGGTCATGCTCGGCGACAAGTACGAGGGCGAGCATTATTCCCTTGAGTACGCGGGCAAGGATTGTACCTGGGGCTCCAAGTCGGACATGAATATCTATATGAGTATCGATGACTTTAACGAGCTGTTCGACAACGACGCCGCCTACTTTAACGGCTATGTGAGCGACGAGAAGCTCGATCTCGATGCTCGTTACTTTGCCGGCGACACCACGCCCGACGACATGCGCGCCGTGGGCGACCAGTTTATCGGCATGATGAGCAAAATGATCGGCATGATGGTTGGGCTCGCGGTGTTTATTTTCCTGCTGTTTATGTACCTGTTGACCAAGGCTGTGATCGACCACGGCGCCCGTTCGATCAGCTACATGAAAGTCTTTGGCTATCGCGATAGCGAAATCTCGCATCTGTACATCCGCTCGATCACGCTGTGCGTGGTGGCGTCGCTTGTGCTGAGCCTGCCGGTCATTATTGGCTCGCTTACGGCCATCTTCCGCTCGATGCTGCTCGCCTACAACGGCAATATCGAGATCTACGTGCCCGCTTGGTCCATGACGGCGTGCGTGGGCATTGGCTTTGCGACCTACCTGGTCGTGGCGCTGCTACACACGCGTTCTATCAAGCGCGTCAGCCTAGCCGAGGCCCTTAAAGTCCAAGAGTAGTCGTTTAAGAACCTCCCCAACGACTAGGTTTCGCGCTTGACTTTGACCCTACTTCAACGGGTACCATCCTCTATGTCTGTAACGCCATATAGACCGAGGGGATATAACTATGACCGCAACTGCACCCGCAGCACCCGCTAAGGTGTACTTCACCAACCTGCGCACGCATGCTCGCGAGAGCCAGCTCGACAAGCTCAAGCGCCTCATCCGTCACGCCGGTATTGAGCAGATCGACTTTGAGAACAAGTTCGTCGCCATCAAGATTCACTTTGGCGAGCTGGGCAACCTGAGCTTTTTGCGTCCCAACTACGCCCGCGCCGTCGCGGATGTCGTCAAGGAGCTGGGCGGCAAGCCCTTCCTCACTGACTGCAACACGCTCTACGTCGGTAGCCGCAAAAACGCGCTCGAGCACATCGATACCGCCTATCAGAACGGCTTTACCCCGTATGCCACGGGTTGCCAGATCATCATCGCCGACGGCCTCAAGGGTACCGACGAGGCGCTCGTCCCGGTCGAGGGCGGCGAGTACGTGCACGAGGCCAAGATCGGTCAGGCACTCATGGATGCCGATATCGTGATCAGCCTCACCCACTTTAAGGGCCATGAACAGGCCGGCTTTGGCGGCGCCATGAAGAACCTGGGCATGGGAGGCGGCAGCCGTGCCGGCAAGATGGAGCAGCATGCCGCCGGCAAGCCGAATGTCGCGACCGAGCACTGTGTTGGCTGCCGTGCCTGCGAAAAGATTTGCGCACACAACGCTGTCTCGTTCACCGACACCCGCGAGCGCGAGCTTGTTAACGGCAACACCCGCACGGTGCACGTGGCCGCCATCGACCACGATCGCTGCGTGGCTGCGGCCGCTGCATTGCGGCATGCAACCAGGATTGCATCAAGCCCGGCTATGACGCCGCGGCCGATGTGCTCAACTGCAAGATCGCCGAGTACACCAAGGCCGTTGTCGACGGCGCCCGAGCTTCCATATCTCGCTTGCCATGGATATTAGCCCCAACTGCGATTGCCATCCCGAAAACGACACGCCTATCGTCAACGATATCGGCATGTTCGCGAGCTTCGACCCGGTCGCCATCGACCAGGCCTGTGCCGATGCCGTCATGGCATCCGAGCCGCTGCCCAACACCGAGCTTACCGATAGCGCGGCCAAGATGGAGCACAACCACGAGCATCTGGAGGCGATCAGGCCAAGGACCCCTTCTGCATCACGCATCCCGACACCGACTGGCGCACCTGCATCGCGCATGCCGAGAAGATCGGCCTGGGCACGAGCGAGTACGAGCTCATCGAGGTCAAGTAGCGCCTAGTTATTGGACAAATCAAGCGCTTTTCTGGCGCAAGTAGAGCAAAAGCCGCCCGTGGGCACAGCGCTCACGGGCGGCTTTTTGGAAGTATGCGGCAAATTTCGAGACCGCCGAGCACGCGACGTTTTTTGGCAACAAAACCCCTGATAAATTGTTGGTAAAACTGTGGTCTGGTCGGCAGTTCCAGATTTTGCCGCATACTTCCGAAAATAGGGGGTCAGATAAAGCCTCAGACGTTGCTATTCGCCTAAAAATACTCGTCGAGGAAGTTGTTGACTGTGTTCCAGTAGAGCTCGGGGTCAACTTGCGCACTCTTGGCGTGGGTGGCGCCATGGATGGTGAGCTTTTGCTTGACCTTGCTGGCGCACGCGTCGTAGTTTTGGTCGAGCATGCTGTACGGCACAAAGGTGTCCTGGTCGCCGTGGATAAACAGCATGGGAACCGTCGCGTGTTTGAGTTGCTCCACACTGCTCGCCTTATGAAAGTCGTAGCCCGCGCGCACGTTGCACACCAAGTTTGCTACATCGAGCAAGGGAAAGCTGGGCAGGCCGAACACGTCCTTGAGTTGCAGGGAAAACTCGTCCCAAACACTCGTATAACCACAGTCCTCGATAATGCATTTTACGTTTGCGGGTAGAGATTCCCCCGCGACGTTCATGGCAGTTGCTGCACCCATCGACTCGCCAAAGACCAGGATGCGCGCCTCGGGGTCAGCCTGAACGATCCGCCCAATCCATGCAACGACATCGAGCCGCTCGGGCCAGCCCATGCCGATATAGTCGCCGCCGGAGCGCTCGTGGGCGCGGGCGGCAGGCGCGAGCACGTTCATGCCGCGGTCGTGGAATCGCTTGACGTATCGGGCCATGCCGATGGGCTCGTTGGTATATCCATGCAGGCAGACGGCGTAATCGTGGGTGTTCTCCGAGGCGGCAAAAAACCAAGCGGCGAGCTCGGTTCCGTCATCTGCGGTGAGGCTGCTGCTCTTGCGGTTTTCTTTAAACCATGCCCGCGCCTCGGTGTCCTCGGCATCCGGCTGCTCGCCTTCTTTGTCGTTCTTGCTATCCTGCATCATCTTCATGGTGTACGGCGCTTGGGGATTCAGCGCGAAGTCAAACAGAAAGTTGCCGGCAAATCCGAGCAGCACAACGACAACCACCAGTGCAACGATGCCGGCCATCTTGAGCTTTCGATGGGAACGTGCGTTTTGAGCCATGCGGTATTCTCCTATAAGATGTTAATACGTCAACATTTAATGCAAGCGCATTATGGACGTTCGCCGTTGATGCGTCAACAGGCAAAGAATGGGTAAACAAAGGGTCACGTATGGTGCAAATTTCGCACGTACCTAGACGCTTTGATATAGTGTTGAGAACTCTTTACGTTGGAGGATGTAACCGGCATGTCCGATTCGAGCGACAGTTCTAAGCCGCGACCCAAGACCGCGGCCGTTCCACACTACACGGTGGGCGAGGAGATCATGAACTCCGTCACCCATGGTGTCGGCTGCCTGCTGGGTATCGCGGGTCTGGTGCTCCTGATCGTATTCGCCGCCCTGCGCGGCGGAGGCCCGGCCCACATGGCCGCGGCGATTGTCTACGGTGTCAGCATTATCCTCGAATACCTTGCCTCCACGCTCTACCATGCGATTCAGCCCGCGGGCGCCAAGCGCGTGTTCCGCATTATCGACCACAGCTGCATCTACCTGCTCATAGCCGGCAGCTATACGCCGTTTTGCCTCATCACGCTCGCAAACGACGGCGGCCCTGCGCTGTTCTTTGCCGTATGGGCCATCGCCATTATCGGCATCGCCCTCGAGTGCTTTATGCGTGAGCGTCAACCGCACTGGGTAAGCGGCCTGGTCTACCTGCTGATGGGCTGGCTCGTTGTCTTTAAGCTGCCCGAGCTCGTGTTGCTGCTCAACCCCGTGGCACTTGCCCTGCTCGCCGTCGGCGGCGTGTGCTACACCGCGGGCGTGCCGTTCTATATCGCCAAAAACGTGCGCTATCTGCACAGCGTGTTTCACCTGTGGGTGCTCGCCGGCAGCATCTTCCAGTTCATGGCGGTGATCCTTTTCGTAATCTAGCGACCATGCCTGCGCGCCCGCGTCCTCGTTTGGGCGCCGGCGCAATTGCCGTATCCGTAATCAACGTTTTACCCTAACGTCCCGAATCTTGGAGGTTCGAGAAACTCCCGATGGACATAACCATCTCCCTTATCACCACCCTCGTTTTAACCCTCATCAACGGCTACTTCTCTATGTCCGAGATGGCGCTCACCACGGCAAAGCGCGCTGTGCTGGAGCACGAGGCCGAGGAAGGCGACAAACGCGCCGAGCGCGCCATTAAGCTGGCCGCCGATTCCGACCAGCTGCTCGCCACCATCCAGGTCGCCATCACGCTCGTGGGCTTTGCCTCATCCGCCGTCGCCTCGACGAGCCTGTCCGATCCGCTTGCCACGTGGCTCATGAGCTTTGGCATCGCGCCACTCTCTGCCATCGCGCGCGGCCTGGCGCCGGTCATCATCACCGTCGCCGTCGCCTTTGTGTCCATCGTGATTGGCGAGCTCGTGCCCAAGCGCATCGGCCTTGCCAACGCCGAGGGCGTATCCAAGCAGGTCGTGGGGCCGCTTTCGGTGTTTCAAAAGATCGCCCGTCCGCTCGTGTGGCTGACCGGTGCCTGCTCCGACGGCCTGGCCCGCATCCTGCGCATCAAGAGCGCCGATGACCGCCAGAACGTCTCGGAGGAAGAGATCAAGTACATGGTCTCGGAGCAGGACGACCTGCTCGACGAGGAAAAGCGCATGATCCACGAGATCTTCGACCTGGGCGACACCGTTGCCCGTGAGGTCATGGTGCCGCGCGTGGACACCACCATGTGCGAGGACGACGAGACGGTCGCCGACGTGCTGTCCGCCATGCGCCAGACCGGCTTTAGCCGCATCCCCGTCTATCACGAGGATCCCGACAACGTCGTGGGGCATCCGCGCACATCAAGGACCTGATCCAGCCTTCGCT
>ENA-OPZM01000827-OPZM01000827.1-human-gut-metagenome-genome-assembly--contig:-NODE-827-length-12400-cov-3.841033_pt1 | contig 12400 bp, 11 predicted proteins | sample MGYA00242478_ERZ504493 | MGnify/ENA primary metagenome ERZ504493 (study PRJEB26092, sample SAMD00036227) | human gut metagenome | host: Homo sapiens | study: EMG produced TPA metagenomics assembly of...
CAGTTCTCCTGTATTATGAACTGCAAGATCAAGCATAAGTCTCAGAGCATATCTTCCTTTTGTAGAAATCTGCATTTTTCAAAACCTCCTGATTAAATTTCGTCGGATTATCATTGTTTTCTTTTATTATATAGTATTCCCAGTTATATAGTCAAGATATATTCAATTTTCCTATATGAATATACAAAAAATCACAGAACCATCCCCAGTCCTGTGATTCTCTCACTGTCTTATACAGTATTATTTCTCCAGTTCTTCTGCTGAAGTAAATACATTAAATCCATTATTCTTAAGAATGCATTCTGTCACTGCACCATCCTCCGTCTGAAGAATTACTACAGGTCTGAGATCTTTTCTGTGGAAAGAAGTATAAATATAGTCAAGACTTACATTACTGTCTGATGCTACTTTCAGGAGTTCATCCAGACCGCCTACCTGATCTTTCATATCAACTACGATCGCCTGTGTAATACGATTCATATATCCACTCCTGTTTAAAACAATTTCCGCTTTATCCGGATCGTTGCAGATCATACGGAAGATTGCAAACTCCGGTGCATCGAAGCATGCAAATCCATAAATATTAATCCCGTTATCTGCAAGTATCCCTGTCACTCTTTTCAGACTTCCTGCTTTATTTTCCACAAATACAACATTCTGTTTGATCATCTCTTTTATCCTCCGGTCAACTCTCTCAGTATCTTTATAATCCCTCATCCACATATTTCTTAATATTGGATGTATTTACATATTTCGTCATATGCTCACCGTCTGTGATCACCAGAGTCGGAGCCTGCATAATTCCAAACTCCTTCACCATCTCCGGATTCTTCTCCGCATCAATAATCTCGAACTCCCTGCCTTCCAGTATCTTCTTCGCCACTCTGCAGTTCGGACAAGTACTGGTTGTAAACAGGTATTTATGTGATGCCACAGGTTCTATCTTCACATCATCCTTAGTCACAGTAACTACACTGGCATGAACCGGCTGTATTTTTCTGATATCTGAATGCATCACATCATAAAGCGTACGGTTCTTATACTCCTGTGCTTTACCGTCATTCCAGTTCTGTACAGGTCTGTAATATCCTGTGATACGACTGTAAACCTCCGCCTTCTTACCACATTTCGGACAAGTGAAATGCTCTCCGCTGATGTAGCCATGTTCCTTACATACAGAATAGGTCGGCGAAATCGTATAATACGGCAGTTTATAATTCTCTGCGATCTTACGTACCAGTGCTGCTGCTGCTTTCCAGTCAGGAAGCTTCTCACCGATAAATGCATGGAATACAGTACCTGATGTATAAAGCGTCTGCAGATCATCCTGAATATCCAGTGCATCAAAAATATCTGTGGTATATTCAACCGGAAGATGAGAACTGTTTGTATAATAAGGAGTATCCCCTTCCTTGCCTGCAGTCTTAATATCCGGCCAGCGTTTTCTGTCATGTTTGGCCAGACGATAGGCAGTAGATTCAGCAGGAGTTGCCTCAAGATTAAACAGTTCTCCTTCGTACTTCTCCTGATAATCGGACAGACGTTCCCGCATATGAAGAAGAACCTCTTTTGTAAACCTCTGCGTACGCTCATCAGACATATCTTTTCCCAGCCAGCGGGCATTCAGACCAACCTCGTTCATTCCCACCAGTCCAATGGTAGAGAAATGATTGGAAAAGCTTCCAAGATATCTCTTTGTATAAGGATATAATCCCTCATCCAGCAGCTTACCAATTACTTCACGTTTAATATGCAGAGAACGTGCGGAAATATCCATTAAGCGATCCAGACGATTGTAAAACTCTTCCGGTGTCTTGGAAAGATATGCGATACGCGGCATATTTATAGTTACTACCCCCACAGAACCGGTACTCTCTCCTGATCCGAAGAAACCACCGCTCTTCTTGCGGAGTTCTCTCAGATCCAGACGCAGACGGCAGCACATACTGCGGATATCACTTGGTTTCATATCACTGTTAATATAGTTTGAGAAATACGGTGTTCCATATTTGGATGTCATCTCAAAAAGAAGGCGGTTATTCTCTGTATCAGACCAGTCAAACTCATTTGTTATGGAATAGGTCGGAATAGGATACTGGAACCCGCGTCCGTTGGCATCCCCCTCGATCATGGTCTCAATAAATGCCTTATTGATCATATCCATCTCTTTTTTGCAGTCTTTGTACTTGAAATCCATATTCTTTCCGCCTACGATAGCCGGAAGCTCTGCAAGATCATCCGGTACTGTCCAGTCCAGCGTAATGTTGGAGAAAGGTGCCTGTGTTCCCCATCTGCTTGGGGTATTGACTCCATAAATAAAAGACTCAATACATTTCTTCACTTCCGGATAGCTTAAATTATCTGCCTTGACAAAAGGTGCCAGATAAGTATCAAAGGATGAGAAAGCCTGCGCTCCGGCCCATTCATTCTGCATAATCCCAAGAAAGTTTACCATCTGATTGCAGAGAACACTCAGATGCTTTGCAGGTGAAGATGTGATCTTGCCTTCAATGCCGCCAAGTCCCTCCTGGATCAGCTGTTTCAGTGACCATCCTGCACAATATCCGGTCAGCATGGACAAGTCATGAATATGAATATCTGCATTTCTGTGTGCATCTGCGATTTCATTGTCATAAATCTCAGACAGCCAGTAATTTGCAGTAACTGCACCGGAGTTGCTTAAGATCAGACCTCCAACTGAATAAGTAACTGTGGAGTTCTCCTTTACACGCCAGTCCTCAACCTTCACATAACTGTTTACGATTTCTTTGTAATCCAGAATCGTTGACTTCATGTTACGAACCTTTTCCCTCTGCTTGCGGTAAAGAATGTAGGCTTTTGCCACATCTGCATATCCGGCCTGGATCAGCACATTCTCCACACTGTCCTGAATTTCTTCTACTGTAATCTTATTATCTGTAATCTTTTTCTGAAAATCAGAAGTAACACGCAGCCCTAAGAGATCAATCATCTCTTCGCTATAATTTTTCTCTTTTGCATCAAAGGCTTTATGGATAGCCGCTGTGATCTTGCCTATTTTAAACTCATCCACTTCGCCATCACGTTTTACTACCTGAAACATATCTAATGCCCCCATTTTCTCTTGTTAATCTGTTTCTCCTGCATATTCTTACCGGAGATATTTCTGTCGTTACTGTCCACTTTGCTCTGAGTAACACTGTAGGTTCATTGTATCAGAGTATCACCGGTTCGTCAACACACAAAAATACCACATAATGTTCCTCGTTTTCGCAAAAGGCACAATATATGGTATTTTTCTTATTTTTCAAAATATTTTTTTATACAACTCTGGCGTAGATTTCTTTCGGCACCCTTGCCTTCACAGCAATCCCTTCCTCTGTGTATTCCTCTGAGATAAGCTGCCCATATTCGCGGATCAGCTGGATTTTTCCTGCTTCCTGATAAGGGAAAAGGCGCTCCACATAAATCTGTTCTTCAGCAAGAAGCTTCTCCAGAAGATCATTCAGATCTGCAAGACCCTCGCCTGTCTTTGCAGAGACCTTCAGCGTATAGTCCGATTTAAAATCTCGCAGTACGCATGCCCCCGGCGCATCCTGCTTATTAAAGAGTGTGATGATCTTCTTTCCCATCACTCCCAGTTCTTTTAATGTCTCATATACCACATGCATCTGCATCTCTGCCTGCTGATTGGAAGAATCTACCACATGGATAATATAATCTGCATATTTGGCCTCTTCCAATGTGCTCTTGAATGCCTCGACCAGATGATGCGGAAGCTTATGGATAAATCCAACCGTATCTGTGAGAAGAATCTGCTGTCCGTCCTTCAAATTTAAAAGTCTGGTAGTTGGATCCAGTGTAGCAAACAGTTTATCCTCTGATAAAACCTCTGAGCCTGTCAGTGTGTTCAGCAGCGTAGATTTTCCCGCATTTGTATATCCTACGATCGCAGCAGTCTTCATATTGCCTCTGGCCCGGCTGGAACGGATCAGTTCCCTGTGTTTCTCCACCTGGGATAATTCCTGCTTCAAAGCAGAGATCCTTGTACGGATAAGACGACGGTCTGTCTCCAGCTTTTTCTCTCCCGGACCTCTGGTTCCGATTCCACCTCCCAGACGGGAAAGAGATTCCCTGAGACCGACCAGACGGGCAGATCTGTAGCGAAGCTGTGCAAGCTCTACCTGTATTTTACCCTCACTGGTTATAGCTCTCGCTGCAAAAATGTCCAGAATCAATAATGTCCTGTCCATCACCTTACAGTCCAGTTCCCGCTCCAGATTATTCAGCTGTGCAGGAGAAAGTTCGTCATCACAGATAATTCCGGTTGCATCCATAGCATATACCAGTGCACGTACTTCCTCTATCTTTCCTTTTCCAATATAAGTTCCGGGATGCACAGACTCACGATTCTGAATGATTCTTCCACTGTAACAGCTCCCGCAGTTGATGCAAGCTCCTTCAGTTCATCCAGGGATTCTTCCACATTATCATGATCATCCGTCTGCACTCCCACAAGAACCACCCGTTCTTCAAGCTTTCCAAATTCTTCCATAAATTCTCCTCAGTCAGATGGATATTACACACGCGTTTTAAGAAATGCAAGTTCCTTCTTAACAGTTTTATCTTCTGGGTATAATTCCAGATATTCCTGTGCTTTCTGCAAAGCAGTCTGAAAATCCAGTTTCTTCTCATAGACTACGATCTCATTAAACAGCAGACTCTGCATATCCTCCGCTCCTGCCACATGGATTCCGCTTTCTATATCAGAAAGGGCACTGTCATAATCCCCATCCTCTATATCACACAGTGCAAGTCCGTTAAATCCTTTGGCTCCGTTTTCTGCCTGTGATACATACTGCTGAAACATTGCTTTTGCATTTGCGCTGTCTCCTTTATCCATATATACCATACCAAGCAGAACCAGTGCCTCCGTATTATCGCCGTCTATGGCCTGTTTCAGTTCACTTTCAGCATTTTCATAATCATCCATATAATAATAAACTCTGCCACGGTCACAATGATCCTCTGCATTTTTTGCAGTTCCTGACAAAGCAGCTTCCAGATAACGGGTTCCGTCTGCTTCCATATCCCTGTTCAGATATGCCCCGTAGATCTGGATAGCTCTGTCATAAGTTGCATCTTCGCCGTAGGCCTGTTCAAAATTAGCAGAAGCTTCCTCATAGGAATCCATGGCCAATGCTGTTTCTCCCGTAAGGAAGTACAGATCCGCATCCATTTTATAGTTTTCTGCCAGAGTCTGGCAGTCTTCCAGCGCTGCCTCATAATCCTTTACTTTGAGATAAGCCACAGCTCTATACGACAGAATATCTTTCTTTAATGCTTTGCCAACTTTGTCACATTTAAGCGCATCATTGAAATATGTTATGGCTTCTTCATAGTTTCCAAGTTTGAGTTTCGCTACACCTGCACCTCTGTACGACTGTGCAGGCTTCACTCCTTCAGAAATTGCTGTCTCGTATTCTTCAAGTGCTGCCTCATAATTTCCCTGTTCCAGATCCTGTGCAGCCTGTTTATAATTCTTTGTATTTCCCACATTGCAGCCTGTCAGAAGTCCAAGGCTTAAGCAGACAGCAGTCAGAAATAATCTTTTTTTTCTGTTATACATGTAATTCCTTTGCCAGTAAATCAGTCAATGAGCAATCCTTCAGATTCCATTACCTTTACTACATGATCAACATTCTCAAGGCAGAGTTCATCTGTTCCGGCTTCTACCATAACACGAATCAATGGTTCTGTGCCACTCTCGCGTACCAGAATACGCCCATCACTTCCCAGTTTCTTTGCAACTTCCTCTACAGCAGCAACTACCTTCGGATTCTCTCTCGCAGTCTTCTTGTCTGCCACCCGGACATTTCTGAGAAGCTGTGGATAAACCTTCATTTCCCTTGCCAGATCACACAGAGTTGCTTTCTTCTCTACACACGCTTCCATTACCATGAGAGAAGTAAGAATTCCATCACCTGTTGCAGCGTAACGGCTGAAAATAATATGTCCGGACTGCTCACCGCCAAGACTGTATCCATTCTCCATCATATTCTCTGCCACATATTTATCTCCTACTGCAGTCTGCTCATATTTCATACCCTCTCTCTCCAGAGATTTGTACAGACCGAGGTTTGACATAACAGTGGTTACTACTGTATCATCTTTTAATCTGCCCTGCTCCTTGAGATATTTTCCACATACATACATAATCTTATCACCGTCGACCACATTTCCCTTATGGTCAACAGCAATACAGCGATCTGCATCACCATCATAAGCAAAACCGATATCCAATCCATTGTCCACAACATATTTCTGCAGGACTTCAATATGGGTAGAGCCACAGTTTGTATTAATATTTGTACCATCCGGCTGGTTATTGATCACATAAGTCTTTGCCTGAAGTGCCTCAAATACACTCTTTGCAATAGCTGAAGAACTTCCGTTTGCACAGTCAAGCCCTACTTTAATGCCTTTGAAATCCCTGCTTGGAATAGAAATCAGATGTCCGATATAACGATTCCTTCCTGAAGCAAAATCCACAGTGCGTCCAATATCTTCTTTAGTTGCCAGAGGAAGATCCTCGATCAGGCCATCCAGATATGCTTCAATCCTTGCTTCTACTTCCGCTTCAATCTTCTGTCCGTTTCCATTGAGAAGTTTGATACCATTATCATAGAATGGATTATGGCTTGCGGAGATCATAATACCACAGTCAAAATCCTCTGTACGTACTGCATAGGAAACACTTGGGGTCGTCGTTACATGAAGAAGATATACATCTGCACCGGACGCTGTCAGACCTGCAACAAGTGCATATTCAAACATATAACTGCTTCTTCTTGTATCTTTTCCAATAACAATCTTAGCTTTATGGTCTCTTCCATAATACCAGCCTACGTAGCGCCCCACCTTAAATGCATGATCTACTGTCAGTTTAACATTTGCTTCTCCACGAAATCCATCTGTTCCAAAATATTTTCCCATAATTGCTCTCCTTTACTTTTTACAATATCCTCTGTTTCTGCACTGCATACTGTATTTCCCGGATCACACCCAAAACTGCTTTTAATCAGATCAGACATGTCTCCTGCGAAAGCTGCAGATATCTGCTTAACTTATTGATAAAGTCCCTGAGGATATATACCCGCTTCTGTAAGATTTTTAAATGCTCTCATTACTGTTTCTTTATCTTCCTGATAGGTTACACCAAACCATGTATCCTTTGTCTCCAGGACATCAACTTCAGCACTTTCATTTTTGATCAGATGGTCAACTAACTCCGGAAGCAGATATTCCTTTTTTGTATCTTCCGGTGCGAGTCCACTGAGAAATTCTGCAAATCCTTTCTCGAGGACCTCCATAAAGTCCGGCGTCAGTCCCCACATATTCATGGACACCAGATCCTTTACATCCAGTTCCTGCACACTTCCGTCCGCATTTCTTGACTCTGCACCTGTGGCAGTCTTAAATATATCATGCGTCTCTGTCACACCTGTAAGCTGTCCATTCTTAATATGGCAGATTCCTCTGGTAACGCTTCCATTATCGCTCAATGTATTTCCAAGCCTGAAACCGGCCATGCAGATGTGGAGTTTTCCGTCCTTTTGCTGTTCCTGCACAAGATAATCATGCACCTTCACATAAGCTTCTTTCCCATAATAATCATCTGCATTGATAACAATAAATGGCTCATCCAGAACCTTCTTTGCAGCAAGTACAGCCTGTCCGGTTCCCCAGGGTTTTGTGCGGTCAGCCGGTTTCGTAAATCCCTCCGGCAGATCATCAAGCTCCTGGAATACATATTCTACTTCCGTAATTTTCTCAATACGCTCGCCGATCACTCTGCGAAACTCTTCTTCCAGATCTTTACGGATAATAAACACTACTTTGTTAAATCCGGCTTCCAGCGCATCGTGGATGGAATAATCCATAATAATCTCTCCACATGTTCCCACCGGTGCAAGCTGCTTGATTCCTTTTCCAAAACGACTTCCGATTCCTGCCGCCATAATTACAAGTGCTGTTTTCTGCATAAATATTTTCCTCCTGACATTCTTCTCTCATATCAATACTTTTTCAGTCATCTTCTGTCACATACCCTCTCCGCAATATTCTATTCCGCATCCTGAAGATTACTTAATTTTGCTGCCTGATCTGCTGCGATCAGACTGTCAATGATCTCATCCAGATCCCCGTTCAGAACATTCTCCAGTCTGTGCAGTGTCAGTTTGATTCTGTGGTCTGTCACACGGCCCTGTGGAAAATTATAAGTTCTGATCTTCTCTGAACGGTCACCTGTTCCAATCTGGCTTCTTCTTGCCTCAGCCTCAGCATCATGCTGTTTGGCAAGCTCCATCTCATACAGACGGGAGCGAAGAACTTTCAGTGCTTTATCTTTATTCTTAAGCTGTGACTTCTCATCCTGGCAGGAAATTACGATTCCGGTAGGAATATGTGTCAGTCGCACAGCAGAGTCTGTTGTATTGACACACTGTCCGCCGTTTCCGGATGCACGGAACACATCGAATTTACAGTCATTCATATCCAGATGGAAATCGATTTCCTCTGCTTCCGGCATAATAGCAACTGTACAGGTAGAGGTATGGATACGTCCGCCGGATTCTGTTTCCGGAACTCGCTGTACACGATGTACACCACTTTCATATTTCAGTCTGGAATAAGCACCTGCACCTGTGATCATAAATGTTACTTCCTTAAATCCGCCGATTCCGTTCTCATTGAGACTCATCATTTCTGTTTTCCAGCGGCGGGATTCTGCATATTTCACATACATACGGTAAATCTCTGCTGCAAAAAGGGCAGCTTCATCCCCACCTGCACCTGCACGGATCTCCACAATAACGTTCTTGTTATCATTAGGATCTTTCGGAAGAAGAAGGATCTTAAGTTCATGCTCCAGTTCCTCTACATTCTTCTTTGCCTCAGACAGTTCTTCCTTCAGCATTTCCCGCATATCTTCATCTTTCTCTTCCTCAAGCATAGAAAGACTGTCCTGTATCGTTTCTTTGTTTTTCTTATACTCCCGGTAAGCATCTACTATCGGCTGCAGATCGCTCTGCTCTTTCATCAGCTTCTGAAAATGTTCCTGATTATCGGTAACTCCCGGCTCTCCAAGCTCATTAAGCACCTCTTCAAAACGAATGAGCAGATCGTCTAATTTATCAAACATATTTATCCTCCTGTAATTTCTTTCGCCCCAGAACCACCCGGTCCAACCCGGCCAGATCCTGCCTTATCTCAATATCTTCAAATTTATATTTCCGCAAAAGAGCTGCCACATCTTCTCCCTGGCTGCATCCGATTTCATACAAAAGCCAGCCACCCGGAACAAGATGATCCTGTGCCTGTTTCGTGATAGCCCTGTAAAAATAAAGTCCATCTTCCATACCATCCAGCGCCATACGCGGATCATGCAATTTTACTTCATCCATAAGATCTTCAATTTCCGCCGTAGGAATATATGGCGGATTTGATATAATCATATCATAAGCTCTGCTATAATTTCTATTACTATTTTCGCATTCTGTCATTTTTACAGTATCTTTTACAGCAGTCCTTTTCATATACTCTGTTCCGTACACAATGTTCTGCATTTCAGAAAACAGATTACTCTGTACGAATTCCGCATGCTCTGCCACTTCCAGTGTCCGTGCATTCCGCACAGCCACTTTCAGTGCCTCATCTGACAGATCCACGCCTGTTCCGTGTGCATCAGCTCTCTCCTTCAGAATACTGATAAGAATACAGCCGGATCCTGTACACATATCAAGAATATATGGATTTTTCACAGCTTTCATGCATTCAAGAGCGGACTCCACAAGTGTTTCCGTATCCTGTCTGGGTACCAGTACATTCTTATCCACATAAAATTCATGCCCCATAAAAAAAGCCTGATGCGTCAGATGCTGCAGCGGTATGTGTCCCGCACGTCTGCTGATCAGTTCCAGATATCTTTCAGCAACACTTTCTGTGACACTTTCTTCTCCGTATGCAAAATAATACGCCCGGCTTTTTCCTGTGACATATTCCAGGAGAAGCCAGGCATCCAGCCCGGCTTCCTTAATCCCCGCCTGTGCAAGGATCATCTGTCCTTTTTTTAATAATCCTGTCAGAGTTTCTCCGTTCATTGTTCTGCTTCAACTCCAAATTCTTCCTTCAGATATGCTTTCCAGTCAAAAACCGCCTCTACAGCCCTGATTGCAACCTCTGCCATATCTGCTGTCGGTTCCTTAGTTGTAAGTTTCTGCATTGCCAGACCCGGTTTACTGAAAAAGTCAGCAAGTTTGCTGTCTGATCTTCCAGCCCACTGAATAATCTCAAAAGATATTCCTGCTACAACCGGCACCATAAGAAGTCTTCCAAACAGTCTCACCCAGTAAAATGGAACCAATACAAAAATAAAATGCAGAAAAATGCTGACCAGCATAACCAGAAACAGAAAACTGGTTCCACATCTCTTATGCAGTCTGGAGCTTGCAAGAACATTATCCACCGTAAGCGCAGTCCATGTTCCACACAGTTAATGCACTTATGCTCTGCTCCATGATACATAAATGTTCTCTGAATATCCTTCATTCTGGAAATCAGAAGCATATATCCCATAAACAATGCAAGCTTTACAAATGCCTCAACTATTGTAACTGCAAATTCCGAAGCGCCAACCCTTCTGCAAAGACTTGCAAGGGCGTATGGCAGCAGCATAAAGGCGGCAACTGATACCACGATCGAGACAGCAACTGTCACATATAACAGCCATTTGAACTGCTTATCTTCTTTTGCCTTTTTTGCAGCAAGCTCCTCTTCTGAAAGAGCAGCATTCTTCTGCTTATCCTCTTCGTCCTCCTCATCCCCTGCAATCTCCGCTGAATACATCAGACATTTTGTGCCGACCACCAGAGAATCCACGAAGCTTACCACACCTCGAATCAGTGGATATTTGAGAAATTTTGCATTTCCGAATACACATTTGTAATCTTCTACTTTTAATTCAATCTCATTGTCCGGTCTTCGGACAGCAATGGAATATTTATCCTTATGGCGCATCATAATGCCTTCCATTACAGCCTGACCGCCGATGTTCGATGATTTCATTATATTTCTCCCAAAGAAACAAGAAAGGCTGAGATTTCCCAACCTCAACCTTCTCAATTCTTACTATATTCTGATTATTTGTTCAGGCCGTATTTCTTATTAAACTTATCGATACGTCCACGAGCCTGAGCTGCTTTCTGCTGACCTGTATAGAATGGATGACATTTAGAGCAGATTTCTACGTGGATGTCCTGTTTTGTAGATCCTGTTACGAATGTGTTACCACAGTTGCAGGTTACAGTTGCCTGATAATAATTAGGATGGATTCCTTCTCTCATCTTATTCACCTCACTAATATTCTTTCCTGATTGCCAACCAGGAATAATCACTTGAGTTATCTCAAATCGGGCGTTCATGCCCATTTCTGTCATTATAAAACAGCTTTTAAATTTTATCATACTTTTTTATAGTATGCAAGCGTTTTTTGTATTTCACATAATATTTTTTACCACATTTTCGTATGGCGGATCATGTTGACGAATTCTGTATTATCTTTTGTATGCATAAACATATCCAGGATCTGCTCCAGCGCCTCTTCAGACTTCATGCCGCCCAGTGCCTTTCTCATCACATACATGCCTTCAAGTTCTTCCTTGCTCAGCAGCAATTCTTCTCGTCTTGTTCCTGAACGCGGTATGTTGATAGCCGGGAAGATACGCTTCTCGGAAAGTTTTCTGTCCAGAACAAGTTCCATATTGCCTGTTCCCTTGAATTCTTCAAAAACGACATCATCCATCTTGCTGCCTGTCTCTACAAGAGCTGTAGCAAGCACCGTGAGGCTGCCTCCCTCACGCATATTTCGCGCAGCACCAAAGAATTTCTTCGGCATATGAAGTGCTGCCGGGTCCAGACCACCTGAAAGTGTACGTCCGCTCGGCGGCACTGTCAGGTTATACGCCCTGGCCAGACGCGTAATGCTGTCCAAAAGGATCACCACATCTTTCTTATGTTCAACCAGACGTTTTGCACGCTCCAATACCATCTCTGAAACACGTTTATGATGTTCCGGTGTCTCATCAAATGTAGAGTAGATGACTTCCACATTATTGCCCTCAATATACTCCTTGATATCCGTCACTTCCTCCGGACGTTCATCGATCAGAAGAATGATCATCTGCATATCCGGATAATTGGTATGGATTGCCCTGGCCACCTGCTTTAAAAGTGTTGTCTTGCCGGTCTTCGGCGGTGATACGATCATACCTCGCTGTCCCCGCCCAATCGGAGAAACAAGATTCATAATCCGCATGGAAACCGGCGCATTCGGTGTCTCAAGATTAATCCTGCTGTCTGGAAA